>Ga0114979_10000323_pt1 | contig 31549 bp, 27 predicted proteins | sample S_140625_EF_Meta_FD_87315 | JGI IMG/M metagenome (GOLD analysis project Ga0114979, IMG submission 87315) | Freshwater microbial communities from Lake Simoncouche, Canada to study carbon cycling - S_140625_EF_MetaG | ecosystem: Environmental > Aquatic > Freshwater > Lake | place: Lake...
ACAATTCTTAGTTCATAAATCTCTAATTCAAGCTAGACCCAAAGAAATGTATGAAAGAATCTATAGTTGGTTTATGACAAAAAAACTTAATAGATGGTCATCAGGTTTTCTACTAGAAGTTTACTGGGATCTAATTTTTGGACAAGTAAAAGAGATTGATTATTTTCCTAAAATAGCAGTTTGGACAGATTCTTTGGTTCCTCGTGAAGACTTCTTAATTCAATATGGAACTTATGTTTTTGATTTCTATACTACAAATTCTAGCTCTACTTCCCGAAGATGGAAATTAAATGAAGCCAAAGATTTCTCAGACTACAATTTTGAAATATATGTAAATTATGATAAAGTAGATATAGAATTCTATGATCATATCTTATCAATGTTATATTATTATAATCTTACAAAAGCAAATATCTTCCTAACCCTGTCAGGGGATCTAGAAGGTAAAGTATTTTATCTTAAAACAATCTGTACAGATAATCAATCTATAACACCCCTTGTAATAAATGATCCAGATCTATCACGAAGTGGATTTCTTGGAACACATTGGGCACATAATCCAACACGATTTAAAATACTTCCATTATATGATAATTAATGTCAGTCACAGCAGCAACTACCCAAATACTAATTGATAACAGAGAACATGAACTCATTACTTTACAACCAAATGCAAAAGTAGCACAACTCCCTGTAGGGGATATTTGGATAGGCTCACCAGAAACAATAGAGTATGCTGTTGTAGCAGAAAGAAAATCAGTAGCAGATCTTGAAGCGTCCCTTAAAGATGGTCGCTACAGAGAGCAGCGTACAAGACTTCTCGCATTTTGTGCGGAAAAGAAAGCGCGCCCTCTATATATTATAGAAGGCGGACTTCAGCATTCGTATCAAAAAAAGACTTTATGGAAGGTATTAAATCGTCTTGGTATGCGTTATGGGGTAAGTGTTATGCAAACTGCATCAACTAAGGAGACTGCTGAACTTGTGGAGGCTATTGCGCAACAATTGTCAGAAGATAAGGAATGTTTCAAGGCGGAGACGCTATCTTATTCAGATGTTACATCATTTCAAAAGAAGGCAAATAAGGATGACCCAGAGAATTTTACTTTAGCAGTTCTTCAACAGTGTACAGGAGTTAGTCTAGATAAAGCGAAAGCCCTTCTGACACATTTTAAAAGTCTCATTGCTATTATGCAGGCTGCGGAGACTACAATCGCAGAAGTGAAGACGCAAAATGGACGAAAACTTGGCCCTGTACTCGCAAAACGCCTATACGATCATTTTCATTTTAACCTTCCCTAGTAAAATACTTTTCGATAAATGTTTCCATATTTTGCGCTCCCATAGATAGATTACATTTGCGACAAATAGGGCGCAAATTAGAAAGATTCGTTTGGCCACCATTAATCTCTGCTACAACATGGCCTGTATCAAACTCTCTCTGAGAGATAAATGTTGTCTGGCAAACATAGCATGGGGCATTCCCCTTATCTGCGCCAATATACTTATTCCATACAGATGTCTTTAATGCTTCAACAATCTGTTTTTTAGGAATTTTTGTCTTCTGATGAATAATAATTTTCTTCTCTTGCGTGATAACCTTAATATCATCTGTAGTCTTTGAATCACATGAACCATGAAAAGCTGAACGTATTAGTACCATATCATCATGTTGTACTGGAGCAGCAGCCATATACACATCTATTGACATTTTCTCAATAAGTTCTCTCTCTTCTTTAGAAAAGTCCCCATCAAATCCCCCTAATATAAAATCACTTATAACCATTAGACGGTTATATCCATCAATTACAAAATATACTTTAGTATTAATATCCTTCATAATTACAATTGGTGTAGTTGGAAATCCTCGTTTAATATACTTCAAAAAATCAATTCGTTCCTTTACTTGCCAGGGGCGATTAGAGAATGTTGTATTGATATTATTATTTTTCAGAACCTTATTATAAAATTCTGGGATGTAATAATGATAATGAATAAATCGCTCCTCCATATTCTAACTAATAGCGGAAGAGGTCGTTTAATACATTTGTTTTATTTTGCGCAGAGCGATCTGGATTTTCTCCGAGGCCGCCGCTAATAGCATTCATAAATGAATTTGGTGGAGCATATTCGCCAGCAGAGCGTGTTGGAGGTTGGCCTTGTGGGCCAACTCCTATACCACCGCCACTACCGCCACCGCCACTACCACCCCCACCCATAATAGCAAGTTGCCCTGTCATTGCCGGCGCATTAAATTGTACTTTAGGAAGTTTTTTACCTCCAGGCCCAGTCCGCGCAGTCGCAACTGATTTCGCAGGAGGCTCTGGTGGAAGCATTGCTTTCATAATAGGCGAATCTTGAAGTATATAGTTACGTTCATGATGTTTCCAAGAAACATACAATAGATTTGGATATGTATAACGAACCTCGTAGCCCACCTGACGTAATTGGAAAACTAGATAAACAACACAGTCCTCCAAATCAATCTTTGGAAGACCAAAAACAAATGGCGGAACTGTATAAATAATCCATGTATTACCAACAACTTTCGCGGATGTCTGAATACGATTATAGATTTGTTCTAAAAGTTGATTATAGGCACGAAGGCGGGCCTTATCTCTGGAAGCCCTTTCATTGAATAATGCCGACGGCTTTAGAACAGGGACATCTTGCCGTTGCTCCATACTTCATAAGGCTACCTTAAAACTTTAAAAAATAGTACCTAATGTAAAAATACTAAGTAAACTTAATAAATGTTTGACTATATTAAACCAACACGTCTCTGTTTCAGCGGTGGAGGAATTAAAACAATAAGCTATATAGGAGCACTTGAAGCATTACAAGAAGCAAACTTATTAATATCTATAAGGGAGTATTTAGGAGTATCAGCCGGCGCATTTGTCGCATTTTGTCTAGCGATCGGGTATTCCCTTACAGAATTGAAGCAGATTATGAGTACAACAGATTTTGGCGAAATTCGTTCAATTGATCCAGAGAAATTATTTGAATATGATGAGCATTTTGGTATAGATGATGGAGAAGGATTAGTAAGTTTTATTGAGGCTATACTAAAAAGAAAGGGTCTCTCAGCCAATATGTGTTTTGGGGACCTTGATACTAGTGTAACTCTTCGCATATTTGCGACAGATTTGAATGAACTTGCTCCAAGAGAGTTTAGCAGTAAGTTAACACCGCGCGTTAAAATTGTTGATGCTCTTCGCGCATCAATGTCACTGCCACTTTACTTCACACCTGTAAGGGACCCAATAACAGGTAATTTACTAACAGATGGCGGCGTTTTAGCAAACTATCCAATTGTTCATTTAACTCCATTTGAGGCAAAGAGTTCTATAGGATTTGTGTTTGATGATCATGAAAATCATAGAGCAGATATTGAAAATTTATTAGGTTATTTACATCAAGTTATGTCATGTTTTTGGATTAACAAGAATATAGCTACTTACTCACGTTACGCCAAGAATACTATTATTATACCGTGCGCATCATATAACTCATGGAATTTTGAAGTTACTATGGCTGATAAGGAGACCCTTCTAGAAGCAGGCAAGAAGGCAGCAATGATATATTTAGAATCTCTCAGAAAGGGGGCAAATATTCTAAGACGCAGATCGGTCTCTTAGAGCCTCTCTCCTCTCCCCCTCTAAACATTCTCTTTAAGGAAATCCTTGAAAGGACCATAAGCACGTTCACCCTGGTATTCAATAATCTCGCCAGAACCCTTCTGAAGTAGAATTGTCGGATAACCCTTTACTGGCTTACCTTTCGCGGCGGCAGGGTCATCTTCAGGATTAACCATACTAATTTCAACCTGCTTACCATTCACCTGTAAGGGAGATTCAGACTTCAGCTTTTCAAAATCAGGTTTCGCATCCTTACAATGGGGACACCAGTCAACATAGTACATTGTGAAACTACTAGGGCCAGAACCACTGAAACCTTCTGCTCGGCTACGACTTATACCATAAAAATAGATAAGTACGAGAGCAACTGCAATTATTGCTCCAAAAATATAGATTGTTTGATTTTTCATCTCTATTTAGAGAGTTTAGAGAAATATTGAGTTAATTTCATTAGACTAAATGATAACAGTTACAGAAGATTATAAATTATATTTAGAGTTTGTATATGAACTAGCAATATCTAAAGGATATGACCACACACTCGCTACAAATCTTTCGGAAATGGCACTTTTTAAATTGCTATATAATGGTATTAAGTATCCTAAAAAATATGAAATTCAACTTAGCGAGTTACTCAGTGGGAAACATCATTAATCCCCACATGGTAAAGAAGAATAGTGCCGTATGAAGAAAGAATCCACCAGCTGTAGGACAGCCGCCATCATCCACAATAGTAATGAAACTTCCAATTATTCTTTGAATAATTTTGTAAGTTTCAGGATTTGCAATTAAAAAGAACACGAGAGCAGAATAAAAACTATATTTTGCTTTTAAGATTGCCCTATCGGTTGTAAAGCCTGGCATTCTAATTTATTAGGAGAGTTCATTAGAATATAATTAATGTAGCGTGAGATGAGTTTTAACTCTATAATATATAAAAAGGGTATTTCAAGGATAGAGAACTGGCGAGGTGTCTTCTCTTTTATTTCAAGAGTATCTGCGTCAATATATTTTTTTCCCTGTGGTACAATATTATTTGTCCCTGTACGAATTGATACAAGTACCTGTCTATAATTTGAGATACCTTTTGCTTTCTCTTGTTCGTCTGCAGTTGCCATTTTTTCTATAATATCATTTGTTTCAATAGGAACAACTGGGCTGTCTTTACCTAATGCTGCAATAACTTTGCCGAGTGTTGTGACTACACCCCATACATCTTCATCCTTCAGTTCTGGGAAAAATATCTTATCAATTGTATCTATAAACTTTTTCGCATAATTGCTTGGAAACCCAGGATTTACTTGTTGTGTTTGAATCACAGAATTGATTCGGTCTTTTATGAGTTTCCAGTTCATAGAACTAAAATAGTACAATAAGCATAGGCGCTCGCGTACTGGTTCTAAGACTTCTTGTGGATCTATACTTAGCGGAGATCCTTCAGTAGTCCCTTCATCTATTAGAGCAAGTTGTACCAGTAGGCTCTTTATTTTAGAAGCAAAAACTTCATCAGAATTATCTTCTATAGGCGTTGCCTCCAGAGCACCTTCTAGTTTTTCTATTTGAGTAAGAAGTTCAGAATCATGTGTTTTATCATAGATAGCACGAAGAGCATCTAATACCCCTCTTATTTTTGTTTGCTCTGCAACAGAAGCAGATGTAGTTTGTTCACTAGTATCTGGTTCAGTAGCAGCAGCAGAAGCAGTTAGAGCATCTAGTTCAGCAGCAACTGCAGAGTTTGCTTGGCGTGCAGCCTCCAATTCCCCAGTTGCTGTACGAAGTTGTTCGCGTAGTGCGGCAATTTCTCCTGTAACAGCAGCTGCCGATTCATTTTTTTGTATAAGAGTAGCTTTAAGAGTATCTCGTTCGTCGAGAATTTCCTGTTTTTGTCTTATTATTTCTTGATGTGCTGCCTCCGCCGCTGCAAATGCTGCGGTAAACTCGGCCTTTTGTGCAATTATCTTATTATGATTTTCTCTAGACTTTGTCATAAGTTTATGAAACTTCGTGGTTATATCTTGTAGTTTTGTATTTGTTTGTAGTCTCTCATCTTCTAACTTGCGAATCTGCTCCTCAAAGAGTTGTTTTTGTTGACGAGATGCCTCGAGCGCTTCTTCTGTGCCGACACGTTGTCTCAAAGAATTTGCGGCTTCTTCTGCCATTCTAGAGGATTTCGCTTTTTCTTCTTCAAGCTGCCTCTTGAGGTCTATAATAGCCGCTGCTTTACCTGCGAGTTCTCCTTCTGCTATTGCTTTCTCATTCGATAATGCGTTAAAGTTATTCTTTAATTCGTCAAACTCTTCTATAAGGGACTCATACGATGCTCTTAGTGTTGGATCTGAAATAGCGGCAGCTGTTGTTGCTGCTGTTGTTGTTGCTGCTGTTGTTGCTGTTGTATTAGGCGACATACCATCTGTTACTTTTTCCAAAAGTGTAGTAATATTTTTTGTTTGTATAGACTTTGTTTGAATTGCTTTTATAATACCTTCAATTGTATCTGAACCAAGACGATCTTTAATATTTTTAGAACGAACTTTATCAGACGCAACTCCAAGAAGAAGAATTAAAATAAGTATTAGAAGTTTTTCTGTACTATCATCTGATTTTTTTGATAATTTAGGCATAGACATAGAGGGCATAGAAGGCATAGATAAAGACGGGATAGTTGTAGATGACATCATAGGTGGTTTACATTCTTCTTTTTCCACTCCAATAAGTTCTTCAATACGTTTTAGAAGTATTTCAAGATTGCGTATTTTCTGGCGTGTTGAATCAAGAGTTAGCCCCTTTGAAAAACTGGCTCCTCTTTCTAAATCTTGCTTCCTCTTCTGAAGAATCTTTCTTATAGTTGTTGCTTCTTTTTCATCAAGTGAACATCCCTCTTTTGTTAATAGAGTTGGAGTATGACGTAGGGTAGGAATACCAAATACCTTTTTCAATAGTATAATTTCACTATCATCAACCGTATAGCGAGTTTTGAATTGATCTACACTAATACGTCCTGAATTATTTGATCTGCCCTCAAGATTTATAATTTCTCCAGCAATATTCATTAATACAATATTCTTGTAAGGGTCAATTATATTAGAAGAATTTCTTGTTGATGCTGGGGCGTTAGTAGATGTCGAGGAGTTAGTAGATGTTGGAGCGTTAGTAGATGTCGAGGCGTTAGTAGATGTTGAGGTGCTAGTAGATGTTGAGGTGCTAGTAGATGCTGTGTTATTATTAGAGACTACTGATCTAGGATTTGTATCATCTGATAACGTATCTCTTAACTCTTCTGCTCTCGCCAGCCCCCGTGCTTCAACAGCAGCAGTAGCTTCTTCACGAGCTTTCTTTATTTTATCCGATGATGTATCTTTTAATTCTGCTGCTCTCGCTACCCCCCGTGCTTTAACAGCAGCAGTAGCTTCTTCACGCGCTTTCTTTAATCTATCAGTTTCCTCCGTAGTAGGCATTACTCTAAAATTGAAAGACAGTTTAAATCATATTAACACTTCACAGTTAGAATGGATGTACCTAATGCGCGTATTTTCAATCCATGGAATTCTAATAATACCATTATTCCTACAAATGTAATTTCAGATATTTTGAAACGATACGGGAATAGTATGAAGTCGCCAGATCTATTTCGTCAAGCATGTATTCACAAGTCGTATGTGAATCGTCCTGAATTATGGGCAGAACAGTCACAAAATGGTGAGCCAATGATAATGGCTGATCGCCCTCCTAATTGTCTACCTCTTCAAGAAGCAGACAATGAGGAAATGGAATTTATGGGAGATTCTGTTCTAGGTTGTATTATTGCTATTTATCTATATCAACGTTATCCAGGGCAGGGTGAAGGTTTCTTAACTCGTCTTCGTACTCAAATTGTAAATAATAAGATGCTTGGTGTAATTGCCCTTAAATTAGGATTTGCTCCTTGGCTTGTAATAAGTCGCCATGTAGAAGAATTTTGTGATGGTCGTAATAATTTACGAATTCTAGGCTCTCTTCTTGAGGCTTGGATTGGCGCACTTTATATAACTGAAAATAATGTAAACCCAGGAAATGGATTTAAGGCTGCACAAGAATGGCTTGTAAATGTATTAGAAGAGCATATTGATATTGTATCATTAATTCAAGAAAATACTAATTATAAGGATCAACTTCTACGATGGTTTCAGGCACAATATCATCAGACTCCCCGCTATAAAGAAGTTCATGTAGAAGGCCCCCCACATGATCGTATCTTTACAATGGGTGTACTAGATATTCACGGAAACGTTGTTGCAAAGTCTTCAGCGAAGAACAAAAAACTAGCAGAGCAGGAGGCCAGTCGATTGGCTCTAGAATACTTGCAAAGGATGGTATCTCCTTCTTTGACTCCAACTCTAGTTCCACAACTTGATCCTAATGCTCCTACCTTTATACTATCAACTGATTAGGCATAATTATTGCACCAAAAGTTATAGTTCAGAGAATTAGATGGAGTCTAAAAAGCCTCAAAAAGGTAAGAGACTTACTTTTTCAGCGATCCCTATTAAAAAGGTCGCCCCCGGTGCTATAGCACCACCAGAAGAACTACTTGCTACTAGTTTAACACAGGTAGTTCCTACAATGTTTAATAGGCGAGGGGCACCTGAAGTAAAAAAAGCGCCAGCACCACCTTCTCGTTCAGAAACAGCGAAGATAAAGAGACCTAATATTGTGAAGAAGCAAAAAGAAGAAGAAGAGCCAGAAATTGTTTCTATTGCTGCCCCTGAGCCTGAAGCGGCTCCTGAGCCTGAAGCGGCTCTTGCGCCTGAAGCGGCTCTTGCGCCTGAAGCGGCTCCTGCGCTTGAAGAAGCCTCTACCACTGCTTCCAAACCAATAAAGATTCGCCGCCCCAAGTCAAAATATTCACAAACTTTAAGAAAAGTCAAAGAAATAATTGATGATATTGAGAATAATGATCCCTACAAGGAAGTTCCAGAGGCATTCGTTTCACAAAGTAGAAAAGGCTTCTCATCTTTCATTGTAAAGACCTATGGCGATTTTGCTCTGCCTCCCCAATTACAAGCACCTGACATGGAGGCATGCTCGCGTCTCGGCGCAGCAGGCGAGGATACAACACGAATGTATTTATATCAACAGTTCGTACGCGAATATGTTCGCCAAGCATCACCTTATAGGGGAACTCTTGTATATCATGGGCTTGGTTCAGGTAAAACTTGCTCTGCTATTGCTGCCATGGAAGCCCTCTATGGTACATCTGGAAAAAAGATTATTGTAATGACACCATTCAGTTTACAGAATAATTTCCTTACAGAGATTACTTTCTGTGGTTTCAAACACTTTCGTCTACAAAATCATTGGGTTCGTGTTGAACTTGAGTCCGACCCTACTGCTGCGCTATTTGCCAAGGAAGTTATGAAGATTCCTGACACATTTTTCCAGAAGCAGAAGCGCGCAAAACGTATAATGGCATTTTATGTTCCAGATTTTGAGCAGCCGGCTAATTTTGACTCATTGCCCGATACAGATAAGAAGGAGATTCGCGATCAGATATTCGCAATTCTAAGACAACGTATTACATTTATTTCTTATAACGGTATTCGCGCAAGTCAGTTAAAGATTTGGGCATGTTCTCAGCCAAACTTTTTTGATGACGCTATTATTATTATTGATGAAGTTCATAACTTAACACGTCTAATGCAAGGAACAATTGAGCCTTATTTAACGGAAACACCTCGTCAAAAACGACGTATTGAAGCAGAGCCTATTACACCTGGACGATGGGCGCCTAAGTTATGTAATGTCTCAGCAAACTATAAACGCGCCTTCTTGTTCTATCGTCTTCTTTTAGGCGCAAAGAACAGTAAGATCCTTGCACTATCAGGTACGCCAATTGTTAACTTTCCCGAAGAGTTAGGAATTCTTGCAAATGTTCTTCATGGTTATAATGATTGTGTTGGCGCAACTATTCCACTAAATCCGTCAATTCCTGCTGCTCGTATAGAGGCTCTCTTTAATACAACAGCAGCAAATCATCCTCGTATTGATTTTTATAAGATTACGCAAACACAGTCAGCCCAACAGATATTTATTTCTGCAGTTCCTGAAGGTTATAGAAAAGTATTCGATGCTGCTGGTAAGTTACAGGGACTTGAACATATAGGAGATGATGCTGTGCCGGCATCGATTGAAGATATTTTCCTGGATCTTCAGAACCAGCTTTCACCTGAGGGTATATCATTCTCAAATCCTCAATTTCAATCATTGCCTCTTTTACCACCTGATGGCGAAGGTTTCTTACAAAGATTTATTAACCAGGATGGTCTATCTGTAAATAATGAGATCGTTCTTAGTAAGCGTTTGAGTGGCCTCATTTCATACTATAGAGGGTCAAAGGAGGAGTTTATGCCGCGTGTAACACGTGATGAATATGTATATGTTCCATTTACAGAATATTCTCTTATAGGATATCTTAAAGCACGTCGCTCAGAGCAGGAAGAAGAGGAGAAACTGAAGTCAAAGACTGATGGGAAAACAAAAGTAGTAAGTGCTTGGGCAGAGGTCTTGGCTATCGCAGGAAAGAAGAATCCATCGTCATACAGATTCAGAAGTCGCGCAGCCTGTAATTTTGTATTTCCTGAGTCAGTTAAGCGTCCTTTCCCTGACAATGAGTTTGATATTGAGGAAGAACTTGGCAAGGATGTTGAAGTATTAGGTGACCAGGAAGCCGATGCTGCGATGGATGATGCTGCATCGCAGGCTGCTGAGAAGGAAGATATGGAGATTGAAGAAGAGGCAGCCGCAGATACACCAAGACCACCTGTAAGGGAAGGAATGAGTTATAAGCAGCGTATTGCTGCAGCGATTGAAGCAATACGCTCAATTGGTTCGCAACATTTAACACTTGAGCCATCTGAGCCTGGCGCATCGAGTCTTGATAAGTATAGTCCTAAATATGCGGAGATTCTTCGCAAGATTCAGGCATCTCCAGGTTCAGCATTAGTATATAGTCAGTTTAGAACTCTGGAAGGTATTGGTCTATTCGGTGTTGCTTTAGAAGCGAATGGATATATACCAATTGAAATTCTGGGTTCAGATGATGATCCTTACTTCAGCCCTAAGACAGAAGCTAGTTTCAGGGCACACTTTACTAAAGACTTTAATAACTCATCAGAGGCATCTAATAACGCATCAGAGGATGATAAATTATCAGTTACATCAAATAATTCATTAAAATCAAATGCTAGACAAAACTTGGTTGACAAAAAAGGAATGACTGAAGACTATAAGCCACTTGATGAAGCTATCCATAAAAAAGCATTGGCAGAATATCTCAAAGTTACTCATCGACCTAACGATAGAAGTGAATTATGGTCAGTTGATGAATTATGGTCAAAACATGGATTTGATGTATGGGATGTTCTTAAAACTAGCAGCCATCCTACTGATATAAATATTGAGGATTTCCGTCCTAAAGAATCAATCTTCTCTTCATCTACACATATAGAAGCACTAACACGTTATTATAAGACTGTTGATCCATCAAAAGCTACTTCAGAACATATTTATGAAATATGGAAAAAATATGGAGTTGGTGTATGGAATGCTATTAAACAAAGACATCCTACTAATATAACAATTGAGGATTTCCGTCCTAAAGGATTGCAAGTCTCTGTATCAAATTCAGATATTAATGAAAAAGAAGTGATTGAAGTCTATAAGCCAGTTGATGAAGATGCCCATAAAAAAGCATTGATAAACTACTATAAGGTTGCTTATCCACCAAATGCAACGCAAAAATATATTGATTTATTATGGTCAAAGTATAAATTTGGTATATGGGATGCTATTAAAATGAAATTTCCTACTGATATAAAACTTGAGAATTTTCGTCCGAAAGAATCAATCTTTTCTGCTGCTACACATAAAGAAGCATTGAAACGTTATTATGAGACTGTTGATCCATCGAAAGCGACTTCAAAACATATTGATGAAATATGGTCAAAATATGGATTTGGTATATGGAATACTATCAAACAAAAACGTCCTACAAATATAACAATTGAATCATTCCGTCCGAAAGGATCCGAGAAAAAGGCAATATTTCCAATTCCGACCCCTATAACTGGCGGAGGATATGCGAAGAAACGTTATATATTATATAGTGGCGAAGAATCACGTGAACGCAGAAACTTACTTATTAATCTTTTCAATGCGAGATTTGATCGCTTACCTCCACGAATTTCTTCTGTATTGCGTGAATCTGGTTTTGAAGGCCCTACAAATAAAAAGGGTGATATATGTAATGTAATTTCAATCACAGGTGCTGGAGCGGAAGGCCTCTCACTCAAGAATGTCAGATCTGTACATGTTATGGAGCCTTTCTGGAATCCTGTTCGAACTGATCAGGTGAAAGGTCGCGCGGTACGAATCTGTTCTCATTCAGAGTTACCAGTTGAAGATAGAACTGTTGAAGTATTTACGTATGTATCTACTGTCAGTCAACAGATGATTGCGAAGAAACTTGTAGACGAATCTTTTATGATTTTAGATGGAAGTCGCACATCTGATCAGTTTATTCAGGATATTAGTGAAAAGAAGAAGAAACTTACAAATGAAATTCTTCGTGTTATGAAACAGTCGGCTGTTGATTGTAATCTTAACTCTACAGAAAATAACACTTCTCTAGAGACTATTCGTTGTTTTATTATTAAAGGTGGTGCGGACGAATTTTTATATGACCCGCGAATTGATGATGATATTATTGAAACTGAACGATCCACCCGTTTTACAACTGTTAATACAGCAACAACAACATCAGCAATCGTCGCCCCTACAAAACCAACAACAATTCGTTTAACAGTTCGTTCTATTGCTGGTAAACAGTATATTGAGAAGCCACAGCCAGATGGGTCTATTACATTATATAATATAAAAGATCGACTTTTTGAAACTCCAGTAGGAAAGAGAACATTAAATCCTGAGACAGGAAAGTATAAAACAACTTTTATGTGATCTTACGCCTACGCTGGCAAATAACTAATAGCCCTATTTTTTGTTGTGCCCTGCTCAACAAGATGTGGTTCTGCCCATAATGCTTTCCCTCCATGAACAAGAAACTGAAAATTCATCTCCCAATCCAAACAATCCCTAAAAGGGATAAGTGTCTGACAAATCTTCTCAAAAATCTTTGTCTGAAAAAGCATAGAATCTGTACAGCGAAATGGAAATGTATGTGGAGGCTTACAAACCTTCTGCTCCATGTAAGGCCCTGTATATTCATCTGTGTGTGATCCAATTCCATCACTCAAAGATACATAATCCCAAGTATTATCACTTTCCAAACATTCAAATAATTTTAGTAGACGAGACTCAAAATCCGGACGAAGTACAACATCCGATTCTAACACAATAACTATTTTATGCCCCTCTTTTAAAGCATTTTTCATAGCCGCATAAAAATTTAGAATAAGACTAATCTCTCCCTTAATCATACAGCGATTCTTCCATGTAAAAGAAGGCCATCCTTGTCTTCGCTGCCAAGGGTCATATACCATCATACAATCTTCATTTGTAAGGGTAGATCCCCAGGTAGGCGCACATATTTTAATACGTTCCCGTGGATAAGAAGGCATGCGATGTAGCAAATGGTCAATAACTCTATGAACTCTATCAACCTCATAGACTTGGTGAACTATACAGTATATAGCATCTAATTTATCAGCAACTGATGCCATTAATGAAAATGTCTATCTGAGGCTTTAGACACTAATAAATGAACTTGCGTTTCCACTTCCCAGTAACATCAGTCTGAGTCTTTGAAGCATCCAATATATAATCAAAAATATGGAGAAATCCAATTCGTAAACCCACAGGGTTTGGTTGAGTAGTTTCACCTGGTGCCGCACCAAAACCCATAAAACCGGCCATTGATGTATCCTGAATATAGCGTGAAAAAAGAATACCATTCTGTGGTGTTAATATAATCTGATTTGTGTCCATATCAAGGCGAGTAATATCATTTACGCTCATTGGAACAGTCGCAATACGTATTTTGTTAGGGAGAATAGCATTTTGTGCCTCAAATGTAATACGGGTGTAGCAAGGGCCGCCACCACCAAGAGGTGCTGGCATTGTATCTTGTAGAGTTACACCACCCATCTGCCAAGACGCCGACAACTTTTGGCCATTTACAGTAAGTCTAAAACCTGTTTTATTATCACCCCAATAGAAGATAGTAGAGTTATCGCTGGCAGTATTCTCTGGTGTCCATACAATAGAAATAGTTCGCAAACTCTGATAAGCAATTCGCGTCTTAATCTGCCATGATGCGCCGGCACTCACTCTGTAAGGGATTAATCCTCCAGGCATTTGTGGGGCTGACTCTAGAATCTCCACTCGCCCATTTCCCGCTGTGACTGTCTTAAAAATGCCGCGCCCCAAACGCAACTCCTCAAAGAATAACGCATTATCACGTGTAATAACTTCAAATGACGCATAAGGCGCAGAAGGCTCCTGTGTAAGAGTAAACATATAAGAAGGAATTGTTTTTATTTTGCCAGATGTACAGTTTTTGAACTGAAGACGAAAAGCAGATGCTCCTCCTCCATCGTAATAACGAATAATTATGTAGTTTGGCCCACCAGTTGTTAGTTGTGTACAGACATTCTGGTGTAATGTTGGCCCCTGTGAGAAGAAGCGGCCAAAATAGTTTGGCTCAGAACTATTTGTCTTTATAGGGTCAATATCTACATTAACAGAGAGCGCTGTACCATCATCTGTGCTTACTTGGAACGCAATATTATTCTCATCCGCCTGTGGTCTTAAATTAGTTATAATAGCAAAATGCATTTCTGTAAAACCTGTCTGGAACTTTGGCCCAGTAGACCAATCAGGGATCTGAGGGAAGTCTTCGCCACCAAGAACTCGTCGCCCTAAGAATGTTAATTTATCATCGCTTGCGCTACCATGCCCTGGATAAGGAAAGAAGAAGATCTCAAAGCCATTTCGTTCTTCAATCTGATTGAGCGCTGGCTGTTCACGTGAAATACCGAGAAACTGCTTTAGCGCTACTGCCTGAATATTCTTATCAGTTGATTTTGTATTTGTACTAACCTGTCTTATAGCTGCTCGTACATCGCCCCATGTATTATATTTTGTATTCCAAAAATTAAAAGTATTTCCAGCATTTACCTGCTCAGATAATGACTTCTGGCGAGCATAACGGTCGTCAAAGGTAGCATTTCCAGATGCAGGCCCCAAACCAAGCCCAGTTAAATACTTCAAATCGGCATTTACAGCATCTAACTCAGCCTGTAAGGGATTTCCCTTAGAAGTATCGACAGGATATAAACTACCCGCTGGTTGCCCACCCTGTTTACGAAACTCTTTCTGGAGGCACTCCAGTGCAAAAGGAGCGCGCGAACTATCAGCTAGTTCTGTACAAAAATCGTAGGTATCAAAGAACCCCTTCTTGGTACAGAGGTCACGGGATGCTGCACCAATAGCAGTTGTTTCATCTGCTGACTTTGAATCTTTTGCAAGCCTCTGGAACTCTGCGAGAGCAACTTGGCCTGAACCTTTACCCTGACGCAAAACATCGGAATTCAGAGGTGTTGTAGCAAACAACTGATACTTCTGAAATGAAGGAACTGATTCAAGAGCGCGGGTATAGTTATCTGGTGTTGCCCCCGTTTGAAGAGCAACCGCTAGAGAACCCTGATCACTACATCCAGCGGCCATGAGACGATTAAGTACGCAATTACGCGATACTTGGCCATTTGCGTCCATCGCACAAATATCTTGAGCAGCGGCAGCGGAAGCAGCAACAGCAGCAGGAGAACCAGGGGCGGGTGGTGGAGGACAAGATCCAGGTTCTCGAATTAGATTTGCAGGGGAACATGTAAGAAGGGGGTCTCTTGCGTATTTAACAGACCCGTCCGCTTTAACAGGGATACCACGCCCTTGACCCTTACAGAATGAACAGCGACCATAGAAGTCAGCACTACCAACATCTCTACAATCCTTCAAACACTCACAGCGCGTCTTATCAATCTGTGTCTGTGCTTCTGTAAGATTCCAGAACCACTGACCACTTTTAGAATGAGGGAAAAATGATAGTGGTCCATTTACTGTTCCGAGAGCACCTTCAGAAATCTCTGGATTAGGGGAACCAGGCGGACCCTTCTTGTAAATCCAGCCACAACGTACCTTTTCACCATAGTTCACAGTTCCAGCAAGATCCTCTGGGTTCTTTGCTGCTCGACAGACCGCGGCCTTGTCCTTTAATTCTCTATCAATCTCTAGCCCTTGTAAATATGATGACCAATCTCCTTTATTTGCTGTCACCGATTTTGTGTAAGGGTCGTATACGTTTATTGCATCAGCATATTGATTTGGGTTATTATTTTCATTTGGGGGTTCCGGAGATAGTATTAAATTAGGTAACTGACGCCCATAATAAGCAGTTTGTTTATCTGCTAGCGCGGCGAACATTCTAGCCAACCTCTAATGAAGTTTGCTAAAATATAGGTTTCTAAACGGTCAAGGTGGTGAATTACTTACGCTAAGTTGTTCCAAGGGAGTTTCATCTTATCAAAAATTGTAAAATTTACTTGAATCTTGGGTCCTGTACCTGTTATTGCTGTAATACCAACTAGATTCATACTTGAATCTAATAGTTCAACTGGCATACCATCAGCACGATGATTACAGCAGTTCGTACTATTACGATTATAGTATATAATATAGGATAAATCTTGATCGGAACCCAAGTCAACCATCCAAAACTGATTTGCCCCCTGTGTATTACATGCGTCATGATACATATTAGGGTAATCTCGCGCAGATGGTCTACCATCTACTGCTTTTGATGGACCAGCCATGCTAGAATATACACTCGACGCAGATGCAGGACGCCCCCTTGCTATCTCTTGACCTGCTGAATTGAATACCTGAAGCTGAGAAATCTGTATACAACGATCATCTGGTGCGGGTTTCATAGATGGTTTTATACGTACATATCGCGCTTTTATAGGTTTTAGAATCTTCTTATTAAGTTCCTGTAACTTCGCCCAACGGTCATCAAATGTTACATTTCCAGAGGCTGGTCCGAGACCAATTCCAGATAAGTAGTTAATATCAGTCATAAGAGCGTCATACTGTTGCTTTAGAGCATCTAATTCCGAAGCAGTAGGTGGTGTCTGCGGCCCTTGTGCAGCAGGCATGTTTAGCACAACACCATAGCAATCCTTAATGGCACTTGCGCGATCAGAATCCTTCAAACTATTATCATTCGCCATTTTGTGAGTACGATCATATAAATCTTTGATATCTTGTATAGTGCCGCCAGAATTGAAAGCACGTTTAATAGCATCATCTTGTTGTTTTCCGTCAGGACCATATGGCGCTAATATACCAGATGTTGTGCAATATCGGTCATTTCTCCCTGTAAGAGAAGAGTTGCGCGTAGCCCCTGTATATGTAGCCCCTAAACGATTGCCACTTCCCTTATTACTCCATAATTCGCTCATACATTCGGGCGTCATTGTTCCAGTAATCTGTGCAGCATCACAGGCATTCAGTATTTCATTACCTGTAGAAAACACAGATGCTTCATTCCAATTTGGAAGTGTCTGTTTTATACCAGCAGATGAGATACCTGTTTGACCCTTCAGTGAATTCTCATAAATTAGGTCTGCTATATCTCCTAATGTTCTAGGACTTCCATTTGGTGCTTTATTAAGCGCGGCAGCCGCAGCCGCATCACGGGGGTACCCACTACCATTTGCTGTTCCACCGAGTTCAATAAACTTCTCCTGTAAACAGGCTAAACTATAAGCACCAGGCGCATTACCAGGTTTAAAACATATTCCAGCAGAAAGAGTCTTAGCAGATGACTCTTTTGTCAAATAAGGGCCATTTGTACAACGAGATGCCTCATATTCGCCAACATCTACAAATGTAAGGGGTATTTGAACACGAAGAGCCATCTTTGTTTTGTTGCGCCCAGGGCGAAGCGCAATTACACTAGTTCCTCCTACAGCTATTTCGCCACTCATACGTGGACGACCGCCGCTTTCTAAATCGCCATCCGCAAGTTGGGCAATATCAACCTGAAAATTACCGGTTACTGTTGGCCCCTGGACATAACCGCCCAAAACGGGAGTAACTCCTTCACTACCACTAACCGTTATTACAATTGATGATCCTTCAGGTATATTGCCAATTGGAACAGTATTATCTCCAAGAGCCGTACTTGATCTAGTTACAATAGGTGTAGTACTTCCTGTAAGGGTTACTTGTAGATTACCTATATAGCTTACTAGCAGTGATAGATCAGCACGTGGTACAGTGGCATCTACAATTGTATATGAACCATCCGTATAGCATTGAGAACAACCATCAATTGAAAATGTCTTCTTTTGTTCACAATCTAGACGTTTTTCTAGTGCTTCGCATGATGCTTTATCAACAACAAAAAATCCTGGAGGGCATGTACCGACAGTTGGCCTATAATTTACTCGTCTTTCTCCGAGAGCCTGTGATTGAAGTTCAGCAGCAGACTTATCATCTGCGTCTAAAAATAGACCACCGACTCTAGGCTGTGCCTCAGAATCAGTGCCAGGTTTAAAACACAGACCACAGTTCTTGGCAAATTCTTGGTCATCAAATGCTGAACATTTTGCGGCAATTACTTTTTCACATTTTTGAACATTATATGTTCGTAGCCCTTTTGTATCAGCAGGCATCTTATATGGTAGATTTTGTTGACTTCTTACATTCATAGGAGCGCCTACAGATGGAGGATTTGCTTGATTTCCTCCAAAAGCACCGCGAATTTCTTGACGGGCAGACTTAATATCCTGAGGACCAGGATTTGGACCAACAAATGGATTTTGATGAATATCAAGTAAATTTGTTAAAGGATTATACTTCTCTTGGCCACCGGTTATTACATCATCATGGCCTGCACCAGGGCTAGCAACGAAACCTTCAGCAGCTTTGCTGCTTTTGGTTAGGCCACCAGTGGTGGCGAAACCTTCCCTCTGTCTTTTTATATCTCTAGCGAGTCGGGCTGTAGCCAAAACACCTCCCCCTAATGCCAATAGGACGCCTAAGGGTACCAAACTCATCTAACAAGTATTACTAAACTAATAACAGATACAGTGATTATTTAGTAAATAATAGCGTTATTTTATTCCCTTACAGATTGTCAGGACGAATCATACTTGTAGAATCCATTTCACGAGTAATAACACGAAATACAAGTTGTGTCTGATGGCTCATATTTATTAGACGAGCATTTGATAATGTATACAAATAACCATTTGAACCTCCAACAAGGGCCTGGCCGAGGGCAAGATTTACTGCTGTTACACCACCAAAAGGGCGGATTGCGGTTGATCCAGTCGAAGGGTCGTTATATTTTGCCTGTACAATAATACAATTAGCATAGCCAAGAGAATTTGCGCACGTTGTTACACCATTACTCTGATATCCGCCACTGCTAAAGGAATTTGATGTACCTACAGGAACATAGTATCCTATCCCCGATATAAGGAGACCTGGGCTCTGCGTGAAGTAATTAGTTAATTCAGATGTGGCAGAACCTGTAATTACAGTACCACTATTATAATTTGAGTTTCCGTTTAATCCAGTTAGATCAAGTCCACCAATATTAATGCGGTCTCCTTCATTAAACATATGACGAGAAAACCACTGTGAAGTTTGAATCCAGTAGTACTCAGAATTAGCACCTGTTGCTGTTGTATACACCGCCTGTGTATTTATGACATTACTTCCTGTACCAGAACCACTTCCAAAAAGTGTTGTTGTGCCACTTAGACGCTCACTTGGGATAATACCAGCGATATTCAGAGTATCTGGAAACGACGATAGAACTGTACCATCTGGTCGCTGAAAGTTAATAGTTAGTCGTTGGAGAGATGCTAGGGGGGTCGGTGTATATACTTTTTGACTCTTCATGAACTTCGGAATCATAGCAAGATAGCCGCGCGATAGTGTCAGGTCATTTTTCAAGTCAACCGACTCTGCCACCCAATTAGCATCATACTGTAGAACACCAAAGGTATTATCAATTACATTATTAGTACCATAATTATTATTATCTAATTCATCTATATTAACTGATATGTAAGGGAAAGAAAGAGCATTAATAACAGCATCTGTGTTATTTGTGTCAACAACATTTGCTGCCTTGCGACGAACTAGTATATCCAGCCCCTCAGCAGGTATAATACTCTTAACAAGTTCAATACGTGAAATATTCTTGAAACGTACTTGGGCAGCAGGAGATAGGCCAAATCCTTGGCGATTATTTGCAGGATTAAAATTTACTGTAAATTGGTAGCGAGTATCATTCTTATTATTTACCCAATCACGATCCGCGGAATTTATAAATAAATTATGCTCAGTTTCCTTATAGGATAGTACATCTTGCTGTTTAATAATATTATCTTGAGGAAGGACCTCACGTGTACGCACAGCATCTGGTAAAGCAATTGTAGGATTCGCAGTAGGAAGAGGTGTAGATAGAGGCATCAGTTCCTGTGGCAACACAGGGAAACTGGGAAGATTATTTACAAGACGATTTACATTGCGCTCAACAAGGGCACTTTCAACTGCAGCATTCTTTTGCGAAAATCCGGAGGCAAAGGTATCTGTTGCGTTGATGAAACGTGACATTTGACGATTTCCCTGTTGCACAGATGAAGATGCCCCAGCCTGTATAGCGGCCTGCATCGCAGCTTCCTCTTCCCGTTGTTTCTGAGCCTGCTCAAAAAGAGAAAGAGCAGATACATTTGCGTCATCCTCAAGAGATACCCGGAAATCAGGTATATTCTTTGGCATAGGTCGAGCATCAACCCGCTCACTTTGCATCCGTTCAAAAGCAGAACCAGTATCTTCTGTAAGGTACCGAGGGATCTGTGATGCTGCGCTAGGAAGTTGCGGTGATTGTGTCTGCGCAATATTTATAGAGTCAACTGTTTGACGACGAGTATAACTTGCAAAGTCCTGTACTGTTGCTGCTACAACTTCTTTATTCAAATAGTTAAGTGGCTGAGAACCATTTACTTCATATACCTCTTCAATATAATGCTGTAGTGTTTTGCTTAGCCGTGTCTGTAGTTGTTGGTTCATTTGAACACCGCGACGGCCAAAGTCATCTGTAAGGGCCTTTTGTAGAAGTTGACGATTACGATCACTGAAAAACTCAGCCTCTATTGGGTCAGACCTTGAAGCCATTACAATCTATCTAATATTGATCTTTAGACTTCTGGTGATTAATCTAAGAAAATATCCAATGACGAAGACGTAACATTTCGCCGTCAGGAACAGCTTTATGACAGAAACTCTTGAAGTTCTCATCTTCAAGCATAGAAATTATGAAGTATAATGAATACATTCCACACTCGCTTCCTTGGAACTGAAAACGGCGAGCATTGTACTCTAATTCAAGATCACTGTCTTGAAGTGTAAGAGAGCGCATAAACTTCGCAATTTGTGGAGGAGGCTCCATTCCGTATGAATCGAAATAATAGACCTTTTGTATATTTGGTCGTAGATCAACAAATGTAGCAACCCAATGTGAGCCGTCTTTGAAGTGAGGATCAAGATTGAATACGGCTGCCAAACGATGAATACCAGCAGCCTCTAATTCTGGAAGTTTGAGTTGGCAGATAGAGTCTACTAGACATGTATGTCCATCTTTCTTATACGGATCTGGTGCTGCAAAATCAATAGGCATTACACCAAGGAACTTAAAATCAGAATATGTTTCTTCATACTGTTTCATTACAGAGTCAATATTATTGCTGTCAAGCCACTGATCAGGATCCGATGCCCATGCAGCGGGTCGTTTTGGACGCAGATATTTCGTAGCAATTGTTATTTTTTCGGTTTCTGATAAAGAACTTTGTTCAAGAAGACACCTATCATATGTATGGTTCTTCAAACATGCTATATTTTTGCCTCCACCCTTATTCAACTTACGCGTCATTAATCGGCGACGAATAAGTCTAGGAAAGCATCCAGCAGTTGGTCGACGCTTACCTATACGAGGATGACATCCCTCTGGTCCAGGTTTTACGATAGATGACTGGTGCTGTCGCTGCTGCTGCTGCTGCTGTCGCTGCTGCTGCCCCTGCCGCTGTCGCTGCTGCTGCTGCTGCCGCTGTCGCCGTGTACGTCGACCAGACGGCATTCACCTCTAATTATAGTAGAGGCAAATCAGATGGAAAAGACTAAACCAAAAGTAAGCTCAATCTATTATTGGCGTTTTGTTTTTCCAATAATATTGCTAATAGTACTTGTATCATCACTTTTTTTTATAATGGCCATACCTGATACTTTTCTAACCAATTCTTCGGCTCTACTCACACGCAGCAATGTAAAATTAAATTCAAACCTTTCTTAGATAGGTGTGTCATGGAAACAATCCAAATAGTCTCTCTAAGTCTACTAAGTTTAATACTTCTTGGTCTCCTTGGCATTTATTTATATATTGGACTAAGCGCAGGAAAACAGGATAACGCAAACGAAGTAAGTAAGCACATTGCAATTATATCCGGTACAACTGGTGGTCTTCTTGTTCTTTTTACAGCACTTTCATTCTACTATTTTACAGCGAATGTCAATTACGCCACTCCTTATCTACTGATAATGACTGGTGTAAATAGTTTCTTAGCGCTTTTAGCCGTGTCTGTTGCTACTATTCAGGTTTATCAGTAAGTATTACCGCACTAATTACCTGGTGTTGAATTCTGAATTTTGAGACACTACTACCTCTCTGAGGAATTAAACATAGACCATGAAGACGGACGCAAATTCGTACCTCCTGGCCTATATTAAAAGTTGTTGGACTACTGCCACGAACCCATCCACTACTTCCATAAATCCAGGCTCGACCAGCCGGCTTTAGAGACGGATTTGGGCCATGAAGAAATAGAGTCAAACTATTATTTGTTACAAGTGGTTGAAGAAGAGACCGAACTGTATCATGATCAAGGTCATTTCTCCCCAGCCAAGATGACTGTTGTATGTATACTGTCGAAATAATATGCTCCTGTAAGGTATTTAACTTAGTTGCCACATAGTTGTAAGAACTTAGGTCAAGATCTAAGCGTCCTGTTGCAGGGTCCCAACGAGTAATTTTCATATTTGGAAGGATAACTGAAAGACATGGAAGAGTAACCCCAGAATCAACATATGATAATGGGGCAATAGGACGATTCTCAACTCCTGGCTTCGGATTTCTATTTGTCATTAACTTTAAAGGAGAAAGATGTACCTTTCCAATTTCCATCACTTGAATAGGTACACATAGTTCTATATTCTTGGGAAGCATCCCCTCACTTATAAAAACTACTTAATAAAGATTTAAGCACTAAAACTAATGGAAGAACTCTCGGTCTGCTTCAGGGGGCCAAGAGGGTGTGGAAAAAGAACCGTTCTTTTGGAAAATCTAGAAGCAATCTGTAAAAAACGTGGTCTTCATTGGAGCATTCAGAATAAATTATGGACTCTGGAGACACCTAGAGAGTCTGATCTTCCTTCAGGAGAAGACGATGATGATGGAGAAATTACTCACGCAAAGGGCACTGTACTTCCTTATGAATCCTCACCAGTACATATTGGATTTGATGTGGCTCGTATGAGTATGCAAGACAAGATCTATTTACAGACCATTTTAGATAAACTTGGCTCAGGTACAGAGGTCCTTGTAGGGACAAATAAGAAACTTTGCGCAAGAATTCTTGTACTTTATCATGGACAGTATCTTTCACAAGAGAGTGTTCTTTTACTTCACTCTGCGGTTGAGAAGAGTAATGGAAATCTACTACTATGGATAACAACAGAGGAGACACCCCCGTTTGATTTACATGATCTCTTTTTAGTAGTTCCTGTTTCTGGACACGATAGAAAGTTGGAGAGGTTTCTGAAGGATCATCCAAAAATTCCGCATGGGCGCGATGGACAGGCATGGTTCGATTCAGTATGTAGAAAATGGATGAATTCACACTGGAACTTGGATCGTATTGATGAAGTTCGCGAGTTTGTATATGCTTGTCTATTACGAAATATTCGTTGGCAAGATATGGTTTCGTATTGGATTGATTCACTTCTAAAATATGCTGGCGAAATGGGTCCTGCTCGCTATAGAGCCGCCCTAACTGCTATATGTAATACAGAAGCAACTGGTAGCGGGCAGACTATAACAGCTTATCGCTTGCCAGTAGCCTGGGAATGTATAAACATGTACGTCGCAAAAGGACTTGCTCCGAGTATTGCCTGAAAAATCACTATAACAAATAGTATGATTCGCAACAACTTACTTGAAGTTGTTGCGAATGATTATGCGAGTTACAAAACTCCTGCGACTTGGACAGGCGACACAGTTCAACCGAGAGATATTAATGCACTTCGCGAACAAGCGACTTCTAATAGTCAATTGGATGTCGGTCATTCACGGCTCAACTTATGGAATGAGTGGCTGGCGAGCAATAGTACTAAGAAAGTTGATATAAGAACATTCTCACATGGTCCTCATAAGGTGGTAATACTTGCCCCCTCACCTATTGGCCCGCCTCCGCAATCATGGCCCCGTATTTTTCGTCTTCTCTCTCCTGATAAACCAGTTCGCGTTCTCTGGTTTGTGTCTGATATACCTCGACTATCACCACCTGTAGGGGAAGATATAAAACCAGAGCATGTAAATGGAGGATATACAGAACAATGTAATTCACAGAGTATAGTAATTTATAGAAAAGAAGAAGCCACACGGGTTCTAATACATGAACTTCTACACACATCATGTACAGACTCTAAAACACAATCTCTACCATATTTAGAAGCGGATACAGAAGGATGGGCAGAAGTAGTTATGACCGCTATTAAAGCGCGTGGATCGCAACAAGAGTTTAATAGTTTATGGAGTATTCAAGCGCAATATGCTGTAAATCAAGCAGCAGCAGCAGAGAGATTTAATAATGTGCGAACTCCAGAAGATTATGGCTGGAGGTACCTTACAGGACGTCTAGAAAGTTTCAAGAAGTTTGGACTTCCTCTCCCTGCAGGCCATAGAAATAATGAACAACTGAAAAGTCTAAGACTCACTCATGAAAAATTGGAGCCCGATTTTTAGAGAAAAGAAGGCATAGAAAAATGTGGAAATGGGAGTCAAAGGTCTTTACAGTCTCATTAAAAAATCAGGCCAACACGTAGATATTCGTAGTTTAAATGGGAAACGCATCGGAATTGATATTTCATATTTCATGTATCGATGGGGCACAGATAATATTATACGTTATTTAGATTTTATAAACTTACTTTGGTCAAATAATAATAAAGTATTGTTAGTATTCGATGGTAAACCTGGACAATATAAAGTTCCTGAAGTAGAGCGCAGAAAAGTAGTAGCCGAAAGTGCTGAGAAGTATGCTGCCTCTTTACAAGAATCCCTTACAAATAGTGATTTAACATCTCAACAAAAAATGATTATTGAGGCGGCGATTTCTATAAATCTTAAGAAAGCGGCGCGACCAACAAAGGAGAAGCGGCAGCGTTTGAAGAAAGTATTTTATGAGCAACTTATTCCAATGTTAAAATCGACTGAGGAAGCTGATGAATTGCTTGTTGCTCTTAATAAAGAAGGTGATATCGATATAGTTATCTCAGGGGATACTGATTTACTTCGTCTTGGTGTAAAATGTTTATGGGTTCCAAAAGATGAGGATGGATATGAATATACTGAGTTAGAATATGATAAAGTAATCCAGTCTCTAACTTTAACAGAGGACCAGTTTCAAGATATGTGTATTCTTACAGGAAGTGCTCCTCAAATTAATATGAATACTCGTTTGGATATTAGGAAAGCGTGGAGTTATATCCGTTTATATGGGACAGTAGATAGAGTTGCGAGGAAACATAATAAGATATTTATGGGAGGTCAGGCTAGTTTGAAAGAAACATTATTTGAGGTAAAGAACTCAATTTATTTGAATAGTGTTTCACAGTGGTTGCGGGAAGACGAGGCTGATCGTCTGGAAGCATGGCGCAATGGATTACAGATGCCTTATAAATATTAGTATATTCACTGAGGGTCTAAAGAAGAAGTAATTATTATATTTGTATGGATAGATTTTTCTCTATCCACACCAATAAGGTTCTTTAGCTCAGCAGGTAGAGCGTGTGGCTGTTAACCGCAATGTCGTTGGTTCGAACCCAACATGGACCGTTAATTATATTTTTTCAAGAACTTTCAAAGTGTTTGAATAAATAAAATTGCGCTAGAATGCTGAGCGTCTAGTTGCGACGGGATGAGCGTCTAGTTGATCGTCTCTGCTTTCTCTGTTTTCTGCTGCGTTTGCGTTGTGCTCTTGTTTTTCGGTTATTTCTGCGAGCAGCGGATTGCCCTAGTTCCAAATTAACTAGACTATTATTCAGACGAGGGCTCTTGGCGCCATTGCTCGGAGACTCTAAATTTACATTCAGATTCATACGCGGTGCTGCCGCAGAGTAAGAAGATGTATTCCCTCTAGTCTCAAGATTATTAACTGATAGATTCAGTACAGGAGCCGTTGCCATTTATCTATAAGGGAGTTATATTTTTGATAATCTTGAAGGCTTTCAAAAATATTTTCATAAAAAATATGATGTACAATGTGGGATTTGAACCCACGCGGATTTCTCCAACAGTTCTTAAGACTGTCGCCATGAACCAAGCTCGGCCAATTGTACCTCCATTGAATTCATATCAGAACTCAATGGATTTACAAATTTTAATATTTTTATTTATATATTAATTCTAATTATTCAACACTTACGCACTCGCAGGCGCAGCCTTAATATAGTGATTGCGCAGGCACTTCTGGAGGGTGAAGATTGTCAGCGTCTCACCAGCCGCCAGGTTGGCAGCGGGGTTCAGCAGCTTCAGCAGAGCAGCATCCGCATTGATGGCGTGCTTGTTCATCAGATTGTGCTCCTTCGCATAAGAGGTTACACGCTTGGTAACATTCGCGCGGCTGATCTGAGTACCCTTGGGCTGACCCAGGAAAGAGTTTAGATCATCAGAGACATTCTGAGGGATCTCGAACGCAGTGGGGCGGCGAGGAGTATCAGTCTCCGCACCAGCCTCCGCCTTGCGGTTCTTGCGGCGCTTGCCGGCATCCTTCACTGTGCGAGTAACCTTCTTCTCCAGACGCTTCACCTCAGTGAACAGAGTGGAGATAGTATCGCGCATAGCGGCCAGATGCTTAGTGAGGCCAGTCAGGTCATCGTGCCAAGAAGTCTCAGTAACCTCAGCAGCAGCCGCAACAGGGGCGGGCTCAGCGGCAGCGGCAGCGGCAGCGGCAGGAGCAGCGGCAGAAGCTGACTCTACAACCACAGGGGCAGACACAGGTGCAGTGGCCTTCTTGGCAGCACGCTTCTGAACGGGGGCAACAACCGCCTCAGCAACAGGGGCAACAACAACCTCAGCAACAGGGGTCGCGGCTACAGACTTCTTAACAGACTTCTTGGAGGAGGCAGCAGAACTCATTGTACTAGATGCTGGGATAGAATTCATTTTGTGTTTTACGCACTGACTTATCATAGTTGCGCGTCGCGCGATCAATTTTTATTTTTTACCCCCCGTTTTTTTAAAAACGACAGACCATAACCCATTTTTTTTTGAAATAGGTGGGAAGTATGACAATCTTTTATAAGACTTTCATTTTGCCGGTTTCTATACTAAATCCCAACAGTGTGTAAGGGAATGAGTACATCTCATGGCGGCAAGGATATGATTGTTAGAGAGTGTCTAAATATAAAATCAAAGCGCTATCCAGATGTTAAGTGTAAATCTATAGCAACATATGGCGATTTCTGCTCCAGACACTATAAAAATCCGGTTCGTTATATAAAAGATAAAAACGTTCTTAAAAATATAATATATACTGGGCGTCAAGAAGAAGCCGCTAAAAAAATTCAGAAGATAGCTAAATTGATGATTTCTAGAAATAATTATAGACGTCAAGGCCCATCTTATAATATATTAAGTGTTTCGGAAAATAAGACTGAACTTCAAACAATGGAAGATCTAAATATAATTCCGAAACTATATATATGGTCATATGCGGATGATAGTAAGCATATATGGACATTTGATATTCGCTCCTTTTCTCGCATGATGTCTCTCAAAAATCCATACACACAACTTCAAATTACTGAACAAGGTAAAATATCTCTCGAGTCTCGTTTAAATTGGCTTAAAAAGAAGGGATATTCAACATCTTTCCTAGATGATAGTGATATCAGTGAAGAACAGGCATTTAGCCTAAGAGTTCTAGATATCTTCATGAAAATGGATTTCCTAGGATATCATTCAGACAGTGATTGGTTTTTATCTCTTGATAATAAAGGACAGATAAATCTTTATAAAGAATTATATGACCTGTGGAATTACAGACTTCAACTGTCATTAGAAGCAAAGGAACAGATTTGCCCTGGATTAGATGATCTTATGAGATTTGACCCATATAAAATGAAGGGAGGGCAACGCAACGCACTCTGGTGGAGAAAACTAAATCTGAATATTTTGGATGCGCTCCTTTCTCGAGCACCTGATAAAACGAATCGTGCGCTTGGAGCAATGTACTCACTAACAGCACTTGTAAGGGTAAGTGATGATGCGAAAGAAGCCTATGACTGGTTGGATTAGACAGTGCTGAATCTTATTTACATCTGAGAAGCAACTTTCGAGCCATCTGGTCCAAGAGCATAGTGAGGTGTGTACTTTCCATAATATACATTCTTTGAATCAAAAACAGGAGGGTAGTATGTTGATTTACTTACGCATGTAGGATCCTCAGCAAAATGAGGAGTTTGTGGGGCATTATTCGGAGGACAGTTTCCTTGATACTGTTGAGATGAGTCAGTATTTGTTATATTTTGTACAGTTCGCAAGCCAGGCATAGGATTTGCTGGAGATGACGAAATAATATTGCTAAAAGCACTACATGATTGGAGCATCATACCACCTGCCGCACTCCATCCACTATCCGTACATACTGCGCATGATACACTTTTGCTAAGCGCTGTACTATATGTATAATCAGGGCTAAATCCATTACCAGGTCCCTGAGCAGTATCACACTGAGCACGTCCATCATTCACAGCAGTAGACCCTGCAACGGGGACAGTAGGGCGATAGTTAGATGCTGGTACAATAAACATTGATTTTGCTGCATTTCTCTGAGTTACTTCACTTGCGTCGCGCGGCTTCCAGTAACTCTTATATTGATTTGCTGCTTCCTGGCGCCGACGAAGGAGTTCACTTGAGTTCATATCTATCTTCTGTGGGTATAATTTAGACTAACACGCATTTGTAAAAATATTCGCTTGTACCTATCATCACATTAAATCATATTTCTGATACACTTCAATAAAAAAACAAAAAAAAGGCCGCGGGGCCATGAGCGAAGAGGAGGTGCGCCAAAAAATTGATCGCGAAATTCTTCGGATAGGTAGGTCAGTTTAACCGAACAAAATGTCAACTTCAGTAGTACTCGCTCGCAACTTCACGACCGCCAAGGTGTCTATTAGTCAGTTGAAGACTATGGATAATGGTGGTAAGCAGGCATACGCAAATTACGATGGTGGCAAGTTTCTATTCCAGACGCCTGCGCTTGGTCTACCCTATGATATGAATGATAAGGCGTTTGACCCCTCAAAGCCTATTAAGTATAGTGTAGAGTTGTCTCTGCGTGGATATGATGAGGCTGGTAGTAAGGTTAAAGAGATGTATGATGCTCTACAGGCACTTGATGAGTTTATGATTGAGCAGGGTGTAAAGAATAGCCGAGCGTGGTTCAAGGCGGATATGAAGCCTGATGTTGTTCGTGCTCTCTATACTCCTATTATCAAGTGGGGTAAGGATAAGGATGGCAATGTGAAGCCATACCCTCCTGGCGTAAAGGTTAGCCTGCGTAAGATTGGGGATGCTTTCGAGGTAAAACTATATGATGCGAATAAGCAGGAGTATCATGATGTTGATGCCAAGGAACTCCTTGTTAAAGGCGCAGTAGTACGCTGTGTGATGCAGTGTACTGGTGTCTGGTTCGCGGGTGGCAAGTATGGTCTATCTTGGAAGGCTGTTCAGATGGTAATGGATAAGGTTCCTGAGAGCATTCGCGGCTATGCGTTTGTAGATGAAGATGAGGGTGCTGAGGATGATGTAGCGTTTAGTGCTCCTGCTCCTGTGCAGCAGCGTGCTTCTCCAGCGGTCCCTTCAGCTGTCGCAGCAGTTCCTTCAGCTGTCGCAGCAGTTCCTTCAGCTGTCGCAGCAGTTCCTTCAGCTGTCGCAGCAGTTCCTTCAGCTGTCGCAGCAGTCCTACCTCCAGTAGATGAGGAGGATGATAATCTAGATGAGGAGAATGATGCTGAGCCTATCCCAGTGCCTAAGAAGGTTGTCTCTACCGCGGCGATTAAGAAGAAGATCCTTGCTGCTCCTAAGAAGTAAATATTAGAACTCAAAAGCCTAAAAACTAACAAATCCTCATAAAAATAGCCTCTTTTTTTTGATAGCGCCAGCCAAACCACATAAGGCTAGAATAGTATACTACTCAGAAATGGGCGAAGCAAATAGAAAATCCAGAGTTCTTTTTATTTCAACATGGATTAATAATCCAGAGATGATTCCCATACAGAGGGATCTTATTATGAAGTTTTGCGCATCTTCAGAAAATCCAGAATTCCTCGCAGTTCTAGATGGAAAAACAATCCCATGTTTCACGAACTTTGGAGATACCTCAATGCGCCAGCGCCAGATTGATACTTGTCGCGCTGCCAATATTAATTTTGTGGAAGTCCCCCCAGATATTCATAAAGAGCCCCAGAGACAACAATTATTCTCGGTCAAGCCACCGGGCAAATATACTACTGATTACAGAAATTATGAACTAGATCCCTCTTCGCGCACAGCAGTCTCAAATCAATTCGGGTGGCGCGTATTTCATGAGCATTTAGCCCAACATTATGACTATCTTGTTATGATCCAGAGTGATGTATTTCCATTCCGCCCATTCTCTGTAAGGGATATGTTAGATGGTAATTCTTTGCTTTTTAAAGATCAGTATAGAGAGCCTATTCATTACTCTTGGGATGGTTTTCTAATGTTTGATTTTACGAAAGATAAATCTATTCCATGGGAAGAATGGAATTTTGATTCAGGTATACAACATGATAATGTATTTACAGATACTGGGGGTGGTACATGGCCTTTACTTTCGAAGATTTCCTTAAAGAAAGATATTGATGCAAAGAATAGTCTTCAGTGGACTTATCAAGACCCTTTTCTTAAAACACTTCCTGTTGATATTCAAACATTTCTTCTAGATGACATACGTAATAAAGAGGATAAGATTTTTTCCGAAATTAAACACCATGATTTTATTCATCTTCGCGGCGGCGGAAACTGGGAATTTATCCAAAATCTTGGTGAAGGTGTAGTTATTCAGAAAACTCGTTTTGAAGCTTTCGCAGATGTTGCGCGAAAATTACTTTGTTAAATAATACCATAAAGGATTTAGGTCTCAAAATTAGGAAACATAGTTATCTAATTTTGGAATTAAAAAGCCACCCCATTAAAAGCCACCCCATTACGAACCACCATTATTTGCAGCAGAGCAATTTGTAGGGTTATTAGTGTAACTCTTATTAGGATCGCCTGAGCATGCGCAAGCTCCAAGTTGTCGTGAAATTAGAATACTATTCATCTCAGTCCCAGGCTGTTCTGTGCGCACATTGCCCGCTTGCTGAACCTGTGAGTTATTTGTAACAGTATTATAATAACCGTATAGTGCTCTACTCTGTCTATTGCGAGTTATCTGACTTGCGTCACGATTTGTCAAACTCATTCCTATTCTTAAGAA
>Ga0114979_10000324_pt1 | contig 31513 bp, 27 predicted proteins | sample S_140625_EF_Meta_FD_87315 | JGI IMG/M metagenome (GOLD analysis project Ga0114979, IMG submission 87315) | Freshwater microbial communities from Lake Simoncouche, Canada to study carbon cycling - S_140625_EF_MetaG | ecosystem: Environmental > Aquatic > Freshwater > Lake | place: Lake...
CACGGCATCCATGCGCGCATTGCCAAACATGCGGCGAAAGTTGTGTTCATAGTTGGCCATTTCTAGCTCCGGGTCTAGGGTCACTTCTAAAGCCACATTCAACGCTTGGTAAAACAGTTTGCGCTCTACGGTGTTGTCGTTGTATTGCAAGAAGGCGCCCACCAATTCAAGCGCTGCTTCTAATTGCTTCAACGCCAAATTGATCAGCAGCTTCAACTCTAGTACGGTCAACTGACCCCACTCAGTATTCTCGTCAAACTCAATGCCAATGAGGGTGGCAATGTCGGCATATTCGTCTAGCTCGTTGTTTTCAAGACGGTCTAGCAGTGCTGTCAATTGCTTGTCGTTTAACTTGTGCAAGTTCAAAATGTCTTCGCGAAACAACAATGCTTTGTTGGTGTTGTCCCAAATCAAATCTTCTAATGGGTAAATTTCTGAATAGCCGGGAACCAAGATGCGGCAAGCGATGGCGCCCAGCTGATCGTGCACAGCTGTGTAAACTTCTTTGCCCATGCTTTTCAAAATACCGAACAAGCTGGCGGCTTCGTCTGAATTGGCTGTAGGACCTTGGCCTGCAAAGTTCCATTCCACAAACTCATAATCGGGTGTAGCGCTAAAAAAGCGCCAAGACACAATGCCGCTGGAGTCAATGAAGTGCTCTACAAAGTTGTAGGGCTCGGTGACGGCATTGCTTTCGAAGGTGGGGGGCGGCAAATCGTTCAAGCCTTCAAAGCTGCGTCCTTGCAGGAGCTCTGTGAGGCTGCGTTCAAGTGCCACTTCCAAACTGGGGTGAGAGCCAAAGGAGGCAAACACACCGCCGGTGCGAGGGTTCATGAGGGTGACGCACATGACAGGGTATTTGCCACCCAGCGAGGCGTCTTTCACCAACACGGGAAAACCTTGCGACTCAAGGGCTTGAATGCCAGCCATGATGCTGGGGTATTTGGCTAGCACTTCGGGTGGCACATCCGGCAAGCAAATTTCGCCCTCCAAAATTTCTTTCTTAACCGCACGTTCAAAAATTTCGGACAAGCACTGCACTTGCGCTTCGGCCAAGGTGTTGCCCGCACTCATGCCGTTGCTCACAAACAAGTTCTCGACCAAGTTGGACGGAAAGTAAACCGCTTGATTGTCTGATTGCCGGACAAAAGGCAAGGAACAAATACCACGTGCCACATTGCCCGAATTGGTGTCAATCAAGTGCGAGCCTTTTAACTCGCCATCGGGGTTGTAAAGACTCAAGCAGTACGGGTCTAGAATTTCTTTGGGCAGCGCATCTTTCTTGCCAGGTTTGAACCATTTCTCATTGGGGTAATGCACAAACTCGGCATTGGCCAAGTCTTCACCCCAATAGGCGCCCGCATAAAAGTGGTTGTTGTTCAGGCGCTCTATGTATTCACCTAAGGCAGAGGCCAAAGCGCTTTCTTTGGTGGCGCCTTTGCCATTTGTAAAACACATGGGCGAATGGGCATCGCGAATGTGCAAAGACCACACATTGGGAATGATGTTGCGCCATGAGGCAATTTCAATCTTGATACCGAGGCCCGCCAAGACGCCTGACATGTTGGCAATGGTTTTTTCCAAGGGCAAGTCTTTGCCCAAAATGAAGGTACTGCTTTGGTCATCAGGCTTGAGGCTGAGCAAGGCTTGTGCGTCTTCATCCAGGTTGGCCACTTCTTCAATGACAAACTCGGGGCCTTCTTGCACCACTTTTTTAACGGTGCAGCGTTCAATGGAGTTTAAGATGCCGCGGCGGTCTACTTCAGAAATGTCGGGCGGCAACTGCACCTGAATTTTGAAAATCTGGGCGTAGCGGTTTTCTGGGTCAATAATGTTGTTTTGAGACAGACGTATGTGCTCTGTAGAAATGTTGCGGGTATCGCAATACAACTTCACAAAATAAGCCGCGCACAAAGCCGAGGAAGCCAGAAAATAGTCAAAGGGGCCAGGGGCCGAGCCATCGCCTTTGTAACGAATGGGTTGGTCGGCCACGACTGTGAAGTCGTCAAACTTGGCTTCTAGGCGAAGTTTGTCGAGAAAGTTGACTTTGATTTCCATGGGGTGTGCTTCAAAATAGAAGCCAAGCTTAACGCAAAGCCCATTAAAAACCAGTGAGCCTGATGGCTTTGAAAGCGCGAATGAAAATACTTTGCAAACAAGTCATGTTATTCAGCTTGAATACCCGCCATGGCAATGGCTTTTTTGTTGGTAGCAATGTCGCGCTCTAAGAAACGTCGAAACTCTGCAGATGTTGATGAGGAAGGCACTGCGCCATTGGTTTCAAATGCTTGAATGATCTCTCGGGTTTGCAATGCTTTTTGAACTGTCTCAGCCAAAGCCACAGAAATAGCTGACGGCAAGCCCTTGGGCGCTAGCAAACCAATCCATCCTGCAAATTCAAAGCCAGGTACCGTGGCAGCCAGCGATGGCGCATCGCCGACGCCTGCAGCACCCACGGGCAAACTGTGGCCCAGCAAACGGAGTCGATCACCGGCCACCAGCGACATGGCTGCTGGCGCAGGTGTGAGCACCCAATCGGTTTCTCCGGACACCACAGAAGCAACACCCTGACTACCACCTTTGTAGGGTACATGCAAAGAAGTGAATCCTGCTGCTGACTGAAACGCCAAGCCCGCTAAATGACTTGCCGAGCCCACACCAGCAGAGGCCATGTTGCTTTTGTCGCCTTTGCTTTTGGCATAAGCAATGAGGTCTCTGGTGGTCTTGATGGGCAAGGCAGGATTGCAAACCAACACATTTGGCAACAAAGCCACCAAGCTGATCAATTCGAAATCAGCCAAGGGGTCGTAGCGCACAGCTTTTTGCAACAAAGGTGCTGTTGAAATAGCAGTGGTAGATCCAATCAGCAAGGTATAGCCATCAGGTGATGAAATGCGCGCCGTTTCAGCGCCCAACGCGCCGGCTGCACCGGCCTTGTTGTCGGCGACTGCAGCTTGCTGAATGGACTTGGCCATTTCAAGCATGAGCAAACGGCCAATGGTGTCGACTGAACTGCCCGGCGCATTGGGAATGATGAACTTCACAGGTTTTTGTGGCCAGTTACCTGCAGCGCGCAAAGGAAACGTAGCAGCCTTTGCCATTGCGAAATGAAACAGGCCGAGGCCAGCTGCTATGAGTGTTCTTCTAGACAAGTTCATCGTGGGTCTCCGTGTCGTGAGCTTTGCAAGGGATCAATCGAGTTGGGGCATGAATAGCACTCTGCGCTGTGCTTGTTTCAAATGATCGGTTGGCATTTGGCCAATGCCCCACTGGTCAATTCGACCTGCGGGCCAAGTCCAATCTTCGGGACGGCCTGCCTGATACGTTTCATCTATTTGTTCAATTTCTGCGGTGTATTCAATGACGATGCCAAATGGGTCAACAAAGTAATTGAACGCATTGTCACCAGGACCATGACGTCCGGGCCCCCACTGGGGTGGCAACCCAAAATCTTTCAGACGGCCGCCGCCTCGCATCACCGCGTCAAGCGTGGGCATGAGAAAGGCCACATGATTGAGTGCATCGTTGTCGGTGTCGCCCAAGGCGATGGTGTGGTGGTCGTTGTCGCAATTCATGAAGGCCATGATGCGGGTGCGATCGGCCAAGACAAAGCCCAATGCTTTTTCAAAAAATTCACGCGTGGCTTCTACGGCATGGCTGTTAAGCACAGCGTGCGCCAAACGAATGGGCTGATCTTTTGGTACAGGTGTGTCATCGGCACGCTGGGCATCGCCATGCACAACTTCTATGCGGCGGCCATCTGGATCGCGAATGACCAACACAGTGCCCCCAGCAGGGTCTGCCGCTGCGCCTCTGCGCTCTAACGTGCCGCCAGCCACCACTGCAGCTTGCGCAATGTGATCTAAGGCTTCTGCACTGCGTGCGCGCAAAGTGACCAAGCGCAACTGGGGTGTGCCAGCTGCCTCATGCAGCGCCAGCAAGTGATGGTCATGGCCACTGCCCCTAAAGTAGAGGGTGCCCCAGCTTCTGTCGGCTACCGTGAGGCCCCAAGTCTGGGTGTAAAAAGTCTCAGCCGCAGCCAAATCGGGCACAGTGAGCGAGACACTTCGCAGCCCAGAGATCCAAGGAGATTTCATTGTTTGTCCTTTTGAATTCAGATGAATTGAGACCGGGTTTAGGCGGGGTTTCAGCAGCGATTAGGTCGCATGGCGTCCAGCACTGCTTCTCAAAAATTGCAGAAAATTCTATGGCACCAAGTGCGCATGAATGTCGACGCCGCAGCCGCAGCCTACTGTGTGGAAGTTCTTCATTCTTCGGTGCAACTTAGAGGTGATGCAAACCAGCAGCTGCAATACCCGCAATGACTATTTCTTCATCCTCATCGCCAGTTCCACCCGAGGCACCGGCTGCGCCAACAATTTGCCCTTGGGCATTGGTAATGAGCACGGCCCCAGTTTGAGGAATAAAGGGATGCTGCGCATTGCTGGCAATGGTGCCGAAAAAAGCGGGCATGTCCTTGGCCCTGGCTGCCAACGCACGACTGCTCACCCCCATGCCGATGGTCGCTCCTGCTTTGCCGTGCGCAATGTCTAAGCGCAAAGCACTGGCGCCATCTTCACGTGCAAAGGCAATGGCTTGGGCCGCCGCGTCAACCACCACCACGCCCATGGGCTTGTAAGCTTTGTGCCGGGCAGCAGCAAGTGCGCTAGTGATGATGGCCTGTGCTTGAGTCAAACTGAAGGAATTCATTGAATCATCCATTGAAATATAGGAAAAAATTGATCGGCAAAATAAGTCATTGCTTGCTTTCACCCCCCTTGGCTGTGAAAAGAATTGTGAAGCCAATTTGTCATGAAGGCATTAGCCATAACCCGATAAACTTGGTCTACCATGACAACATCAACCCCAAACCTGACCTCAAGTCTGACTGAACGGCCGGCTCCTGTGAGTTTTTGGCAAGCCTTTGTCTTTTGGCTCAAGTTGGGCTTCATCAGCTTTGGTGGGCCAGCGGGACAAATTGCCATCATGCACGAGGAATTGGTGGTTAGAAGGCGTTGGCTCTCTGAAAAACGTTTTCTTCATGCACTCAATTACTGCATGGTTCTGCCAGGGCCTGAGGCCCAGCAATTGGCCACCTACATTGGCTGGTTGATGCACAAAACAAAGGGCGGCATTGTGGCCGGTGTTTTGTTTGTTCTGCCCTCCTTGTTTCTCTTAATTGCCTTGTCTTGGATGTACATCGCCTATGGTCAAGTGGCATGGGTGGCCGGGTTGTTCTATGGCATCAAGCCTGCAGTGACCGCCATTGTTCTGCAAGCAGCACATCGCATTGGCTCGCGTACGTTGAAAAATAATTTTCTGATGGCCATTGCAGCGGCAAGTTTCGTGGCCATCTTTGCACTCAATGTGCCCTTTCCAATCATCGTCTTGGCAGCAGCCATCATCGGTTTTGTGGGCGGCCGCATGTGGCCTGACGCCTTCAGCGCAGGGGGCGGTCATGCTGCTTCCCAAGCCAACTTCGGAACGGCGCTGTTCAACGATGACACGCCCACGCCTTCGCATGCCATCTTCTCTTTGAGACGCTTGCTCAAGGTGCTGACGGCAGGCGTGATGTTGTGGATCTTGCCCATGGGCTATTTGATCATTCAAAATGGATGGGATCACACCTTCACCCAGATGAGTTGGTTTTTCACCAAAGCTGCTCTGCTCACATTCGGCGGTGCTTATGCCGTATTGCCCTATGTATTTCAAGGCGCGGTAGAACAGTATGGCTGGGTCACGGCCACTCAAATGATGGATGGCTTGGCTTTGGGTGAAACCACACCTGGCCCCCTCATCATGGTGGTGGCTTTTGTGGGTTTTGTGGGCGGCTATGTGAAAGCAGTGTTGGGCCCAGACAGTTTGTTTTTAGCAGGCGCCTTGGCAGCCATGCTGGTCACTTGGTTTACTTTCTTGCCATCGTTCATTTTTATCTTCGCAGGTGGGCCGTTTGTGGAAAGCACGCACAATGATTTGAAATTCACGGGGCCACTGACGGCCATCACTGCAGCAGTGGTGGGAGTGATAGTGAATTTGGCTTTGTTCTTTGGCTATCACACGCTGTGGCCTCAGGGCTTTAGTGGATCATTGGACATACCTTCTGCCATCATTGCGGTCGCTGCCGCCGTTGCGCTGCTCAAATTCAAGCGCAATGTGATGCAGGTCATTGGCGTTTGTGGGTTGATAGGCATTGTCACAAAAATGTGGTTCTAAATCACTTCGCCTAGGCGACAGCTTTCGCAATGTCAAACCCCTAAGCTCATGCATTCTTTAAGGATAGAAATTTCATGACCAAAGAATTCGACATCGTGGTGCACGGCGCCACTGGCTTCACAGGCCGCCTCATTGCAGAGTATTTACTCACCCGCTCAGACACTGGCCTGACATGGGCCATGGGAGGACGCAGTTTAGACAAACTGCAAGCAGTCAGAGACGAAATTGGCGCACCTGCTTCTACACCTTTGGTGGTCATTGAAAGCAGCGACGAGGCCTCATTGAAGGCCCTTATGGCCAAAACACGTTTGGTCATTTCGGCCGTTGGCCCCTACCAGTTGTATGGCAACGAGTTGGTCAAAGCCTGCGCAGAATCAGGCGTTGATTATGTTGACTTGTGCGGCGAACCAGCCTGGATGCGCCACATGATTGACCAACACCAAGCCGCTGCAGAAAAATCTGGCGCACGCTTGGTCTTCTCTTGCGGCTTTGACTCCAGTCCTTTCGATTTGGGTGTGTTCATGGCACAAGAAGAAATGACCAAAAAGTTTGGCAAGCCTGCACAGCGCGTGCGCGGTCGGGTTCGCAAAATGAAGGGTACTTTCTCAGGCGGCACCGCAGCCAGCTTCAAAGCCACCATGGCCGCAGCAGCCACACAGCCAGGCGTCATTGACTTGCTCAAAAATCCCTTCTCACTCACACCTGGCTTTGAGGGCCCACGCCAACCTACAGGCCACAAACCCATGCTAGATGAAGTGATGGGCGTCTGGGTTGCCCCTTTCATCATGGCCACCATCAACACCCGCAATGTGCACCGCTCCAATTTTTTGTTGAACCATGTGTGGGGCGCCGATTTTGCATACGACGAAATGATCGTCACCGGACCTGGTGAAAAAGGCGAAGCCATTGCCAACGCCATTGCGCAAGACAAGAGCATGAGCGAAGACAAACTCAAACCTGGCGAAGGCCCTTCCAAAGCCGAGCGCGAAGCAGGCAGTTACGACGTGCTGTTCATTGCCACCAACGAGCAAGGCCAATCGGTGCAGGTGGGCGTGAAGGGCGACCGCGATCCAGGTTACGGCAGCACTTCCAAAATGATTGCCGAAGCGGCCATTTGTTTGTTGAAAGATGCCCCTGCCACCAAGGGCGGGTTTTGGACACCCGCATCAGCCATGGGCAACTCACTCATTGCGCGACTGCAGTCCCATGCCGGTCTCACATTCACTGTTGAATAAAGCGCTCTGAAGTTTAAGGGTTGAGCTCCATCGCGGAAGGCAAATAGCCTTTCAAAGTGTGCACGCCATTGGCAAACAAGATGGCGTTCACAGTGGCTTGGGCTGTAGCTTCCGCAGCCATGACGGTCAGCAGCAGCATGTCGGGTGCTGCGGTTTCAGCACAGGTGGCAATGGCAAACAAGGTATCGCCATCCAAGGTGGTGTGCGCTGGCCGAATGCTGCGCGCAAACCCATCGTGTGCACTCATGGCCAAGCGTTTGGCTTGCGCTTTGTTCAGGGTGGCATTGGTGGCCACCACACCAATGGAGGTGTTGGTGCCCGCCATGGGAACGGCGGATTTCTGACCCGCCAGCAAAGCTTGTTGCGTGTTAAGCAAGCGCGTGCCATCGGCAGTTCGGGCACCTGCCAACACTTGGCCATTGGCAGGATCGATCACATCGCCCACAGCATTGCAGGCCACCATGGCACCCACTTGCCAGAGCCCCACTTTGACCAAGGCATGTCCTATGCCGCCTTTCATGGCCCGGTTCAAGCCAAACAATTTACCTACCATCGCCCCTGCACCGGCACCCACATTGCCCGACATGGGGGGCACGACCGAACGCATGGCACTGGCCGCCATGGGCTTTTGATACAGCGCATCTTCGCAAGCCGCATAACCGGCAGCAGCATCGGGCCTGATTTTGGCGTTGTCGCCTTCTCGCACCAGAGGCAAGTCAAACAATACGGCGGCTGGAACAATGGGCACACAGCCATGGCCGGTTTGAAATCCTAAATTGCGCTCGTCCAACCATCGCATCACGCCACTGGCCGCGTCCAGGCCAAAGGCGCTTCCGCCAGACAACAACACAGCGTGCACCTTGTCGACCAAATTGGAAGGGTCGAGCAAATCTGTTTCTCGGGTGCCGGGGGCTGCACCCCGCACGTCAACACCACCTACGGCACCTTGGGGCGCCAACACCACCGAACAGCCCGTTAGGCGTTGGCTAGAGGTAAAGTGGCCCACATGCAATCCTGCAATGTCGGCAATGCTGCCGTAATGCGGGTTGGCTCTTTGGCTCAAACGGGTGTTTACAATGTTCTGAGATGTCATCTAAAAGCCCTTTATCAATGCCCCCGCCCTGTCTTGCCAACATGGCCGAAGGGACGCCAACCCTGAAGACACAAGGATAACGCGTGTCTTCGTTTGTGCTCCAACGTTTCCTCAGTTTTTTTGCCACCTTGGCGGTCACGTCGGTGGTGGTTTTTGGCGTGCTGGAATGGTTGCCCGGCAATGCGGCGCAAGTTATTTTGGGCGAAACCGCTACCCCCGAATCTTTGGCAGCCATGGAAGAAAAATTGGGCCTGAACCAGCCCGCCCTTTCGCGTTATGTCGCATGGGTGGGTGGCTTGCTTCAAGGTCAATCGGGCATGAGTATTTCTTACGACACGCCCACAGCTGTGCTCATGATGGAGCGCATGCATGTCACCTTGCCGCTGGCCATCATGGCCATGAGCCTGACAGTTTTGGTGGCCTTGTGTCTGGGTTTGTATGCTGCCTCCAAGCAAAACACAGCTGGCGATGTGGGGGTCATGACACTCAGCCAATTGGGGTTGGCCGTGCCTAATTTTTGGTTGGCCATTTTGTTGATCTTGCTTTTTGCAGTTCAACTTCAATGGGTGAGCGCGGGCGGATTTCCGGGCTGGTCTGAAGAAGACGGCGGTGGCTTCTGGGCTGGCATGGCTGCCTTGATCTTGCCGGCCATGGCCTTGGCGGCAGTTCAAACCGCCATCCTCACTCGCGTCACGCGCTCGGCCGTCATTGAGTCGATGTCGGAAGATTACGTGCGCACTGCGCGCGCCAAGGGTTTGTCTAAGCAGCAGGTTCTGTGGCGTCACGTTTTGCGCAACGCCATGATTCCGGTGATTACGGTCATGGGTTTGCAGTTCGGCAACCTCATCACCAGTGCCATCGTGATCGAAAACGTGTTTGTGCTACCAGGCATTGGTCGCCTTATTTTTCAGGCCATTGCCAACCGCGATTTGATTGTGGTGCGCGATGTGGTGATGTTGCTATCGGCCATGGTCATTTTGATCAACTTCTGCATCGATCTGCTTTATGCCTGGATTGACCCGCGTTTGAAAACAGAGGCTGCCGCCGCATGAGCACTTTGAAAAGCTTCAAACACAGTGCGCAACGCGCCTTCAAGCACCGCAGTTTTGTGGTGGGTGCGGCCATTGTGATGTTGCTTGTGGTCAGTGCAACCGTGTCTTTATTTTGGTCGCCCTACCCCGTAGGTGACATAGACATCCCCAACAAATTGGCAGCGGCCAGTGCCCAACATTGGTTTGGCACAGACAGTTTAGGCCGCGACATTGCGTCACTCTTGTTGGTGGGCAGTCAAAACTCTTTGCTGGTCGGTTTCATTGCGGTGGGCATTGGCTTAGGCTTGGGGGTTCCGTTGGGCTTGTTGGCATCCGCCCAACGCGGTTGGGTCGAAGAAGTCGTGATGCGCGCTGCCGACTTCACTTTTGCTTTTCCCGCCTTGCTTTCAGCCATTTTGCTCACTGCTATTTATGGGCCGGGCTTGGTGGTCAGTATCACTGCCATTGGTATTTTCAATATCCCTGTGTTTGCGCGCATCACGCGGGGCGCCGCCAATGCAGTGTGGTCGCGCGACTTCACCTTGGCTGCCAGAGCCGCTGGCAAAACCAAATGGGACATTACGTGGGAGCATGTATTGCCCAACGTGGCCAGTGTGCTCATTGTGCAAGCCACCGTGCAATTTGCCATTGCCATCTTGGCGGAAGCCGCATTGTCCTATTTGGGACTGGGCACCCAACCCCCCAATCCCAGCTGGGGTCGCATGCTGAACGAAGCGCAATCGCAAATGTTTCAAGCGCCCATGCTGGCGGTGTATCCAGGCATCGCCATTGCTCTGGCCGTGCTTGGCCTCAATTTGATGGGCGATGGACTGCGTGACCTGCTCGACCCGCGTTTGTCGAGAATGCGATAGGCGCACCGACTTGAACATGACCACTTCAAGCACCACCCCTTTGCTGTCTGTTCGCAATTTGCGCGTTGCGTTGCAAACATCGCATGGTCAATTAGAAGCTTTGCGAGGTGTCGATTTTGAGATGCAGCGCGGTGACACTTTGGGCTTGATTGGTGAAAGTGGTTGCGGTAAATCGCTCACTGCCTTGGCCATCATGGGATTGTTGCCAGATCGGGCCACAGTGTCGGGCTCGATTGAATTGAACGGCACTGAGTTGACGCCAATGAGCGATGAAGCCTTGTGCACCCTCAGAGGTGCGCGAATGGCCATGATTTTTCAAGAGCCCATGACCGCCCTCAATCCCTTGCATCCAATTTGGAAACAAATTGCCGAGCCGCTTCAGTTGCATCAGGGTATGGACTTGGCGACTGCCAAAGTGCGTGCGCTTGAATTGTTAGATCGCGTTCAATTGCCTCGGGCACGTGAACGACTGGACAATTACCCTCACCAACTGTCAGGCGGTCAGCGCCAGCGCGTCATGATCTCCATTGCTTTGGCCTGCCAACCCGACATTTTGATTGCCGACGAACCCACCACGGCATTGGATGTCACTGTCCAAAAAGAAGTGTTGGCCTTGATTCGCCAATTGGTGGCCGAAGACGGCATGGGTCTCCTGCTGATTAGCCACGATTTGGGCCTCATGCGCGACCAAGTGGAACGCGTCATGGTGATGTATGGCGGTGCCGTGGTTGAAAGTGCACCCACTCAAGAACTGTTTGGGATGCGCGCGCACCCGTATACCCAAGGCCTGTTTGCTGCTCGCCCAAGGCTGGGTTTGAAACGCGGTACACGACTGCAAACCATCGCGGGCAATGTGCCAGAAATTTTCAACTGGCCACTAGGCTGTGCCTTTGCAGAACGCTGCGCCTATGTGCAAGACAGTTGCAGGCTGACTTTGCCACAGCTTGAACGTGTGCCCAACACAGGCCGTGTCAGAGTTTCCCAACGTGCCGACCCCTCAGCCCCCTTTGCCGAGCATTGGGTGCGTTGTCCTGAGTGGGAAAAATTGGAGGCCTTGAAATGAGCGCCCCCCAAGATCTATTGCTAGACGTGCAACATGTCAGTCAACAATATGCTTTGCCCAAGCCTTCTGTGTTTGCCAAGGCTGCGCACATCCAAGCCGTGAAGAGTGTCAGTTTTCAATTGACCGCCGGCAAGAGTCTGGGCATTGTGGGCGAGTCTGGCTCTGGCAAATCGACCTTGGCCCGTTTGGTCATGGCCCTAGAAAAACCGACGCAAGGAAGCGTCTTGTTCAAGGGAAAAGACTTGAATGCTTTGCCACAAGACCAGCTACGACAAGCGCGCAGCGATTTTCAAATGGTCTTCCAAGACCCCTATGGCTCACTCGATCCAAGGCAAAAAGTGCTGCACATCGTGGCAGAGCCCCTGCACAGCACCTTGAACAGCCGTTCTGGACAAGCACTGAGTGCCCAAGATTTAAAAGACCGCGCAGCCCTCGCCCTCACTGAAGTTGGCTTGCGCGCGTCAGATCTCGACAAATACCCGCATGAATTTTCAGGCGGTCAACGCCAACGTATTGCCATCGCAAGGGCACTCATCACCCGCCCCTCGCTCATCGTTGCCGATGAACCCGTGAGTGCTTTGGATGTGTCGGTGCAAGCCCAGGTGCTTAACCTCATGATGGACTTGCAAGATCGTTTCGGCTTGAGTTACTTGTTTGTCAGCCATGATCTTGCAGTCGTCAACCTGATGTGCGACGATGTGATCGTTTTGCAGCATGGGCAGGTGGTGGAGGCTGGTTCGGCAGATGAAATTTTTGAAAAACCGCAACACCCCTACACCCAAGCATTGCTGGCTGCCATTCCAGGTATCTCGCACTGATTGAAAAAACTGCCAGCCACTTATTTCTAGATGAAGTCTAATTTTTTGATGAAGGAGTTTTCAATGAAACAAGCACCTCGTTCAACGCGCCGCCAACTGGGTCAATTTGGTTTGGCCCTTGTAGCAGCAACCAGCATGATTCTGATACATCCCGCTGCACAAGCGCAGTCCAAAAAAGACAGCGTAGTCGTGGGCATGATTTTGGAGCCCACCAGCCTCGACCCCACCACCGCGCCAGCCGCAGCTATTGGTGAAGTGGTGCACTACAACATTCTTGAGGGCCTGACCAAAATCAATGTCGATGGTTCAGTCACACCTTTGTTGGCTGAAAGCTGGACCATGGATGCTGACGGCAAAGCCTTCACCTTCAAGTTGCGCAAAGGTGTGAAGTTTCAAGATGGCGCCGTATTTGACTCGGCTGCTGTGAAGTTCAGCTTTGATCGCGCCAAAGCCGAAAAGAGCACCAACAAAGCCAAGGGAGCTGTGTTCAACAACATCAGCTACATCTCCACGCCCGATGCGCACACGGTGGTCTTGGTTTTAAACAACCCCGATGGCAACTTCTTGTTCCGCATGGGCGAGAACACCGCTGTCATCTTGCATCCCAATTCTGCTGACAGTGCTGCCACCAAGCCCATTGGCACTGGACCCTACAAGTTGGAAAATTGGGCCAAAGGAACCGCTGTCACTTTGACCAAGTGGGATGGCTACCGCGATGCCGCCAACGTCAAACTCAAAAAAGTGACCTTCCGCTTCATAAACGACTCGTCCGCGCAAGTGGCCGCCTTGTTGGCTGGCGACATTGATGGCATGCCCCGCTTTCAGTCTCCCCAAAGCTTGAAGCAATTTCAATCCGACAATCGCTTCATGGTGGAAATGGGCAGCACGGCCGGCAAAGGCATCATGACCATCAACAACAAAAAGAAACCCTTTGACGATGTGCGAGTTCGCCGCGCCTTGTCACATGCCATCGACAAGAAAGCCTTCATTGATGGCGTGTTTGAAGGTTTGGCCAAGCCCATTGGCAGCCACATGGCGCCCACCGATGCCGGTTACGTCGACCTCACAGGTCAATACGCTTTTGATCCTGAGAAAGCCAAAGCATTGCTCAAAGAGGCTGGTGTTCAAACACCCTTGAATGTGACGCTTACGCTGCCACCACCACCCTACGCTCGCAAAGGCGGTGAAATCTTGGCAGCGCAATTGGCCAAGGTAGGCATTGTGGCCAAAATTGAAAACGTAGAATGGGCGCAATGGTTGGGCGGTACCTTCAAAGGTAACTTTGACCTCACCGTCATCAACCACGTGGAGCCGCTCGATTACATGGCCTATGCCAACCCTCAGTATTACTGGGGCTATGACAGCAAAGCCTTCCGCGATCTGGCAGCCAAACACTCTGCCACCACGGGCGCCAAAGACCGTACCAAACTGTTTGGCGACATGCAGCGCATGATTGCCAACGATGCGGTCAATGTGTTCTTGTTCAACGCCACCAACACGGCGGTTTACAAAAAGGGCCTGAAGGGCTTGTGGTCCAGTTCACCTATTTTTGCCAACGACATGGCAGCGGTTTCCTGGAATTAATTCATGAAGATATTGGTGACAGGTGGCACCGGCTACATCGGCAGCCACACATGTGTGCAGTTGATTGAAAAAGGCTGGCAGCCTGTCATCATTGACTCTTTGGTCAATTCCAAAATCAGCGTTTTAGATCGCATTCAACAAATTACCGGCACACGCCCAACTTTTATAGAGGGCGACGTTCGAAATGCTGATTTGCTTCAAAAGGTTTTAACGGAGCATGCCATTGAAGCCGTCATTCATTTTGCTGGCTTGAAAGCAGTCGGTGAGTCGGTCAACTTGCCCTTGAAGTACTACGACAACAATGTGCACGGCAGCGTGGTGCTCATACAGGCCATGAAGCAGTGCCATGTCAAAACCTTGGTGTTCAGTTCTTCGGCCACAGTCTACGGCGACGCCTCTGAGCCACCTTGGAATGAACAGGTGCCAACAGCGCCCACCAATCCTTATGGGCAAAGCAAACTGATGGTCGATCAGATCATGGCCGATGTTTCGATTTCTGACGCAGCTTGGTCAATGACATCACTCAGGTACTTCAATCCGGTGGGCGCACACCCTAGCGGCTTGATGGGGGAAGATCCGCAGGGCGTTCCTAACAACCTCATGCCCTTTCTTGCGCAAGTTGCCGTGGGTAGAAGAGAAGCTTTGCAAGTGTTTGGCAACGATTACCCAACGCCTGACGGCACAGGTGTTCGCGACTATATTCACGTGACCGACCTGGCCAGTGGGCACGTTGCAGCTTTGGGCTACGCCCATGGGCGTAGCGGTCACTTCATCTTTAATTTAGGCAGTGGACAAGGCATCAGTGTGCTGCAAATGCACCACGCCTTCAGCGCGGCATGTGGCCGAGCCTTGCCCTTTGTCCTGTCGCCTCGTCGCCCTGGCGATGTTGCCGCTTATTGGGCAGATCCTGAACATGCTCAACGGACCTTCAATTGGGAAGCCAAAAAATCAATCGATGACATGTGCCAAGACACTTGGCGCTGGCAGTCTCAAAATCCCAACGGGTATCCCTAACTCGCTGGCCTGCGAGATCTGTAAGGCGATTTGTATCAGCCTTTCAAGTCCTCGGAGGCTTTGAATGTGTGGAGTTGGAAGACTCGTCATTGGCCCTCGTACTGTTTTCCGAGGGCCAATAACTCGGGTGTGCCAATCAATTGATTCAGCTCATCAAAATTCAACATGCGGTCGCGCCAAGCTAAGGTGGTTTGATGGGCCTTCAAGCTAGCGTAGTAGCACTCTAAAGTGCGAGCTACTGCTCGCGCTGTACCGCCTGGAAATATCACAATTCGAAAGCCAAGCTCGCCCAATTCGGTAGCGCTTTGAATGGGCGTTTGTCCGCCCTCCACCATATTGGCCAGCAAAGGAATTCGGTGCGCAAATTGAGCACAAGCTTGTTGCATTTGTTCAGGTGAGCGCAGGGCTTCAATGAACAAGGCATCGACGCCACAGGCCAAATAGGCCTCTGCACGTTCTAGTGCCGGCTCTAAACCTTCTACGGCCAATGCGTCGGTGCGGGCCAAAATGAGGGTGTTGCTGCTTTGACGCGCATCCAATGCAGCCTTCAATTTGCCTTGCATCTCTGCCACAGGCACCACACCTTTGCCATCCAAATGACCGCATCGTTTGGGGAATGTTTGATCCTCAATTTGAATCATCGCAGCGCCTGCACGCTCAAAATCACGCACGGTGCGTTGGGTATTGAGCGCGTTGCCAAAGCCTGTATCGGCATCCACAATCACGGGCACCTTCACACGGTCAGTGATATGCGCCAAGGTTTGGGCCACTTCTGTGGCCGTGGTGAGTCCAATGTCGGAGCGGCCCAAACGCGAATAAGCAATTGAAGCCCCCGACAAATACAAAGCTTCAAAGCCTGCTTGTTCGGCAATCAGGGCACTTAGGGCGTCATACACACCTGGTGCCAACAATGCCTTGGGTTGCTGCAAACGCTGCGCCAATGTCATGGCATGCTCATTGGAGCCTGGTTCTGTGGCGTTGAATGTCATCACTTGTTCTTCCTCATTTTTTGTGCGACTGCATGCGCCGCAATGTGTCCGCCGGCAATGGCACTGAGCAAGCCATTGCCTGACAAATAACCCCAAACTTCTTGACCTGACACACCGCGTGCTGCACCGCCGGCCGCATACAAATTGGGCAATGTTTTGCCATCAGGTTTGAGCACTCGGCATTGCGCATCGATGTTCAAGCCCCCTTGTGTGTGAAACAGGGCGCCCGTGACTTTGATAGCGTGAAAGGGGGCTTCTAGAGGTCTCTTGAAACCTCGACCCCAGCGGTCTTTGCCGTCCGAATTTTGAAGTGTTGAGGCTCGTGCCAACTGATTCACCTCGGCCAAAGTTTTCTCTAAAGCCATGACGGGACATCCCACAATGGCCGATAGCGATTCTGAATTGGCTGCCGACTTCACAGCACCTGCAGCTTGCGCCGCCACAAAGTCTGGAAAGTCTTGCGCAAATTGCAAAAGCTGATTGTCAAACACATTCCAAGCCACACCATTGGGTTGACCCAAGACTTGAACAGCAGCCTCAGAATACCCCTGAGTCTCATTGTGAAAACGCGCACCAAATCGGTTGATTTGAATACCGCCTTCCATCATGAGCGCCCAAGAAATGAGGCTGCCTTGTGGAATGGCCCATGACCCATGGCCTTGATAGGCACCCATGTCGGCCAACTCGGCACCCAATTGCAGACCCCATGCAATGGCACTGCCATCGTTGCCCACATGGCCCGCATACTGCGCATCTTTCATGGCGGGCAAATGTTGTTGCACCATCTTGGCATTGCCGCCAAAACCATTGCAGGCCAAGATCACAGCGTCACAAGACAAGTGGCTGATGGTGCCATCAGGCTGGGTATAGCTGAGGCTGTGAACATGACCACTTGCGTCGGCATTCAGTGCCTTCACTTGGGCTTGGGTCAATACCAAGACACCCGCAGTATCTGCAGCGGCACGCAGTCGGCTCATCAAACCTTCACCCGTTTTTTCAGGCACGGCATGCATGCGGTGCACGCTGTGGCCTGGGTACAAAAACTGGTCGAGCAATAGCCAAGGAATATGGTGATGTGTTTCTAAAGCATCCATCGCAGGGCCAATGGCCTCGCTGTAGGCCTTCACCAACGCAGGCGCCGCTTGACCATGCGCTTTGTGCTGAATGTCTTGCGCAAAGAGATCGGTACTGTCTTTCACTTGGGCTACTCGCTGCACACGTGTGCAGGGCGCTGGCACAAAACCAGAGGACAAAGCGGTCGAGCCAGAAGGCACTGTATCGCGCTCTAACACCACGCACTCAATGCCCAGACGGCTTAAGGCGAGGGCCGCAGTTAAGCCGCAGGCCCCCGCACCCACGATGGCAACGGGTGTGTGAATATTTTCTTCCAAGTCGGTCATGCCAAGTCGCTCAGGACAAACTGCTGACAAAAGCGTCGCAGGTCATCACCTGGCCAATCGAAGCCAAGTCTGCCAGCGAAGCCAGATGCAGCGCATCGCTGAAGGAGGCTGAGCCATCACTTAACACCACCACCTGGTAGTCGCGCAGATGCGCATCTCGCGCTGTGCTGGCCACACCGCCATTGGTCACAATGCCGCAAACCACCACGGTTTCAATGCCGGCTTTGCGCAACACCCAATCGAGCTGGGTGTTGAAAAATGCCGAGTAAGCCACTTTGCAGACCACCAAATCAACGCAGCCTTTGAGCTCAGGTACATTGTCTTGACCTTCACTGCCTGGCGCAAAATCGCCTTGTCTCAAAAAAGGCCGCTTCTCCAGCAGGTGCGGCGACACCATCGGCTCACCCTTGGCGTCTGGCCACAAAGTGAATTGACTGGCCGCCACATAACCGCCTTGCGCCTTCAAAGTTTGGGCCACTGGCGCAATGCGCGCAGGCAACAACAAGGCCTGTGCACTGACAGTCTTGCCACGGGCATAAGCACCTTGAGGCGACAAGAAATCATTTTGCAAGTCGACAATGATCAAGGCTGTGCTTGCAGCTGCAAACTTTGAATGTTGCGTCATGAAAAACTTTCTTCAATCAAATTGAAAAGTGACGGTCAGCGCTGAGCCGTTACCAACAGATTGCCCATGGCATCCACTTTGGCTTCAAAGCCTGGCTCTAACCAAACCGTGGTGTCGGCTTGCTCCAAGATGGCAGGGCCTTGAACTTGGGCGCCTACCGGTAAAGCCAAACGTGCATAGCGCTTGGCGTCCCACCACTTTCCTTGGTGGTACACAGCTTGAACACCGACTGGCTGAGTGCTTCCAGCCCCCACCGGTGCCAACACCGACAAATCAAATTGAGGCCGACGGCCGATTCGCGCATAGCGCAGGTTCATGACGCGAATGACGGGGCCTTCAAGCACACGACCAAACGAGCTTTGATAAGCCTCTGTGAATGCTTGGCGCAAACCTTCAGACGTCAATTGAGAGCGCTGCACATTCACTTGAAGTGTGTGAGTTTGACCTGTGAACAGCATGTCGAGCGCAATGTTTTCATCCACATTCACAAAACGCACACCCGCAGAATCAAGGCGCACTTGGCAAGCTTCGGCCAATTGATCTATTCGCGCTAACACCTCTTTGAAGTTCACATCGTGCAAAGCTTGGTTCAAAGTTTGCACCGCGTCGTGACGCATGTCGGCCATCACGCAACCCAAGGCAGAAGTGACGCCGGGATAACGCGGTACGATGCCCGTGGTCACACCCACTTCACGCATCATGGCACACACATGCAATCCGCCGCCACCGCCAAAAGGCATGTACGCAAACTGACGTGGATCGTGACCTTTTTCAATGGACACCACGCGCACAGCGCCCGCCATCTTGGCATTGGCCACTGTCAGCACCGCTTCGGCGGCTTCCAAAGTGCTAAGGCCGAGTGGTTCAGCCACATGCTTTTGAATGGCTTGCTCTGACAAATCAGCGCGCATGGCTTGCAACAAACCGCCACCCAACGGACGGTCGGCCGCAATGCGTCCTAACAACACATTGGCGTCTGTGACAGTCGGCCTGGTGTTGCCACGGTCGTAGCATGCCGGCCCTGGCACACTGCCCGCAGACTCAGGACCCACTTGCAACATACCACTGGCATCGACAGAGGCAATGGAGCCACCGCCCGCGCCAATGGTTTCAATTTGAATCATGGGGGAGCGAACCACCAAACCAAACTCAATGGAAGTTTGAGCGGCCAGTGCGGCCTCGCCCTTTGACACCAAAGACACATCAAACGAAGTGCCGCCCATGTCACCCGTCATGACATTGGGATAGCCCGCTGCGCGAGCTATGGCGGCACATGCCATGACACCAGCAGCCGGTCCTGACAAGGCCGTTCTCACAGGCACGTCACAGGCTGTTTGACGCGACATGACTCCGCCATTGCTTTGCACGATGAGCAATTCGCCCTCAAAACCTTGGCTGCGCAAATCAGTTTCTAAACGTGTTAAGTAGCTGCCCACCACGGGCTGCAAAGCTGCATTCAAGGTGGCCGTAGAGCAACGTTCAAACTCACGGATTTCGGGCAACACTTCGCTGGCGGCTGTCACATGTGGGTTCGGCCACATGGCGCGCACAGCAGCCACAGCGGCCTGCTCATTGGCCATGTTGGCATAGGCGTTGATGAAGAACACGCACACAGCCTCGCACCCTGCATCTAACAAAGCTTGCGCTTGGGCTTTCACTTGATCGATGTTCACAGGTGTGTGAATTTGACCATCGGCCAGCACGCGTTCGTCAACTTCCAAACGCAAAGCACGCGGCACGATGGGCGTGAAGCTGCCGCGCAAGCCCCATGTTTGAGGCCGATCGCGGCGGCGCATCTCTAGCACATCGCGAAAGCCGCGGGTTGTAATGATGCCCGTGCGCGCCACTTTGCGTTCTAGCAAGGCGTTGGTGCCCACGGTGGTGCCATGCACAATGCTGGCCACACCGGAAGCAGAACCATCTTCAGAAATTTTCTGAATACCATTCATAAAACCGCGGGCTTCTTCGCCGCGGGTGGAAGGCACTTTCACAATGCGTGCTGTGCCGTTTTGCTCATCAAGCACAAACAAATCGGTGAATGTGCCGCCGACGTCGACGCCCACCACCCAACGTTTCTGACTCATGATTTTTCCTTTGAAACGTAGGCCTCTTCGAGGTCTTTGGCGCGAGCCTCTGCGCTGCGATCGCTGGGCTTGCCCCATCCGCCGCCGCCGGGTGTTTGCAAGCGCACACGTTCGCCCTTTTTCAAGCGAATGCCCAGCATCTTGGAAACCATGGGGGGAGTTTTCCAAACACCCTCGTTTTCGTACTCAAACACATTGGGCAAAGCCGACTGACCGCCAGCAATGCCTTTGGGCGCAGCTTTACCGCGTTCGCCAAAGATGAAGGCCTCGGCCGATTCTTCCAACAGTTCAATTTCATACACCGCACCCAAACCGCCTCGATGCTCACCATCGCCACCAGAGTTGGCACGCAAGGCCCACTGCGTAAACCGCACTGGATAAGCAGCTTCCAGAATTTCTAGGGGCGGAATGGTGGCTGTAGAGATGGGCGCATTGCTGTGCGACAAACCATCGGCGTCGGAATGACCGCCATGGCCGCCGCCAAAGAAACTGAACATGACCCAGCGCTGGCCTTTGCGTTTGTCATCGCTTCGGTGACCTGCAATCGACAAGGCGTTGATGGTGCCGTAAGCATGTGCCACAGCACGTTTGGGATCGGCCAAGGCTGTGGCACTGAAAATCACATCAATCATGCGCAAAATGGTTTCGGTGTAACCACCCACCGGGCGTGGACGTTCTGCACTGATGACCAAACGATCTGGAAGGACGAAGTCAACGGCATCCAGCACACCCGCATTGGCAGGCACATCGGGAAAGACGTGCTTCAAAGCCACATAACAGGCTGCCACTGCCGTAGCCCTGGAAATGTTGACGGGGCCTGCGCATTGCGCAGAGGTGCGAGAAAAATCCAAGCTCAAACGGTCGCCCTTGATGGTCATGTCAAGCGCAATGGTGAGCGGCGTATCGATCACCCCATCGTTGTCCAGCACATCTTCAAAGCTGTAGCAACCATCTGGCAAGCTGGCAATGTGTGAGCGCATTAAGCGCACTGCTCGCGCACGCAATTCGACCATGGCCTGCGCCACTTTGCCATCGCCATATTCATCAAGCAAACCATTCAAACGCTTGGTACCCAACTCCAATGCAGCCAATTGACCATTCAAGTCACCCCAAAGGCTGTCTGGCAAACGCGTGTTAGCGCGCAGAATGGCCAAAACATCTTCCTCCAAAACACCTGCCCGCAAAATTCGGACAGGCGGAATTTGAACCGCCTCTTGCCAGCATTCGGTGGCAGCAGGGTTGTAGTTTCCTGGTACTGCACCACCCACATCGTGCCAATGGGCGGCCGAAGCCAGAAAACAAAACAATTTTCCGCCCCGAAAAAATGGTCGCACCAGTTTGAAATCGTTGGCGTGTGTACCGCCTTCATAAGGGTCGTTGAACAACCAAATGTCACCGTCTTGCATACCGCCGCGTGTGGCTGCAGTTTTGGCCGCAGCGCGCACCGCAAAGGCCATGGCGCCTACAAACACGGGCAGGCCTGATTTGCCTTGCACCAGGGTATCGCCTGTGATGCCATCGTAAATGCCATGGCACGCATCGTGTGCTTCGGCAATGATGGGATTGAAAGCACTGCGGTACAGCGCGGCGTCCATTTCGTCGGCCACTTGCTCTAGCCGCCCTCGCAGCACCGCAAGGGTCACGGGATCCAGCGTTGTTTTGATGTCCATCGTCTTCTCACTCATGGGGTACTTTGTTCTTTGTATCAGTCGGTGTTGAGTGCTTTGTGCGCCATGCGTTGTTTGAGCACGTTGACCAAGCCGCCTGCATTGACCATGTCCATCAGGAAAGAAGGCACGGCGTGGCACATCCAAATTTGGCCATGTGCGTTTTTCACTTGCGGTGTGTCTGCACTGATGATTTGCACAGACTCGTTTTCTTGCAAAGTTTCAGCATTGGGGCAGGTAAGTAACAACAAGCCTAAGTTGAAGGCGTTTCTAAAAAATAGCCCACTGTAAGATGGCGCAATGACCGCAGCAATGCCTAATTGTTTGAGCGCACCCGCAGCTTGCTCACGCGATGAGCCAATGCCAAAATTAGGCCCAGCCACCAGCACATCGCCGGGCTTCACGCCCGCTGCAAAATCTGTGCGATGCACTTCTAAACAATGGGCCGCAATGACTTCAATGTTGTGCTTCATGTAGGCACCCGGCGCCAACGCATCGGTATCGATGTTGGCCCCTACACGCCAGACTTTGCGAGAGACCATGGCGTCTTGCATCATGCCAACACCTCGCGAACATCTGCAATGTGACCCTTCAAGGCAGAAGCAGCAACGGTGGCAGGCGACGCCAAATAAACCTGAACACTGGCAGGCCCCATGCGACCTTGAAAGTTTCGGGCCGTGCTGGAAATAACCGTTGCGCCTTCTTCAAAAGTACCGCCATATCCTGCGCATGCGCCACAGGCATTTGGCAAGACGCTGGCACCCGCCTCCATCAAAATTTGCATCACACCTTCTTTGGCAGCTTGCGCCTGATCCCGGGCGCTGGCAGGCGCTACCAGCAGTTGCACGCCTACGGCCACTTTGCGCCCCTTCAAAACTTCGGCCGCTGCGCGCAAATCGGCCAGCTTGGCACCTGTGCACGCGCCAATGTAGGCCACTGAAGGTTTGATGTGCGAAAACTCAGCAACCGCTTTGGTGTTTTCTGGGCTGTGTGGCGCCGCCACCTGCGGGCTCAATTGCGATGCCTCAAAATCAAAGCGCTGGCAATTGGCGTTGTCGTCCGTCTCAAAATAGTGGCTCTGCTCTATGACGGCTTGAGAGACACCAACCGATTTCAAATAATCACGCGTGGTGTGGTCAGCTGCGATCAGCCCGACTTGGGCGCCCATCTCGGCACTCATGTTGGAGAGGGTCATGCGCTCTTGCATTTCCAGACCGCGAACAGTGTCGCCCGCAAATTCAACGGCTTGGTAGTTGCCACCGTTCATACCGAACTTGCCAATCATGTGCAGCATCATGTCTTTGGCGCTGACACCTTTTTGCAGTGCGCCGTGCCAAACCATCCTCAGCGTTTCAGGCACTTGCACCCAAATTTCGCCTGTGGCCACCACCCCCAACATTTCAGTGGCTCCAATGCCGAACATGTAAGTGCCAAAAGCGCCCCCAGTGGGCGAATGAGAATCGCCGCCGACACAAAAATAGCCAGGCTTCAGATGACCACGCTCGGGCAAGACGACATGGCAAATGCCCTCAGAATCAATCACATGCGGCAATTGCCATTCTTTGGCCACATCGCGTGTGACCCGAATGATTTTTTCAGAATCGGCGTCTCTGGCAGGCACATAGTGATCCAGCACCAGCACCACTTTGTTTTTATCCCAAATTTCAGCACCGATGTCTGCCAGCATGGGTTTTAAACGCCGCGGCCCCGATGAATCGTGAAACATGGCCAAATCAACTTGGCAAGTGAGCACATCGCCCACGTTCACATGGGGCTTTCCGGCGGCACGTGCGATGAGTTTTTGAGCCAAAGTGGCCCCTGCTGACCCAGCGCTGCGATCACCCCGCAATTCACTTGCTGTACTCATGGTGACGTCACATTCCTAAATAAGCTTGACGCAAGGTGTCGCTGGCCAGCAGTTCTGCAGGCTTTCCTGTGAAACGAATTAAACCGTTTTCCATCACGTAGGCACGATCGGCAATTTCCAAAGACTGCCCTACGTTTTGCTCGACCAACAAAACGGCCAAGCCACTTGATTTAAGTTGGCCAATTAGGGTGAACATCTCTTCTACCAACAAAGGCGACAAACCCAATGAGGGCTCGTCCAGAATCAGCAATTTAGGCTCGGCCATCAAACCTCGGCCAATGGCCAACATTTGCTGTTCGCCCCCACTCAAGGTGCCAGCGAGTTGTTGAATGCGTTCGCGGAGTCTGGGGAAAATGCCAAATATTTTTTCTAAATTTTGGTCACGTCTTTCTCTGCCGCGCGTGAAGGCCCCCAAGGATAAGTTTTCCAGCACATTGAGATTGGGAAAGACTTTGCGGCCTTCAGGCACATGAATCAAACCCGCTTGCACCACTTTGCGAGCATGCCAACCCGTGGTGTCTTGGCCATCAAATTTGACCTGACCGGCACGCGCCTTGACCAAACCACTGAGCACACCATTCAGGGTGGTTTTGCCTGCGCCATTGCTGCCCAACAAGGCAACTGTTTCGCCAGGCATGACTTCCAAATCGACACCGCGCAAGACCTCTACCGCAGCATAACCTGCTCGCAGTTGTTGAACACTTAACAGTGCATTCATGCTGACATCTCCGCCCGCCGCAAGCGCGCTGCCGTGCCATGCCCTAAATAAGCCTCGATCACTTGCGGATGCCTTGTGACTTCTGAGGGGGTGCCTTGGGCAATCAATTGGCCCTGCGCCAATACCCAAACATAATCAGCCAAACTCATGACCGCTTGCATCACGTGTTCAATCATGAGCACGGTAACGCCTGACGCCGCTATCGAACGCACCACAGGAATCATCTCGGCTATCTCTTGGGGGTTCAAACCCGCCAACACTTCATCCAACAACAACAACTTAGGTTCAGTGGCCAAAGCACGGGCCAATTCCAAACGCTTGCGGCCCGCTACTGTGAGATCGCTGGCCAATTTGTCCAACTGATCAGCCAAGCCCACACGCTGGGCCACTTGCGCCGCAATGTCCAATGCCTGGGCGCGGGATGCCGTGTGCAAATGTGCACCCACCGCAATGTTTTCGCGCACTGTTTGGGCCGCAAAGGGTTGAACAATTTGGAACGTGCGTGTCATGCCCAATTTGGCATTCAAATGAGGGGAGTGTCCCGTGATGTCCTGACCTTGCAAAATGACATGCCCGGTGTCGGGCGTTAGGAAACCTGAAAGCAGCGCAAACAAGGTGGTCTTGCCAGCACCATTGGGGCCAATCAATGCGGTCAGTGAGCCTTGAGGCACTGTGAGGCTGACATCTTGAACAGCCTTCAAACCGCCAAAGGAACGGCTCACGCCTTGAACTTCCAACAATACTTGAGAGTCAGCCATTGCGCCTCCAAGATTTGGGGGTGTAACTTGCCAGTCCGGCAATACCGCGCGGCAAGAACATCACAATGACAATCAGCACTGTGCCGTAAATGATCATGTTGATGCCAGGCATTTGGCCAAACAAATTGCGTGTGAGGTCGGCCAGCACATGCAGCGCAACAGCACCAAGCACAGGGCCCCACAAGGTACCCATGCCGCCCACGATGGCGCCCACCAGAGCTTCTACCGAAGTGTGAGATCCAAAACCAATGCCAGGGTCAATGTACTGAAAGACCTGCACATAAAACGCGCCTGCTGAACCCATCAAGCCACCCGAGAGAACTGTGGCCCAAGTTTTCACATGAAAGGGATTGACACCGACCGCACGGGCCGCATCTTCGTTGTCTCGCACGGCTTGCAAATAAGCACCAAAGCGGGAGTTGCGCAAGTAAGCAGTGACGCACAAAGCCAATGCAACCAAGCCCAAAATTAGCCAAACAAAACCAGAGCGAGAGCCAAATTGCATGTTGCCAATGGACTCCTTCAAGGGAAGCATCAAGCCCACGCCCGCTCCTGTGAAAGGCACTGACAAACTCACAATTCGAAAGACTTCTGCAAACGCCAGAGTGACCAATGCAAAGTAAGAGCCCTTCAGGCCATACCTGAATGACAAGGCGCCCACCCAAGCACCCACCAAGGCTGCCATGAGCATGGCTGCTGGCAAAGCCAGCCAGGGGTTCCAACCCCAAGACAATTGAGCGATGGCTTGGAAATAAGCACCGGTTCCAAAAAACAAAGCATGACCAAAAGAGAACTGCCCGCCAAAACCGCCCAACACATTCCAGGCTTGCGCAATGAGGCAAGCAAACAAAGCCATCATGACAAAGTTCAAAACGACACCGGATTGCGTGAGAAGTGGAACGACCGCCACGAGGCACACAAACAGCAAGATGCTGAAAAAATCTTTGCGCACCTGGGTCATGCAAAGCACCTCATGTCTTGGCCCCAAACAAACCTTCTGGCCGTAACAAAAGGACACCAATGAAGATCACGAAGATGCCCACCTGACCCAATGACTCACCCAAAAATAAACCGCCAAAAGACTCGACGACGCCAATCAACAAACCGCCCAACAAGGCACCTGCAAAGCTGCCCATGCCGCCCAGCACCACCACCGTGAAGGCGACCAACACAAAACCATTGCCCACTTGCGGGTTGACGTAATAAGCTGGCAACAAGAAACAAGCCGCAGCGCCCAAGCAAGCCAAGCCCAACCCAAAGCACATGGCATACACGTGCTCTACATCAATGCCCATGAGACGTGCACCTTGTTTTTCCTTGGCCACAGCACGAATGGCTCGACCTAAATCTGTGCGTTGCAAAATGAGAATGAGCAAAGCAGAAACCACCAAGGCGCCAGCAAAGGCCACCAATTTAGGCAACGACACCATTACTTGGGCAGACTCAGGTCCGATAGCCACCGTGGTCAATGTGTAGGCCGTGTCGATGGTGCGAGTGTCAGACTTGAAAAACAACAAAGCCAAATTTTCCATCACGATGGAAAGACCCAAAGTCACCAGCAAAATGTTTTCATCTTTGCCATGGCTGGCCCGGTTGATGACCACTCGCTGCATGACATAACCCAGCACAAACATGGCGGGCACCATGACCGGCAAGGCCACATAGGGGTCAATGCCCCAGCGCTCTTTCAGCGCATAAACACCGTAAAGCGCCATCATGAGCGAGGCTCCGTGCGCAAAGTTGATGATGTGCAACACCCCATAGATCAAGGTCAACCCGAGCGCAATCAAAGCATAGACTGCGCCCGTGGTGAGGCCGTTGAGCAAGGCCGACAGCAAAATGCTGGCATCAAACATCATCAAAACTTTGTGCTTTACAACTCAAACAACAGCATCACGCATTCAACGGAAAGATGGGTTCCACTTCGCGGTAATCGCGAGGCACGATCACCTTGATGTCACCCTTGACCACTTGCGTCATCAAAGGTTGTGCACCCATGTTTTGACCATTCACAAACTGTGTAGTTCCATAAGGCATGATGTGGTTAGAGAAGGTGCTCTTGTTCAACGCATCAATGATGGCGGCGCGGTCGGTCGACTTGGCGCGCTCAATGGCGTCAGCCAACAAGGTCATTGCGGTGTAAGTCATGAACACTTCGTAGCTGAAAAACTGGCCTTGCGCTTCTACACGTTTTTTCAATTCCAATGAACGCTTGTCGCGGGGATTGAACCAGTGGTTGCAGTCAATGATGCCATTGGCGGCTTCGGGAAACTCTTTCACAAACTTGTAGCTAGACGCTGCACCGCCCAAGACTGAGTAGATCGCCTTGGGTGTGATTTTTTGCTGCTGCATGGTGCGCACCAACAAGGCGTATTCGTTGTAGTAGTTGGCAGGAATCACGATGTCGGGATTGACCTGCTTGATGCGCAGTGCAATGTTGTTGAAATCGCGCGTGGGGTTGGCGTGCTTGATCACTTCTTTCACGTCATAGCCGTAGCCAGGCAACTCTTTGGACAGCAAATTGGCTGTGCCAGTTCCAAACAAAGACTCTTCGTGAATGATCATCACGCTGCGAGCGGGCTTGCCTGCCGCAGTGTTAAGCACGTGCAAATTGGCCACCGCCACTTCAGCACATTTTTTGTAACCTGGGCCAAAGCGGAAAGTGTTTTTGAGACCACGCTCCACAATTTGATCGGCCACACCCACATCCACCACGTGCGGCAAGTTGTACTTGGCAGCAGCTTGTGTGGTGGCCAAACAAATGGCAGAAGCAAACGCACCCACCACCGCGCTCACTCCGGCTTCGTTCATCTTTTCAATTTCGGCTGTGCCGGCTTGTGGGCTAGACTGAGCGTCGCCCAGCATGGCTTCTATTTTGGCGCCGCCCAATGACTTGATTCCGCCAGCTTTGTTGATGTCTTCAATGGCCATCAAAGCACCCATGCGGCACTGTTGTCCGGAATACGCAAGCGCACCCGTCACAGGGTGCAACACACCCACCTTCACTGTCTTTGCTTGCGCGCCGGCAATCAAGGGGAAAGACATGACAGAAGCCGCGGCTGCGGTCTGGCTCATAAAGTGACGACGTGTTGTCATGGGAAGCTCCTTTGGTGGTTCGAGGTGAAGATCAATGAAAATTAGCCGACAGTTCCTTGTCCACCCAGATTTGAGCGTCAATACTGCCAACACGGGACAACTGCATTTGGTACTCGTAACGGTCTGGGCGGTAAAGGCCCAGTAACCATTGGACAGGTTTTTCCTGTACATCGTAAATCAAACGGCGCACTGCCAACAAGGCGGAACCCACTGGCACATCTAAGTAACGCGCCATATCGGCATCGGCCAGGCGCGCCGAAATAGATTGCTCTGCGCGGCCGACTTTGACGCCTGCCTCTTCCAGTAAAACCAAAATGGGCTTTTGCGACAATTCGCGTCGGCCAAAACCGTGCGATATGGCCTCTGGCACCCAGGTGGTGATGTGAGAAACAGGCCCCTCACGCGTGCTGCGAACGCGTTCGGCTTTTTGCACCATGGCACCTGCTGTCAGTTGCAGCTTGTCACCAACATCCTTGGGTGCCTTGAGGTACTGCACTGAAATCACCTTGACTGATGTTCGAAGCCCCATGGTGACCAAGTTTTCTAACAAACCCGTCAACCTGGCTTGCTGACCCTCAGAATGGGACGTTTGACCCAATTTGCTTGGTTTTTCGAGACCCTTGTGATGCAAAGGCCGCGTTCCTCTGCCTGGCTCGCGTTTGATCAAGCCCTCTTCCGCCATTTGCGACAGGGCCCGGCGCACCGTGACACGCGCCACGGAAAACTGCTGCATGAGCGCCAACTCGCCTGGCAAACCTGAATCAAACTTTCCTTCTTGCAATTTTTCGCACAAGACCAGATAAATCTGATGGTACTTGGGCAATGGCAAATTTTGATTCATGCTCGAGTGTTCCATCAGTCCTAATGATCTGTCAATAGGACATTTATAAGGACATTTGATGGAACAATCAAGTTCATGACATCTGCGCGCGTTCAATGACCTCGCATTGGCGCCAAGCATGGCTTGGCGTGCTGCTCGGCATTCAGGCGTATTGCGTTCTCAGTTCTCGCTTGAGCAATTTACCGCTGGGGTTTTTAGGCAAGGCCTGAGCAAACACCACCCTTTTGGGCGACTTGAAACTGGCCATGTGCTGATTGCAATGCGCGATCACTTCGGCTTCGGTCAGGGCCTGGCCTGTCTTGAGCACGATCACCGCCGTCACAGCCTCTACCCACTTAGGGTCTGGCAGGCCAATGACCGCCACCTCACTGACTGCACTCAAGCGGTAAATCATCTCCTCCACCTCACGGCTGGCCACGTTTTCGCCACCGGTTTTGATCATGTCTTTCTTGCGATCTACCACACTGATGTAGCCCTCTTCATCGATGGTGGCCAAGTCTCCACTGTGAAACCAATCACCCGAAAAAGAAGCACTGGTTTTTTCTGCGTCATTGAAATAACCCAGCATCAAATGCGGCGAGCGATGCACAATTTCACCCACCTCACCCGGCTTGACGTCTTGCATGTCGTCGTTCACCACGCGTGTTTCAACATTGAGCACGGCACGGCCGCATGAGCCGGGTTTGCGCAACTGATCTTCTGGGCCCAGCATGGTGGCCAGCGGTGCAATTTCGGTTTGGCCATACAAGTTCCACAACCGCACTTTGGGCAGGCGCGATGCCAATTCTTTCAGAACCTCAACTGGCATGATGGACGCACCGTAATAACCTTTGGACAAATGGACAAGCTTGTCGGGGTCAAACAAGGGGGAGCGCAACAAAGCAATCCATACCGTTGGCGGTGCGAAGAAACTGGTAATTTGATATTTCTCAATCAGCGCCAACAAATTGTCTGGCACGGGTTTGGAGGTGATCACATTGCTGCTGCCGATGTAAATGGCGGGGCCAAAAAATACATCGAGCTGCGCGCAGTGGTAAAGCGGCAAAGCATGCAGGGCCAAATCATGCTCTGCAATCTCTGCATTGACCACACAGCTCACATACTGCCAAAGCACTGCGTCGTGGGTCAACATGGCGCCTTTGGGCATCGACTCTGTGCCACTGGTGTACACAATTTGGGCCAAATCTTGACTGGCCAAGCCTGATTCGGGCAAGGCGTCTTGGCAGGCCGTCAATTGATGAAAGCTGTGCATACCTGGTTCAGGTTCAGACTCATCTTCAGAGGGCAACCAGACAAACTGCTTCACCTGAGTTTCCAATGTTGCGGCGTGCTGGGCCAATTCTGCCAAGCCACTGTCTGTGGCCAAAGTTTCTGCACCTGCATGGCGCAAGATATAAGCCACTTCATCGGCCTTCAGCATGAAGTTGATGGGCACCATGACCGCGCCCCTGCGAGCCAATGCAAACCTCAATGCAGCAAAACCATGAGAGTTCCGAGCCAAGACAGCCACCCGATCGCCAGGCTTCACACCCACACCCGCAAGACCCGCGGCAAAGCGCGACACCAACGCATCGAATTCAGCATAGGTCCAAGCCGTTTGTCCACACACAATGCCCAGCTTTTGAGGCAATCGCAAAGCGGTGCGCCGCAGTGCATCGGCTATGGTTTGGCGCCTGACAGCGGGTGAAATAAGGGGCTGTGCTGCAGTTGACATTCAAAAACTCCAAATCAAATCGATAATGGCGTGATTGAACTTGAAATTTGAGAGACTGCAATTGGCACTTCCACCACCCTCCCCCCGAAAATTGTCACATACGAGAACCGCAGTCTATTCAGGCTATGAACGAGAAGATGGCATGTGGGACATTGAAGCCGCCCTCACCGACATCAAAACCTACAGCTTCGTCATTCCCAGCCAAGGCCCGCGCGAAGCCGGCCAGCCTATTCACGGCTTGAACATTCGCCTCACCGTGGACGATCAATTCATCATTCACGATGTGATCACTGACATGGCTCACATTCCACACCCAGAATGTGACCAAGCCCCCCAAGGCATGCACAAATTGATTGGCTGCACCTTGGGTTCAGGTTGGCGCAAAACCATCGACACCCACATTGGCGGCATAGCAGGATGCACCCACCTGCGAGAAATGTTGTTCAACATGGCCACCGCGGCCTATCAAACCATTCCTTCTGCTAAGCAATTTAGAAATCAGCAAGCCGGCTTACCCGACACGGTTCCGACCACACCGCCACCGCACGTTGGCAAATGCATGTCGTGGGCCTTTGACGGACCGGTGGTGAAACGCCACTACCCCATGTTCTACAAAAAACCAGGCCAAGTTTAAAAACTTCAGTCCCTGCCATAATCAGCGCCTGTCATGCAGGCCGAATTAGCCTTATGGCCTAATGGCCTGCACCATCCATCAGCCCCTGGATATAAACCAGTCACCGCTTGGAGTCTCTTGTGAGCAAAAAAGTATTTATCAAAACCTTCGGTTGCCAAATGAACGAGTACGACTCGGACAAAATGGCCGACGTCATG
>Ga0114979_10000325_pt1 | contig 31478 bp, 22 predicted proteins | sample S_140625_EF_Meta_FD_87315 | JGI IMG/M metagenome (GOLD analysis project Ga0114979, IMG submission 87315) | Freshwater microbial communities from Lake Simoncouche, Canada to study carbon cycling - S_140625_EF_MetaG | ecosystem: Environmental > Aquatic > Freshwater > Lake | place: Lake...
AGTTCAACTTCCGGTGTTTCTGTGCCTTCGCGGAATGCTGAAGCACTTGTAGAAGCGCGAAGAGTATAACACAAGGTTGAATTGAATGCGCCCTGGTAGCCGTAGACCTGTATGCGCCATGTTCCTGTGATAGTTGTGTTGAAGGTAATTACTTCGGAAGTCGTTCCTCCATTTTGAGAAATACCTACCTGGGTACCGCTCGGATTGTAGAGGCGAACATCGTAATCAGCAGGAAGACCGGTCAAATCAATACGAATGTTGCGCGCTGCAGAAGTGTTGCTGAATCGGAACCAATCTAAATCAGTGCTAGACCCAATGAGAGCAGTGATATTGGTATTTACCGCAATGGTCTTCGCTGTGCCGGTTGTGTTGTTGTTCTCATAGGTGTCGGTGCAAGTTGTTGCGGCACTGTTGGTGGTAAAGTTTAGTGCAGTAAATGAACCGCTACCGGCCGTGCAAACCGACTGTACCTGTGCGTTATAAGCTGTACCTGCAGTGAGGCCAGTTATGGCAAATGAAGTCGTTGCTACGTTGACAGTAGTCCATACGGTTGAAGAGGCCGGCTTGTATTGGAGCACATAACCCGTTGCGCCGGTCACTGCTGCCCAGCTAATGGTAGCGCCTGTTTGTGTAATCGCGCTTGATGCGAGATTGGTGATGGCACCGCAGAGAACAGGAGTTGGTGCGCCGCAGCCATTGCTTGTGAGTAATGAAGCACGCGCTCCACCGGTTGCAAACAAAGCTTGCATACGGGAAACCTGTCCGTTCGAGAACATGAACATGCAGGCATCGTCGGTGTAGTCCATGTAGTTCATGAACATGTCTCCATTAGGTCCGTTGCTGCAGGTAACACGCGGGAAAGTTGGGCAACCGACGTTGGAGCCTGCGGCGTTCGGAGTATCTGTAACTTGATCGCTTCCGGTGCAGCCTGTGCCATCATCTCCCCAGATGTGAAAGAGGTTCAGCCAGTGACCCACTTCGTGTGTGGCAGTGCGGCCCTTGTTGAAGGGAGCCGTGGCAGTGCCAATAGTTCCAAAGTATTGGTAGTCACATACCACACCGTCGGTGCTTGCTGAACCACCGGGGAACTGGGCATATCCGAGAATTGAACCACTGATGTCGCACACCCAAAGGTTCAGGTATTTAGTCGCATTCCATGGGTTGGATCCACCGGTTGTGGAAGATTTTACGGTGTTGTTGGTTCCGAAAGATGTCGCGGTGGTAGGCACGCGCAGAATTCCGTTGGTAGCATTTCCGTTAGGATCTACCGTGGCCAGGCAAAACTCAATATTGGAGTCGCCGGCCAAACCCAAGAAGGCAGAAGGTGTATTTGCTACATCGGCGTTCAACTTTCTGAAATCCTGATTGAGGACGGTGATTTGAGATTGAATCTGAGCATCACTGATATTTTCTGCTGTGGTGTTGTAAACGACGTGCACAACAACGGGAATAGTCACCAGTGCGCGTTCCCCTTCCTGGTTGTTTAGGATAAAGTCGCGTGTGAACTGTTCAATCTCTTCGCGTTGATTGATAATGCTTGGGTCTTGCTGTTCCAGCATCATCTGGTATTCGGTTGTGCCACAATTACGCTGAGCGAGCAGATTGTGCTGCAAAGCCACAAACGCAATTAAAAGTGTAAAGATTTGCTTCATCGTATAGGAATTTTTAATGGATTTTTGTCGAATTAACGAATTAATGGGGTTCACACCAACTGTTTTGAATCAAAGTACTAAAACACATCGTATTTCAGATAGTTCGCCAAGACGATTATTGGAATGGGCGGCTGTCATATGCAATGTACTGTTCACGGTGTTGTATCTCAACAGCAATGAAGAGGCTTTCGCAATGGGTATTCTCGGGCCGCTCTTCTTATTGATCTTGTGCTGGCGTGAAAAATTATATGCCGAACCCGTGCTGCAACTGGTTTATATGATTTCGGCTGTGGTAGGTTGGTATAACGTTCAGGGTGGATGGGATCAATTGCACATAGCCAGAGGCACTCATGTGTTGCTTTTCCTGCTGAGTGTTGGTCTTGCCGTTGTTTGGGGATTCGTTTTACAGCGATACACTTCAGCCAATTTCCCCAAGTTGGACGCACTAGTGGCTTCCTGGGGCATGCTGGCGACATGGCTCATGATGTATCAGGTTCATGCGTGTTGGTTGTATTTAATTGCTGTCAATGTTTTGTCGCTATTCATTTACTGGAAGCGTCGATTGTATGTCGCTGCGTGCATGTTTGTCTTGTATCTGGTGATGGCTGTGGATGGATATTTTGCTCTGAGGTGGTTCGAGTTTTAAATTATGTGACTTCCCTTCAGCAAGCACAACTGTGCAGATATGAGAATTCTTCGAAGATTTTAAGCGCTAGTGGCGGCGTTTAAAAATCGCCCCATTACTTTTGTACCGGAAATGTTTGAACACACTTGTATTTGAACACTTTCACAGGTAATACATTATGATCAGAATTGCCATTACAGGGCCTGAATGCTGCGGGAAGTCCACATTGTGCGAATGGCTTTCGGAACGAATTTTCGATTCGCGCGTCGTGAAGGAATATGCGCGCGAATACCTCACGGCAAAGGGTCCTGGGTACGTTTACACTGAGCAAGATGTGCTCATGATCGCACGACGAACGGCAGAGTTGCTCGGAAAAGCCTTCAAGTCCTCCAGCGATGCGCTCATCGTAGATACGGATTTTTATGTTCTCGATATTTGGTGGCGCGAACGTTTCGGGGAGTCAAACGAGGAAATCATTACGATGAAGGAGACGTTCGATTTCGACCTTTATTTAGTTTGTCAGCCGGATTTGCCTTGGGAAAAGGATCCGCTGCGCGAAAACCCGGATGATAGGGAACGCTTGTTCGCCATGTATGTCGAAGACCTTTTCAATGATGGCAAAACAGTGGAGATCGTGAAGGGCAGCGGCGATGAGCGCATGGAGCGTGTGTTGCAGAAAATCCTGATGCGTTTCCCAAATCTAATGACGGAAGAAGAGTAATCCTCTGCAACTTCTGCTGCTGATTACACCCGTCAATACGCCAAGTACATCGGCAATCCCATCAACGACATCAGAACTGCGGTGAGTTCCGGCGAGTGGCTGAAAAAGTTCCAGTGCGATTCCATACAAACAGCAGGTCAAGATAATCCACCCAACAGCAGAGGAGGACATCGGTCGTGGATGAGCGACTCTTCGGCGCAGAGCAAGCAGCGCGAGCACAAGGAAAAGGGTGAAATGAATAAGCTTATCGAAGTGAGGGATATTGATGGTCCGAGCCTTGTTCGGATCAATCGGAACAACGTGCACAAAAAAGACGACAACTACCCACATGATGAGGGCGGCTGTCGTCCAATAGTGCATATACACATGCGCCCGCTTGCGAGCCATGTCAAGAATATTTACAGAGATGCTTGATAGGCTGCTGCATCCATCAGATGGCTTAGATCAGCACCTGCGGCAAGTTGCACCTTAATCATCCAGCCACCGTTGTAAGGGTCATTGTTCACTGATGCCGGATCATTAGCAAGTGCATCGTTGACTTCCAAGATAGTTCCTGTCAAGGGCATATAGAGATCACTTACTGTTTTCACCGCTTCTACGGTACCAAAAACGGCATGTGCATCGAGTGTTTGTCCTTTTGTTTCGATTTCGACAAAAACGATATCACCCAATTCGCCCTGCGCAAAATCAGTAATACCAATAGTTGCTACATCACCTTCGATACGCACCCATTCGTGGTCTTTGGTGTATTTAAGTTCAGCCGGAAAATTCATATTATGTTGTATGTTTCGGCGTCAAATGTAAAGCAATCGGCATTCAGTGATTACACCGGGCAAACAATTCTTGCAATTGTCGAAGCCATTCGATACGCTACATTCGTCCAAATAAATTCGCCTCATGGATTTTTCAACAACGCAAATACTCATCCTGTTAATGGTTGGTTTGATGGCCGGCGCGCTCAGTGGGTTTGTAGGCGTTGGGGGCGGCATCATTATAGTTCCTGCCATGATTTATTTCATGAACATGAATCAGATGCAGGCGCAGGGCATCAGTTTGGCGCTTCTAATGCTTCCTGTTGGTGTTCTAGGCGTTGTCAATTACTACAAGGCAGGTCACATTCAATTCAGTTATGTTTTGCTCATGGCCGTCGGATTCATAGTCGGAAACTATTTTGGTTCGAAGTACGCGATGCGCGTTCCGGAGCACAAGATTAAGTTTTTCTTCTCTGTGCTCATGTTGTATGTCGCTGTTCAAATGCTGTGGAAAAGCGGCTCCAAATGGATGTCGGAGTTTCTGTGAGACGGCTCTACTAGCGATTGGGGTTTCACGCAAAGCCCGCTAAGGGAAAATCACGTAAAGAGCGCTAGAGTTAGAGCAGTGAGCATTAAGCAAGATTAAAGTCTTTTCTGCGTGCATTTCCTCTGCGTGCTCTGCGAGAAAAAAAGTCATTCACGCAAAGAGCGCAAAGAGAAAATCCCGCAAAGAGCGCTAAGAGTTACAACAATATTAAGTAGGAAAAATGAGGGTCTTCTCTGCGCGCATTTCCTCAGCGTGCTCTGCGAGAAACAAAGTCATTCACGCAAAGAACGCTAAGAGAAAACCTACTTCATCTTTCTGCGTTGCATCTCGCGTTGAATCAGCGCTAACTCACGCCCGGTTTGTCCTTTCACGGAAGTATTCTCCTGCGCTCTTCGAATGAGGTATGGGATAACTTCGCGAATAGGTCCGTAGGGGAGGTATTTAGCTACGTTGTAACCCGCATTGGCTAAGTTGAAACTCAGGTGATCGCTCATCCCAAAGAGCTGGGCAAAGAAGACACGCTTATCGTTGCGATTAATTGCGCGTTGGTCCATGGCCGTTGCCAGCATCATACTACTCTGCTCATTGTGGGTGCCTGCGCAAAGTGAAATGCGGTCAATATTGTCTAGGCAGAATGTGACTGCTAAATCAAAATCACGATCGCAAGAAGTCTTATCAGGTTGAATGGGGTCGGTGTATCCCATGCTTTGGGCGCGAGTTCGCTCCTTTTCCATGTAGGCTCCGCGAACCAGTTTGACACCGAGAAAATAGTTGCCGGTCGCAGCAAGCTGGTGTGATGACTTTAAAAACGCGAGTCGATCATGGCGATAGAGCTGAATGGTGTTGTAGACAATAGCTTTCTGCTTATTGAATGTGTCCATCATTTCGTTGGCCAAATCATCGATGGCATCTTGAATCCAGCTGTCTTCGGCGTCAATGAAAATAGGCACGCCCACTTGAGCGGCATGCGCGCAAATCATCTCAACCCGATTACGGACACGCTGCCATTCGAGTGTTTCTTGTTCGGATAACGCGGTTTTGGCGTTCACCTTTTCCAAGAGAGCGAAGCGCGCAATACCGGTCACTTTGAAAACACAGAAAGGAATGGAAGGGTCTTTAGCCGCTGCTTCAATAGTGAGAATCGTCTCCGCTTTGGTGTTTTCGAAATCGCTTTCGTTTTCCTTTCCTTCTACAGAGTAATCCAGAATAGTTCCAATATTGAATTTGGACAATCCTTGGGTGGCCCGACGGCATTCATGGATGGTTTCTCCGCCACAGAATTGCTTGAAGATGTTTCCCTTTATCGCCCATCCTATGGGAATTCGCAGCGTCAGCGCTGTGTGTGTCATGACTTTCCCGGCTTTAACAAGCAAAGGATTGCCAATGAGTTTAAAAAGCCAAAAGGCTCGTTTGAGCTCACTGTTGGACTTTCCGCCAAAGGCGATTTCGGTATTATCGAAAGAGGGTTGCGGTCGCGATTCCATGCGCTGCGAATTTCAACACGATTGTCTGTTTCACAAAACAAAAATGATTGTATCCTACATTCGTAGCCGAAAAATCGAATTATGGAAAAAGCAACGCAATACATACAGGAAAACAAAGAACGTTTTCTAGAGGAATTATTTGAATTACTGAGCATACCTAGCGTCAGCGCAGATCCCAAGTACAAGGACGATGTTGCACGCTGTGCCGATAAGGTGGCCGAACACTTACGCAATGCGGGTGCCGATAATGTGGAAATCTGCCCAACGGCTGGACATCCGATTGTGTATGGTGAGAAGCTTATCAATCCTTCATTACCGACAGTTCTGGTTTATGGTCACTACGACGTTCAGCCGGCGGATCCATTTGAGTTGTGGCACACGCCGCCGTTTGAGCCGGTGATTCGCAAAACGGAAATCCATCCGGAAGGCGCCATCTTCGCCCGTGGTTCGTGCGACGATAAAGGACAAATGTTTTCCCATGTCAAGGCGTTTGAAGCCATGATGAAGACCGATTCGCTTCCGTGCAATATCAAGTTTATGATTGAAGGTGAGGAGGAATGTGGAAGTAACAACCTTGGTCCATTTGTAATGGCCAATAAGGCACGACTGAAAAGCGACGTTATCCTAATCAGCGATACTTCCATCATTGCCAACGACACTCCTTCTATTGATTGTGGTCTGAGAGGATTGAGTTATCTCGAAGTAGAAGTAACGGGTTCGAATCGTGATTTGCATAGTGGTGTTTATGGGGGAGCAGTTTCCAATCCAATCAACATTCTGGCGAAAATGGTTGCGAGTATGCACGATGAAAATAATCACATCACAATCCCGGGCTTCTACGATAAAGTGCATGAGTTAACTTCCGCCGAACGTGAGGAGTTGAATAAGGCACCGTTTGATGTTGAAGCTTACAAGCGCGACTTGGATATCGATGAGGTTTGGGGTGAGAAGGGATACACAACGATTGAGCGCACGGGTATTCGCCCTACGTTGGACTGCAACGGTATTTGGGGAGGATATATCGGTGAGGGCGCGAAAACGGTGTTGCCGTCAAAGGCTTTCGCCAAGATTTCCATGCGCCTAGTGCCTAATCAAGTTAGTGATGAAATCACAGAGCTCTTCAAAAAGCATTTTGAAGCGATTGCACCGAAGGGCGTGCGCGTTGAAGTGCGTCCACACCACGGCGGCGAGCCTGTTGTGACGCCTACGGACTCAAAGGCTTATCGCGCTGCAAGCGATGCCATGCAGAAGACGTATGGTAAGAAGCCAATACCGACGCGTGGAGGAGGATCTATCCCAATCGTGGCGCTCTTCGAAAAGGAGTTGGGCGTAAAAACGGTTTTGATGGGATTTGGTCTGGACAGCGACGCGCTGCACTCACCGAACGAGCACTACGGTGTATTCAACTACTTCAAGGGCATTGAAACCATTCCGTATTTCCACCATTATTTCGCACAAGCGTAATGAACAAGTTCTTCGCGTTACTCTGCATTGCACTTCCGGTTCTTGTGCTTTCATCGTGCACGGCATACCGTGAAGTGGAGTTCAAGGGTGTCAAGCAAACGCGGTTTACTGGATTCAACGCAAGCGGTGTTTCGTGCGAATTCGATGTTGAGTTGTTCAATCCGAATCCCTACAAAATATCGCTGATTTCTTCGGAAGTTGACCTTTTCATGGAGGGCACGCGATTGGGGCATGTTGCGTTGCCCGTATCTGCAGAGCTTGCGCCCGAAGAGAAAACAACCTTGAAGTTGTCGTGCACGGCGGATACCGAAAGCATTCCCAAACTCCTGGGAGGAGCGATTGGATTGGTGTTCAAGAAGGACATTGTCATTGAAGGCAAAGGCGTCATTACAGCAAAAGCTTTCATGATTTCGAAAACGGTCCCGGTCGATTTTACGCAGCGTTTGCGAAAAGAGGACGTGGGTTTGTAGTTCAAAATACTGAAAATCAGCGATAAAACTGAATTAACCCAAAAAATCGCTGCGAACAGTTGAAAATTCCTTCCTTCGTTCTATATTTGCAGCCCCCAAATGGGAAAATAGTGTAAATCGTTTTAAATTTTTGAGTCATGAGTAAGCGTACCTATCAACCTTCGAATACCAAGCGCCGTAACAAGCACGGATTCCGTAAACGCATGTCTACTGTTAAAGGACGTGCTGTATTGGCTGCACGTCGCAAGCGTGGTCGCACGAAGTTGACCGTTTCCAGCGAGCGTCGTCACAAAGGCACTGTACGTCTGTAAGTGCTATGAAAATATTTTGGAAGGCCGCCTTGAGCGGCCTTTTCTTTTTTAGCTGCATAGCGTTAATTTGTATCCTATGAAAATTGTCGTAAACACACGCTTGATGCTTCGAGGAAAACTTGATGGCATCGGCTGGTTTACGCATGAGCTGATGTCACGCATTGTGCGCAGCCATCCCGAGCATGAATTTCACTTCGTCTTCGATAGGCCGTATAGCGATGAATTTGTGTTTGCATCGAACGTAAAGGCGCACGTTCTTCCGCCTCCGGCGAGGCATCCGTTGCTATTCAGAATTTGGTATGATTGGATGATTCCCTGGAAACTAAATAGGCTCAAGCCTGATGTATTTGTATCGCCTGACATGATGATTTCAACGCGCACGAAAACACCTCAAGTGGTTGTGCTGCATGATCTGAATTTTGAGCATCATCCGGAGGATTTACCGGCACCCATCGCGCGTTATTTGCGTAAGATGACGCCGCGCTTTGCCAGCCACGCCAAGGCTATTGTTACCGTGAGTGAGTTTAGTAAGCGGGATATAATGGCTCAATACAGTGTGCCCGAAGGAAAGGTGCGCGTGGTATACAATGGTGTTCAGGATGCCTTTCAGCCCTTGTCAGACGATCAAAAGGGGCAGGCCTTGGATAAGTGGGCAGGCGGCTGCAAGTACTTTGTTTTTGTCAGTTCGATTCATCCACGGAAAAATTTGAAGCGATTGCTGGAGGCGTATGAGTTGTTTCGGGAAAGGCATTCAGAACGCATCAAACTGGTTGCCGTTGGCCGTATGTTTTGGAAAAACGAGGAACTCATGGCCGCAATGAGCTCGATGAAATACGCAGAGGACGTTGTTTTTACCGGCCATCTCGAAACGCGCGAATTGACACAGGTTATTGGTGCTGCACATGCGCTGATGTACGTGAGTTATTTCGAGGGATTCGGTGTTCCGATCGTGGAGGCTTTTAAATGCGGTATTCCCGTTGTGACGTCTAATGTTACTGCGATGCCGGAAGTTGCGGGTGATGCTGCGCTGCAGGTTGATCCTTTTTCTGTCGTTGATATTGCCGGCGCGATGTGGGATGTGAGCAATAACGAGGAGTTGCGCAACCGACTTATAGAGCGCGGTTATAAACGGGCTGAGGCCTTCGACTGGGATCGTTCGGCGAGCGAGTTTTGGCAAATCATTGAATCCTGCGCACAAAGGCACTGATGGCGTCACTGAAGAAATACCATACCAAGGGAAAAGTTGAGGCCGGTTGTGATGAGGCCGGAAGGGGCTGCCTGGCCGGTCCGGTCGTGGCTGCTGCTGTAATACTGCCCGTCAATTTCAATCACAAGGATTTGAACGATTCCAAGCAACTTTCAGAGCGCATGCGCAACGAGCTTCGCCCTATCATAGAAGCGGAGGCGATTAGTTGGGCTGTGGGTATTGTCAGCGTGAACGAAATAGATGAGGTCAACATTTTGAATGCATCATTCTTGGCGATGCATCGCGCTATTGACCAATTGAGGACTAGGCCGGAAGTATTGCTGATAGATGGCAATCGGTTCAATGCCTACGCTGGAATCGACCATCGTTGCATTATTCAGGGCGACGCTATTTACCGCTCGATAGCGGCAGCTTCTGTGCTAGCCAAAACCTATCGTGATGATATCATGGACGGGCTGCACAGTGATTTCCCGCACTATCTATGGTCTAAAAACAAAGGATATCCTACGGCTGCGCATCGAAATGCCATCAGACAGCATGGTGCAATTATTCACCATCGAACAACCTTTACCTTGCTACCCGGACAGTTGCGCATTCCCTTTTAGGGAGCGTTAATTGGACATGAAGAATTTCTCTGTTACGCGACCGTAAGCGGTAGTAATGGAGATGAGATAAATTCCTGTCGGTAATTCCTGTTCAGTGACAATCCGGACTTGATCATTCTCGTGGATAGCAGTGATTTTTTTAGCCATAATAAGCTGTCCGCTGAGATTGTAAAGTTCTGCTTGACCATCGCCGACCAAATTCGATTCGGTAACATCGAGTTGAATTTCATTTCCGACAGCACTGAGTAGGCTAATCTTACCAGGTTGTACAAATGGAGACGGCTCCTCTTCCCACTCATAGAATTCGGTCCATTTTCCTTCTCCGTCGAAATACTCATTGGGCAGCATGTTTGCCGAAGGCAGAGGGAAGTTACAGCAGCTGACCGTTGAACCTGCGGCCGGAGAGGCAGAACTTCTAAATCCAATAAAACAAGGCCATCCCCAATCCGATTGTTGCCCGGGAATGGTAATGGTTTGTCCGCTTGGATTTGTTAAAGTGGCCGGAAGAACGCGATATTGAACTTGAAGTATGTAGACCTTATTTAGCACTATTGGCCAAGCCGATGGCAAGAAGAAGTAGTTATACGACCAATTTGTAGTTATCGGAGCTCCCGTAGGCGTGAATGGATTATTGGAACAAGGGTCAACGGGCATCAGTCTGAAGCGGTATTGGTCCATGCCCAAGATGATAGTAGCGTCTATTTGTGGGCCAGTCCTATTTCGCCATAGGCAATAATTTGATAGTCCACTTGTACTGTTGATGTTTGTAATGTTGGCACTCGGAAATCCGCAGGTAGTATAGGTACAAGGCCCACACCATTGGGGATTCGAAGCACATCGTTTGACTCTGACATATACCTGATAAACTTTCCCGTAGCGGAAATAGTTTGTAAATGGTGTGGTTGAAGTGTTAAAGAACGGAGACGTACTCCAGTTTGTGATGAATTCTGTTTGTCCGTTATCCGTGATAAATCGGTATTGGTATTGGAAACCCTGGCCAATGTTGGATAGTCCGAAGGTGATATTGTAAATGTTGCACTGGACACCTCCGCAAGGTGCATTTGGGTTGTTGAAGCTAATGGTTGGGCATATTGTTTCGCAAACGAGAATGGGCATTGGTGTAGAATAGCCCCACCAGATATTTTGGCAGTCGATATCAGGGGCTTGCATTTCGATTAACACTTGAAGAGTGCCTTCTGTTTCGCAAATTTCTGGTCCAAGTTCAAGCTTGAATTGATGCGATAGGTTGGCTACGTTAGGATTACCGATGGTGGTATATGGACCATAAACCGTTCCTGATGTTCCAATAAACTTCCAGCGTGTTGATCCAACCCCGAATGCAGGGATAGGGCGTTGAATAAGTGTATTGAAATTGTAACATGTTGCATTTGGAGGATCGGGTGAATACTGAGAGGTTAGTGCAATGCCCAGATGCTCATAAATAATCGTGAATGTGCCTGCACCGATTCCATTCGCTCTTCCAACACGAACCTTGTAGGTTGTACCTACCGTAAGTGAAGTGGCGCAGAGCACTTCTTTTTGACCGGATCCAGTGATGTTTGCTGAAGCCAGCGCTGTTCCTGTGGCAGCAGCATTCCATAATTCAATTGAAACGTCAAATGTTGCGGGGCTGCACACTTTGATTTTCGCAACTTCGGCTACCGCGGTAAACTGAAACCAAACATCGTTATTCATGAGGCCTGCAATGGGGCTAACCGTCTGAGTTGAGGTCGAAGCACCCAGGTTGTAGGTCGTTGAACCGCATTGTGAAGTCGCCCATTGTGCGGCGCTATAACTGGCCATAGCCACCGGCGTTAGCACGGGCAATGTGCCATTGGCATCTTCATTTTGAGCATACCCGGAAAATCCTAGAGCAGCAAAAAGGAATAGGAGTATACGTGACTTCATGACACTTGGTGAATTGATGTTCTCAAATATAGCAGACATTCAATTACACTTGAGGGTTGCGCAGAGAATTTGAATAACAGAATGTTAATCTTAACTATTTCCAACCTGAATGAGACCGGCCTCCGAACATTTACGAATAATGTCATCATATAACAAGGCACTTTCATGGCGCCATTCGGCGATGTCGATGAGGTCTTTCGTTCCGTCAGTGAAGCTTAAAAAATGCAGCAGTCTATGCAGTTCACTGCGATTGAATACGGGGTCAACACTGCTCGGGTAGAGCCCGCGTTTTCCAAGTTGCGGCTCACAAAACGGAATTTGATTTACAAACAGCTGATTGGCTTCAAGGACTTGGCAAATCGCCGTATAGGTGTGAATGATTTCCGACAAGGCCTCAAATGAAATCAGTTCTTTGTTGTCGAGTGAAGTATGGTATTCGCGGTATTGCTGATAGGGCGTGCGCATCAATGAACCCACGGGCAAGTTGAACCCGGGAGAGCAGTATTGTCGCTCGTCACTTCCGCCCACTGCAAACTCAATAATGCGATGTGGTTGTCCGGAGTGTTTGAGAATGTGCTCAGCAGCTCTGTCGGCAGCCGAATTGCGATGCTTTGAGCGTTTATAGGTCATTTGCCCCGAGTCTCCGCAACACGTCAACACGTAACCTGCCGTTAAATGCTTCTTCAGGTGCTCACCCCGTTCATGCAAAAAGGCAATTACACCTATTGTTTCCGGGGCGAAAAGGAAGCGGTACGTTAATCGTCGCTTCGGCATTGCAGCGAGTTGCTGATAAAGAAAAGCGGTAGCCAGGGGTCCGCTAAGTTCATTGTTGGCCATCGAAGGATGGCATACATAGGTGCTGAAGAGTACTTCTTCCTCGGTTTCCCCATGCAATACGCACTCCCCCCAATTTAGTAAACCCTCTTGAAGGGAGCTGTCAATAACAACAGTGTATTCGCCTTCTCTCGGAAGAGAAAGCCACTCTTCATGGGTGATACAAAATCCCCATTTGGCTGCGTAATACGAGGTGATGTAGGGTATGGCGTTAGGAATTTCCGGAATGTGATACAAGTGTTTTTCCAGTTCTTCCCAGCTCACTTTTCTATTGACAGGAATCGAGTAGTTGACAACGTGCAGATTGTTTTTTTTGAATTCTGCGATTCGTCGGCCATCAGGCGAAAGGACATAGGCATCTTGAATGTTCCATTCGGAAGGAATCGTCCAGTCAAAAACCTGCTTTCCGGTGGCGGCCTCATGAATTTCCAGCGGCAGGATTTCACGAAGTATGTTCAACGATTCTCGCAAACCTTCACCGGTGATGCTTCGGCAGATGGGCCATAAACGGTCGAAATAGTTTTCCAGTTGTAGCGGTAACGCCTTGTTTTCTTGCATAGCGGTCAAAAATACACGGTTGTTTGGAATTAAGATTGGCGTGGTAGCGAGATAAAGAAGGATGCTCCCTTGTCTTCTTTGCTTCTGAAGTGTGCGCTACCCTGATTCTGTTCCACAATTGACTTAACCATAGCGAGCCCTAATCCAGTTCCGTTCGATTTGGTGGTGAAATTCGGAACGAAGATGCGATGTTGGTTTTCTTGCCTGATACCTACTCCATTGTCCTGAATGCGAACAACGACATGACGTTGTGAAACGCGAAGGCAAACATCGATTTCACCGTTGCGACCGTTTGGTATGGCTTGTATGGCGTTATTCATGAGGTTATTCAGTACGCGAATAATCTGGTCTTTGTCAACAAGAACCAATGCGGGATGGCTCAGTTGTGTGCGGTAGGTAATCTTGACTTGTTGAACGTTATCAAAAAACTCAATCACTGAATGAATGATGGTGTCTAGGTTTTCGATAGTAAGATTGGGTTTGGGCATTTTTGCAAAGTGAGAGAACTCGTTGGCAATGCGCGCGAGTGCATCAATTTGTTCAATCATACTCTCCGAAAATGCATGCAATCGGCCGTTGAATTCCTCCGGTTTTTCTTTCCAGGTGCGCTCCAGTTGCTGCACTCTGAGCTTCATGGGGGTAAGCGGATTCTTAATTTCATGCGCCACTTGCTGCGCCATTTCGCGCCATGCGCTTTCTCTTTCGCTTTGTGCCAATTTCAGGGCGCTTATCTCGAGTTGTTTGAGCATGCGGTTGTATTCGTTGACCAGCTCTCCGATTTCGTCTGAGTTTTGCCATTCAATGGGCTCGTTGTATTGCCCGAGTTTTGTTTTGCGAATGCGTTTGGTAATGATGTCCAGCGAGCGGGTGATGTTGCGCGATAGCAAGAAAGCCAAGGATGCAGCGACCAAAAACAGCAGGATATAGCCGGTACTTATTTCCCTGAGAGTAATCTTTAGTTCACTGATGCGGTCGTATGATTTTTCGTAAACCACATTGGCGATGAGCATCGGCTTTCCTTTGCTGTCGTTGAAGTACCAATAAGCCAACGCATATTGCCCTTGCTCGAAATTCTGATCGATGTATGCGCGTTCGTTACCCGTAGAAAGCTGTTTTAGGATCGAGTAATTGACCGTTTCCGGTACGTGCAACGTATCCATGGCAACAAAGTTTGAAGAGATGAGATAGCGTCCTTTCAAATCGAATAAAGCAATGAACACATCGTGTACATCGCTTAGTTCGCACACTTTATCACTAAAAACAGATACAACGGAATCGGATGAAATATAGCCTCCCTGTTGATTTAAGAAATACTCCATAGATGCACGAATGGATTCTTCCTTATCGATAAAACGTCGATCATTATCCTCGTCGTTATGCTCGTAATGATCGAAGATGGTCAGCGTGAATGTCACTGCAAACGACACCAATATCATGGCCAACATAGCCAAATAGATTTTAGTGCGAAGCGAGGTTCTCATAGCCATGCGTACACAAACATTACACCACAACGTTTACGATACGCTTGGGCACCACGATGATTTTCTTGATTGGCTTCCCGTCGAGGTACTTTTCGGTTTGCTCGTTGGCACGAACCGCGGCTTCAACATCTTGGGCAGAGAGTTCAACCCCCATGGGCAAGAAATAGCGCGTTTTACCATTGAACGAAACCGGATAGTCAAACGAGTCGTCTTTCATTTTGGACTCATCGAATACCGGCCATGTGGCTTGTGTAACAGATGTTGTGTGCCCCAACTTTTCCCAGAGCTCTTCAGCGATGTGCGGCGCGAAAGGAGACAACAGGATAATCAGCGGCTCCAAAACTTCGCGCTTGGTGCACTTGAGTTCTTGCAGTTCATTCACACAAATCATAAAACCGCTTACGCAGGTGTTCCAGGAGAAGCGATCCAAATCTTCAGTGATTTTCTTGATGGTTTTGTGCAGCGTTTTCAGTTCTTCTTTGCTCGCCGATTCGTCACTGATGCTCAAAACATTTTCTTGGTTATGGAACAGGCGCCATAACTTTCTAAGGAAGTTGTGCACGCCATTGATGCTTTTCGTGTCCCAGGGTTTGCTTTGCTCCACAGGACCCAAAAACATCTCGTACAAGCGCAACGTATCGGCTCCATATTTCTCGCAAAGCTCATCGGGATTGTCAACGTTAAACCAGCGCTTCGACATTTTATCAATCGCCCAGGTACAGGTATATTGCCCCTTGTCGTTGAGGATGAACTCAGCATCAGCGTATTCCGGAAGCCATTTTTTGAACGCCTCTGTATCGAGTATGTCATTATCGACAATGTGAATATCGACATAGAGTTGTTGCGTATCGTATTGATCCTTCAACTCAGCAGTAACAAAGGTGTTGGTGCCCATAATGCGGTACACGTGATTGCTGCGGCCGAGAATCATCCCCTGATTAATCATCTTCTTAAAGGGCTCATCAAATCCGATGTAGCCAAGGTCGAAGAGAATTTTGGTCCAGAAGCGAGAATATAGGAGGTGTCCTGTCCCGTGTTCTGCTCCACCCATATACAAGTCTACTTGGTTCCAGTAGTCGATTTTTTGGCGATCAGCAAATACGTTGGAGTTATTGGGATCCATGTAGCGCAAGAAATACCACGATGATCCTGCCCATCCGGGCATGGTGTTGTAGTCGGGTCGATAGCCCTTGATTCGCCATTGGTTGGCCCTAGCCAACGGTGGCTCGCCGCTCTCTGTGGGCAGGTATTTGTCAACCTCCGGCAACTCAACCGGAAGTTCATCATCAAGGATTAGTCGTGGAGTTTCACCATCGTAATAAACCGGGAACGGTTCGCCCCAGTAGCGCTGTCGACTGAAAACTGCGTCGCGCATGCGGTAGTTGATTTTGCCTTTACCAACGCCAAGCTTTTCAAGTTCTGCAATGATGATGGGCATGGCTGTTTTGTAGCTATGTCCATCGAGGATTTGCGAGTGCGCGAGTGCGGCTTCTTTCGAAGCTTCTGCTTTTTCACTGATGTCAGCATCGCGGAAAATATTCGGGATAGGCAAATCGAATTTTTTTGCGAAATCATAATCGCGTTGGTCACCACAGGGAACGGCCATGACAGCACCTGTTCCGTAACCGGCGAGCACATAGTCGCCGATCCACACCGGAATTTTTTCGCCGGTGAACGGGTGCAGGGCATAGGCACCGGTGAATTGCCCACTGATGTTTTTGACCTCGCTTTGGCGGTCGCGTTCGGTTTTGAGTTTTGCAGCATCCATGTAGGCGTTCACTGCGGTGCGGTATTCATCCGTGGTAATTTGAGCAACCAGTTCATGCTCGGGTGCAAGCGTCATGAAGGAAACGCCGAAAACGGTATCTGGGCGGGTGGTGAATACTTCGATATGCGCGCTATGCCCCTCGATGGCAAATTGGATGGAAGCACCCACGCTTTTCCCGATCCAGTTGCGCTGAACTTCTTTGATGCTATCGTTCCAGTCCACCGTTTCCAGACCTTGTAGCAAACGCTCGGCGTAAGCGCTGATGCGCATGCTCCACTGACGCATTTTTTTCTGCTCTACCGGATGTCCACCTCGTTCACTGACACCGTCTTTGATCTCGTCGTTGGCTAAAACAGTTCCCAATGCAGGACACCAGTTCACCACCGAGTCGGCCAGATAGGCTAAGCGATAATGCATGAGGATGAGCTGCTGTTGTTCTTCATTCATGCTCTTCCAGTCGGTAGCAGTGAACTCACCTTCGAAGTGGTCGCCGAAGAAGAATTTTTCGGTTGAAAGTTCTTTGTGCCAATCTGCTTCTATGGCCGCGTTTACACTGTAGGATCCGTTGGTGTCGAATTTCTCGATGAGCGTATCAATATGTTCTGCTCGGTTGGTATCATTATTAAACCAAGCATTGAAAATCTGACCGAAAATCCATTGAGTCCAGCGGTAGTATTCCGGATCGCTGGTGCGGACTTCGCGGTCCCAATCATAAGCAAAGCCAATGCGGTCGAGTTGCTGACGGTAGCGATCAATATTAACGCGCGTGGTGATTTCCGGATGTTGGCCGGTTTGAATAGCGTATTGTTCGGCCGGGAGCCCAAAACTGTCATACCCCATCGGATGCAACACGTTGAATCCTCGGTGACGCTTGTAGCGGGCAATTATGTCGCTGGCGATATAACCTAGTGGATGGCCTACGTGCAATCCTGCCCCACTGGGGTAGGGAAACATGTCGAGCACGTAATATTTAGGTGATTCCGTTTGTTCTGTTACACGGTAGGTTTGGGTTTCCTGCCAGTGCTGCTGCCATTTGCGCTCTATCTCCGAAAAATTATAGTCCATGATGGGAAAATTGAGGTGCGAAGATAGCTTGGGGAGGATTATAGGGGTTAGGATTATAGGATTATAGGAGTGGGGCATTCCCTACAATCCTACAATCCTAACCCCTACAATCCTTACTTTTTAATCACACGCCGACCGGAACCACCATACTATAGGATTATAACCTATTGGAATGACAACGCCTATTTGCGGCGCTATAAACAATTCGTATAAGTTTACTCAACTGTGGCATGTCACAACAGCACAGTGGTATCGATTACACCAGCCATTTATACGACGACTGCTGCAGTGCCTTACCTGCCGCTTGGTTTGTAACCTGCGCTTTGAAGCGCTGACAGCAGTGCAGGTGCAATTGCGTTTACTCGATGCAATGGGTCGTATGGTTCAATCAGCGCCTGTTGCGGTTAGCGGTATGTTGAATATGAATCTGACTTTCGACAATAAGTTGAGCGCCGGTATTTATTTCATTGAAATTCTTGGCGCTTCTGTAGCCAAACGAAACCGTTTTGTAGTGGAATAATAAGTGAATTTGGAATGTGAAAGGGGCGCTTCTGCGCCCCTTTTTTATTTAGAGCTGAAAATCAGCTGATTGACTTAGTTTCTCACTCACTTAAGGTAAAAAATACAATAAGAGATATTGTTTATTCTACAATTTGTATAAATTGGCTTCAGATTGACTGCGTAATCTTAACTATAACGTAAAAGTCAATCCCCTTAACAAACCAAAACAAATTTCAATTCAATGAAAAAGATTTTATTCACGACAGCGATGCTCTTCATTGTTGGCTTGATGTGGTCACAGGTGAACGTGACTTTTCGAGTTGACATGACGGGTGTATCAGGCTTCACAACACCTGAAGTCAATGGCACTTTCAACGGATGGTGCGGTGGTTGTTTTCAATTAACGGATGCCAATTCTGATGGTATCTGGGAAGGTACTGCTTCGATTGCGGCAGGAACTTATGATTATAAGTTTGCTTATGACGGATGGGCAGGGCAAGAGTCCCTCACGCCGGGTACTCCTTGCACCTCTACTGTTGGTGGTTACACTAACCGTTCATTAACCGTCGAGACTACCGACATCGTATTGCCTATTGTATGTTGGAGCAGCTGCTCTGCTTGCGGTGCATCTTCACTCCGTGCGGTAACATTCCAAGTTGACTTGTCAAACATCAATGGCTTTACAACACCAACCGTGAATGGTCAGTTCAACGGATGGAGCGGCACAGCCAACCCATTGAGCGACCCTGAGTCGGATGGTATTTGGTCAACAACCATCAACCTTCCGGATGGAACTTATGAGTATAAGTTCGCTTACGACGACTGGACAGGACAGGAAACTTTGATCGCAGGTTCACCTTGCACAGTGACTAACTCCGGCTACACAAACCGTCGTGTCATCGTTTCAGCTGACGCAACATTGCCGGTTGCGTGCTGGGGTAGCTGCAGCAATTGCGCAGCAGCTTTGTTGCCGAAGAACGTAACGTTCAAAGTAGACATGCAGAACGTTACAGGTTTTACTACTGCCTATGTGAACGGTTCATTTAATGGGTTTTGCGGTTCATGCAATCCTATGACCGATGCTAACAGCGATGGAATTTGGGAAACAACTATTCAGTTGAACCAAGACACGTTTGAATACAAGTTTACGTATGATGGTTGGACCGGTCAGGAGGATTTGACTCCGGGTTCATCTTGCACCTCTACTATTGGTGGTTACACCAACCGCTCAATCATTGTTGGTAATGCAGATCAGGTATTGCCGGTTGTATGTTGGGGTCTTTGCACCAACTGTGCGCCTCCAACGCGCGCTGTTACCTTTAAAGTTGACCTAAACGGTGTAACCGGCTTTACTCAACCAACAGTTAACGGAACCTTCAATAACTGGAGCGGTACCGCTAACCCATTGACAGACGCTAACAGCGATGGCATTTGGGAAACTACGATTCAACTGGCTGATGGTTCTTATGAATACAAGTTTGCTTACGATAACTGGGCAAACTCAGAACAATTGACATCAGGATCATCGTGCACGGTTACAAGCGGTGGTTTCACCAACCGTTCACTTACTGTGAATGGCACAGCCCTTACACTTCCAACCGTATGTTGGGCGAGCTGCAACTCATGTTCAGCTCCTACATACAATGTTACCTTCCAAATTAACATGGCCAATGAAAGTAGCTTCGCTACTCCTTATATCGCTGGTTCATTCAATGGATGGTGCGCAAACTGCAACGAACTTACCGATCCAAACAACGACGGAATCTATACTACTACCATTGCATTGCAACAAGGTGTATACGAATACAAGGTTGCTCAGCTTGACTGGGTTGCTTCTGAGCAGTTGGTTGCAGGTTCATCTTGCACCGTGACCAACTTTGGCTTCACCAACCGTTCACTCACGGTAGGCACAGCAGCGCAAACATTGCCTGTTGTGTGTTATGGCACATGCGCTGATTGCGTTACTGAAGTAGCTGTAACCTTCCAGGTAAATATGAACCAGATTTCAGGCTACAGTATTCCTGAAGTTAACGGTTCGTTCAACGGATGGTGCGGTGGTTGTTTTCAATTGACCGATGGTAATGGTGATGGTATTTACCAAGGCACTGCTTATATCTCTCCCGGCACTTACGAATACAAATTCGCATACGACAGCTGGGCAGGACAGGAAAACTTGGTTCCCGGTTCTTCTTGTACAGTAACCAATTTCGGATTCACCAACCGCACATTAGTCGTTACGGGTGACACTATTCTTCCTCTCGACTGCTGGGCTTCATGTGGTGAGTGTGTAGAGTATTATGATGTAACCTTCCGTGTGGATATGTCCGGTGTTACAGGATTCAATGTTCCTGAAGTAAATGGTGACTTCAACAATTGGTGCGGTGGCTGTTTCCAGTTGACCGATCCCGATGGTAATGGCGTATTTACAGGTACTGCTACTATTCAATCAGGTCCTCATGAGTTCAAGTTTGCACACGATGCGTGGAGCGGACAAGAGTCTTTGACTGCAGGTTCTCCTTGTACTATTACTCCGTTTGGTTTCACCAATCGTTTCATCAACGTAACAAGTGATATTACGCTACCGATAGTATGTTACGGTCAATGCACATCTTGCTCATACGCAGTAGCCAACGACAGCCCATACAGTGCAACAAATGTTCAGTATAACACCAATGCGAACTACCCTAACTGCTTTGCATTATCGGGTAACACAGCTAATGCGAGTGATTCACCGCAGTCGGGTGATTATACAGGAAAGGATTCTTGGTATAGGTTTACTGCTCCTAGCACTGCTGTTTCGATTTCGTTGAGCAGCTCTGCACAGGACGATGCGATTGCCCTTTACAGCAAAACAGGTAATAGCTTCCAGCTTATGCCCGGAGGTTTGGAGAATGCTTCATCAGGATCAGGTGACGTTGAGCGTTTGAACTACACAGGCCTTACCGTTGGACAGGTTTACTACATCTCTGTTGGTTCACCAACAGCCGGTGCAGGTGGTCAATTCTCTTTGTGTATTCAGAATTTGATGCCGAGCGGATGTGCTACAGCAGTTCCAGCCGGTGGTTTGGGTCTATGTGATGCATACCGCGCCCAGTACCGCGGTGCACCGTCACAAGGTGTGTCTTACACATTCCATTTTGACGGAACAGGTGGTGGAGCTTCAGGCTTGAATACCTTGTCAGGTACAAACGGTTTGTGTGTTCTTTCAAATCCAACCCTTGGTTTGCGTTATGGTGGTGTTTACGCAGCATCGGTTGACGTTGATTACGCAATGTCTAACAGCAATGGTGATCTTGAGCCAATCGAAGTAGTAGGTTCTTCAGCAGGACTTTGCTCAGCAGTGACTATTCGCACGCAACCGAATGTCCAGGTTAAGGCGTCGCAACATTGTCCGGCAACATTACTGCGCAGCAACTGGTTGATTGGTGCCCCTGTTGTGAGCACCAACCGTGTTTGTGCTGCAACGAGCTACACCTATGAATTCACACAAATTGCAGCGTGTAATGATGCAACAGTGTTATCTGTAGTTCCTGCTGAATACACTACTATCAGTGCTACGCCTTATCTTGGATTAGGTGTATTGCAGAACTTGCCTTCAACCGGTGTTTGGAGCGTAAGAATGCGTCCTAACTTCAGCTATGGTTCAGGTCAGTACGGGCCGGCTCAGCGTATTCAAGTGGTAAACACTTCAGCCGGAGCGATGCTTCCTGAAGGTGCATTGGATGGTGAGGAGCGTACCATTTTCGTTGACAACAGCGGATTTATGGTGTATCCAAATCCTTCTGAGGGCAACGCCATTCAGGTACAGTTGACCGACTTACAATCGAGTGCTGTTAGCATCCGTTTGATTGATGCTACCGGTCGTTTGGTATTGGAGAAGCAATTCTCGGTAGAGGGTTCATTGAACACTTCTTTCGATTTTGCTGAGCCACTTCAAAACGGTATCTACATGATTGAATGTTTGGATAATAATCGTGTGAAGTCACAGCGTGTTGTGATCCAACACTAATGTTCTTTACTGTTTTTTGTTGAAAGGTGAACCCCGGCTTAGGCCGGGGTTCTTTTTTTAATGACGGTGATTATTGGTGTGTATGATGTGGGTTAGTGTGATAATTACACTTTGACAGTCTTCGTTTGACACTTTCTTAATTGATTCGTCTCTGCGAACATGGATGACATCTGAGCACACCTTTCAAATTAACCTATTAACAAAAAACGATGAAGAACATTTTAATCGCCCTATTCACCTTGGTGGTGAGTAGTGCCACGGCTCAGATTTTTGAGCCAGAGGGCTTGAACATGCCGGGTGCATGGAATGCCTGGACCAATCTCCCCACAAACAATTTAGCGCTGGCCAATCCCAATCAGGTCAGCGGCGGTCGTTTGGTCAAAATCACACAAGGTCAAGCCAAGTGGCAGACCATCTTTAATGTAGCTCCTAGTGGGGGTGACCTTACTGCGGGTTCATATGAGTTTGTATTCTCTTCCGGTCCGAGCGGTAATCCATGGAACAATACCTGGAAGAATGCTGATTTCAATTTGAACGCGTTGACCAACCTTGCGTTTAATTCCGGTGCTAATAACAGCATTACGATTTCCAACCACAAGTGGTACACCATGAACTGGATTGATGTCGGTTATACCGGTACACAGGCTATTTTCATGGAGACAAGCGCGCAGCCGGTGACGTTTTCTGCGGCGGTTCAATCCCCTTTAAACGGTAGTGTTGAAAACACGGACGCTGTAACGGTAACGGTTACTTCAAGCGCTGCTCCTAGCGTTGAGGAATTGGTTTATGTCCGTTACTCAACGGATGCATTTGCTACATCGACACTCGCACCTGTGGCATTTTCCGGAACGACAGGCACGGCCGTGATTCCGGCGCAAGCTGCGGCCGCAACGGTGCAGTACTATGTTTTCTCTACTACGGTGAACAGTCCTGCTCTTGCAGATATCGACAAGGTCTCCATTCACACCTTGATCAATGGTGAAGGGAATTTTTACTACACGGTGAACTCTCTGTTGCCTTCTGTAAGCATTACGTTTCAGGTGGATATGAATCAGGTGACGATTGATCCCTCCGGTGTATTCATCGCAGGGTCATTCAATGGTTTCTCGAATCAAGCCATGACTTCGGCAGGTGGTGGCATCTACGAGTATATGACTTCATTATCGCAGGGATCTTCGATTCAGTACAAGTTTAAAAACGGGACAGGTGGATTCGAAGGCAGTATTGGCGCTCCCTGCGGTGACGGTAACAACAGAACGTATACTGTGGGTGCTGTAGATGCAACTGTGGATTTGGTTTGCTTTAACTCATGTGCGGCGTGCCCTGCTTCCTACAATGTTACTTTCCGTGTGAACATGAGTGCTGAAACGGTAGGTGGGGATGTTTATATCAATGGTGATTTTCCTCCTGCCAACTGGTCGACGCCTCAATTGATGACGAATGCCGGTGGTGGAATTTATACCTACACAGCAACCTTGGGAGCGGGAAATAACTATGAGTACAAGTACATCAATGGGTCAACTTATGAAGGAAATTTGTCAGCTCCTTGCGGCAACGGCAGTAACCGAACGATAACAGTACCCTCTTCGAATACCACTTTGCCCATTAACTGTTTTAGTTATTGCGGTAACTGTACCACCAACAATGTGACCTTCCGTGTGGATATGAGTCAGCAGACGGTTGATCCATCGGGAGTATTCATTGCAGGTTCTTTCAACGGATTTTCGAATACAGCGATGACAGACGCCGGAAATGGTATCTATACCTTCAGCTTGAATGTTCAGCAAGGAGCTAGTGTATACTATAAGTATAAGAACGGTACAAATGGTTGGGAAGGTAACATTGGTGCGCCTTGCGGCGATGGTTCCAATCGCGTGTTGAATGTCTCGGGCGCCAGCAGCACAGTGCTTCCCGTGAATTGTTTCAATTCATGCGGTGCATGTCCACAATTTTATGACATGACGTTTGCCGTGAACATGTCGAATGTGGATATATCCGCCACTGGCGTCCACCTTGCGGGTGGTTTCGGTGCCTATGGTTATGCGAACTGGAGTCCCTCAGGGATTGCGATGAATGATGGGGATGGTAATGGTGTTTACACCGTTACCTTGACTTTGCCGGCAGGTCAGAGCTTTGAATACAAGTTTATCAATGGTAATGATTGGCCGGGCGCAGAGAGCGTTCCGGTAGGCTGTGAAACATTCGGCAATCGCACCTTTACCGTGATGGGTTACGATGGCACTGTTGGTGCTGCAGCGATTTGTTTTGGTGGTTGCGGAGGATGTTCGGTGAGCGTTGGAAATGATTCGCCCTACAGCGCCGTTGCTATGCAGTACAGCACAAACATGAATTATCCAAATTGTTACCCACTTACCGGCAATACGTCAGCAGCAAACGACTCACCGCAATCGTCCGAGTTTAATGGCAAGGATGTTTGGTACCGATTTGTTGCTCAAAGCACCGCTGCATCGATTACGATGAACAGTGCTTCACAAGACGATGTCATTTCAGTGTATCAGAAATCAGGAAACACCTTTACGTTAATTCCTGGGGGTTCTGAAAATGCAGCTACGGGTATTGCGGATTTGGAACGCCTGAACTTAAGCGGTTTGACCGTTGGTCAGACGTACTATGTTTCTGTTGGATCATTGGATGCTTCAGGTGGAGCGTTCCAGTTGTGTTTGCAGTATTTGATACCAAGCAATTGCTCTACGGTTGTCCCCGGAGCCGGATTGAATTTGTGTGATGTTGTACGGTCAGCTTATCGCGGAGCGACTTCGCAAGGCGTTAGTTATACGTTCAATTTTCTACCAACCGGTGCAACACCAGGGTCTTCTACGTTAGTGTCAGGTACGAATGGTTTATTGGCGCTTTCGAATACCACCGCTGCTCTGCGCTATGGCGGAACATACACTGCAACCGTAGATGTTCGCTACAACCTTCTGAATGGTGCCGGAACAGCGGAGCCAATTGATGTTGTGGGTGGAGCAATAGGTGGTTGTGGAAGCTTGTCTATCCGCACGCAACCGAATGTTGAAGTGCGTTCGACGCAGCGTTGCAATGCATCTTTGCTTCGTTCGAACTGGTTGATTGGTAATCCTATTCTTGGCGAACCACGTATTTGTGGTGCAACAAGCTACAGCTACGAGTTTACACAGGTGGTAAGCTGTATTGATCCAACAGTGGTTTCAGTTGTGCCTGCGATTTACACGACAAACACAGCGTCGCCTTATTTGCCACTGGGCGTGTTGACATCGTTGCCTAATACCGGTGCCTGGAGGGTGCGTATTCGTCCGAATTTCAGTTATGGTGATGGCGTATTTGGTGCGCCTCAAACCATTCAAGTGATTGGCACAGCATCCATGGAATTGGAGGAGGGAGCGATCATGAGTGAGAAGTCGGTTGAAGAGGCGCTTGCGTTTGGTGTCTATCCCAACCCATCGAACGGTGAGTTCGTAGAATTGAATCTGCAGGACTTGGAAACAGGAGCGGTTCAGATCCGCGTAATGGATGCTGCAGGCCGAGTTGTGCATACAGGTAATTTCTCTACAGACGGTAATCTGCGTACAAGGTTGAACTTTGCGTCATCGTTGAGTTCTGGAGTGTATATGATTGACATTCTCAATAACGGCATTGCTCGCACCGAGCGATTGGTTGTGCAGCAATAAATCAACAGAAATCAGTGATTAAAAAAGCCCCGCATTAACGGGGCTTTTTGTTATTAGAAAGGATTAATCCTTTATGAAGTTGATGTGCAATGGATGAATGTCGTAGTCAATACAAATTGAATAGCAACCGGCCGATAAATGTTCAACATCGAAGGTTAGTTTATTGTGCCCTGAGGCAATGTAACGTTGTGTTGTCGAATGACTTTTACCTTGAACATCGACAATTGTGCAAGTGCTCATATTCGGCGCGGGCGCAAAAAAATCTAAAGTGATTATGGATGCTGTAGGGTTCGGATAGCACGAAATTTCAGTGACGCGTTCCAACTCATTAACTGCGTTAATTACACCTTCGCATAGGCAATTGATACTAATGGTATCATTGAATGTTTCTGTGAGTCCATCATCGCAAGGATCGCCGATATAGAGACAAGAGTTATCGTTGACATTAGCGTCGGATGAAAAGTTACAAGCGTTAATATCCAAACAACCTTCGACCGCAGCCACACCTGCACATTCGCAACTGAAATTGACTACATCATTAATCGTATTTGGATTACCATCATCACATGGATTAGCCAAATAAAGACAAGAGGCATCGTCAATCGTTGCAGTGCTGTTGAAATTGCATGCAGCCTGATCAGTGCATCCGGAAACCGGTTCAAACGTTACAAGTGCAACAAATTCTTGATAAAACTGATTGGCGATGTTGGCATCATGTATAACAAGGGTGTTTTCATCGTTACGTGTATTTGCGTTGGTGCTCCAATTATGTGAGCCTACCCAAAGAATTGGATCGGATGACAATGCGTTGTGATCGACAATAAGGTGTTTGTGGTGCATGATAATCGAAGTATCGGGATTCACGAAAAGATCTGTTCCCATCTGAGTCGAGAGGAGATTGTATTGACTCGTAGACGTTGGGCTGTCAATAATTCCTTGAACGGTAATACCCGCTGCATGTTTATCCACTAGGGCTTGTGCGACATCATTGCGTGTAATCAGCATTGAAGCGAAGTATGCGCTTGAGTCAGCGGAATTAATAGTTTCAATAAGTTTACTATTTACGTTATCACTGGGGCTGAAATAAGATTCAACGCGTTTGTTGCCAATTACGAATTCATGTGGTGTGTTATCTTGTTTGAATGAGCCAAAACGACTTTGGGTGGTATCGGGGAGTGGTCCGTTAGAGCCCCACATCTCGTCGAATTCCAGAGTATAGGCTCGAGCGAGGCTTTGGTCTTGAACGATAATCACGGCATTGTTGTCGGTATATAATTGTCGTTCAGTCCAATTGGTACTTCCTGTCCAAACAATTGGTTTCAATGCATCGGGATGGTTGGCGTCTACAACAACAAACTTATTGTGCATGATATTATAAACTTCCCCTACAGGGCTGTAGATGTGATTGACTTGCGCGCTCAATTCACTGATGCCGGTGTTCGTAGCGGCCAGAGTGCCATCAGAGATGAAACGGACTTGAACACCGCGCTCAGCTGCAGCGTTAATCGCTTGGCTAATGTTGCTAACGCCATCGTTGATGAAATCATAGATGGTTAGGTCCAATGTAAGTTCAGCGCGGTTGATATAGGCGATGAGAGTATCATCTATTGTTTCAAAAAGTTGAACTGCATTTTGAGTTGTAGCTACTGAATTATCAACGGCTGTATTGAAATATGCAATCATATCACCACTGGAGTTGGAGATTGTACAAAAGGCACGGACCGGGGTATATACGGTATCGCCGTTAGCGATGGAATAGCCTTGGCAGTAATAGATTTGTCCTGCTTCTAAGTCGACAATTGGATAAGAATGTTCTGTAACAGGATTAGAGTCGAATTCATTGCCTAACTCGAGAGCAGGGCTTAATCCAAATAACACACCGGTGCTACCGGGAATGTTGGTGGTCCAATTCACATTGAACCCATTGTAGTTCATATTGGATTGTGTTAACGACGAGGTAATTGCGATGCCGGGACCGGAAATCAAATCATCCAAATCTCTCGGGAGCACCTGATAGTTGGCATTGTATTGCGACAGAATACCAATCATGTCAATTGCACTGCCTGGAATATTTTGCCCAACGAGTGGAGAGTTATTTCGAATATAAATATTCAATGTTTCACCATTAGCTGTAAACTGATAGGTTGTATTGCCTGCGAAAACATCACCTGCATTGGTGAAGACAACATCATTCACCCGAATCAATTCACCTTCATCATTTTCGCCCATCTGTGCGGGCGTTAGTTCAAGAGGTATTGGAAGTGGGTTGCCCGAATTGATGATGGTGATAGAGGTGAGATCGGTAATTTCAAGTAATCCGTTGAAATCATCGAGCACTCCTGTTACTTCTACACTATCCCCACGATTGATGCTTGGCGCATTGGTGGGGTCGTAAATCGCTAGTCCTGCAGTGTTGTCTTGGAAATAGCGAATGAATCCGAGTTCAGCTCCATTGGTGACCAATCCGCGGGCGGTGACGGTTGAGCCAACGGTTTGTTGGCGGGCTGTTGCTAAATCAGATTGAGCAAATGTGCCAACACAAATTGCAAGACAAGCTATAACTGTAATTACTTTTTTCATGATGCGAAAATCAAATAGTCAAAACAAATTGTGATTAGCCCTGTGTTAAGATTAGCGCGCGATGATTTATTCCGAATGGGAATTGATGCAAAAAAAAAAAATGAAATCAGTGAAGAATCAATTTGGTTAGTGCTATTTAACGTTCGATTAATCATTCCCAAACGTTCTGTTCAAATGAACGGGGCTGCTTTGCAAAATGAAAATCACCTATACGCTAGCTTGCGTTACCGTACTTCTATCTTGTTTTTTTTGGTCCTGCACTAAAGATCGGACTTTTGAGCTCCCCCCGCCGTCGGAGCCACAAGGTGGGGCTGACAACATTATCAACGGAACTTTGCGTGTTAACGAGTTTATGGCCAAGGGGTCTGCGTTTTACAATGAACTCGATCCTATACCCGGAGACAACGATTGGGTGGAATTGTTCAATACGACAAACGATACGATTTATTTGGCATCCGGAGAATGGTTTGTAACCGATGATTTGGCTGACACCACGATGTTTGAGTTACCGGATACATTGATACTTCCCAGGGGATTTCTGACGGTGCATTGCGATGAACAGGATACGACAATTACTCAAATCCACTCCAATTTTAAGCTATCCTCATCGGGTGATGATATCGGCTTGTACCATAAACGTTCCGGAGAATGGGTCGTTGTAGACGAGTACACCTTTGGCGCTCAAAACCCGGGAGTTTCCATGGCACGCATTCCGGATGGTTCAACCAATTGGGCGGTTTCTGCCAACCCGACCCCCAATTCACCAAATCAGGAGTAACAATGCGTACTATTTTGACACTTGCTCTCTTGTTGTCGATTCAACAGGTGATTGCACAAGCTGACGTCATTCGAAGATCTTCAATGTCGGTCGCAGAGCCCTCTGATATCACGAGTTGGCCAGGGAAGGAGAATTACTTGGTATTGGCCGACAAGGCGTTTCTCTATGAATATGCTCCTGATGGGACTCAAATCAAACGTCATTCATTCGAGTCGCTTGATGTGGAGGCCATAACGTGTTCGGATAAGTATTGCTATGTAAGCGAGGAAACACTTCAGCGTATTCATGTACTAGATGTTGTTACACTGAATGAGATTCATGCTGTTCAATGGCACCACGGTGGTGGACGAAACGAAGGCGTGGAGGCCTTGGTTTGGCTTGAGGATTCGCGCAACTTACTGGCATCTACGGAGAAAGACCCTCAGTTTTTTACGCTATTCAACGAGGCAGTACAACCTCTTTTTTCTTTCCGTGTTGAGGGGATCAACGAGGTCAGTGCGCTAACGTATTATGGGGGTCACGTCTATGTTTTGAGTGATGAGCAGGCGACCATATACATGTTAAGCAAGGACTTAAAGAAGGTGGAAATGCAGTGGAGCGTACCGATGATTAATCCGGAGGGTTTGGTTTTTCAGCAAGGTGAAAAGGTAATTGTTCTGAGTGATGACGCGGCGCAATGGGTTGAACTTAAATTGAACAAACCATGAAAATCAAATTATTTGCAGTGCTCGTTTTGGGTTGTCTAGTAACGCGTGGTGTCGCACAATTTTCGATAGGTACATTCGATAAGAATTTACAGATATCCGGTTACGTAACCAGCTTTTACAACCATCGATTTTACGATGAAGCCGAGCTAGATAAGGATAAAAATCGATTCAATCTGGATTTTGCCGTACTGCGCTTTCAGGGCTCAGATGAGAAACGTATTCGCTATGAATTGCAAGTCAATTTGCCGGCGATCTATTCGACCGATCCAACGGATGAGTTTTTGATGCAGGCTACTGCGGAGTATCGCAGCAAGTCGAATGACTTCGGTTTCCAATTCGGCTACGATAAGTTGCCATTTAGCTGGGCTTCCTTGCTTCCTCAAAATCAATCGGCATTTATGCAACGCGCAGAGTCTATTCGAGGGAAGACGTTTAACCGCCGTGATATGGGAATTACGTTGACTAAAGGTTTTTTAAATAAGCGTTTAGTTTTCACAGGCGGTGTATACACCGGAGAGGGCATAAACTCTATAACGGGTGACAATGATCCCAATGGTAAATTGCTCTATGCAGGTCGCGTTGAGGCGTCATATCCTGCTCGCTATCGTGATGAAGAAATTGATGAGAATCATACGGCTATCCCAAGAGTGAAGATTGGAGCTGATGCTTCCTATACCGAAAAGACACGCACCACCGGTGTGGATTATCCGATTCTAACAGTTGACGGTAAAAAGACTTCCTATAGCGGTGATGTTACAGCCTCTTGGAAAGGACTTTCTGCACATGCCGAGTTGATTACGTTTCGCGTTCAACCCAACGACACACTTGTGTTACTGGGCAAGCCAACTGATTATTATTTGGCACAAGGGGTGATTCTCCAAATGAATTATCACAGTACCAAGCTTCGGTCTGTTTTTGCGGTTCGATACGATGAGTTTAACCCCAATGATTTGGTTGTAGGAGACAATCGTCAAACGGTTTCACTGGCCTACAACTATCTCATCGACGGGATGAACAATGTCATTAAAGTTCACTACTTCTATCGTCTTACGGCAGAGAACGCATTGGAGCCTTGGAGTGAAAATCAACTTCGTATTGGCTGGCAAATCATGTTTTAAATAAATACCCATGAAAAGATTTCTACTCATTTTTCTGTGTCTCTCTTTCGTGCTTGAAGGATTTACTCAAGTGTACGTGGTAGACGAAAATTTTGACAATCTGACCGTCCCTGCTTTGCCGGAGGGTTGGACCACCACCACCAACTTTGATATAGGTTTCAGAACGGAGGAAGGCAATAATTCGGATTACACGAACGCCAGCGGGCTTAATAATGTTCTTATTCGCAACTCTGATAGTACAGGTACCTATACTTTCTATTCGCCTGTGTTTAGTACGGTTGGTTTGATTGATGTCCAAATGATATGGGGTTCTAGGGTGTCAACCAATTTTTTGCCATCGGGCAGTGCCACTCCAATTTTGGAGTTTAGCCCCAATGGTGGCGTTAGCTGGACTCAGTTGTCATATTCAGAAAGTGAAGGCGGCAGCATTTGGGGGTTGGTCAATGGCGGTGTGCCTATTGCGCTTCCGGCCGAGGCATTTGAAAATCCCAATGTGCAGATTCGTTGGACAGTCAATATTATATCGCATCCCGATGGAACTTATCGCATGGACGATGTAAAGGTTTGGGGAACTGAAAATCCATATGTCAATCTGCGCCTTCTGGTCAACATGCTCTTCCAGCCGATTGGAGGTGAAGATATTTACACTGCAGGGGACTTCAATG
>Ga0114979_10000327_pt1 | contig 31427 bp, 31 predicted proteins | sample S_140625_EF_Meta_FD_87315 | JGI IMG/M metagenome (GOLD analysis project Ga0114979, IMG submission 87315) | Freshwater microbial communities from Lake Simoncouche, Canada to study carbon cycling - S_140625_EF_MetaG | ecosystem: Environmental > Aquatic > Freshwater > Lake | place: Lake...
AGGTCGCGCTTTGTCTGAAGCTCCATATCAGCAGTACGGCGGACCATTAACTGCTGGTGCATCTGGCTTACAACAACAAGCGTTTAATGCGGCTGGTAATTTGTCAGTCCCCGGAAGCGTTGGAGCAGCCGCCCAGACCGCCGGAGATATTGCTAACAAAGCGCAGAACACAAGCTACAACGCAACACAGTTTGATAATCAGTTTAAAGCACCAGAGATCTCTGCCGCCACTCAGTTTACAAACCAGTTTAAAGCCCCAGACGCCTACCAAAACACAACGTTTAAGTCAGGCAATTTTGGCCAAGAGCAAGCACAGCAGTACATGAACCCGTATTTGCAATCTTCCCTGAACCCCCAGCTGGAAGAGGCTCGTCGCCAATCAAATATTAGTGAGCAAGCAAACAAAGCCGCAATGACCAAGGCTGGTGCTTTTGGCGGTGGCCGTGGTGCTATTTTGACCGCAGAAAACCAGCGTAACCTTGGCACTAACTTGGCTGGTATTACCGGTAAAGGCTACGACACTGCGTATCAGAATGCTATGTCTCAGTTTAATGCGGACCAAGCGCGTAACTTGCAAGCGCAGCAGGCATCTGAGCAATCTAAGCAGTTTGGTGCTTCTCAAGGTATGACTGCCGCTGACATGATGGCTAAGTATGGTATGTCTGCGCAGCAAGCCCAAGAAGCTGCACGTCAGTTTAACCAAGGTCAGGCTATGACCGGCGCACAATCTGCGGCACAATATGGTCAAGCTGCCAACCAAGCTTCCGAACAATCTCGTCAGTTCGGTGCAGACTTGGGGCTCAAAGGTCTTCAGACTGGCTTGCAAGCAGCCCAAACTCAAGGTAACTTGGGTATTTCTGGCGGTCAACTTGGCCTGCAACAACTGCAAGAGCAAGCGGCTCTGGGTGCGCAACAGCGTGGCATTGAAGCTGAAGGTATTGCCGCAGATAAGGCTGCATTTGAGCAAGCAAGGGATAACCCGTATAAGATGGTTCAGTTCCAGCAGTCTTTGCTTAACGGTTTGCCAATTACTGCAACCAACTACAACATGGCTACGCCTAGCACTTTGCAGGAAATTCTTGCGGGCGCAGGCGGCGGCGCTAAGCTGGCTGGCAACACAGATAGCGGTATTACGCTTGATAGTTTACTGGGTAAGTTGGGTCTTGGAGGGTCTGACTCCCCAAAGAGATGACCCCCTCTGGATCTGATTCTGGCGGGGGCTTGGGCTTAGGTTTAGGTCTGGCTGGTGGTTTAGCTGCTGCGGCAGCTTCTCGTCCCGCTGCGCCTCAGCCTATGTATACGCAACAACAAGAGCCGTCTTATGCGTATAACCCACCGCCCGCTGCGCCACCGCCTCCACCACCAGCTCCACAACCGCCACCACCTGAGCCTCAGTCTGCTCCCGTGCCACCGCCTCCACCCATTACTGAGCCAACGCCTCAGCCTGCACCCGTATTTACACCTCCCCAGCCGCCTCAGCCTCCAATAGACAATACTGACCAACCTTCTCAGATTGGACAGGATGTGGCTGATTACATGGGGGATACAAATCAACAAAATTTCCAATCGTTTAGCCCTGCACAGGATTTGTCTGATTACATGGGGGATACAAATCAACCAGCTTATCAACCACCGCAGCCAAATGGTGGCATAGGTTCATTGCTTCAAAACTACAGCCCGTACTACGGGAATTTAAATGGCGTCGATGAAGAGTTGTCAAACTACATGGAATATCAATAAAATGAACAAAGTTATCAGAAGGAATCATCATGGGTATTGAACAACTTGTTGATGCGTTTAAGGGCAATCCAGCGCCTTTAGAAGCAAAATTAAAGAAAGACCAGCAAGGTCAACCGCCCGGTGCAATTCCCCCAGATTTGGAAGAGGCTATGGCACTTCAGAAAATTACTGAAATTCGTAATGGGGCGCAGAACCAACAGGCTATGCAGGCTGGTGGGGCTCAACCGTCTATTGTGGAAAAGCTACGCCAGATGTTAGCTGCCGAACAGCGTCAACAAGCCCAGCCTATGCCGGGCCAACCTCCTCAATTTCAACCACCACAAGGTCCTCAAGGCGGTCCCCCGCCTATGCCACAAGGCCCGCAAGGTGGCCCTCCCCCCGCACCCCAAGGGCAACCCGTAATGGCAGCACGCGGCGGAAGTATTGACCAACTCATGTCTAACCTTGGTCGTCACTATGCTGGCGGCGGTATTGTTGCGTTTAATAAAGGTGGTGGTGGGGATTCAAACGCCGAAGATAGCGAATATTCAGACGAGCCCTTGGGTATGGGCAGTCTTCCACAGAGACCAAACCCATTGGCTGCGTTGGCTAGGCTTGTTAGCCAAGCTGTTGCTCGTGAGAAAAAACCCTCAATGATGCTTGATTCTTCTGAAGCTCCAGACATAACCCCAACAGAAACTCCTAAACCCGAGAAAGCTCCCGCTCCCGCTCCCGCTCCCGCTCCCGAGGTTAACAAATTACCGCCCGCCCCACCTCGTCCACCTGTTGCAAATATTAATGCGCCTGCGGCAACCAAACCTGTTGCTGAAACAATGGATCCTATGGAAGCCATCATCCGTGCCAGCATTGCAAAAGAAATGGGAAAAAATGAAGACGAAGAGTGGAAAAAAGGCAGTAAGCGCTACGAAGATTTTATGGGGATTGATAAGCTTTTGCAGCCACGCGAAGCCCGTATTGCTGAACGTCAAGAGATGATGAAGCGAATTCAGGGTGAACGTACGCCTGCATGGGTTGAAGCTCTAGCCGCTGCCGGTAGACCTGTTCGCGGGGGACTTGGTACTTTGCTTAATCAAATGGGTGCTGCTGCTGAATCTACCCGCAAGGGCTACTCTAACGAAGATCTTAAGTTCTTTGACGAAATCGGCGCTATGCAAGACGAAGTGGCCAAACTTAAACTTGACGGCAAATACAAAGCCGCCGCTGCCGGTGAAGCTGCCATTAAAGATGCTATTGCAAACAAACGTCAGGCAGAATCTTCTGGCACTAGCTTGCTTAATAAACAAGCACAAGTTGAAGCTACTAAACAAATTGCTCTTGACAATCGTTTGGCTCGTGCGCAATCTGCTGGTCAACATAACGCAAATATGGCGTTAGCGCTGGAGGAAAAGAAACGCCAATTTGATGAAAATCAGTTGCGTAAGATTCGCGAAAAAGACGTTGAACGTGCGGCTAAAATAGAGTCTGAAATTACCAAGCGCACGGGTTTAATTGATATGCAGCTGCAAAACCCAAATCTGGATCCAGATAAGGCTGCTAAACTGGCGGAACAGCGCAAAACTATTGTCAAACAGGTTATGGAAGCGTATCCTTCTGTTAAACCTGAGAAGCCCACCGAGAGTCAGTTTCTTGCAGCAGCTCGTGCAGCAAATCCCGGCGTAAGCGACGCAGATCTTAAAGCCTACTACAAACAAAATTACGGATCTTAATTTATGCCTATTGTTGACCCATTTAAAAGCCAACAAGAAGGCGGAATCGTTGATCCGTTTAAACAGCGTGAAGAACGCGAAGGGCCTAATGAGCCAGAACAGGATAAGCCTTTAAGAAAATCCACAATTGGTAGCGAATTGATTCGCGGTGGCAAACAAGTATTTTCGTCTGGACGTACTGGCCTCGAAAGTATTTTTAACCCTGAAGAAGCGGCTAAAGCGGGCATTGCCCGCAGTGAAGATATTGATAAAAAAGCTGGCGAAGGTGTCAGTTTTGATGCGGTTAAAAAGGCGTACGAAGACAAAGGTTTGCTATCTGCAGCGGGCGAAGTCGCATCACAAATCCCTCGCGCATTGGCTGGGCAGGGCGCTAACTTGGCGACTATGGCGGGCGGTGCTCGTCTTGGCGCTATGGCTGGTTCTGCATTTGGCCCTGCAGGTACCGTAGTTGGCGGTGTCCTTGGTACTGGCGCTGCACTACTCCCCCAGTTCATGGGTGCTAACGTTGAACGCCAAGCCTCTGAACAGATGGAAAAGGGCGAGCCCATCAAGATTGATCGCACAAAAGCCTATACAGCCGCCGCAGGCCAAGCAGCCCTAGAAGGCGCAGGAACTGCGTTTACACTGGGTAAACGAGTTGTTAAAGGTGTTCTTGGAATTGTTGATGATGCCGCTCTTCAAACTGCTAAATCCCAAGCTGAGTTAGTAAAAACTGCTGGGCGCTCGCTAGCTGCCGCTACGGGGCGCGGTGTTGTAGGTGGCGCAGTTGAGATACCCGTTGAAGTAAGTCAACAAATTATTGAACGCTATCAGGCTGGACTTGATTTAACATCACCAGAAGCGCTTAAAGAATACGGTGAATCTGCGTACCAAGCTATTTTAGTTGGCGGCCCATTGGGTGGTTTCGGCGGGGCTATGGAGCGCGGCGGTGCTCGTAATCAACTTAAGGCGCAGCAACAACTTAAAGAGAGCTTAGAACGTGAGACGCCGGATTGGGTCAAGAAAAATCTTGAGGGAGAAGGAGATGTTGTACCACCTATCACAAAACCAAGTGGAACAAGCACTAGCTTGGTTGGCGAGCCCGATACCGGAGCCACCACCACAGGAACTGGAGAAACTAAACCAGGTGGAGTGGTTCTTACTAGGCAGGATGTTGACGGCACTGCGGCAGGAGCAGGAACAAGCGCCAATGCATTAAGCAATTTTGCGGACGCTTATAACAGCCTACGTGAAGAACTTGTACCTCTACTTGGTGGCGGCGTCCAGACACCTGAAAAGACAACACAAATTGCTGCTGGTGTGCGTGATCTTAACCGTATGGTTGACGAAAACGCCGCTCTGATTAATGACAATAATTTAATTAAGCAGCTTAAGAACCCAATGTTTGATGGTTCTAGTATTCTTGGGGCTTTAGCATCACAAGAACAAACTAGTCAGCCGCTTGCCATGCAAGGCAATCTGTTTGGTAAATTTGTCAACGGAGACCGCGCTGCACAACTTGCACTTGCACACACTGGTAGCCCAGAGGCAGCTATCAAGTTTCTTCAAGATAGAAAGCAAAAGCTTTTAGATGATCTAGAAAACGGTAATCTTGATGCTGCTTGGGCACAAAATATTGGCCCTCGTTATGGTATGACTCAAGGTCAGTCTGTTCAAAACTTTCAAAAGGTTGCTGAGCTGTACACACAGAGCGCTGTTGCCGAAGCAGAAGCGGCGATTAATCAGGTATCTAAACAAGTCAGCACACCAAAAGCAATGCAGGGTGATTTGTTTGGGGGAAAACAAGAAGCGCCAGCGATACAAGCACCACAACTTGTAAACAATGGTCGAACAATGGATTTAGTTGTTAACGGCGAAGTTGTAAAAACATACGACTTAGTAAGTCAGGGTTTGTGGGATGCGTACAAAGGCAGACCCGACTCCCAAGAAAACTTACTGCAGAATCAAGGCCCGCGGCAAATAAGATCAGAAGCAATTGAAGCTTTAGAAGATGCACGACGAGTCTATTCAGAGCAAGCCCCGCTCTCATCCGCTGAGCAAAAAGCAATAACTGCGCTTGAAAATAATGATACAACTCAACTTAAACTTTTAGTTCAGAACCAATCTCTTAGAGATTCATTCCTAAGAATGATATCTTGGGCGTTGTCGTTTCCCGGAGAATCTTATCGTGGATTTAAGGATCTTGAAGCCGCAAGTGTAGATGACCCTCGGGCGGCGCTTACAGCGCAAAACATTTTGCGCTACGCTCCTGCATATATGCTGGAAGGCGCAAACATCCCAGAGAAATTTAAAACTACCCCCAAAGCCATGCAGAGCAATCTGTTTGGTGAAGGCCAGTCTAAAGACGAGAAGGTTAAGCCTATTGCTGCCGGTGCTGAGACCACCGACATGTTTGGGGTTGATAAAACGCCTGACATCGGCAACCGCGATGAGAACCTGACCTTTGAAAACCAAGCTCAGTTTGATGCTTATCAAGCAAGATTAAAGAGATCTAAGCAAGCCGAAGAGCGCAACAAAGCACAGGCGGGCATTGCATCCCCAACAATGACGCCTCAAGAACGTTTGGATGTATTGACTGCTAGGGAAGCTGATCTCGTTGGCCGGTTAGAAAAGGCCAAGACCCAGAAGATCGGTAGCTCAGTGGGTGCTTCGGAAGAGAGTATTAAGCAAGGACTGCAGAACGAACTTAACGCTGTTCGCAGAGAGATACGAGTTGCCCAAACTGAGGCAGCTACTGCTAAACCAGCGCCCGTGGTTACTACAAAAGTAGCGCCAGAGCAAGTGGACATGTTTGGTAAGCCAGTTGAGACCGCTGCGCCCGTCAAGGGAGAGCCAAAGAAGGCCGAGAAGTCTCAGAGGCAGGAAAGAAAAGAAGCCAAGCGAGTTGCGGACGAGATGCTGTCTGAGGAAAAAGAGCGCAAGAAAGAAGAAGCCTCATTGCTTGAAGATGCGGAAGAGTTTGCGGCTGAAGCAAAAGACGAGTCACGCTTAACTGATGAAGAAGTTGCGCAGCAAGCTGCAATGGATGAGCAGCGCAAACAAGTTAAAGAAACAATTAAAGCCCCAGAAATAGATACCGAACACGTCTTTGAAACCAAAGAAGCTAAGTTCATTAAACGGTTTCTGGATGCAATTAAACCCGCAACAAAACCCGGTAGCGAGGAAGAGCAGAAACATACGTCATTAAAAGACGTTATCTATAAGATGCTAGCGGGCTTTGATATCGTGAAGCCCGGCGAGACCACATCCCCCGGGATGCAAAGTATCCTTGGCTACCTGCAAGACACGGCTGGCGGCAAAGCTAACTTTGACAAGTTAGTAGACTATTTGCAAACTGCTAGCCCTAAAGCACAGTCCGAAGTGCTGAAAGAATCTGGGTTCCCCGATCTCACGACCCGCCGTGGGATGGAGACTTTTAGCGTAGACGTTAAACGTTTTATTAACTCTTTAGGTGCTGAGAAGTTGGGCGGGCAAGGCGTCAAGATACCCTTTGCTAAACTGCCATACGAGACTGAAGTTACGGGCACGACTAAGAAAGCTGTTACTCCGCCCGTCACGCCCAAAGGTGAGTTGCGCAGACCATCGATGAAGCAAGAGGGTAAACCCTATAAGATCAGCGATACCAAACTGCGTGGTGCTTGGACTACTTTAAAACAGATGTTTGAGAGCCGCTCAGAAGTTAGCCCTGAGATGGAAGCCGCTAGAAGCTACATTACAAACCCATCACGTAAGTCGTTTGGCTTTGTGCTTGCAGACTTGGCCCATGACATTGCAAACTGGGATGCGTTCCTTGAAGCCAAGTACGGTATGCGTGCCGCAGACGTTAAGGAGATGACGCCCGCTGAGCGTAAGAAGTTACCGCAGACCGAAGCGCAGGCTAAGATGAAGACTGACTTTGGTCGCAACGCCACGTTCTATGGCGAAGGCGGTATGTACGCCGAAAGCTTCCAGCGTTGGATTGAACAGAATTTGGACGCCAAAACAATTGCAACACTTAACAGCATGATTGCTGATGAGCGGGCTAATTTAGCCGAAGAAATTAAATTTGATCAAGCAGTAACTGCTTATAGGGCGGAGATTAAACGTCGGCAAGCCGCTAGCACTGAGGCAAAGATCAAGAAAGCAGAGACTACTTCTGGTGTAAAAATTCCCCGCGCACCAAAACAAAAACGCACCCGCAGTGAAGTAATTTTTGATATAGAAGCCCAAGGCGATGAGGCAATTACTGAAACCCCAGTTGATCTGCGCAACATCCCTACAAAAGCAAAACTACACCCCGCGGTTGTAAGAGCGCTAAAGGGTGGCGACCTTAAAGGTGCGCTTGAGATTCTTGCAAACACTAAAGCTGAAGGTTACTACAAACATTTGGCCCAGCGTTTACTGGACGCCAAACTCACTGCCAAAACTAAAGTCATTCCTAAAGACAGCGTTGAGTCTTTAAGCAATGATCCAAAAGTCAAAGAAACACTACAAGCTCAAATTCGTGCGCTTGACGAAATGGTACGTACAAGCTTACCTGAGTCACAACAAGGCGAGTTGATTGCTGGTTTGCGGTCTAAGAATCTGTACGATATTGCCGCGGCGGTTGAAGAGCTACAGACTGCGTTTACCAACCCATCACAACAGCAGGTTGTTGCCGAGACTGTGCAGTTGATGAACGAGGAGTTCAGTTGGTTTGGTAAGTATGATCCTGCAACAGATACTATTACTCTGCGCGAAGGCTCATTAGATAACAATGTTTTGTTGCATGAAGCCCTACATGCTGCCACCGCACACCTGATTGATAACCCAGATAAGTTACAAGGTGTCCGCAGAGAAGGGTACAACCAACTGCTGGCGTTATACAACCACTCTAAGGGTGTTCTGTCTAATTCTCAGCTTGGTATAAAGCACATCTATGGCTTAAACAACCTGCATGAGTTTGTGTCTGAAGCGATGACAAACCCAGAGTTCCAAGCCATGCTGCGGGCGATACGTTACAAGGCCGCCCCATACTCATTGTGGAACGAGTTTACAACTGCTATCAAGAAGTTATTTAAAACAGAGTCTGAGGTAGACAGCGACGTGCTGGTTGAGGTCATGAAAGCTACTGACGCTATGGTCGCTGGCCCCATGTCAATTGACAACATGGATGTCAAGTCAACGCCTAAGGCAATGGCTACGCGTATGATTAAAAATGTGCCTACTGGTGCAGCCAACACACCAACGGCTGTTCGCAAGTTGATGACATCTAAGTCATGGGGCGAAGTTAAAGGTACATTTCCAACCGCGCTTAGCAGCGCAACGGCTAGCGCTAGACCCGCTATGCTTGGAGCGTTAACACTGCGTCAGATCAGCGACATTGTGCGTAACCGCATCCCGCAGGTGAATGAGTTTATTAAAGTTGCCGAAGAGTTCCTCGCCCGCAAGAACGGTATCCTGCAAGAGTCCGGTGATATCTCTAAACGCTGGGAACGCCTGCAGTCTGCAAACCCCGAGATGTCTAGATCAATTGCTAAAGTTATGCACGGGGCTACTATTCTGGAAGTTGACCCAGACAAAACTCCGCTTCCAAAACTTAAAGCGTTGTATCCTGATTTAGCAGCAAACTGGATTAGTCTTGATCCAGCGGCTAAACAAATCTACAGAGATACGCGTGATTTTTACGATCGTCGTTATGACGAGTACAAACGGTTAATGACTAAGCGCATCATCATGATGCGTAAGCTTGGTGTGTCAGAGCAAACTATTTTAGAGATACGTAATGAGTTTGAGAAAAACAAACGCAAAGGACCATACTTCCCATTGATGCGCCACGGACGCTTCTGGTATCAGATTGGTACTGGCAAAAACCGTGAGTACTACATGTTTGAGACCCAAGGCCAGAAAGAAATGCACAAGGCTGAGCGGGTTGCTAGAAACCCAGATTGGAAAATTGAAGAAGGCTCAGAATACGCGCAGCAGATGGATCTGCACGCTAAGCAGTCTATGTTCTTGAAGAACGCGTTTGAGGCTATCGACAACGCTGCTTTCTCGGGCACTAACGCCGCAATGGAAAAGCAAGAATTGAAAGATAGCATCTATCAAAACTTCTTAGCTAACCAGCCAGAGCATAGCTTCCGTAGTCAGTTCATGCATCGTAATAACGTAGCCGGTTATTCTGAAGACGCGCTACGTAATTTTGCATCGTCATCGTTTCACATGGCGTATCAGCTATCTCGCTTTGAACACGCGCCTGAGATGTTTGCGCGAGTACAAGCTGCTCGACTGCAAATCAAAGATCGTTTTGATGCTGGTGCAAAGAACGATGTCAAACTATCTCGCGAGAATACAGAACTTAGCGACTACGTGACTGAGATGGATCGTCGCCTGAAGTTAATGTTAAACCCAACGAACATTGGCACTGTCCCATCACTGCTGTCCAATATTGGTTTTATCTGGTATTTGACCGCACCTGCATCTGCTATTATTAACGTGCTGGGTGGCATGATTATTGGCTTACCAACATTAGTCGGTATGAATGTTCGCATGAACCCCGGCATGTCTTATACGCAAGCAACGCTTAACGCTCTGGGTCACATGAGAGAGGCCGCGGGTCAGATAATCTCTACAGGCTTTAACATAGAGCGTGGCGAACGGCTGCGCGATAATCGTGTTTTGTTCCCAACACTCAGCCGTTTTGACGGTTTGAGCAAGGAAGACAAGCAAGCATACAACCGTTTTGTTGCTGACGGTTTGATCGATATTACTGCAGCCTATGACCAGTCTGGTTTAGCTGCCGCGCCAACAGAAAGTTATGGCGGTGTACGTAACCGTACAATGGAGGCGCTAACTTCACTGTTCCACAACGCAGAGCGTTTTAACCGTGAGATCATGGCAATGTCTGCGTTCCGCGCAGCCATGGAGAAACGTGCTGATTACAAAGATAAAGCACTAGCGTTTAACGAATCTATTGCTGAAGCAAAGGATGTGACCAACCGGTCTATGTTTGACTATTCCTCTGCAAACAAACCACGTTACTTCCAGCATCCAGTAGCCAGTGTGGTTCTGCAGTTCAAGCAGTTCCCGCAGCAGATGACTTTCTTCCTTGCGCACAATGCGTACAACATGTTTAAGGGTATGAACCCTGAAGACCGGCGTGAAGCCACCGCACGATTTGTTGGGACCATGGGCATGGCGGGCATATTTTCTGGAGTAACTGGTCTCTGGGGTTTCTCAACCGCAGCGGCTGTTATCAACGCGGTGTTCAACGGGCTGGGCGGCGATGATGATGAGCCATTTGATTTTGAACTTGAGTTCATGCGCTGGGCTACAGCAACGTTTGGCAAAAACATCGGCACAATGCTAACACGCGGCGTGGGTAATGCCGCCGGTATTGACCTTGCCAGCCGTACTAAACTTGATGATATGTGGTTCCGCGATAGCCGCAAGAATCAAGATGAGGTACAGGCACTGCAGACTTTCTTGGTTGACTTGCTTGGTCCAACCGTGGGTCTGGGTATCAACGTCGCGCAAGCATCAAAGCTACTCAATGAAGGTCATGCTGATCGTGCGCTTGAGATGATTTCTCCTGCGTTTATTAAGAACCCATTGGTCGCTGCCCGCTATGGCGACGAAGGCGTTAACACATTACGTGGTGATCCACTGATGGAAGAAATGGGGCCGTTCTATCTGCTTATGCAATCCCTTGGCCTTCGTTCATCAGAGCTGGCTGAGCGTCAGTGGTATAACATTCAAGTTAAAGGCCAAGAACAAGACATTATGAAAGAGCGCCAGAATCTGCTCAACTTGTATGGTATCTCGTTCATGTCTAACGACTCGGATACTTTTGAAAAATCGCTTGAACGTATTTTTAAGTTTAATGCAAAACACCCAACTGTTGCGATACCTGCAGAATCTCTTACGAAGTCCATCAAAGAGCGCTTTACAAAGTCAGCCCAAACAGAACACGGTCTGTTTATTGATAAGCGTCTGCGCGGTATATTAAACAACAGCAACTACACCGAATAAAAAAAAACCCCGCTAAGTTTCCCTAGCGGGGTATCAAGGAGAGTTCAAAGAACCAATGTCAACAATCAACCAACATCCAACCAAGGGTGTTGGCGCGAGTTTACTTCTTTTTTCGCCAGACACGCAAGCCTTTTATCTCGTTTTCCACAACTATTTTTATAATAACTGCGTAATCAAGACGGTTCATTTTGGCTTCAATAAGTTTTATAGCCTCAACCGTACCCACGCAAGGTATAAAAAACGAGCTACCAATACGGAATTCCTTCCAGTCCAGCTCGTAAGTAACCCCATCAATTTTCATCGTCCGCTTGGGGTATTACCCCCAGTTTGTCCGCGTCAAACACAAGCACCTCTACAGGCGGGGCATGCGTATCTGTACCAATATCGATACGGGCACGAGACGAGCTAAGGAAAGAACCCTCCTTGTGCAAGTTATCAAGCAGGTCAGAAAACGTTATCTGCCGGTCAACACAGAAAGTTTTAAGGGCAGATCGCAGAATCTGAATGGTCTTAGTGTCCGGCTCGTAGCGCACAATGATAGCGCCCCGAGGTTGAACGATAGGGGTAGCGGCAATACCTGACTTTGAGGTGCTGTGGCGGTTAATAACTAAGGTATTGATGTTGTGTTTGAGCAAGAACTCACCAACAACTGCGGCGTAGTCATCGATATCAACCTTAGAATCTTCCTGCATGTGGCTGATCTCATGAACCGCCCAGTCAAACACACGCCTAGTGTTGAGGTCCCAGAGCCCAAGGTTTCTTGCAATCACAGCACCGGTTAAATTAGCGGCAGCGGTTGCGGACCAGAACCGTTGTGGTGTATCAATCTTGGCGGCACGATCAAACATAACCTGTGTTTGCATACAGTTGTCAATAACTTCTTCCAAGTTCTGCACAATGTACTGGCCATAGATTCCGCCAGCTAAGCCATAGTGATTCTGCAAGCCCCCAAAGATATGCTTAGCTTCAGACTTGTTAAGGTTACTAGTTGGGTCGATCTTGTACTGCATCAGGCGCATAAGCTCACCCTCTGATGTAGACTTCAATGCATGCAGTTTGTCAGTCATGCTGGCATTGGATGTGCAGACCATGATGGTAGCCCAGAACCCCTGAGATTCGCGCTCTTCATCCGACGCCGCTTTCATACGTCTGCGCGGCGCACCTTGCGTTACGCTGTACGCTAGATCAGAGAAATCGTCACCCGACATCTTAGTCACCTCGTCAACACCCAACGGCAGGTTGTTCATTACCGCCATGCGGTGCAGTTTCACAGCCAGCGTATCTTTCCACTGAAGCATCAGGTTGTTGGGGTGGCCCCACACGCTGTTCATAACTTGCAGAATAGTTGACTTGCCTGTGCCGGACCGATTGTTAAGTAAGTTGATCACGCTACCATTAACGCCCATAAACTTCAAAAGCGGGGCTCCAAAAGCAGATGCTATAGCAAACGCATGGGGCTCAAAACCCGGCATGTCGTATACGTTAATAATGCGCTTCCATTCCTCTAAGTCACCCACGGGGTGTAGATAAGCGGCAACCTTAGACGTAGCCCGCGATGGGGGGCTATACCGCACATAGCTTGGGCCGATCTCCCGTGAACCAAGAATGAATCTTGAATTGTCTTCTGTCCAACCAAACTGTAATCTCATTGTTTCTACCTCTTGTGATACTTGCATCTCTCTGGCGCAATCGATAACGTAGTTAAGAATGTTAGCCATCTGCCCGGGCTTAGCTAACACCCCATGAAAAGATACTTTCTTACGGAACTCGTCTTTGCTTAGCAAATCTTCCGTAGAAATCGTGAACTCCTTTGAGCCATCACGGGGTAGCGATAGGCGCATCAGAATTGTTTCGCCCGCTCCGGGGTCAAACATACGCTTGATAACAAACAAGTCGTACTCGTAGACGCAAACAACTTTGCTATCCTCACCATCTTCGGAATCTGCGTCATCTTCGCCCTTTTTTGCGGTGCGGTAGATGCCACCATTACGGCCCCTAAAGTACATCGATGGGATAGACGGTACAACAAACTCTTCCGTAATACCCTCTGCGCCAACAACAGGTATGGGCTCATCCGGTTCGGCACGGGCGATCTCGTGCCCTAGCGTGATAGGAGATTTAAACTTGCCCCAGTGTTCGCATGACGTACACACGCCGGGCCGAAAATCGTTAAACGTTTCGCAAGTGTACGGACCCTTGATGCCTTGCGCTTTCTTTTCGGTAGCCGCAGAGTTGTAGCTAGGATGTTGCTTTGATATAAAGTGAATGGCCTTCTCGCCATCAACACAATGCTTGGCTATAGACAGCCCCGCCCGCCAGAGGGGTTCCTCAATGATGGCTTGGTTCTCGGCGATATATTCAATCTGTGCGCACCCTACACCACGCATTGTTTTATCTATGATTGTCTTAAATCTTGACTGCCGATTACCAAGCATGGCCTTTGTGAAGTCATCCAACTGTTTGGGCACATGCGCTGGCTTCATCGGCACAAGCGGGCCCATCAGAGCTACAAAGTCATCAAACTCCATGGGCTCAGTTAAATTCATAAGCACGACGTCTATCGCTGGGTCGTCTTTGAAATTCTTAGTGCTCGGTACTCGCAACACACGAGCAGCATCTGCGGGTACATCGGGGTCAATAATAATGTTTGCCTCAACGCAACGCGCCTTAAAAGTATGCGCCACCGGCAACCATTTAGCTACCTCTATAGGCCGCGTAAGGGGCCAATACACATGCCAGCCGCGACCTGAATCAACAACAGTTGGGCGTGGTAGTTTAAGGATCTTGCACAGATCCATAACCGCATGCAGTCCAGTGGTCTGGTCAATGTAACCTCTTATGCGACCGTATTTATCCGGCGCGGCTTTGGAAGGGCCGCAGTCGATATCAAGAAAGAAAGACTGCATCCAGCCAACGTTTGCGGCTGTACGATTCTCATCTGTTTTAAATTTACCTAACGCATAGAACGCATTACGTTCTGCTCTAACACATCGGTCTGCCTGCTCTTCAACTTCTTCTAATGTTTTGTGAAAAGTTTGGGTAATTCGTTCTTGTTTATCAATACCCAAAACACAGTACCAACCTTCAATACTAGGCACCACGCGGCGCAGTAGTTCAATATCCGCCATTTTGAATCCATTCACACGTCAAAAAGAGAGGGGGCGACGAGGGGTGACGGAATCCCCGTTCGCTCCGTCGAGCTAGCCGCCCCCTAAACCTTACCTAGCGCGTCTTAGGTATTCTGTGATTGCTTCGGAGAACAACCTATTAGGCTCGTGTCGCCCAATGAACCAGTTGTAGACACATTGTTTAGACACGCCAAAGAAGTCCATAACGTCAGTCACAGGAATACCACGGGCGATGCAGAACCGCCCTAATTTCACGCCAGTGTTACGGCTATCGGCATCCCGATTAGCGCGAACAATCTGCTGTGAGTATCCGATCACTTATCGTCTCCCCACTCATCCATCATGTTAGCCAAGCCCGCCTTGGGCTTAGGGGCGGCGGCTTTAGGTTTCTCGGCTCGTTTGACGGGCGGTGCTACTTCTTCACTCGGTGCGGCTAACATAGCCGCGGCAGAACCGGCGGGTGCAACCATAGGAGGGATTGCGCTTTCTGCTTTCTTAACAAAGTTTAATCTGCCCGCATTGATGGCGATGGGGGATTCCCCCTGCTCAACGGCAGATTGATATGAGTCGCTATCCAAGAACTCAGCGTTACTGAACACCAACTTAGGGAAATCGCTGTCGGTATCAAACGTCAGGCGGGTAGCCAACATATTCAAGTTGTAGCCTGATTGAGCCACGTACTTGGCGTACTGCAGGAAAGGCATGTTGTTCACATCGCCCTGACCAAACAAAGACTTTTGGGGGAGAATCAGTTGATAAATATCACCACCCACGTTGTTGCGCAGTACCACAGCAATACGCATAGAGTAACGGCACGAAGCGCGGCCCATACCGGCAGAACCTTTGGTGGCTTGCGGGCACTCTTTGCAACGTGGAGACTGAGGGTCAGCAACATCGGCATCGGGGCGCTCGCCATCGCTAGACCAGCAGTCTGGGATGCTTGTCTCATCAGGGTTATATTCGCCCGCGTACCAAGTTTTTTGCACAGTGCGGCTGCCGTTAACAATCACGACATCCATAAAAGGATCAGTGTTCTTGGCGATCTCTTTGCCGCCATCTACCAGACGGAAGACACGCCCGCGCAGTGTGATGCGCTTGGTGCTACCGCCAGAGGACGAGAAGGCTTTGGTGAAATCGTCCAACTTAACGTTCTGCAAGTGGGCGGGGAGGCTATTAAGAGTTGTGAGGTTGCTCATTGTATTTCCTTAGATTGTTGACTTACGGCGTACTACCACTTGGTAGCTTCTATCTACATTCAGACCAGCTGGATACTCGTCAGGATGTTCTTCAAGGAACTGTCGCATGTTGGTGTCGTGTACACGTTTCTGCAATACACCAAATGCTTTATGTCTAGCGACCATTTCGTAGACAGCGTCCCAGTTTGTAGGGTTGTAGCGGCTAACTACCTTGCGCATAACTACCGCGTTGTTTGTTGAGATACTGCTAGCGTTAGCGCTGTTTAAAACCTCGAGCATCTTGCCTTCGATCTCATCCATCTGCTCGCTAAGCTTAGTATCTTCTCCCTCGTAATCTTGCTTGAGGGCTTCACGTTCAAAGCGTATTTTGATATACGCGGCGGACAGTTCGTCCATGGCTTTGTCGTCCATAATATTCCTTTGGTTGGGGGTTTAATTATATAGCTTTACTAGACTTTGTCAAGTCTCATCCAGCTCTTTTTTGTAAAGATCGACAACTTTTATGTGGTTACCGATGTTAGTCTGTAACATGAAGTACAGCTTGCGTTCTACCGGACTACCTTGTATATGCACAATGGTCATCGGGTTACGCTGACCGGGCCTATCGATACGAGCGTTGGCTTGCAAGTATGTTTCGGTGGACGTAACGGGAGCGTACCAGATGATCGTGTCAGCCGCAGTAAGGGTAACCCCGTGTGCCGCGGCTTGCGGTTGTATGATAAGAACTTTAATGTCCGTACCTTCTTGGAAGCGTTTAAAGATTGACGTACGGTTACGCACTTGCACATCACCATGAATCATCTCGCACTTAATTCCGGCTTTTGTCAAGTAGTCATTAAGCAGGGTAATTGTGTGGCGAAACGGAACAAACACCAGAACCTTGTGGCTTGATTCGTCGATCACTTCTTCCACGACCGACAGGCGATTACTTACGTCAAAGTCAACCACTGAGCCACTATCTGTATACACAGAGCCACAAGAAATTTGGAGCAGCTTGTTCATTTTAGATGCGGCATTGATCGAACTGATCTCCTCGCCCGCCGCCTCCATGAGCATTTGATTCTTGAGTTCCTTGTAGTACTTGTTCTGTTGCGCAGTGAGCGGAGCGTCGCGATAGATGAGCGTCACGGGCGGCAAATCAAGACACTGGGATTTCTCAAACCTGATAGCTGGTTGGAGCATGTCAAACACAATTTGCTGGGCGTTCTGGCGCGGCACCCAGCGAAATGGTCCTAATGTTTGCATAACAGAGTCGCGGTAATCACCGAAGAACCGCGGCGCCCGCTGGGGTACGCACAGCTTGCCAAGCCCGTAAGCATCGACAGGCGACTGCGCGGCAGGGGTGCCGGTCAACATCCATAACCAAGTATTAGGCTTGACCAACTTGTGCATGATCTTCCAACGCTTGGTCTGTACGTTTTTGTAAGCGTTAGCTTCGTCAATCACAATCAGATCAAACATGTTGTTATTGATTGCCGCTTCTGCAATGGCGGGGATACCGTCGTAGTTGATGATTACAAACTCGGCATTACTGTTTGCAATCTTATTGCGCTTCTCAGCGCTACCGTATGCTATGTCTACTTTGCGATGTACAGCAAACTTAAACAAATCGTTTTGCCAAGCGGACTGCATGATAGACAGGGGGCATACAACCAAGACGCGCTTAATAAGGCCAGCGGTCATCAAGTAATCAGCGGCCCAAATTACAGATGCAGTTTTGCCCGTACCTTGTTCGTTAAAACAAAAAGCTCGGGAGTTATCGGTTAGAAAGTTAGTTGTTTCGCGTTGGTGGGCAAACGGCGTAAACCCCATAGGTCTAGGCCACTTGTATGAATCGTTGATCATTTTTTAGGCTTGTTGGTTTTTACTGTGTGGTCGGAATTTCGGCTGAACGAACGGTTAGCGCTCGGTGATTTAAGTTTTAAATTGCTAGGTGCGTTAGTGCCACCTTTAGATAAGGGGACAACGTGATCAATGTCTTTACCAGTGCGGTCGACACCGTCAGCATCCATTGCCCGCCTAGCCTTCTGCCGCTCCATTCGTTTGGGGTGCTCCCCACGTTCCTTCTGTTGCTCGTATTCTTTCTTGTATGGGCGTGGTTTGTTTACGTAAGGCATTAGTTTCTCCGGTTGATGAGTTAAGGCGGGAATCGTAGTATTTTTTGGGGAAAGGGGCTTTTTTGTCAAGCATCCCGCGTAACCACTCAGACCCGCCCAACTGCTTAAATATTAAGATGTGTCTCTCGGTTAGGCGTATGCTTGTTTTCTTGATTGGTTCAACTGGTTTAGGTCGCGGCACCGTTCTTCTCCTTGAGTTTGGCTTCAATGGCTCGGACAAAGCTACCAGTGTTATATGTTTCGCGTACCAATTCAGATATCTCTTCATCTTTTAGCCCCACCCACGGCCTGAGCGTATGTTGCACTTTAGCCTGAGCTGCCATGCCATCTTCGTAGCCCTTGCCGTAGGTTTCGTTATCGGCCTCGATCAGTTCTTTAATAAGTTTTAGGCTTTCGTCACAGACCTTTGTCAGGCTGTCGATTGCCATGTTGCGTTTGATAATCATGTGTTCTTCTCCTTCATATCCCACCAAGCATCAGCGGCTTTTTTGACCATCTCTTTGTCGTACCCTTTTTCCCACAAAAACTTCATGATGATTGCAAGGGCTTCTGTCCTGAGTGCAATGATTAGTTCTGTGTTACTCATGATTCTGTCCTTGCTCGGATGTCTTGCGCAATAACTTTTGATGGGTGAGGCCACCCCACTGCCCATTCATCTGCAATCCTTGCACACGCCTCACGCTCAATCAGCACAGCGGCTTTGATGGCATCGGCCTCCCAGTGGTAGGGTTGGCCTTTCATAGAATTCTCACGCTCAATACGTGCAAACTCGTCGTCTTCGTCTGTATGTATCATGTGTTCTTTTCCTTATAGTATTTAAACCGATCAGTCATGTAAGTTGAGGCGATTGAGAGGGGAGCTACTGACTTTAAGTGGCAATGCCTACATACCAAATAAGCTTCGCTACCGTCTGCACAAGAAAGACCATCCTCAATCCACAGCCTGACCCCTCGTACTGTCCACGGGCCGTTGGTTGTTCCGCATGACTTGCACAATGCGTCTTTTTTTAGACGCTTAGCAATAGCCATGTAATCGGGGGAAGTACGTATGTTGGCGTTATTTGTAACCCGCTTCCTGCGCATACAAGGTGTTGAGCAAGTAAATTTCCTTGTATAATTTGATGGCTTCACTAGCATCTCGGTTCCGCATATCACGCAATCCTTGGGGAATCTAATGACCTTTGCCGCGCTAGCGCAAGCCCTTGAACAGTAGTGGTTTGAAACGCGCTTTGCCCAACAAGCATACGTCTCAAATGCCAAACCGCAGTGATCACAATTAAACGGTAACTTTGATTTGTTTCTTGCAATCTTGGTTAAGTTTGACCCTTGAACCCGCAAACCCTCCTTTGGGGGAGCTATGGAGCGATAGTGATTTTCGTAGCCGTTGCCTTTCATAGCGGTGCATCCTCATGGTTATCAGGGTTGAACTTGGGTACCTTGGTGCCCTTGTCTTTCGGGTTAGGGAATGGTGGGAAAGGCCATGTCATTCTCCAAGCTCCTCAAATATTTCATTAAGAACCGTTTTGATCTGACTGACCATCTCGGCTTTTGAAGCGGGCGCTGACATGACCATGTTGATACTTGCCAACGCCTTGTACATAGCCTGACCCTTCAATGCGAACAACAGCGCATCCTCATCGTGGGGGTACTCAAACTCCAGTACGGCTTTTGCTTTCATCAGGCACCAATCTCGCGCTTGAGATACCACAACGCTTTCTCTAAGTCTTGTGTACGGTTGCCCTTCAACTCGGAGCGAGCGATGTATTTCACAACGTTACCCAAGTTGTAACCCAACTTCTTGGCTTCAATAAAGTCAATAGTCTCAATACCGCCCGCTTTGTAGTGGGGCGGGTGATTTACTAAATCAGCTGGGGATTCGATCTGTTCCAAAACAGACCGGTTTGATGAGTAAGCACCTAGCATACGAAGCTTAGGTTTTTTGTACCCATCAACGACACGCAACAACTGCTCATCGGTAAGTTTCTCAAAGTCCTCAACGCCCATCGTTACGCCCAAAACTTTTCTAGTTCCTTTTGGAATATCGTAGCCCTGCTGTTTGAGCTTCCATTTAAGAGAAGATACATACGCACTCTTTACGCCAAACTTCTGAGCAACAAAGCTTGTTACGGCATCGGGATTGGCCTTGATATACGCTGTCATCTGTGCGGTTTTACTTAACTTCTTAGTCATTTTTGCTTCCTTGGTTATGAACACATGATGTGACTGGACACCAGCCACGGCAAGTAAAGTTGGGCTTTGCGTTCCATACATCACTCTCAATGGATGCTTGCAACTGCCCAACCTCTGAAATCCACGGGGTCCAAGCTTCTTCTTGGTTATCCGATAGATAGTCAGCCTTTACAAAGTCTTCAGCGTACAGAAACAACAAGCCCGCCTTAACTTTTTTAACTTGTGGAAAGTGCTTAAAGATCGCAAGCGACAGCACTTCTAATTGTTTGAGGTCAGCGTACTGACTCTTCTTGCCCGTCTTGTAATCGATCGTTAACGCACGATCACCCTGCAAGATAATGATGTCGGCAATACCGCGCCACCACACCTTCTTATCAAAGAAACCACAAGGTTCAAGGTCAGCCGTCAGACCAAGCTTGTTCTCGCACAACTTCTCACCCTCAATGTTGCGGATAGATTCAAGCGCTGGCTCAATTTCTTTGTGTTGCGCTGGAATAGGTATACCCTTACTAACGTATTCTTCAGCGATCTTATGAATGATGTTGCCAAACACAAGCGCTTCGCCCAAGGGTTCTTTAACATCCTTTGCCACCTTGAGGTGATAGTACTTTTTAGGGCACTGTTGGTATAGCGATAAGCTACTGTATGACCATGTGATATTTGCCATTAACAATCTCCGTAGTTTCGAGCCATGCCTGACTCGCAGTCGAGAGGCAATCCCTGCGCCCATGCAGGGGGAGTCCTCATACATTTCTCGATATAAGCCCGCGCTTCGTGAGCCTGTTCTTCCGGCACAATGCAAGCAATTGCATCATGCACAGTCAACACCACGCGGTAACGCTTTTCAATCTGAATCATTTGCTCACCAATGATGCAACGAGCAACGGCTTGGCAAAGGTTCTCTGCTACTTTGCCCCCGTATATTTTGTTTGGCCCCATACGTGTTTGATATGTATAGTCACCATTGCTATGACGGGTCAGCTCAGGATAGCTCTGCATCAGCCCATTTGGTAAGCTAATACCAGTAAAAGGCTCAAGCGTCATTAAACCAACAGCGTCTATATCTGCTGGCTTGTTGTGTAACATAAAATCAAGTACTAGCGTCAAATGGTTCCACCATGAGGCAATACGTGGGTTTGCGGCGCGGTACTGTTTGATGATGAACTTACACATATCAATGTCTAAGTTCTTGCCCATTGTGGATAGCTGAGCTTGAAATTTAACGCCCCCCATACCATAACCCGCGCCAAGCACGGTAGTCTTGCCGATGAAACGCTGTTCGGGAGTAACTTTGTCTACGTCGTAAACGCTAAAGATACTAGCCGCCATATGACGGTACACGTCTTGTTTTGTGGCAAACAAATTTAAAACATTCTCTTGCCCCGCAAGCCATGCCAATACTCGCGCTTCAATTTGAGACGAGTCACAGTCAATGATGACATGCCCGCGAGGTGCAACGAGACAGCGCTTAAGTTTGCCGCCCTCTGCGCCACGGCTAGGTAAGTTCTGTAGGTTCACCTTGTCAGAGCCACCCCACCGACCGGTGTGAGCCGCGTAGTATTTCAACGGAATAGGAAGACGACGAAGGGCCCCGCCGATATGCCCGCGGCGGGCAATGCTAATGAAGCGCTCGGTACGTGTCTCTTCAAGCGTAGACTTAGCCCCAACCCGTGCGGCAACAAGGGCTTGCACGATTTCGTTGGGGTGCTCAAGCAACGCCATGAACTCAGCATCACTCTTTGCAAAGGCGTAGGTGTCCTTGCCCGTAGCTGGGCTGATCTTCATGGGGGGTCGCACGTTATTGGCGATCAACAACTCTGCAAACTTGGTGCTACTGTTTAAGACTTCTTTCGTTATGCCCGCTTCGACAAACAACTTCTCTTTGCGCTCTTGCACCTCTACAAGATGCGACTCAAGTTTGTCCACATCAAGCTCTACTAGAGGTTCGCTAAACATACGAATAGTAATATCGATCAACCTCTTCTCTATCGTAGGGAAACCCGACATCTCGTTGTAGAGTTTAAAGGTCAGCTCAACGTCGTTCTTGCAGTACTCACCATACTGCGTCAGTTGATCAGTAGGAAAGTCCTCGCGACGCAAGCCCCGCGCATCATGCACCTCTAAACCTTTTGCACCAAGACCAAAGTGTTCAACCAACTTGGCGAGACTACCGCCAACAGTTGTACCAAACATTGCTCTAGCCATAGACAAAGTATCGAGCCATGCTTTGGGTTTCTGTCCAAAGACCCACGTCAGGATTGCTGCGTCAAAGATTGCGTTATGGGCTAACACGAAATGATTGCCCCAATCAAACTGCGCCAACCACTCAGCCGTTTCTTGCATGTCACCGGAAAACCACTCAGCAGGGTCGGAATTAACCTTGACCGCCACGCCAATCACTTGGAACTGCGGATCACGCACGTACTCCTCCGTCGTTAGACGGGTTAGGGAATACTCGCGACTGTAGTAAGTCTCAAAGTCAATCGTGATCATGCGGAGGCTCTGGGTCGAACGACTACGCGTTTGGCTTGTGTAATGGTTGTCGGCGGGACTTGTCCGTTCCAAAGTGCATTGCCCGTCAAGCCATTGTCGATCGCCGCCTTTAACTTGGCGTTGATGTCTGTCTCAATGTTGCCCTGCATCTGACCAAGAATAACCTCGTCCATAAGTCGGTTCATGTCGCTCAAACGCCTAACCCGTTTATAAACGCGACCGACCACATAGCGCTCAAACCGCGTAAGGTTTAACTCGTGCAGGAAGTCAGAGATCTTCCTCAGGGAACGGGCATCAAATTCTTGTGTCTCAAGTTTTTCCATCAGCGCCTTGAGTTGGTCACAGACGAAGGGGCGTAGTAGTTGGTCAATCATGGTTGTGCTTCCTTTAGTTGTTGGAGTACTTCTTCTACTTGTTCTATGTTTGTTTCGTTGATCACAAGCGCGTAGCCACCGGCATCTTCAATCGCGCCAAGTTCTCTACGTTGTAATGCGGTTGTGGTATTCTTGCCCGCCTTGCACTCGATAGCTATGAACTGCCCGCAGTAGCAAGCTATGATGTCGGGTATGCCCGCACGACCAAAGCCGTTACTTGCGGGGAAGAAATAGTAAGCATCATACTTCTTAAGTATGTCTGCTATTTTGCGTTTAACCTTGGTTTCGGGTGTGTTTGCCATACCTCTAATGTATAGCATTACTGGACTATGTCAAGTCTTTTTTGAAATTTATTTTGTAGGTGTTAACACTTAGCAACCGAGGAATCATCGACAAGTTGTCGAGTATTCCATAGACAAAAAAAGACCCGCACTAGGCGGGTCAATTTGGTTAGGTAGTTATTACTTCTCTAGTACTAGGAAGTCAGTACTGTTATGGCGGAAGCCTACATCGTCTACAAGCTCACCATCTTCCATGAGTTGTAGTACACCAATAGCGTTCTGCATATGCTCAGGAAGTTCATCAAACGATTTGTACGCCATCTCGCCCGTGTGGGGTCTGATAAGAAACGCATTGTTATAATGAACAACCGTGGTGTAATTTAGCTTCTCCATCTTCTCGGCAAGTATGCACTCAGACATAGCTTTGTGATACTTATCGGAGGTGAAATACTTACGCACTTCATCCGCGCCCGCTGGGTCAGTCTCACCATTCATAAGCTGATACAAGAACTTCTGCATCAGGATTTGATTAGGTCCCATTTGGTTATGGTGAATAGGCCGAAGCAGATCACGAATGGCATGGTATATGCCACCCTGTAGAGCCGACGCCGACTTCTCAGCAATCTCCGTCATGTTCTGCGGAACAAAATGTTTCTTAACAAGACGAGCCGCGCCCGTTACCTTACTGGTTGACGATACGTTTGAATCACCACGGGATTTATTTATGCGCCATGATTTGATGAAGTACACATCTTCCGAGGTTCGACCATACCGCCTGTCTACGTATACTTCACCTAGATTCTCAGGTCCCGCGTACACCGTCACCTTCTTTAGAAAGGAGAAGCCTTCAGGTGCTGCATTAGTGCGATCACCCATAGCGGTCAGAGATGTATGATATTTTATCTCCTTAGCATCCATCCCCTTAGTGCAAAAGGTAAACGCTGTCATGTCTAACGCTAGCTTGTTTACCAATTCCGCAAGCATCGGGTCAAGGATAGTGTTAGGTGGTAGTTGAATGTTTGCAAATGTCATAGTTATTACCAGTTAAATTTGTTGATGATGTCTTGCACATTGGTCTTGAGTTCAAGACGTGCGCCTTCGTCGGAGCGTAGGTCCTTGATGTCGGTAGTAGTCACCGCTTGCTCTAGCATACGACGCGCCTTCTCCAGTTCTGGGTCTTTCGTGACATTGAGCCGAGTTAGTAAGTCGCACAGCTCTACTGCGTTGTCGAGTAACGAGTCACGGAAAATCTTACGATCACCGCTCTCGCTGTTAGTCAGCCGCTCGCTCATACGCACGAGCATGTCGTGCAACCTATCCCATGGGTCACGCATAGCTTCTTGCAGTTTGTCTTTGAACATCTTGTCGTACTGTTCTTGCAAGTCAGCCTTCACCCGCGCCTCGCAGTTGATACGGAAGTCACCGCTCTCAGGCACAGGCAAGAAGTTGTACTCGAACTTGAACCGACGTGGCAATGTATCAACATCAGGAAACTCATCTGCGCGGTAGTACTTACCTAGCTTGAACGCTTGGTCGTTCTTGATCTGCGGATACGCAATGATGAAGTCATGGACTAACGCGTAGAAGTTCGCCTCCATCGTACCGAGTTGCTCGCGGTACTTAAAGAAGTTCTCCATAGGCAACAGCCCGACACCCTTCATCCAAGGCAACGTCTGCGTTGAGTTCCAGCCCCTGCACTTGGCGGCATACTTCTCAATCTTCTTGAGATGATCACTGCCCGCCATGAGGTACTTGTATACCGAGCCCGCATCCTGATCGGCTTCCTTAGATGTGTTGACATCCATAGACGTTTCGTTGTCACGCTTACGCGCAGTCCATGTGCTGATGCGTAACTCCACAAGCATAGCCATGGATGATAGGGAGACCACGGGACCCGTGATCGTCAATGTATTCTCTGTCATAGTATTCTCCTAGTTGTTTCAGTTGGTTGATTGGTTGGACTTATCGACAAGTTGTCGACGTTTCCGTGGCACGAAGTTGACATCGTGGTAGTAGTGCGTGTTTGTCTTAGACGGCACAGTCCCCTTGGGTAAACGCTCAAGCGTGAACACCTCGTCTCTATGCAAGTAGGTGATGAGATGTTTGACAAACTCAAACGCTTTCTCTTCAGATACTTTCTTGCCCGCTCTAGGCGACCATGTATACCTACCTGATTTAGAGACAACGACGTGAAGAGCTTGCACCCAATCCGTCGGGTTGTTACCCAAGATCATGGACTGCATATGCAAGCAAGCCTCGCGGTTGAACCCGATACTCGAGTCCCACCCACCATTCCTAAACCCGAACGGCAACGCATCGCGGTTGTATCTCTCATCCCAATACTCCTCACGTAGTGCGGGCGTAGCGAAGTCCGAGTTCATAGCTGAGTACTCCTCGGTTGTCCTATACCCTAGCGACAGACCAAACTGATCGATCGACGGGCTAAGTTCCTCGCCCTCATACACGGGGGTTACGGCTAACACGACCTGCATCCACGACAGGAAGTCAGCGTACCGATGCATCAGCTTGTTTGCCACGCCACGCTTTGCCCGCACGTTGTATGCAACGGGCGCATTAAGGAAGAACGATTTGTTGCCGACCATCTGGAAGTCGAGTCGCCCGCCACGCTCTAAGACATACGCCTCTCTCTTTATGCCCTCATGAGAGCAATACAGCATACGACCCTTGTCCCACATGAAATATTGATTCGATAGGGGCAAAAAGTTATGCATGTTATCGGGTGCATACGCGCTGTAATACCTTGGTGCAAACACAGAATAGGTATTGTTCGAGCGCCACTCGACCAACGTCTGCCCAAAGTATTTTAGGCAAACAGTATCCGCATCGGGCATGGCGATGGTCGCCATGTAGTGATGACGACGACTACCCAGCGGGCGTATGTTCTCCGGATTCCTAAGAATAGGTTTAGTTTTTTCGTACCAAGTCTTTGCACTCTCAAAGTTTGCAAGCCTGTGTACACATGCCGTGTTACGACTCATATCATTTCCCCTTCAATAAAGAACGTTGAATTAAAGACATACTCTTGGTGAGCATGTTGCATGCGATAAGGCGATTGTTCGCCTGTGTAATTTGGTTCTCGTCTGCACGACAACCAATGTGGGGCATGTCGCCCTTCTTATAAATTACCTGACCCTTGGTTAATACAACTAGTGGCATATGGTTCGGATTCTTCGACACGATGTCGATTACTCCGCCTCCCCGTTGTAGAACGCAATCAAGTGCTTGACCACCTGACCATTGGTTGGTTGGAAGCCAAGCTTGGAGACGAGCTCCTCCCTTACCTCTTGCAACAACTCAAAGGTTTCTTGGTTAAGGGTGATCACAAAGTTCTGATGACTTGCTTTCATTTCATACCTCCTTGATGTTTACGATCTGACCCTTGGGCGGTGTGTAACTATCGTTACCGATCACGCACCACAACGTAGGCACAGACAGTCCCGCCCATGCGCCGGGGTTGCTGTGCATATACCCATCCGTTAGAACCACGAGAGCATCAGGCTTAATGCTGTGTTCTTTCATGAACGCTGGTATGCAGTCAGGGTTAGTACCACCACCGCCACTAGGTTTTGTCTTATGGACAATGTCTCCATGACCGGATGTATAAGTCTCGCGGTTATCCACCTCCGTATCCCAATACAGAATATCTACACGCTCAGGCTTGAGGTCTACGACGATCTTGTTAAGCTCGCTCATGAACGCATCAAGCAACGGACCATGCACAGAACCCGATGTATCCATCGCAATCGCGAGGTGCTTCATCCGCTTGCCGATGATCGCGGGCAGGATAACGTCTTGCCACAAGTAGTTCTTGTGTGCCTTGCGCCACGACGGAGCATCACGCCCCTTGAGGTGTGTCTTAACGAACCGCTTGAGCACCGCCCGCCAGTCAACCTTGGGAGACAGCATCTCCGCAATCTCGCGAGACATGTGACCACCAACCTTGCCCGCGTAGATCGCGCCTTGCCGCAGAGCATGATCGATGTCCTGCTCTAACTGCTTCTTCTCGTCTTCGGACAGACCATCCTTCGCGCCTTGCCAGTCATGCTCGTCGAGGGAATTACCGACATCTTGTCGATTACTCCCACCTGTTGGACGACCATTGACGTCAGACTTTTCACCGTCTTCGCATGGCTTGCCACCGCCACCACCACCCGTGGGTCGCTCCTTCATCAAGATGTCGAAGACTTGCTTGGCATCCATACCACGGAACCGCTCATCGAAACAACCCATGAACTTGCCCGTCTTGGGGTCGCGAGGGTGAGCCAGAGTGCTTTCGGGTCTATCCATATCGTACAACTGGATGTTGATCACATGGTCACACGCCATGTTAGCGATCTCATGATCGGTGTCATGCAACGCCTTCCATGTTGTCAGGTGGCGATAGCACTTGTGCATGTTCTCGTGCATCACAAGAAAAGCAAGCTCCTTGTCGCTGAGACCATCCACGAAGCCACGACCATACTCTGCATCTCTGCCGTTGGTCCGCGCAGTCGGAACGAGATCGGACACGCTCGTCTTGCCCACCATGAAGAGACCCGCGAATAACGCGAACTCTTTGTTACGCATCAAGCTGACGTGAACAAGCTCGATGCGTTGCTCGGCTTTTAGTTTTGGTTTAAACATTTCTTTTCCTTTGGTTGTTTGTCTATGCTGACAGACACAACAGTAAGAGTCTTGAGATTCTTACCGCTGAGTTTTGTTGACGAATCGAACTCGACCGACAGCCGAGTCCACACAGTCGCGTTCCATTTCGCGAGTCGCTGGCTTGCGATATGTATCCATCGCCCGCTACGTTTATCAACGACATCGAAGCCTCCGTTGACTGGTACGATGAAGCAGTTGCGGTAGCTGACGGGGGCACCTATCTTGGTAGTTTTCATTTAAGTTCCTTAGTTGGTTGGAATGTTCGACACGATGTCGATTTATCCCTTGAGTCCGGCAAACATGTACTGGTTCTCACGAGCCCATGTCACGAACGCAGGGTGTGCAATAGCCCAATTCTTCTTGGCTTTAACTTCAAGCAAGCTGTTGATGAAGAGGGCTTGTGCTTCTTTAGGCATACGCTTTACGAAGCGCATCCATGTTCCGAATGTTTCACGAGTGCATGCAGACACACCCTTGAACATCAAGATACATTGAGCCGCTGGACTTGTGGGCAGAGCCACAGAGTCAGGGTTAGTCTCGATCGCCTCACGCGTAGGCAGTTGGTCAGCCATCGCAATGTATGCTTGCAAATCACGCGAGCCTGAGAAACCCAGAGTACCATCGAGTGCCGCGATCAATGCGTTCTCTGTAAGGCGATCACGCACAGTCACCCAATGCGATGCTTTGAACAACGAACGGGGAGACACAAACGCAATCTGCGATGCGTCGCTTGGGTTAAAGATATATGGATTTTCTTTCTGCCCGCCATCGGTATACGACGCCATGCAATGCGGATACTCACGCACCCACGCCTGAATCTCAGGTGCTACGCCATGATTGATAGCCCAGCCCAACCACTCTTCAGCATTGGGTTTCATGTAGGGCATCCACGACTGACGGTTGCGAGTATGCGCTTTGGCAGAGTCACCGACACCATCACCATCGTTGTTACCGGTGGTAAAGACAATAGACTCAGGGTGCAAGTAGTAGTTACCCATGCGACGCTCATGCAGTAGGGGATGCAGAGTATTACGGACATAGTCATCGGTCTTGGTCCACTCGTCGATCATGATCACGCACGGCTCGTTTGTGTGTAGCTTGAAACTCTCAGCGGGATAAAAGTCCAAGGTCCGCGTCGTATGGTTAGGTATGGGCATGCCCGCCTGACCGACATCGGTGTTCGGACCATCGATGTACACCTTGTGGTATCCGGTGCGCTCGACGATGACATCTTGGATCGCGGTCTTACCGACGCCTGGTTCGCCAGTAAGGTGTACTGAGTTATGCCCGCTATGCAGGATGAGGTCGACGGCTTCGGTGAAGTTAACGCGACGGGTATGTTTGATTTCTGACATTTTGGTTTCCTAATAAAAGATAAAGAGAGAGGAACGATCGACACCATGTCGACAATTCCGTTACGAGCGCGGGTACTTTTGGTTGGTATCGAGAAGCGTTTGGGGTGCGCTTGCATCGGTGACCAACATGTAAGGACCTTTGCCGTAGGGTTGCACCACACACCATGATTGGCGTGCGGAGATCGCGGCTTGATTGCCGCAATGCATACACAAGCGATAGCCCAAGGCATAACGCTCGTGATGGATGTCGTCACCGCACATGGCACATGAATGCCAGGGTAGGTAATCGTCATCGTATTCTGTAGTATGGTGTGTCATGGTTTGATTTCCCAATAGGTGAGGACAAGCTCATCCGTTTCGGGATTGCGATAGAAGTGAATCTCGGTGTAGTCACGGCGCTCGAGGATGCAAGCACACAGCGCGTGCTTCCACCGCAACTCAACGATGAGTGGGAACAGCAAGTCTCCAAGACTCGCGGGCGGGGTTGGGGTAATGGTGATCATCACGGTCTCCAATAGAAGAGGTCGAGAACAAGCACAATGAGTGCGATAGCAATGATGAGGCGCTGAAAGCGCTCGAAGTTAGTAAACACAGGGCATCTCCAATATAAGAAATAACACAAGGGGCTGGAATAGTCGACAAGATGTCGATAAGTCCGACCCGCGGAAGGATATACATAAGAAGTACTACCATCTAATGTACAAAGTACATTATAGCATACATAGTTGACAAAGTCAAGACCCCCTCCGCGTTTAGAGAACCCATTCCGCTAGTTGGCGGGTAGCTCCCAATCCTGCACCGCTTTCTGCAACATACGCTTCTTGCGGGCTTCGATCTCTTTAAAGATACCGCCGTTGAACCATTCATCCGCCTCCTTATCTATCTCCGCTTTGCGGGCGGCTTCTTCATCGACTGATAGTGGCGGCTTATAGCTCTTCATGACGAGCACGGGTTTGAAGCCCGCCTCGCCAAAAGCGGGCGGAGAGTTGGAAGCGTTGGGTATGACTTTGTCCTGCCGTAAGGAAGCGGGTAATCCCTTGGCATCATAGCCCGCTTGCATCGCGCTCTCCTGAAGCAGTTTTAGGATACCGAGTTCGACGGGCTGGAGTTCGTCGATGAGATCGCGAGATGGCAGCATATGGCGTAGCTTTTCCTGAGACGGAATAAGGTCGGTAAAGAACCTGCCCTCCTTGCCCTCTTTGGCGGCTAGGTCATACCGCAGTTGCACCATTTTGGTGGTTTCGGTGTGGTGGTATGGGTTGACGCATGAGGGAGTCTTGCACCACTTCACCAGTCGTTTGGATGCGGGGATGTATCTGCAAAGAATGAACAAGACGCGGGCTACCGAGTTGGTGCCGAGTTTCATGGTGAGGTGCGAGGTGGGGGAAAGCACGGGCGGTGGTGGGTGAGCCGCGGACTCTTCGCCATAAGGCCAAACAAAGCAAAGGTCGGAGCCGTGGATGAGACAGTTGTTGATGATGTCGTCGGCGTTTTTGTACTTGGGGGTACGGGTGCGTTTCGTGTCGGTCATGGGTTTCCTCCGTTTAGTCAAGTTCGACAAGGTTGATTTAACAGGCTTATATTACGTCTTACTTTTAGAAATGTCAAGCGTTTTCAAGGAGTTGCGAGTTAAAAGTAAGAGATAATAAGCCTCTTCGCGGTTTCAGGAAAATTGAGAGAGGAAAAGTTTTTGAGGGAAACCACGCCCGCGAGGGGGAGGGTCAGAAGGTCGGGGAATTCTCCCGCTCTTCATAATTTTCTTCAAACCGTGAAGAGTTCTTATTATTTATTATTTTTAAAGATAGATAGAGAGAGAGACTAATAAAATCAAGGACTTGCAAACACCCGAGGAAAATTAAACGTAAGATAAGGGTAGATAAACTCGTGTTCTCGAACTTGACTTTGGGGGTTAAACGTAAGATAGCGACCACTTTTGTAAGTATTAACCACAACTAATAAGAGCGAATTGGGCTATGCGTAAGGTTTCCCCGGAATTGCTTGCAAATCTAGACTGGAGCCACGCTTGGCGGGCGTCGCTCTCTGCCCCATGCGGAAAGATCGACGAAATGTCGTTAATTCCCCACGGTCCTAATCCGTTCGTTAGGGGACTGGCATCAATAGCGGGCGACGCGGCGACGTTAACTTCGCCCGCCACGCATCGACTAACCCGATGCTCTACACCCTGCGGGCAAGG
>Ga0114979_10000328_pt1 | contig 31417 bp, 27 predicted proteins | sample S_140625_EF_Meta_FD_87315 | JGI IMG/M metagenome (GOLD analysis project Ga0114979, IMG submission 87315) | Freshwater microbial communities from Lake Simoncouche, Canada to study carbon cycling - S_140625_EF_MetaG | ecosystem: Environmental > Aquatic > Freshwater > Lake | place: Lake...
AATTTTTGAAATCAATTTTTTTTTATATTTTTGTAATTTTTTTGTTTAAAAAAATTGAATTCTTTTTTATTATTAATAAAAAAGATATCTTGCACATTATAAGAAAAAATAACAATGCCCTGTGTAATTACCAATTATTTGTTAAGCGAAATTTTTAATAGGCAAAATATTGAGAAGTTTTATAAAACATTAATTACTAAACATTATTATTGTGAAGATGATTTTAAATTAAAGACTAATTATGCAATTTTATTGTTTGTTGATACATTATTTTTAGATAAAATTGGCGGTTATAAAGGGTTAAATGTACTAATGCATGCCCAACAATGCGAACTGTATGAATTTATAGCAGACAATCGCTTAAAAATTTTTCATTATGTAACTTTTAAAGCATCTGCACATAATGATTTAACTGGACTACGATTGCTTGTTGATGAGTTTAAAAAAGATAACTGGATTGTGCTATTTGGTCATTATTTATATGATAAAACATTGGATTTACTAAGTAGCAAAGAGGATTGTTTTGACATAAAAAACAAAATATATGCTATTATTTGTAGTCTTAAAGAAGCACTGGTAATAAAAGAAGCAGAATCAAAAAAAGCAGAACTATTATGTGATGCTTGCGAAAATGACTGCGCAATTTGTTTATGTGCTATGGATAGTAATAGTACTATTACAACTTTATGTAAGCATAGTTTTCATATAAAATGCTTATATCCAATGTTTGATGAGGCTGTAAAAGAAAATACAAAACAACCAAAAATTAGTTGTCCGTTATGTCGTGCTGATGTTTTTATAAAGTCAAAAATAACATTTAAGGAAATAGTGAATTATTAAAAAGGTAACAAAGCAAAACAAAGCAAAACAAAGCAAAACAAAGCAAAAAATTTTTTTTTAGACAATACAATACACAATACAAGTTACTATCTAATTAACATCAGCACGACACAAAGGACACGGAATACAATCCTTGTTGTAATTTTCCTCTTGATCAAAATATGCGCGCTTGCACTTGTCTAAACATCTGCTATGGAATATATGCATACAAGCAGTTCTAACGCATATACGATCAATCGTGATATCATCCAAACAAATAGAGCAATCCCAATTTTCTTCATGCTGAAAGTCGTCGGGCAATAGCTCTAAATCTACATTATTAACCGAGTTACAAATATGAGGCAAGTTATATTGTGTCGTCCTAGTTTCGTTACAAAACCAAGAGAAATTATGATCGTAGTCACATTGCAAAACACGGTCTCCGTATTGTTGTGCCCACGAAATTGCCATGTTTGTCAAATTATCTTCAGTCTCCCAATCAATGCTCAACAACCAAATTAATGCCCGTTCTGCTGCGTCATAGAAGTGACATTCATTGAGAGCTCCATGTTCTAGTTCCTCCTGCCGTCCCTCTAAAAAGGTAATCATGAAGTCTCTCAACTCATCTGCGACAGCAGCCTCCAAACAACACTCAAACTTTGCAACATAGTTCTCATTATACCAGGAATGGTTTCTTATCCAGCAATTCATGATGGCCTCCAATTCTCTAGGAAGTTTCCGTACATCAAATCTACGTTGAATAGCCTCTACTGCTTCGTCGCCTACCGTGTTTATCCTTGTTCGTAACAGAACATCATCAATAATAAGTTCGCCAAACAAGCTCCGGATCTCGTCAAACATAGTGCTATTCTTTGCTCTTTTCTATATATATTTGTCGAGGCTATTTAGTTAGCTAAATAAAAAATAATTCAATTTTAAAAAAGTATAACAACAATATTTAAAATTTTTAAATAATAAAAATTAAAATAAAAATAATATAATAAAAATAATATAATAAAAATAATATAATAAAAATAATATAATAAAAATAATATAACAAAAATAAATAATAAAAATATATTATATATATAATATATTTTATTAATGGAGACAAATATACCTAAAATAATTTTTATTGTTCCATATCGTGATCGTAGACAAGAAAAGTGTATTTTTTCTGTATATATGAAATATATTATGGAAGATTATGACAAAAATGATTATGAAATATATTACAGTCATCAAATGGATAATAGACCATTTAATAGAGGAGCAACTAAAAATATAGGTTTTTTGGTTATGAAAAAAAAATATCCAAACAATTATCAAGACATAACTTTTGTATTTAACGATATTGATACGCTTCCTGTAAAAAAAAATACATTTGATTATGCAACCACTAAAGGAATTGTTAAACATTTTTATGGATTTAATTTTGCTTTAGGTGGAATTTTTTCAATAGTTGGTAGTGATTTTGAAAAGTGTAATGGTTTTCCTAATAATTGGGGATGGGGATTAGAAGATAATGCGATGAATGATAGAGTTTTACTAAATGAATTTATTATAAATAGACAACAATTTTATCCACGAAATACGAGAGAAGTTCTTCATTTATTTGATACTCCTAATAGAATAATTAATAATAAAGAACCAGGGAATTATGCTAGTAAAAAGTTGCATGATAATTTAAATAACATTCACGAAATAAGTTATACAATTGCTCCAAATACAACAGGCAATGAAAACAATACAAGCGAAAATATTAGCGAAAATACTAGCGAAAATACTAACGAAAATACAATCAAAAATAATAATATGAAAGTAAGTTCTATTGAACAAAAAGAATATATGATAAATATTTCTGACTTCAGAACATTAGTAAATCCAGCAAATGAAATTTTTTACACACAAAATACTTTTTATAATTCATCACTAACACCAAAATTGTATGAACGTACAATACATAAAAAAACATGGTCATTACATAATCGTTTTTTTTAATATTAAATTTAGTTATTAAATTTAGTTATTAAATTTAGTTATTAAATTTAGTTATTAAATTTAGTTATTACTTTATTTAAATAAATTAATAAAGTAATAAATTTAAAGTTAAAAAAAGCATATTATTTAGAATGCCTTATATTTTAGAAGTGCAAAAAATGGAATGGAACTCTAAAACTCGCCATATAGGATATATGAATATAGTTTTTGAAACAAAACAAGAAGCAGCCAATTATTATAATAAATTTAATTCACATATGTTACCAATAACTAATGAAAATAGATGGTGTAGTGACTGGGATCCCGAAACATATTTAATGTATATTATAAGAGAGCATTTTTATGAATATTTAAATATCACACCTTTTGAAAAAAATTTATTCGACAGTTACAACTTTGGCTAAGTTTCGCGGTTTATCTGGATTTAATCCTTTAGCAATAGAAATTTCATATGCAAGTTTTTGTAATAGCACAGTAAATATTACTTCATTATAATAATCCAATTTATACAATAATATATATTTATGTTCATCTATTTGTAATTCATCTATAACATTTTGTGAATTTGTTATCACAAATAAGTTTGTTTCTCGTCCTAGTATTTCATAATAAGTAGATTTTATATTAGCATAATTAGTAGTATCATTATAATCAATCAATAATAAAGTGAAATTAGAACTATCTAATAAAGCAAAAGGTCCGTGTTTTAATGAACCTGCGGAAAATCCTTCGCAATGAATATAAGTAACTTCTTTTATTTTTAACGCTGCTTCGCAAGCTATTGGGTATAATTTGTGTTTTCCCAATATAAATATATTATTTATATTATTATCAATAATATAAGTTATTAAAATAGTAATTTTATTCATAATTTTACTATCATTTAATAATTGTGTTGTAGAAGTTGAGAGAACCCTTAGATTGTTTAAATTTTTTATATTATTTTTCTCATTATTTACAAACCACATACTAATTAGACTCAAAACTATTAACATGCTAGTAAAGGATTTTGTTGATGCTACACTAATTTCTGATCCAGCATTTAAATATACACCGCAATCAACTTCGCGTGCTATTAGCGAATCTACTTTATTTATAATTCCCATTGTTAAACATTTTTTTTGCTTACAAATTTTTAAACAATTATATAGATCAATTGTTTCTCCCGATTGAGATAAAAAAATACATAGAGTATTAGAGTTATTTATATTTCTACTATTTGGTAAAATATTTTCATTAAATTCACACGCATTAACGATTTTAACATTTACAAAATAGTTTATTTCATTAAAATAAATCTCTCCCAATATACAAGCATTAAAACTACTTCCGCAACCAATCAAATAAATAAACTCAATAGAACTAATATTATTTATTAAGTAGTCAAGTCCGCCTAATTTGATTATATTATTATTGATTCGTCCTCCATAATTATATGCTTTTTGTATTGTTTCTGGTTGCTCCATTATTTCTTTTAACATCCAATGACTATAATGTTTTTTGGCATTATGAAAATCTTCATAAATTGCCTTTTTTATACTATATTCATTGGTTTCATCCAAAAATTGATAATTATTATTATTAATTTTTACAATGATGTTATCATTCAATGGAATATAATCATATACTAATCCTATAAATCCATTTGTTTCCGAAGCACAAATTATATAATTAGTATTATATCCTAATAGTAATGGAGAACCCTTTCTTGTTATATAATACGTGTCTGGTATTTTTGTATAAATAATAACCAGAGCCCACGTTCCTTCCAGTTCTTGTAAGCTTTTCTTTAATGCATCTTCAAAATTTAAACCACTTAATATGTAATATTCAATTAAATTAGCAATAACTTCGCTATCTGTATCACTGTAAAATTTATAATCTTTTGCGAGCAAAAATTCTTTAATTACCAAAAAGTTATTAATTATACCATTATGAACTAATATAATATCTCCATTTTGTGAATAATGTGGATGCGCATTATAATCTGTTTTACCTCCATGTGTTGCCCATCTAGTATGTCCTAGCGCAAATTTAGAATAAATAGTGTTTTCTAATGTTTTTTTTTGATATATGGTTTTTAATAACTCAAAGCAATCTTTTTTTGAAGTAGATGCCTTTTTTAATATATCGTGCTTATTTGTATTTGAATTTATATAACATATTCCCATTGAATCATAACCTCTATTTTGTATTAATTCTAGACTATTAAAAATATGTTCCAAAGCATTCGTATTTTTTATAGCATATATAAATGTTATTCCACACATTTTTTAAATAATATATTAGTTAGTATGAAAGTTTTAATTATTAATATTAAATATAATAAATAAGTAATATTATTATTTTTAATTTCCCATTATTTTTAAAAATCTTCTCCAAATTCAAAAGTATTTACTTTGGAATCTTTTGTTGCGAGAGAATATTCGCTTACGCGATCTTCAAAAAAGTTTGTTTTTGTTTCAATGCTTATATTTTCCATCCATTCAAATGGATTTTTACTTTCATAAATTTTATCACCTCCTAGTTGAAGACTTAGGCGATCAGCAACAAATTCAATATAATCTTTCATTAAAACTTGATTCATACCAATTAATCTACAAGGAAGCGCTTCAGTAATAAATTCTAGTTCAATTGCTACTGCTTCGCTAATTATTTCATGAATTTTTTGTTTTTTGAGTGGTTTTAATAATTTACTATGTAATAATACAGCAAATTCAGTATGTAATGCTTCATCGCGAGATATTAATTCATTTGAAAATGTTAATCCCGGCATCAATCCGCGTTTTTTTAACCAATAAATAGCACAAAATGCTCCTGAAAAAAATATTCCTTCAATACAAGCAAAAGCAACTAAGCGCGTAGCAAAATTAGACTTTTTATCATTTATCCATTTAATAGCCCATGCGCCCTTTTTTTTAATACATTCATATTCGTCTAAAGCATTAAATAATTTAGACTTTTGCGTTTTATCTTTTATATATGTATCAATTAAAGTAGAATAGGCAATAGAATGAATATTTTCCATAGCAATTTGTAATCCGTAAAATGCTCGCGCTTCACTAAGTTGAACTTCGCCCATAAAACGAACTCCTAAATTTTCTAATACAATACCATCGCTTGCCGCAAAAAACGCCAAAATCATAGATATAAAATGTCTCTCATTATCATTCAAATTTTCCCAATCTTTATTATCTTTTGATAAATCAATTTCTTCGGCTCTCCAAAATAAATCTTCGGCTTTTTTATACATTTTCCAGATGTCTTGGTCTTTAATTGGAAACATTACATAACGGCTAAGGTCTTCTTGTAATAATGGTTCTATAATATTTTTATTCATCCTAAATAATATATGTATAGATTTTTATATTTTTTTTATATATTATTTAGGATTTTTTTAATATATTATTTAGGATTTTTTTCTATAATTAATTTATAAAACATGAATTTAAAATTACCAAAAGGGATACACTATATTTTATATTTAGTAGTTTTAGTTTTACTTTTATTATTAGTAATGAATCATTTTAAAAAATCTAATGTAACAGAATCCAATGTAATAGAAGGTTTACCCGCAGGGAGAAGGGGAGGAGGAAGCAATAGATATTATTGGCGCTGATGATATCTTATTGCCAATAACTTGTTGTCGTTACAAATAAATAGAAGATAAAGAAGAGTTTTATGTTAAATAATGTACGTATAAATTTATATTTATATTTATATTTATATAAATATGAGTTTTAATATGAATATGAAATTCAAATTACCGAGAAACATTATTTCTAATGATGTTCTAAAATATATTTTATATTTAATAACTTTAGCATTAGCAGTAAGTTATATTATTAATGAAGAAAATATAGCACTTATAAGTTTAGTGCTAATTGCTAGTGGAATATATGTAATGAATAAAAATATTGTCATTGCTTTATTAATATCAATAATTAGTACTAATTTATTAGTAGCAATGAATTATTTTAAAAATATTGATGTAGTAGAAGGTGTTCAAAGTGGTTCTAATTGTTGCTCCGGACAACCATTTTATACTTCTAATTTATTAGTTTATAATACTTTAAGTAATAATATTAGAAATAGAAGTACTTGCCTTACTATTGAAAGAGACATAAGCGCACATATTGCGACTATTGCCAACGATAGTTCACAACTAAGATCTTTTTTTACTTCATTGTATGATAATAACGATTATGTAAATGCAACACGCATATGTAATACTATGAATTTAAGTGGTTCTATGTATGATATGAAAGGATTATTATTTAAAAAATCTAATGTATCTTCAAATGTTATAGATGATCCCACTATATTACCTAAAGACATATTAGATTTAATAGCAACAAGTAATATTAAAAGTATTTTGAGTGAAAGTAATAAAGTGATTTTAGATCAAACTATAATAATACCATTAGAACGTTTGAATAGAGTTTTATTTGATAAATCAAGAGACAATAATTTACAAAGACCTATAACTATTTCAGATTTAACAACTCAAGACAGAGAAGAATTAACAAGTATAATAACTAAACTAAAACTATTATATACTTCATCTAATATAAATTTATTAACAAAAATAGATAGTACTTATACATTATATAACAATAATAATCAACCCGTAGTTAATAATGGGGTAGCATATTCATTAATTAAAGATCAATATTTTGATTGTTCTGGTGCTATTAATAATACTAATATTGGAACGTTTTCAACCGCCAATATACTAGAATTAAGCAATAATGATTATTTTGGAACATCGGGTATTCCTGCTTCAAGAGGCGGATTAGGAGATGCTAGTTATAATCCTTATGGAACAATAACGCAAGCCGATTTATATCCAAGTAATAGAGATTTAGAAATGGAACTGCGTAGATTAGAAACTATACCCTCATCCGGAAATGCTCCTGTTAATATTATAAGTACTTATTTAAGCGCCATAAATACTTTTTATGAAAAACAAATTCAAAATTTAACAAATAGTAAAAGTACTACTTTTAGCCAACCACCAATAAATGATATATATAGTATTAGAACAATGAAACCTACATTTTTTACATATGATAATTGTTATAATAATACTTATCAATGTCAAGATAGTATAACTGGAAATTCAGCATTTAAATATTGTGGTCCAGCAGCCTACTATGAAATTCCAAAATTTTAAAATAATTTTATAGTTACAATTTTATATTATATTATATTGTATTATATATAATGTATGGTTATGATCCTATATTTTTAGAAAAAAGATTATTAACAGAGTGGTTAGATGAATCGGAAGATAACATTTTAGTAATTTTTGATAAGCAAAAATTGAGATTTTCTGCGTCACCAAGTAATAGTAACGAAAATAAATCGAATGATAAAGTTTTTTGTTTAAAAAAACAATTTTTGTTCAATCCAGAAATAAAAGACATATTTATAAAGTGTATTGTAGAAAATAACCAACTTATGGTAAAAAAGACATATAGTAATAAAACTACTTATAATAATATTGGATATTACATTAATAAAAATGTGCTAATTGATATTAAAGCTATTAAACCTTCATTACATAATGAGCGCATTTTTAAAGTTTCAATAAATACAGAAAGTATAGATGAACCAGGAGAAAATATGTATATTTCAAAAGAAACTTTAGCATTATCTAAAATTGGAGTATTTAAAAACAAAGAAATAAATGTAATGGATAAAAAAATTACTAAAAAAAATATACCATATAAAGAAGACGTTTATTTTGAAAAGTTATTATCAAGAGCATTATATGATTATTCTTATAAATGGGATGGACCAATAAATTCTTATTTACGAACAGGTCTCCCTTATTTTTTGACTCCTATTTTTAATCAAACATATAAAGTTTATGGAGACACCAAAAAAGAAGCTTGTTTAGCAATTTTAGCTAAAGTAGAAGATTTAGATAGAGCATTTTTAGAAGCAGCACCAAGGCATGAAGACTCTACAAAAGCATATTTTAGAGGAATGAAACAACCTTTTGAAAATTTTACAAAAGAAGGCGACTCAATAACAGTTCCAAATTTTATGTCTATTACTACAAACTTTAAGGTAGCAGTGGGATTTTCAGGAATTAAAAAAGTAGGACAAGCATTAGTAAATAATTGCTGCGTATATAAAATTTTGATATCAAATGGTGTACCGTATGTAAATATGATAAATACAACTAAATACAAACACGAAAATGAAACATTATTACCAAGAAATTTAAAACTAACTTTTATAAAAAAGTCAACATTGCCACATCAATATTATGGTGAAATTCCAGTAATAGTTATAAGTGTTTCATTACAAAATAATGATCAATTTAAAATTTTTACTGGTTGTAGTAAATTTTATTTAGGAAAATTAATTTCTGTTAAGTCATCATATTTAGACTCAATTAATAAATCAAAAAAAGATAAAACCAAATCAAAAAAAATTATTGTAGAAAAAGTTATTGTAGAAAAAATTATTCCAGATAAAGTTATTGTAGAAAAAGTTATTGCCGAGCAAGAACACATAGCAAAGAAACGAGAACGATGTCCAAATGGCACTCGTAAAAATAAAATAACTAGTCTATGTGAGCCATTACCTATAAGTTTTAATACAACTAATTCTCCTAAAAGTGAAAATAAAACATTGAAGCAAAAAACTAAATCTAAAAGGTGTCCTAATGGTAGTCGAAGAAATAAAATATCTGGACTGTGTGAAAAAATTAATGAGGTCTAAATTAGGTCTAAATTAGGTTTAAATTATTTATTTCTTTTATTATTTCTTTTATATTATTATTTATAAATAATAATATGAGAGATTGTTGTGCTAGCGCAAAAAGAGCAAAAAAATGTAAAAGAAAAGATGGGAAACTATTTAGTCTTCCGCGAAAATTTACTAAAAAACGGTGTGCGCATATTAAGGGTTTCACTATGCGTTCATCGTGTGCGCCATATAAATATTGCTAAATTTATTTACTGTAACTATAGAATAAAAATGCTCCGGTAGCTCCTAATAACTGTGCAATTACATATACTATGAATTTGGAAACATTTATTTTTTTAGATAATAGCATCATATAACTTACTGCTGGATTGAAGTTGCCTCCAGAAACTTTGCCACCAAAATAAATAACGGATGCTAAAGTAATACCGATTGCTAAAGGATCGCCTGACATTAAAATTACTGCCAAGAAAATAAAAGTTCCAATAAATTATGTGAAAAATTCTAACAACATTTTATATATATAAAAAATATAAAAATATAAAAATATTAAAATAAAAATTATTAAAAATTATTAAAAATAAAAATATTAAAAATAAAAATAAAAATAAAAATATTAAAAATAAAAAATAAAACCTAAATATTATGAATAAAGTCGGAGCAAAATCTACTATTTATGACCCCGATACTAATTCTGTAAAGCATGTTCAAGAAACATATGATGGGCGACCTTTTTTTAGAAAAAATTATGGCAAACCTAATATGTTCTTGGAATATTCAAAAAAAGCAGAAAGTGCTATAGTTAAAATATTAATGGAACATCCACATCCAAATATTGTTCATTATTATGACATTAATACTCAGTATGCCGACATGGAACAAGTAGATACATATAAATCAAATCCATTATTATTAGAGAAACCTGTTATGAGACGCGAAGACTTAAATGAAATAATAGAAGTAATGAGTACAGTAAAAGATTTTTTACAAGCACTAGGAATTATGTATGTAGATTGGAAATTCGATAATATGGGAAAATCTGTAGATGAAAAATATAAATTGTTCGATTTTGATGCGTCTGGACTAATTGATTTAAGAACGCAACAATGGAAACTTCAGGCCAATCCTATATATTGGAGTTATAGAGAGGCAATAAAAAATGGAGCACAAACACCAAAAGAAATAGATGATTGGTCTTTTAACCACAATATTATTGAAGAAGGGGAAAAATTGGTTACAATCATATAAATGAAAAATTTTACCATAAATAAACATGACTCAATATTTTAGCATTATAGTAACCTTTTGATTTTCTTTTTTCTAATGCTATTGCTTGTCCTCTTTTTTTTGTTCCAGAGTGCCGATTAAAATAATTTTGCATACGTTTGCGATCATTATGATTTTTATAAGCATATAATTTTAAAGGTGTTCTGTCTTTAAATTGTTCATAATCTGATGCGCCAAAATGTATTTTGCGTATTTTTTGTGTTGTTTTATTTTTTACATATGCTGTGTATTTTTTTCCACTTATTTTACTTCTCTCAAATTTAATAATTTTTTCATGCATATTATATTTTATTATATATAAAATATTTTTATTATATATATATTAAAAAAATTTTATGATTGTGCCTATTAAATATTTGCCTAAAAATATAACTAAGAAAGATAAAAAAATAATAGTAAATGAATTAAAAAAATCGCGCAAAGCTTATAAAAAAAAAAGTTATTATACACGAAAGCAAATTTCTTCATATAAATCCAAACCTTCACAACACATATTGAATGTAAAAAAAATATACAATCTTGATAAATTAGTAATTAATTCTAATCTCTCAAAAAAAACTGGATGTTCTATAAATTCATTACGCAAAATTGTAAATAAAGGACAAGGTGCTTATTATTCCTCGGGTTCAAGACCTAATCAAACTAGTCATAGTTGGGGACTTGCGCGTTTAGCCAGTTCTATTAGTGGTGGAAAAGCATCGGCAGTAGATTACAAAATATTAGAACAAGGATGTAGTAAATCATCTAAAGCACTAAAATTGGCCAAAAAAGCCAGAATAAAATATAAATTTGGAACGCGTAGAGTAAAAAAAACAAAATTTTTATAAATTATTTACTTATTTACTTATTTACTTATTTACTTATTTAGCATATACTAATCCAGCAAAACCATTTTGAAACAATAACATATTATATTTTTCTTCAATAACATGTAAATTATAATTATATTTATAAATACTAGTAGGATCTTTTGTTACTCCTATAATAGCGCCAGTTTCTGGATCACATATTGTAATAAAGTTTGAACTTATTGGATCAATAGGAGGATTACTGTAATTATTGTACTCAAATTCAATTGTTTTAAATAAATTAGTATTAAATGCACCGTTTGGTTGTAGTTTAAATGGGTCAGTGGTTAATGAAAAATTGTAACAATATAATCCAGTTTTTAAACATGTTCCATTAGATTTAGTGTATTTTTCTATTTTACTAAAAATATTACTATCAAAATCTTGTTCTCTATATTTTCCATCACAAATTATAGCAAAATTTTTCATTATTTCACATTGATTAGTTTGTGAATATATGTCTGGAGTGTTTCCTGTTATATAAATATTTTTTGAAACATCAATACCTCCAATACCACTATAACTAAAATATGGAGTGTAATATTTGTAGTTAGACGCTATTCTTAATTTTTCTAAATCATTTGGAATTTTGTCTTCATATAACCAATTTGTATAATTAGACCATTCATTACGAGAAGCAACATCACTTCTTTGGAAATACCACATCCAACTGCATATTAAACCTTTAGATTCTATTTTTATTTTATTAGATTTTATGGCTTTTTCAAAATTATATTCATTGATTTCTCGTATTAAATAACTCTGACTATTTTGAGCAAAATGTTTTCGCTCTACTTCTTCTAAAAAACATTGTGTACATATTAAATGTATGTTACTATTGATAATTGTGCCATAATTTCTATAAGTGTCATCAGTACTATTTAAATCTTTAACCGGCGGAGGATGTATAAATCTTTTAAATTGATAAACTAACTCGTTTTGATTTGCTTGAATTTGTGGAAAATTATTATATGGTATAGAATTTGTAGAATTATCAAATAATACATCTTTTATTGTATATAATTCCATAATAGGTCTTAATGTAAAATCAATAACTAACTCACTATATTGAAGGCATATTAGTGGAAATGCCATTAAAGACGACATAGAAAACCAACTATTTATTGGTATATATAAATTATAATCTGCAATTGATGGCTCAATACCGCTTATATCAGGACTAATACTATCAACATTAAACGCATTTGGATAATTATTATTTCTATTAGCAAACTTGGAAGGTTCATTTAATTCATTAATATTTCCTGTCATTTTATCAAATAATGCTTTTTTATTAGCATCATAATCGCGTTCTACAATATTTTGTAAATAGTGACCACTAAATTTTTGAATTGTTATACCGTCAATTGTTATATTAACTTCTTTAATTATTTGGCAACCAATATTTTTAATCCATTTAAACTCATATGGTCTATATTCGTTGTTATATTTTAAAATAGGACTCCATATTTTGGGTAATTTTATTACTAAATAAATATCCATTAGTAAATCTCCATAACGTAAAATTTTGAAACTATATTTGGTAATTTTAGTAATATCTAATTCTGTTTGTCCTACTTGATCGATTCTAAATTTTTGTAATCCAAAATTAGTATATTTAGAATATGTTGATTTAAAAAAACTTTTAGTTGGATTGCCAGTTAAAATAATATTTTGATTTCCTAGCGCTATTAAATTTAATAACCCACCTGCCATTATATTAATTAATATAACATTATAATTTTTATTTATGTCAAAATATATTTAAAGTTTTACATAGTAATTATAATATATAGTAATTATAATTATTATGAATCGACCAGATAACTTTTTAGATCAACGTGCTATGAGAAGTGAAGAAAAGATCGCGTTTTTATCAGATAAAAATAGTCGGAAACCTCAAGTTGTTAATCTGGCGGATCTTGCTGATATTGCCAGTGGTCGCCTTCCAGTTAATAACTCTATAAATGACTCCGCATTAAACGGGGTAATGACTTTAGCAAATACGATTGGATTTATAAATAATAATAGACCAAAATTGATAATATTAACACTTATAATTCTTTTTATAATAACAATTGTTTTAATTAGTATTGCATTTGATAGATTAGGACTAAAAGATAGATCGTGTGACAGATTACATAGTATATATGGTGAAAAAAAAACAAATAAATCTTATTTTAATGATAGATATAATATTAAATCCGATGCTCGACTTATATTTGATAATTCAAATAGTACATTAATTAATTTTTTGGTTAAAAGCGCATATAATTGTTGTTGTGGAGATGGATATAAAGATAATTTTGTTGCCATATGTGCTTTAGAAAAATGTATTGCAAATGGCTGTAGATTCTTAGATTTTGAAATTTATTCATATAATAATGATCCTATAGTTGCTTCGTCTATAGCTAACAGTAATTATATTAAACAAACATATAATGCTTTACTATTGAGCGAAGTTTTAGCTAGCGTAACGGAAAATGCTTTTGATAAAATTGAAACAGATTGTGCTAACGATCCGCTAATATTAAATTTTAGAGTAATGAGCACAAATTTAACTATGTTAGAAAAAATGGGTAATTTATTTGAAGAATATTTAGATAGAGATGATACTGAATTTAAAGTAACAACTTATAAAGATAATACGCTATTAAATAGTGTTAAAATGAGCGAATTATATAAAAAAATTATAATTATTTGCGATCTTAATCCTGACCCTAACCTTATTATGAATCCTAAATTAGCAAAATTGAAAACTTATATTAATTTAAAAGGAAAAGGATTAGAGTGTAATACTTATAGACTTAATGACATAATTGCTAAAGGGAATAGAGATAATAATCCTGCTTTTGTTACTGAAACAACAAGAAAATATACAATAGTATTACCAAATATAATAGACAATTCAATATCAAATTTTGACAGTATGAATTCTATTTATTTTGGATGTCAAGCAATATGTATGAAGCATCAACAAGATCCAACAAAAGATAGTAATTTAGAACAATACAATAAATTTTTATTTGAAAATGCAACATTTGGTAATTATTCTTGGAGATACAAAGGGTCATTTTAATGTTTTAAAATACAAATCTTTTAAAATTTATATAGCATAAAATAATTAAATATGAAACTATTGCTAAAATAATTACTGTTAGCCATAGAGGTATTATAGTTTTATTTTTATAACCTATACCAAATTCACGAGGTTTGCCATTTTTATCAAAAATTATATTTGGCTTAGTTACCATTATTATAGCAAATAATAGTAAAAATACTATTATTGACACTAAATTTATATTTGTTACAACAAATTTTCTTAACATATTTAATATTATATTATATTTATAATATTAAATATTGCCCGTATTAAAATTTCCTAAATTTTGTTATTTACATTATTTTTATTGTAGAGTTAAAGTAATAAAATCTTTATTTTCTTCTTTTAATGCCGTGTGACTTTTTTTTACCTTGTCCAATATGAAATGCATTTTGTGGATTCAGTAATGGAACATTTATTACAATCTGTTCTATTGGTTCGCGCATAGCATCTACAATTAAATTAAGAAGTGCTATTAAATTTCTGACGTCTTCACTAGTTTGTGGAGGAAATTTATTTTCATCACTTAACATATTTCTTAATAAAACTATTTGTGGATAAATAGTAGGTAGATGTAACAATTCGTCTACAGTTGTATCAAGAGGTATAGTTCTTAATATATCATTTTTTATACTAGTTATTGTATTTGGGTTTGGATTTAGTCTTCTTAAAACAATTGATAATCTTATTAAATTGTTATAAAAATTACCTATTTTGGTTTTAAGACGGCGTGCTTCGAGTGTAGTTATAAACTTGGATGTTGTATAGGTTTTATATATTTTATCCGCAATATCTGGTGCTACATTTAAACCAGTTACAGTCTTTTTTATTTGCTTAAGTCTTCTTTCTGTATTAATCCTAGATACAACACCTGCTTTAATTCTTTTTTTTAATGTTTTACGCATTTAAAATACATAAATATTTTATATAAAATATTTATGTAATAAAATATTATATATAAATAGTATAAATAGTAAAAATAGTATAAATAGTATAAATAGTAAAAATAGTATAAATAGTAAAAATAGTATAAATAGTATAATAATTCCTATAAACTTGACTAGTATTTAGTTCTTCTAGTTCTTCTAGTTCTTCTAGTTCTTCTAGTTCTTCTAGTTCTTCTAGTTCTTCTAGTTCTTCTAGTTTTTTTATATAATTTACCACCGAATTCTGGTCTCATATCATCTAATTCTTCTTCTTCTGGTATATTACCAATATCTGGAACATCTTCGCGTCGCCGAGTATAGATAGATAATTGTTTATGAAAAAATTTAAGCATATTGGGTGGAAAAATAGTTGTATATCTATCAGAAAATACTGATAGCAATAAGCTTCGTAATTCACTTATATTTGTATCAAATCTGCTGTCTTCATAATTATAATCACGATTTCCATCTGGACGAAGCCGTACTATAAGATCCCTAGTTTGTATTGCTTTATCTAACATCTCATCAATTAAATTATTGACATTGTCAGGAATAATTCTTCCTATTATTATATTAATAAACTTTCTAGCAGTTAAGACAAATTTTGTGCGATCACTAGTTTCATGAATAGGAATAAGGTATCTAATACGTTCCATATGCTGTATATTAGACATACTCGTCGGTTCATTGATGGTGACTTCGGGTATGGCAACTTCGGGTATGGCAACTTCGGGTATGGCAACTTCGGGTATGGGGGGGGCGTCTAGTCCGGGTCGGCCTCCTCTTAATATTCTTTTTGATTTATGTTTTTTGCCTATTAACTTTTTTGTTCTAAACATTATATATAATATTATAAAATAAAATATTATAAAATAAAATATTATAAAATAAAATATTATAAAATAATATATTTTATTTAAATCATAGCGTAATGTTTTAATGTTGAACTAATAACATTAAATACATTTTCTACATTTACACTATTTCCTAATTGTTTATAACTTTTTTTATCATCAGTAGCCAATTTAAAGTCTTCCGGAAATGATTGAAGTCGCGCACATTCGCGTGGTGTTATATAGCGCTTCTCTTTTCCATAAATAGGAATCTGTGATATTGCTACCAATGTTGGAAAATATTTACATTTTTTTACGCGTATTCCAGATTGACGAATTTGAATAAAATGATTAAAGATACTTTCATTTTTTGTAACAGGACCTGTTTGCCATTCTAATTTTCCGAAAATTTCACGTCGTTTTAATAATGCTTTATGTTCGCTGTGCCAAGGTTTTAAAATAGTATAATATTTTTGAACTAATGGGCCATTCTTTTTTATAATGTCGCGCTTCCATGTTGGAAACGAATTTAATTGCTCTTCACTATAATTAATAAAAGCATCGTTAATCATTAATGTAGGAGAGAGTTTTTCTCCTACTTCCATTTGTTTAATAATTTCATCCCACGCCTCTAATGTCTCTAAAATACTTGAATTAATATAATATTTTGAAGGCACATTTTCACTATTTATAAACTTATTAAAATTAATAGTTTTTGGATCAATGGTCGGATTTAAAAGAATAGTTGAATTACTATTTAGCGGTGGTTGTAATGTTTTAAGTACACATACAAAATAAACGCGCTCTCTTTGTTGAGGAATTCCATAATTATGTGGTGATAATTGAAAAAGTGTTAAATTATAACCAATAGAATCTATTTTTTCTTTAATATAGTCAATCACTTCACCTGTACTTACTTTTAAAATATGCTTTACATTTTCTAAAAACATAAATTTGGGTTTCTTGACTTTTGCAATTCTAATTATTTCATCAAATAATAAACCTCTTGAGTCTTCAAAACATTTTTTCTTACCGCCATTACTAAATGCTTGGCAAGGAAATCCAGCAGTTAATATATCAAAATCTGGGAGTTCGCTTGGATTAATTTTTTTAACGTCTTCAACGGGTTTTATTCCATAATTATCTAAATATACTTCGCGACAATCTTTATCAATATCGCACGCCAAAATACATTTTGCACCCAACTTTTTCAATGCTTGATGAAAACCGCCGATTCCGCAAAATAAATCAATAAATGTTAGTGGTTCTTTTGAAAATGGTTTCATTAGTATTTTATAAAGTATTATTAAATTATTATTAAATTATTTATAAATTTTAATAATAATTTTATTATTTATATTTTTTTAGAGTTTCTAGATTTCTTCGAATTTTTGTATTTTTGGCATTTTTTTGACGTTCTTTTCATTCCTTTTCCACATTTTCTAGTTTTAAAAATGGTAGAACGCGTTGAAGTTGTAGTAGTCTTTGTAGATGTGTGTTCGTCTATAACTCTACATATATGTTTATTAATATCTTTTAAAAGTTTATGAACGGAAGTATTAGAAATTTTGATAATATTATCGGTTTTATCATTAAAAATATAACGCAATGGAGGTTTTGATAATAGTGAATGAAGTCTATCAGTATATGGCACTACATGTGCTAGAGAAATACCTTCTTGTTCTAATAGTATCCATAAAATATCTTGGATAAACTCAATGTAATTTGTATCATTGTCGTGAAAATATTTGCAAGATTTATATATTATTAATCTTAATAATTCATAATGTTTTTTATAATTATTTTCTATAGTAATTTTATCTCCTTCAAACGCTAATTGATTTCGCACAAAACCAAGTGTTGTTCCTTCAAAGCACCATTCATTTGTATATATATAGTTTGGTGCTCTTGGGTCAATCCCTTTATTAGTCAAATATTCTAAATAATATTTGTCATATAACTCACTCAAAAATTTAGTAGGTGAAAAATAACTCATATATTAATATATAATAATAATATATAATAATATATAATAATATATAATAATATATAATAATATATTATAATAAGATACTTCTTTTTCTAGAAAAAAGTTATGTTTTAAATCAATTTGCTAATCATAGTCTTCAGTTGGACCATTTGCGTAATCTCCATCTTCTGCATTATCATAATCAAAATCGTCGTCATCGGGTATATTATTCATACTATATTCTTCGGCATCGATTGCTTCATCGTTTACCGTTTGTTCATCCATTGCTAAATCATATAATTCTTTATTCATTGCCGTAACATTATTGTTTTGTTGTAATTTTTTCTCTTTTATTGCTTGTTTTTCCATTGCTTCACGCTCTTCGTCATAGTTTTCTTTAACATATTGAGTAATACCTTTTTGCATACCTTTATTCCACTTTTCTGATTTGTTATTTTTCAAAATATTTTCAATTTCGCGCTCTTCATCGGAGAGATTTTTAAGAAAATCGGTAATTAAATCTTTTTCCTTTTCTTTTGCCATATTAATTTTGTCTTTTATTTTTTTATATCCATTATTTATTAAATTATAATGGTTATTCATTATACTTGAATATTCAAGTATATATGCTACACTATTTTTCATATATTCATCTTTATCATAATCATTTATTTGTAAATTTTGTAGTTGTAACAAAAACTCAGGAGATTCGCCCAATATTAATAATTCATTATATAAATTATAAATTATAAAACTATAAAATAATATAACTACTTTTTCATCAAAAACACTATTAATTTTAACTGTTTTTGACGACATAGTATCACCTATGAGAAATCTATTATATAGAAATAATGGCATTAATTCTATTAATATTTTGCACTTATTAGAAATTATTTTAAATGCCAATAGCAATTCTGGTCGTGCATTAAAATTATTAATAGTACTATAATATTTTTGCATTATGTTGAATATATCTTTGTTATGAATATCTGATAATTTCCAATGTTTTGGAATTGCTCCATAGCTTACATTTTTATTTGAAATAATTGATGGAAAAATATATATAAAATTTATAATATAATTTTGATAAAATTTTATATTTTCTACATCAATAGACAGTTCCAAATTTTGAGAGAATTTAGCAAAATCACTTTTACTAATATTAGATTGTTTGTTTATTATTTGTAATATATTTTGCTTCAATAATGCTAATGATTTTCCCAAATAATTTTTAAAATTGCGCAGTTCAAGATTTTCAACACTTACAATTGAAAAATTATCTAATAAAATTTCTAACTTATTTATAAGTTCATCATCCAATCTGTAAAAACTATTTTGCATATAGGCTTCTATTAATAAACGAATTAGTTCAATATTATTTATAATAGGATAGTTTGTTGTTATATGTATTATATTTTTTTTACTTATAATATGTATTAATTCTACAAAAGAAGCAAAATTATAAACTTTACCTTCACTTTTGAGAGAATCTATTATTTCTTTTAATTGTTTGCTATTATCAAACTTTGTCGGTTTATCTAAGCACAATCCTTTCAATTCATCATCAATTGGTAATAGATTAGCAAAATTACAAAAATATATGAATGCCTTATATACTAAGTCTTCGCTAAAACTTACTACTTGTGAAATTATTTTTTGTTTGCTATTTTCTTGATTGTATAACTGCGGCGCATAAGTAAGTAAATCAATACTATTTAATATATTATTATAAAATTTCACAACATTATTAGTTGTCTCAATTGATTTATCTTCGCTCATAAAATATTCAATAGTATTTTTACTGGAATTACAGCACGCATTCTCTAAGAAGGGATTATCGTTCGAGTTTTTTAATAATGGAGTATTTTTTTTGACAATAGTTTGTATTTTTTCTATAATATAATTACTGGAAAATATTGCCTTTGATTCCACAATTTCTTTAATATTATTTTTATTACCACGAGAGAATGTTTCAAATAATGTAGTTTTAAATCCATCATCTATTGCATTTATGTTTTCAGACGAAATTTTAATATCATATAATGGGGGATTAAATGTATGCCAATTATTTATAGATAAATAATCCGGAACCGCGTCAATGACTACTTCTGATAATATATATTCGCGCTTTTTAGCCAAAGCAATTGCTAATTCTTTATTTGTTATAATATATCTCTCTATGAATGCCTCCAATTTTTTTATAATAGTTGATTCAGACATTTTTAATATACTATTCCAAGGTTGAATAGAACTTTTTATTTTATTTGCTATACAAGCAATATAAGCCAATGTTGTTTTGTCTTCTTCTCCGTCCAAAGGGTAACCTTTAAATGATTTAATACACCCAGGAAATGTCTTTTTTGAACTTAAAGATGGAATATTTATTTGAATCGCATATATTATAAAAGTAAGCGTTAATAATAATAAAGACGAATTATATGTTTCTTCATAAGTTGGCATTGCCTTTACTTTGCCTTCTTTTTTTGTAGATTTTAAAATTATTTCTTCGTATTGTTTTTTTGTAGGAATATTTGAATTTTGAATAGCTAATACATTATTTATAATTAGTTCGTGGTTATGTGCTATATTAATACCTATCATTAAACTCATTGCTTTAACTATATTTAAAATTATTTGTGTATTTGGATTCAATGAGTTTGTTTTAATTAATTCTGTAACTTGGGGTTGTGGACCAATACTATAATCATTCTCTAAAACAGAACTTGTTTGTAATTTGTATCCTTTTTCATCATATCCTTCATCTGTGCTAAACTCAATTGTTTTAATAATATAACCACTATATTTATCAACCCAATAGTTATTGTCGTCGCTCAATGTTCCTTGTGTCGCACATATATAATCTAATTCTTTGGCAAAATCCATCTTATTAATAAAAGCATTCGCCAATTTCAATAAAAATAAAGGTATTAGTGGTTGTCCTGTTTTAATACAATATAACATATATGGAGTCTCATCTTTTATTGCTTCTCGTGTAAAATTTATACAAAATTTTTTTATTATTGAATATTTAAAGGTAATATCTTTCATTTTTAATATGTCATCCCGTAATTTTATATATGGAGATCTTGTTTTATTTTCAACACCTATATTAGGGTCTTCCAAACTTAATAAATAAGTATTTATGGCTTCTCTTGTTTCCTTATTTATATTATTGATTGCTTTAATCCTTGCTTTAGAATTTTCATAATTTGTATTTATTTTGCCTTTAATATCTTCTATACTTAAATCATACTTATTTTCGAAGTTTTTCAATATTTCGTCTACTTCTTTGTTAATATTTGCTTTTTTAGCATTATCTAGCGAAACACATTTATCATCTTTTGAAATACACTCTTTATTTGAATCGCAAAAAATTTGATTAGATTCAATATAAAAATTGTCTTCAAATTTTGGATCTATTAACCATACATCATTTGTTCGTAAATAAACATAATTCTTGGCGCTTCCTTTATCAACCAATATAGCATAATCACCATCTATTATTTCTCTTTTTTCATCTACAATTGCCTTTGCTTCACGAAATGCTCGCGGTTTTGTTAAATTCATAACACTCATTAATTTATCTGCCAAAAAATCTATGAATTGTTTTGTGTCCATAGTTGATCTCTCCGCTTTATATTCGTTTAATATGCTATATAAAGTGTTATCATATATAGAATCAAAATATATTAGTTTATTATTGTCATTTTCTAAAGATTGTAAAGTATTATATTTTTTAGATAATATATATTTTTCACAAGTATTTTGCATACTATCTAATTCTCCTTTTAATATGTCTTTTGATGAAATTTGTATGTCTTTAGTTTCTGTTTCTTCTGTTTCTTCTGTTTCTTCTTTGGTTTTAGTTTTAGTTTTGGTTTTTTCTTTTTCTTTTTCATATGCTTTTATAAAATTATCAAGTAAGTTACCTACTATTAAATCCATTATATTTTTATTGACACTTTGCATGAAAAATTCGGCGTTATCAATCTTCACAATATAACTATACAATTCTTCATTATTATTCAATTGTTCATCACTAATTTTATAAAAATTAAACAATTCATCTTTTAATTCTTTTGTTAAAAGGTTGAAAGAATAATTTATATTTGCTTCTTTGTCATTATTTTTATATACTTCTTTAATAGTTTTTATAAGATTTGAAAAATTTGCTTCTTCATATTTGTAATTTTTTTTATACAAATTAATATTTGATTTAATTATTTTTCTTATATTTTTATAATCTATTATATGTAAATTATACAAATCTATATTCAATCCTTGTAAATCATATAGAAATTCTAACAAATCAAATTTGCGATTTATTAATGAATTGGGTTCATATGTGCCAATGTATTCTTTAATAAATGAACTGTTTGTGGGTATAAAAGATTCTAGTAAATAATTCATTTTTTCTAAATAAGGAAGTTGTATTGACTCATCTATACTAAAATTATTTATAGTTTGTAATAAAGTATTATTATGAATATTATTATGACTATTCATATAATTGTCCTTGTTTGAATTTTCTAAAACATATTTATTATAAAGCGTATTTTTATTTAATAGTTCATGATAATTTATAAAATTAAGATTCAAGTTTGCCCTATCACATATATTTGTATAAGGACTATTAATTTTAGAAAAATTAAATAGCGGCAATGGCAGTGTTAAAAATCCTATAATATTTACAAAATCATTTGAAACTAGCTTAGTCATTTTATTGAATTTTTTATTATTTACATAGTAAGTTTCTAACATATTTAATCCATCACTATAAACATCTATTACAAAGCGATTTTTAGACAATTCACCTTTAGCTATGCTATAATTATAAAAATCATCTACAATAGAGTTCACCATTTCTATTTGCGTATTTACATTAATATTTTCTTCGCTATAATTAGTGTAATTATCTAATAATTTAAGTAACGATTTTATGTGCTCTTTATAATTATTTATTTTTTCTTTTGAACTATTATTTACCCAATTTAATGATATACTATTTAATGTTTCTATAAATTCACCAAAATGTTGATAATTATATGCGTCGCTATCTTGAAAACCCTCAGAATCAGTTGTTTCATTTATTATTAAATTACGACTATTAGATAGCACAGGCAATATGTAATATATTTTTTTATTTAAATTAAACAATTGCTCTTTTAAATGCTTATAATATTGCCCGCGATCCTCTATTAATAATGGATTGTTATTACTATCAAAATTTGAATATAATGTTCGCAATTGCTTATAATAATTTACTTCATTGTGAATTTTATTAATCACTTCTTCTGTGCGTTGTTCCGGTAAATAAGCATTTATTAATTTATCTAAATAATCATTTGTTTGTTTATCTAAACTATAACGCTGTTCTCCTTCTGATACATTTACTTCATGTTCTAAATCTTCTAATTCCTCTCCTAATTCGACGGTGTCTATTATTACAGTTTCTAAGTCTGATTTAGCATCATATACTTTTAAATCATAATCTAATTCTTGTGAATCAGATTGATTTAAAAAAGAATCTTCTGATTCATCAAGTGTTGAGTTTGATTTCAAATTATCTTCTTGTGAAGCAATTAGTTTTGTTTCATCTAACTTTTCACGAACTATTATTTTTTCAATATTTAAATGTTCTGGAATACCAGAATAAGCAAAATCTATATATAATAAATCTTTATCTGGTAATGTAGTAATTTCTATCATATCATTTTCTATATTTGTAATAATACCATTTAGCACTTTTGGTATTGGTTCGCCAAAGTAAATAGAAATATATTTTTTCATTTCTAAACCATTTTGAACAATAAAACTTGGACTTTTATGCCTACTTAATAATAATATATTTGCTATTGATTCTTCTTCTAATTTTCCTGTTGGGGTTATATTTAATGTAATTATTTTGTCGGCATTTATTAAGACTATTTTTTCACTATTAATAAATTTAATAAAATATATTTTATCATGTAATAATGCATTTGTAGGGGCATCAAATTGAATAATATCTCCTAATTGAAGTTTAATATTACTTGTTTGTTGAGGTATTTCTTCTTCAAGTATAGCTTCTTCTTTCTCTTGTATGGCTTCTTCTTTCTCTTGTATGGTTTCTTCTTTCTCTTGTATGGTTTCTTCTTCCAATTTACTCATAGTAATATTATATTTATAATAGAAATTAATATAATTTTAATATTATATAAGTAAAAATAATATTAAAATTATGTTTTAAAATTATGTTTTAAAATTATGTTTTAAAATTATTTACACTATAAGCATCATTAAATATTATATTTAAAAGGTTTAAAGATACATTATGATTTAATATTATTGTAGATTAATTTCTATGGTAACTATTACAAATTCAATTAGTCTTAATGTTACAAATGTGTTAAATAATGAATTCAATTACTTTACTATTAAAAAATATACTTTCAACAACAATGAATACAATATTATTAGGTATGACAAAGAAAAGCTCAAAAATTTACTAATTTTTGGAATAAACGATAAGTATTCAGAAGTTTCTAAATATCGTTCTGTAATTATTAGGAATAATAAGGTTGTGTGTTTTGCTCCGGAAAAATCATTAGATTATTTTCTATTTGTAAATAATTATAGTACTGAAAGTAGTTGGTTAGAAGATTTTATTGATGGAACAATGATTAATGTATTTTATGATAATATTAAAGAAACTTGGGAAATTGCTTCGCGTTCTACTGTTGGAGCAAATATTGTCTTCTTTAATGATGTTAAAAATTACAAATATTTTGATAATAACAATTATTTCAAAGATTATTACAATCTTACATTTCGCTCTATGTTTTTTGAAGCTTGTAATACTTGTAATTTAGATCTGAATTGTTTAGATAAAAAATATGTATATAGTTTTGTATTACAACATCCATTTAATCGTATTGTCACCCCTATTCTCACGCCCGTTATTTATCTTGTTAAAGTTTATGAAATTATTCATCCCATCAATAATGTATTAAGTAGTGATAATTTAAATCATGTTATTATTAATGAAATCGATATTCAATCTTTAGTAAATGCTCCGCCGTACATATTTATTAATAGCAATATTAAATTTGTTAATAAGTATCCTGTTACCAATTTTCAAGAAATTAAAGATTATTATTCATCTGGAAATGCTGGATATAATTGCGTTGGATGCTTTTTATACAGTAAAGATGGAACACGTAGTAAAATTAGAAATACAAGTTATGAGGAGGTACGAAAACTTAGAGGCAATCAACCAAAACTACAATTTAATTATTTAACCTTGAAGCAGCAAAATAAAGTAGGAGAATTTTTACAATATTATCCAGAGCATACTGTAATTTTTAACAAATTTAAATTGGCGATATATCATTATACTAATAATTTATTTATGAATTATATTAGTTGTTTTGTTCGTAAAGAAAAACCATTAAAAGAATATGAATTTGAATATAAAACTCATATGTATAAATTACACGAAAAATACAAGACTGAACTTAAACCAAATCAAAAAGCAATTGATAAGAAATTTGTAATTGATTATGTAAATGCGCTACATCCAGCACAGCAAATGTTTTTGATTAATTATAAGAGTCCTCAGGTTAAAGGTTGTTGCGCAATGAGTTATGATTCTAGTGTTGTGAGTGCCAATACTTGTCCAACTAGTGTTATTAGCGAAACTTCTAAAGAAGAAAAAGAAGAAATGGATTGTTCTATTTAAAGTGTTATATATTAGATATTTAAAGTTTAATATTAAAAATTATTGTTTATAATAAATATTTTAAAAACAAAATATTTATTATATACATAACACATTATGGGAAATATATGTGAGTTATTTTCTTTTAATAAAGAATGTAATAAAGAATGTAATAAAGAATGTTATAATGAATATAATAATGACAAAAAAAATACTACAAATCGTGTTCCGTTTTTAGATATTTCTAATATTTATTATGATGAGAACGCTGAACCCCCATCTTATAGTCAACTACGTAATGCTAAAAATAATGAATATTTTGCACACTGCGATTAATGAATGTTTATGGCATATAAGCAAGACTTACACGCGGTACCAGGTGGTTGGGTCGAGGGCCGTGTTCCATGCTCGTCTCGTCTCTTTTGCTTTACGTCTTCTTTCTTTTCGCAGTCGCATAAGCAACGCGGCGTCCAAAGCTGCAAACCCATCATCCCAAGCAGCTAGACGCACCGACATTCCTCTCGCAGTTGCCTGTATAATTGTCGCCGCCCGCTCTTTAGCACCCCAGATTGCAATCATCGCGGCAATTTGCTCCCATGCGGTCCTCGCAAACTCATCAATATCATCGTCATCATTGTCTTCATTGTCATCATTGTCTTCATATTCGTCTTCGTCTGTGTCGGAATCAGCAAAGAGGGACGACTTCGGACGCCTGTCGACTGGATGTATGAAAACTCCGACTTCAATATCGTCCGAATCGTAAGATTCGTCGGTGTCGGTTTGGGATACTGCCTTGGTTTCCCGTTCTTGTGCCTTTGCTTCTGCCCACGCCAATGCTGCTTCCCACGCCTCTTCATCTGAAATAGGTTTGGGGTTAAAAGAGACGTTCATGTGCGCCTCGTAGGCCCCCTTCCAACGTTCGCACGGGTATTTACTCGCCTCTTCACATGCCACTTGATACGCCACTTGATACGAACGGTGTTTAATAATATCTCTAGCATTAAGAGGTTGTAGTTGCGGAACTGGTCTTGTTGGTGGAAAGCAAGACTTAGCAATGCGCTTTACCAATCCAATATAGCAATTCATTATTATTTGTTTTTTGACTCTTAGACTTTTCATAACTATTTAAAAAAAAATATCAATTTTTTTTGACTATACAAAATATTATGTAAGCAGTTGTCTATTTTGAAGTAAAATATTCTTTAATAGAATTAATTAGCAAAATAGAACTATTAATACATTCTTCAAAATTTAACAAAATATCATCTTTAGTAATTTGATTTTTATAAGACAATTTAATGTTGTATTTGGGTTGATTGCCGCGCTTTATTCCTGTCTTGTCACCTTTGCCGCACGTCTTCTTGCTGCTGCCTGTATTGTTGTTGCCGCCCGCTCTTTAGCACACCATATTGCAATCAGTGCGGCAACTTTCTCCCATATGGATATCTCAAACTCCTCAATATTATCTTCGTCTTCGAAGTCGTGTGATTTGTAAGATTCATCGGTGTTGGTAGAGATTGCTGCCGCTTCACTCACTTGTATATGTAATTTTAACCAGACCAATGCTGCTTCCCAAGCATCTGCTTCTGCCCAGAGCAATGCTGCTTCAAGATTCTCTTCATCACTCAACGCCAAGCAATCTCTATTTGTGTTAATGTCTTTAACTTCTTGTTTGATAATATTTTTAGAATCATGTGGTTGAAGTTCTGAAACTGGAATTACTTTTGGTAGTTTTACTTTTGGAAAGCAACACTTAGCAAGACGCTTTGCCAAGTTAGTATAGCAACTCATCATTATTTGATTATTGACTATTGCTCTTGTTTTTTGACTCTTAGACTTTTCATAAGTGTTTAAAAAAAATATCAATTTTTTTTGACTATACAAAATATTATATATAAGCAATTATCTATTTTGAACTAAAATATTCCTTAATAGAATTAATTAGCAAAATAGAACTATTAATACATTCTTCCAAATTTAGCAAAATATCATCTTTTGTAATCTGGTTTTTATAAGACAATTTAATAATACTAAAATTATCGTGAGGATGCTTCTTTAGGAAACTAACATAATTTAAATTTTTAGAAGTAATAAAATATTTATCATAAAAGTTGAATTCAATAATTTTACCAATTGTGTAATCTTCATTTTCTAATCTAATACTATATGAATTTTCCATAGTGTCTTCAATTTCTTGAATAAAATCCATATTTTCTTTAATTAATTTTAGTGAATTATATAATTTTTTAATTAGTAAATTTGTAGCAATTTCAACTAATTTAAAATTATCATAAATACCAATGGTCTCAATAATATAATCAAAACTATCTTCTTCGTAATGGCGTTTGGCATCTAAAATCATCCAATCTTTTTTCATAATTTCAATTTCTTCTTTACTATATTTTAATTTTAATTCACTTTCTTTTAAGTCCCAAGCATCATTAATTTTTACTTGGTCTAAAGTATTTCCATAACTACAAGTACTTACTACATTAAACATTCCGTCATTTTTGGCATTGCTAATAGTAAATTTAGCTTCTAAATGTAATTGTTCTTTCTCCATATTTGAATCAATTTTTGGTCTTAAGCGAAGCAAATCAATATAATCTCCTGTCATTAAATCAGGAGGGAAAATTTTTTGTACTTCTCCACGAGATAAATATTTGCCTGTTTTAATATTTTTAATTTGAAAATCTTCGCTTGTAACATAAATAATAACATTTGAATCATTGCTCTTATTAATCTCTAAAATATATTCGTCATATGGAAAATCTTGTAAAGCATCAATATGAATTGGAATACAACTTAATCGTTGCTTAATTAATTCATTATTTAAGCGAGATTTATTAATCAAAATATTTACATTATTTTTTTCATATGGATAACTTTCAATGGCAATAACTGGAATTTCTGATAAAATTACTCTGCGCAACCCATTAGCATAACTAACATTTATATTACTTAAAGTAAAACTTAAATTCCCATTTTGTTCTTGCATATTTGAAACTTTTGCTTTAGATGACATTTATAATTATATAAATATAAATACATCTTATATTTTTCAATTTTTATTTTAATTGTTTTTAATTGTTTTTAATTTTTAATTAATTAGTTTAATTATATATTAAAAATTATTATTAAAAATTAATAATATAACTTTTTAGATGAGTTGTATATTGTATTATAGCAATTTTTGTGAAAATTGTAAAAAATTGTTAATAATATTATCTAAATCGGGAATTAAAAATAACATTCATTATATTTGTATAGATAAAAGAATACAAAAAAATAACTCAACTTATGTAATATTAGAAAATAATCAAGAAATATTATTACCAAATACTATTAATGCTGTCCCCGCATTAATGTTAATAAATGATAATTATAAAGTTCTATATGGTGATAATATTACAAATTATTTAAAACCTATTGAGGAAGTTATTGTTCAAAAAACAACTAATTTTAACGGAGAACCATCAGCATTTAGATTTGACGGTATGACTGCTGGGGTGGTATCTGATAATTTTAGTTTTTTAGACCAAAACAGTGATGATTTATCGGCAAAAGGAAGTGGTGGTTTAAGACAATTATATAGTTATGCGACAATTGATTATAGTGACAAAATAGAAACACCACCAGATGATTATGTTCCAGATAAAGTAGGAGATGTAAATATCAAAAATTTGGAACAACAGAGAAATACTATGACTAGTTAAATAGTATAAGCAAATAAAATATATAGATTTTATAAATTCATATATTTTATATTTTATATTTTATATTTTATATTTTATATTTTATATTTATTTTATTATTTAAAGTGATAATATTATTTTTAATATAAATGACAACTATTAATAATAGCGAATTTGTATTAGATACTAATAAAGCTATTACATTGATAAACTTTTACAAAATATTTAAAGATTTATTAGTTGATCTAAATAATTGTTTTAAAGATAAAATAGGACTTGCTATTCAAAACAATAAAGATTATCAAAATATTATAAATTATTGCCTACCTAACTATAAAGATAATTTGAATGCCGATGAATATATTAATTCATTAGAATTAAGTTCTATAAGTGTAGATTTTATGGAATCTATTAATACTATATATGAATATTGTAAGCGCACTTTTGCTGTAAGAAGCATTGATATTTTATATCAAAATGAAGATATTTTTTTAAATAAACCAAATGTTAAAGTTAATGATGAAAATTCGCAAACTATTAATACAATGTTTTTACCAGATATTGAATTTTCTGAGTTATATTATGATGATACAAGCGATAAAACAAAACAAACATTGTGGAAATATTTACAACTAATATTATTTAATATTATAACTACTATTGATGATATTTCATTTTTTGGTGATTCATTAGAATTACTTAAAATTATTGATGGTGACAAATTTTCATCTAAAATACAAAATACAATAGAAGAATTATCAAAGATTTTCTCATTTAAAGAAAAATATGAGACAAATGATAGTAGTCAAAATGAGATACCTATCCCTAATTTTGCTGAGATGTTTGATATATCTAGTAGTCAATTTAATATGTTTGCTGATATATTAAATGACATGTCTGGAAATGAAAATACTGATAGCAAAAATAACACAGATTATGCTATTCCGGATAAAGATGAACTATTTTCACACATTAATAAACTAATAAATGGCAAAATAGGATCTCTTGCCAAAGAAATTGCTGAAGAAACAACGAAAGATATGGATATAGATACAGAAAATATAACCGATGTAAATGATGTGTTAAAAGGATTTATGAAAAATCCTACCAAATTATTAGGTCTTATTAGCAAAATAAGCAATAAAATAAATAGCAAAATGAAAGATGGTTCATTAAAAGAAAGCGAACTATTAGAGGAAGCAACAAATATTTTTAAGAATATGAAATCTATGCCTGGAATGGGAAATTTTAATGATATTATGAAATCTATGAATTTAGATCAATTTATGCCAAAAGGTGGCAAAATTAATCCAACTGCTTTTCAAAATATGATGGAACAGAATGTCAAAATGTCTAAAATGAAAGAGCGAATGAGGAAAAAAGCCGAAACAAAAGAAACTAATCCCAATGTAAGCTATAGAGAAAATTATGATCATAATAAATGTAAAACTAATAATTCTTCTGAAAATATTAAGTTAGATGATTTAACTGCTAATCTCTCATCATTAATG
>Ga0114979_10000333_pt1 | contig 30953 bp, 30 predicted proteins | sample S_140625_EF_Meta_FD_87315 | JGI IMG/M metagenome (GOLD analysis project Ga0114979, IMG submission 87315) | Freshwater microbial communities from Lake Simoncouche, Canada to study carbon cycling - S_140625_EF_MetaG | ecosystem: Environmental > Aquatic > Freshwater > Lake | place: Lake...
CAGAATAATCTGTGCTTGCAAAAGGTGCATCAAAAACCCAGTCGAAATATTCTTGGTATGCTGGTGCTCCAGTATAAGTAAACTGTCCTCCTGTAATACCTATATTCTTAGCAGATAAACCTAGTCCCGCTCCGGTTGCCCCAGTTGGGCCGGCTATAGAAACACCAGATGTTCCCGAAGTGCCAGATGCGCCATTTATACCGGAAGTACCGGATGTTCCATCGATACCAGAAGTTCCAGAAGAACCAGATACACCAGAAGTTCCAGACGTGCCATCTGTTCCGGAAGAACCTGAAATACCAGAAGTTCCACTCGAACCACTTACTCCAGAAGTTCCAGATACACCAGAAGTTCCGCTTGAACCACTTGCTCCGGAAGTTCCGCTTGTTCCGGAAGAACCAGAAGCTCCATTTGTTCCATTTATTCCGGAGGTACCAGAAGTACCAGATGTTCCGGAAACACCTGCTGCCAGGATATCTGTTCCGGTAGAATCGATAGCGTAAACTGCCGTTCCGTCCGTGTACATAGACACGAACCCTGCGGATGGGTTTGGGGGAGTAGACGGAACTACTGAAAAGTCTATTTGTCCGCCTGTCTGGCCGACGATAAATTTAGCATTGCTCATAAGGGCTGAATTGTTGTTGTAAGGTTATACCTTGATTGATGATCAGGGTTGCATTATTTTCGATTGTGATAATTGGGCAGTAGGTTGTGGTGTTGTTCTCGACTGTAAAAGTTGTGTTAGCCTGGATTGTGCAGGGAAACTGGTAGAGTTGGACTCCCGTTACATACACAACATTGCGAAGGAATTCGTTGTCCGAAACGTAAGGAACGAACTGGACTTCTCTTTCGCATGGAACTTCTGCGTATAGGAATGCCTGACCTCTGTCTATTTCTACAGCGGTTACAAGTCCACATACATCCCAGACTGTGCGGGCAAATTCCCAGAAATCTTCGTCCGTGTCCCACACCATACAGGGAAGAGGAACAGAAGGGTCTGTCGTTGGGGCGTTTAAGTTGAACACCATATACTCGAAGTTGCCTTCTGGGTAGAGGTAAACCTGGCCGTCTAAAGGAAGGTTCTGTCCATCTACTCCCACCAAATCCACAGAAAGTTCTACACATCTAGAATTTCTTCTAACTATGCTTGGAACAACTGCAAAAGCTTCTCTCGAGTAGGAGTTGGTAAACACCACCAAAAAGAAGTTACCTACAGACTGCGAAATCGTGTCCGCGTAGATAACTAAATTGTTTTCGGAATTGGGTGTTAGATTTAACATCATACATAAGTATGAAAACTAAAATAACTGACACAACAAGCCCCGGGAGAACCCCAGGGCTGTTCAGGAAAATAGATCGTCCCTTTTGCGTGTTGGGACGTTATGCGTTTACGAACGTGGTTCCGGTTAGGGAAGCAAGTGTTGCCACTTGATAAGCCATTGCTGGCTCCATCGCTTGTAGAACAAAAGAGTATTGGGTAGCATCTCCAGGAGCTGTACCAGTAGTGGTAGTTCCTGTTGAAATTACGCAACCTCTAGTTGCACCAACTAGCCAGTATAGGCCGTTGTTGTCTTCGAAAACTACCTTTGATGCTCTGTTGTAAGCAAGTAGTTGGATTTGAGCTCTCTTCGCAGAAGAAAGGTGTTGAACTGGGATAGTTACTTCTTGAGTGAAGAATGCGGTTCCGTTGGTGCTAGAGATATTGAAAGTCTCTGTGAACGAAGCTACATCTTTAGCCACTTCTATTTGGTAGAAAGTTCCGGTTGCACCAGCTAAGGAAGTAATTCCTGCAGTTGCACCAGCGGTGATTGTACCTGATTCGAAGTCAGAAGAAACCCACAGTGTCTTAATACCACCGATTGCATCTAAACAATCTAGGGCTATCGCTGCAGTTAAATTACATGTAGTTGACATTGGTTTCTTTTATTTTTTTATTGGGTTGTAAATTAAAGGGGCCTGCGAACAAGCCCCGTTAATAAGGTTAGACTGTAGAAACGAACTGAGAAGCGTAAACTGCAGTTCCCATTCTGAAGGCAGCAAGGACGTTAACGATATCCTGAGAAGGATCGTAGTACATCTTCAACTTATCTGCATCGTCGATTAGACCAGTTCCGAAGAAAATGTATTTCTTAGGTCCTAAGATGATGTGAGTGTTTGAAGTTAATCCTGGTGCACCAAAGATAGTTACGTTAGTACCTGGCCAGATGAAAGATGCAGGAGCGTCTCCAGTGTAGTTTGTGATGTTAGGGTATTGGCTGATTAGAGCGTTACCTTTGTCCATCAATGCCTGAACTGCTACAGAGTAGTTGGTCATAGACATGTACATAACTAGATCTCTCTCTTGCTTTAGAGCGTTAGAAAGTTTGTTGATGATACCCCAGATAGAGTTAAATCCAGTTGCTACTGCCAAAGGCAAAGTGATACCAGCACCTGTTCCGCCTATGCACCCGTTACTCACGGTTGCCTGTGCAAGAAGACCGTCTAGAGATCCACCGTCACCAGCCCAAATAGTGTTTTCAACATAAGCTGAAATGTTATCCACTTTGTTGTTAGCAATAAGCTGTTCGAAAGGAACTGACTCAAGGTAAGCAGAAGGACTAAGCTGTGAAGACAACCAGTATTGGCGTAGATCTTCTGGGCAAAGTTGCTCCTTAAGCATTTTAGTTTGTACTACAAGATCAATTTGATCGAATACAGTAGAGTTTCCTGTAGCACCACCTGGACCTACGGTTGAAGCGTTAAAGCCACACGCGTAGTCTATGATGTAAGGATTAGAGTTTAGCAAGTTAATTGCTGAAGTACCTGCAGTTTTACCAGCCTGAACAGTCAAGAATTGAACTGAGTAAGGCTTCAAAAGAGCGGCACTAATTAGGTCGGTAGATAGCTGATCAGTATAAACTGATAAACCGGTTAGATCGAATGACATAGTGTTTTAGTTTTATTTTTTAGAATTTTTTGTTTGTTCTGAAAGATGCTTTAAGAGATTTTAGGTGATCAACTCTTGCATCTAATACATTTTCTTTCTCCTCTGATGGGTTAGCATTAAAGGTAGAAATTTTAGTTGCTGCCGGAGTAGCAGACATTTTTTCCATCTTTTCTCTGTAAGAAGCCATTTCTTCTTTGACTGTAGCAACTTCTTTAGCAACCTCTTCGACTGCTTCCATGCACTGCATAATCATTTTAGTCATTTCTTCTTTCATGATTGCTCCTTCTGTTTTAACTGGCTCGTTTACTGCGTCTCCAGTTGGGGCGATCATATCTCCCTCTGCTGCCGCTTCGACTTCTACCTCAACCTTTGGTTCTGGTTTCTCTACTGCGGTGATTGTTCCTTGGGCGTCAACGGTAACTTTAACTTTGTCTTTGGTCGTGTGAATTCCTTCAGGAGCAGGTCCTCTTTCGCCAGTTTCAGATACAACAAATATCTTCTTTCCTGGTTCAAAAGCTTCCGCTTCTACTTTGGTCACCCCGTCCTCTAACATAGCTTCAGCCATCTTAACTTCCATTCCGAGAGCAATCTTAATTTGATTGATTTTTTCTTCGTAAAAATTCATGGTTAAATTTTATTTTAATTTTGGGTTATATCGTTAAGTATGAATTAAAAATAAACTGGCATTTCTTAGATAGACTTTAGGATCTTAACTACTCTGTCGTAGATTTCCCTGTCTTTCTTGTACTGCTCGTAATCTTCTTTCTCCATAAAGTTGCCTTCGATACTAAAGCCATTGAGCTTGCCCTCTTTGATTTGCTTCCACACTGCTGCGTCTTGAACACGCATTGCCACCATCCAGGTTCCGATTGGAACATCCAGACCATATTTGGTGTTGGCCTTGTCGTCTTCTGTTTCTACTATCCAAGTTTCCTTAACGTAAGAGTTAGCTCCGTTAGCTCCGTCGTGTTCTACATTAGTAGATCCGTTACGAAGTTCACGCATAAACTTTTCTGCTATCTTAGCAATGGTGGCTGCAGTAAATTTAACTGCATACCTTTCCTTAGTTTTTTCGTCCACTCTAGGAATCACCATGTCCGGAATCATTGCTGGTCCTATTACGATGCGTTGGTCTTCAGAAGCGAAGTAGAGCTTAGACATTTTCTCTGATGCCTTTGGGTGCCCTTTAGGAAGTAGGTCGTTGTCTTGCTTGTAGTCCTTGTCGTATCCAGATCTGTTGCCGGCTAAGATATTTAGAAAAGCATTTACTCTCGCCATTGCCCACTGTGATCTCTGCATGCCTCTCTTGCCTGGGGTTCCTACAGAGTAGGCACCGGAGCCTCTGCGCCACACAGCTTTTAGCATTCCAAGTGTAGCTTTCTGAGAATCCTGTGGGTTCTTTTCGTTGTGTGCTTCGATCTTGTCTTTAAGAGTTTTTTCCACAGAATCAGGAACTTCTACACCTCCTCTTGTTGTTGTGCTGTCTCCGGGTTCGTTCTTTGCGGATCCAGTTCTACCTCTGTCTTCTTTGGGAATTCTTGCAAGCGGTCTGTCGCCTTTGTTACCAGATGCAGGTGCTGCGAACTTTTCTAGTTCTGGGTGGTAGCCAATATAAACTAGATTTCCTGAATTAGTAACGGTTTCTCCATCCACTTCTATTTCTGCAGGCTCTATATTGTCTGGAGATTCGAACCAGTATTCTACATTGTAGCCTCCGTCTGTTAGGAGTTCAACAACTAGACCTCTGTCGTAGTTCTGATCTTCTGCCTGAAGTACAACCTTTTGCCCTCTTGGAAGTGGAATACCTTGCAGAGCATATTGGTCTTTCCGCTTTGGGATTTCATCCACATACACGGGAAGTGCAGAAACGTCGATTGACATTTCTTCGTTACGAATTCTTTCTAGTTTTCTACTAGCCCAGTCAACTCCTGCATCTCCACCCCAAGCATCCCACATTAGTTTGCCACAGCCTTCGCCGTAGGGTGTGTCTGAATTCTGTCTGTGTCTAGCAAAAGAAGCCATGCGTGCAATGGTTTCTTCTGTGATTGGTCTACCTTTAGCCAGCTGGTTTGCTCTGGCTTTGCCGATTGGTGTTCCGCAGTCTCCCCAACCGTTCTCATCTGCCCAGTCTAGCGCACGTTGTGCTGCATTTCTGGCTGCCTGTGGGTAGTCGGTATAAGTTTCTGCTGCAAATTCTTCTGCAGAAGCCTTTTCTCTGTAGGTGTTGTAGCAGATTGCCGCAGCCTGGTCAGTTTCGTATCCTTCGTCGCCAACTAGCTTTGCTATACAACGTGGGATAAACTCGTCTTCTGTTTCTCCAGCAGAAGGGTCCACGAACTCTTCACGTGCAAAGGCAAGCCAATTTCTCTCTATGGCAGGTATTTCTACAAGTGAAATAGCAGAGACCCCAGACTCGATCAGGTCATCTATAATTTCTAAGTCAATAATTTTGTTTTCCATTCTTATTAAGTATGAATTTTTTACATTCTGGCAAGAGCCGATAATTTTGCATTTGCTTCTTGTTGGGAAGACATCTCAGATGCAACTACGTAGGTCTTGAAGATTGGCTGTTGTGCTTGTGCAACTTCAGGTCCTGTAGTATTACCTATAGAGTTGATAGACTCGAGGAGGGGTAGGAAATTAGCTGTTGCTCTGCGATTCATTACAAATTCTCCACCTTCCAGTTCGCCCATCGAAGTGCGGATGCCTCCCATGTTGTGCGAACGTCCGGTTAGAAGTCCACCCTCTGCATACATAGAACCCTGTGGGGAACCACTTGCTTTTAGAGAAGATGTGTAGGTTGTTTCCTGGATCTTCTGAACTGTAGCATAACCTGCTGCGAGTGCTGCTGCTGCTGCTATTGCACCAAGAACTGGTCCAACTACTGGGATATTTGCCAAAGAAGCAAAAGCAGAAATAGAAGATTGCAAAGTGTTGATGATTGCTTGGCCAACTTGCACCTCTTTGTTCTTCTCGAAATATTTTCTGTTGATCTCGTCTGTCTCTTTGGCTGCCTGCTCTTCGTTTAGCCCCTTTGCCTTGAGGGCTTCCATCTCTCTATTCTGGTCTCTATCGTTGAATGCCTGCTGGGCATTGAAAACTTCGTTTGCTGCATCTAAGGTTCCGCCTACAATCTTCTGAATGTCATCAAGCTTCTTGTTGGTTTTATCTTCTTCGATCGCAAGTTCTTTGTCCTTAATTGCATTTAGTAGAGTTAGGTATTCGACTGAACCCTCTTCTAAAGTTAGCAGCCTTTTCTTTTCTCTTTCAAGATCAAGTTGTTCTAATTTTGCATTTAACTCCTCTTTGTCCGTGATTTGGTCTTTTGCATCAAGTTGTAAATATAAGAAGTGCTCGTCGATAATTCTCTGAGAGTTTGTTCTCCTCCTCTCTTCAACTTCTATTGCCTTCTTGGCTGCTTCTTCTTCTGCCTTTCTTCTATCTGCAATACCCTGGTTGACAGATTTAATTAAATCCTGCTGGGTTTTTCTATCACCTTCTACTCTCTGATTGCCAAGCTCTTGGATTTTTGCTTCTAAAGCAGTTGCAGATTTCTCATCATTGGATCTGAGTGCTTCTCTGTCTTTTTCAAACTGGACTTGGATCTGAATTTTCTTCTGTGCTGCGTCGTTTTCGATCTTGATTTTCTCATCTTCAGTCTTAGCGAAACCTTCTGCTTGGAGTTTGTCTTGATCTACTTCTGCCAGAGCTAATGCTTTCCTTGCTTCGAGATTTTTTATTTTTCTGTCAAGTTCTTTCTTCCTTAGTTCTTCAGCATCTTTATCTGCTTGTAAATTAGTTTGGGTTCTTTTAGCCTTTTCGTTTTTATCAAAATTAGTAAGATCTTTTTCCGCAAGTTTAGTTGCAGTAGAAAGGGTAGTAATTTTGTTAAGAGATTCTATAAACTCTTTATCAAGGGCTGCAGTATTAGCTTTTGCTCTTTCTATTCTACCTTTATCCTTGCTTTCATCTGCAAGTCTTTGATCTGACTCGTAAGCAACTCTATCTATTGATAATTGTTCTAAGTGCTTTCGATTTGCTTCTTCTGCCTCTTTTCTAATCTTAATAGTTTCTTCTAAAACTTTTCTCTCATCAGTTCCGCTTGCTTTGATGTAGCCTAATCTTGCTTCCATTAAAGCATTAGAATCTGATAAAGTTTGATTGTATTGCTTGTAAGCCTCGTCTGCAGTTTTTATCTTTTCGGCTTCATCTGCTGCTTCAGTAAATTTATAAATCAGTGCAGAGAGAAGTGCAGTTACTCCTAAGATAACTAATCCAACCCCTGTAGATCCAAATGCCGCCTTGATGCCGTTGAATGCAGAAACTGCTGCAACTTTGATTGCCCCAAAAGCATCTCCTAAATCTGCCAGTGCTGTTAGACCCTGGGTAAGAGCCATTGCCGATTGGAGTTTCTGGAAAGTCTTTTCGAAGTCTTTGACATCCCCACCAACCAATCCGATTGCACCCTGCATGGCTGTGAAACCACCAGACACTGCTGCCAGACCTTTAGTTAGAGCCTGGAATTTACCCTGTTGGGTTAGTGCGTTGACTGCATCGTTTGCATCGTTGAAATCATCTTTTAGATTTGCAACCTTTGCTGCCGCCGCTGCTACAGCTTCAGGAGTTGCATCTATGTTTGATAACAGAGCCTGATACTCTATATTTGCTTCTCGGATCTGTGCTTTGAGGGACTGAAATCCTGTTGCGTCGAATTCTATTTTTTCTGCCATGTGTGTTTAGTATGTGATGTTGACGTATGCTGTGTAAGTATTAGAAGCAGAGACTACTGCCGGGAAAGTTGCTGAAATAGGTTGGTAAGTTCCAGACCTTCCTGCTGTTGCTCCGGTTGTTCCGTTGGTTGCTAAGGAAATTTCTTGGGAGACTAAAGCTGTTCCTGGTGCGTAAGAACAGGACAGAACAACTTTTAGTCCAAACCCAGTAGGTAAATTTGGAATTTGGACAGTAAAGTCTTGCTCTTCAGAAAAAGTGAAGTTCTGAATTGTAGTGTAGGTTCCTCCTGTTCCTGCAGATGCTCCTTGAACTTCTACGGTTGTGATTGGATTTTCTATTAAAATAGACACGATATCGCTGACCATCTGGATAACCAAAGATGCTCCCGTTGTTCCACAAGCCCCGTTGTCTGAAGCAGTAAAGCCTGACGGAAGAGCATTCACAAGAGGGAAGAGCATACAGAGAGGTGCTGAGCAAGAAGAATCTGGCAGGGTAATAGAAGCCAAATTGCTGTCGCAGTCTACGTAGGTGTAAGTGGCTTGTCCAGCTTCAGATGCCACATTGTTGTTGCATATGGAAACTGTTCTACAAGTTGTTCCACCTGTTCCCCCTGTTGCTGCAACCGGGATAGGTCCTGGGATAGCAACCAAAGGAACTTTTACCAGTTCTGCTTTTACCAGAACATTTTCCCCAACTTCATAATCTTGGATGTTCTGAATTAGATACCAAGAGTCTTTGATCCAAACTCTATCGTTGAATCTCAAAGCTAACACGTCGCCTGGATCTAAGCGGAGGGTTAGATTTACTTTTCTGTTGAAAGGATCATACAGCCATTCTACATAGTCTGCCCAGTATTTAGTGTAGAGATCTTGGGAAGTCTGGGAAATATAAGACGAACCAGCAGACCAAAGAGCAGGTTTCGACAGATAACTAAGGCTGATTGTGGTAAACTGATCTGGTGGCCAGGAAGAGAATGGAGAAACTAACGGATAGAAGTTCTGGGCCTGTCCTGTTCCCCCACTATTTAGCCCGTTGTATAGATACCATGGGATCGGATTAGATTGTAGCCCGTTGTAATGGAGTATTCTTGGAATCGGAGAGATTGGTTGCATCTGTCCCGAACCAGGTTGGTCTGGATCTCCTGCTTGAATTCTGCCCAAAGATGGGAAAACCCAGTTGGGATATTGGGTTGCTTTGGCAGGAATAGACTGCAGAGGGGTTGGTGCAAACTGAACATCTATATCTTGGCTGCCCTTGATAAGCTTTATTTCAGAATCGTATTGGCGATACCAGTAGTCTGCCTTGTATTGGTCTTGCCATCTCTTGTTTAGAAAATCAGCATCTTCTGCTGCACTAAACTTTAGAATTCTCTGCTGGTCGAAGAAGACGGGAGAAGCCTGCTTGTCTGCCGACCCATCGTAGAATCTGGTCCAATCTAAAAGATCTCCAGATTGAACCCAGTCGATCCAAGGTTCTATCACAAAAGATTTCTGCACAGTCTTGCTTGGTTCTAACACCAGATTGAACATGCGGATAATCGACCTTAGAAAATCTATCTTCTTAAGGATTGTATCGTCGGGAAGGAAGGATGAAACAATAACCTGGTTGGGTCCGTTTGAAGCGTTGAACCTTGTGTCGTAGAAAATTGCATCCGTGTTTCCAAAAGCCATCTGCTCTATGTAGAGAGAAAATCTATCTCCTGCAGTTAGCGAAGTCGAACTAAAAGTTATACCCCAACCAACGAAGAAGAAAGTTGTGCTTGTTGTGTAGATGCCGGTGGAATAATAAGGGGTTCCGTTTAGATAAACATGAACTCTAAATGCTGCGCTGCGAACTGTAGTTCCTGGAATGGGAATAACTTTAGCATAACCTGCCCAATCTAAAGTGTAAGTTCCGGTTACAGGAGCAGTCCAGGTTCTTGTTAGCAGATTGTATGCCTGGTCCTGATTGGCAATTGCTACATTGTAGGGAACTTGAATTGTCTGGGTGACAGGAACTTTGAATTCTGCAGCAGTAATCTGACACGACCCTGCATTTGCAGAAAAGGTTGCTCTAGCATCAGAATCGCAAACCATATACATGGAAGTAAAGTAGTCTGAATCTAAAAATTCAGACGTGTAAGAGTATCCTGCATCTTCCAGAACTTTATCAAACAGCCACTTTACTCTTATTGCAGGTTTCATCTGTTCTAACGTTAAAGCAGAAGTTGCACCCTTGGTAAAAGATTCTGAGTATTGGTCGGACAGAGTGTTTTGGATGGGAAGGTTCTTGTTGGTTCCTCCTGTTCCGTAGGTGTAGCCCCACTCGCACAGAGGGTAAACAATGTTTCCATCTTTTAGCCCCGAAGTAGCCCCGGCAGTTGCACCCCAAGATGCTGTGACGTTTGCATAGGTCAACTGGTGATTTAGCTCAGCTGCGTTGATGGTGTTCATTCCACCTTCCCCAACCGAAGATGTTAGGTCTGAGGTGTCCCCTAGAAAGTAAACTTCATACTCTATGTTGCCCGTCCTGTCGTTGGTAAACACAGATTGAAGATTTAGATTGCCGATAGAAAACAAAGCACCATCGGATAAAACCCAGGCCTCTGCTGCTGCAGCTGGATTAAAAGAAGCTCCGTTGACCGAGTAGACGTCTTGGAAGAATTTGATGTTCTGTCCAATGCCTGGAAGTCTAAAGACCTGCGTGTAGAACGAAGAAGGGGTAAACGGATTTAGTTCCGACACCGACAAATTCATCTTTACAGGAGAATCGTCTGACAGCTGCAGAAGAACTGTTTCGTTGTTGTTGTTGACTGCGTAGAGTTGAACTTTGGACATGTTAGTAGCCTTGGGTGTTATCTGGAATTGCCTCTACGAAGGAAACAAAGTATTGGAATAAATTTTCTCTGCGAATGGTCTGGACTGCATAGGTTGCGTCTTGGATAACTATTGCAACGGGTTCTGTCCGGTCGGGGAGATAGGCAAACACGGAAGGTGAAGCAAACATCTCTCTCAGCCAAGCAGATTCTTCTTCTGTTAGCCAGTCGGTCGAAGCCGTCCATGTGTTAGTTAGATCCATTCTAAAGACTGTTGCACCATATCTTGAGGGTTGGTTGTCCTTGACGGAGTATGAAGCTGCGGACCAGTAGCCGGGAAGTCTATAGAGGGAAGCCCTTGTTGCATTCTGCACAAAGGTGTTTCTCTTCATAAATGTAAACCAGTCTCTGCCGCCAAGCGGGTTGATCCAGGTAAATCGGATGGGCTGGAATCCCCAGCAGTTCGTGTCGTCAATGTTTAGACAAATCACTTCTGAAACAGGGGTAGCACCAAGAGAACAAGTTCCATAAGTTTCATATGGGTATAAAGCCAGACACATCTTATCGAATTCACCAGGAGCTATTGAAGTGGTAATGTTCCAGTAGTTACTAAAACAACCAAAATTACCGCAGGAGACTGTGGTGCCGCTGAACCAGCGTAAACCCAAAGCCGTGTAGGCTTTAGTTGCTGTGTGTGAAACTGTGTAGAGTTTGTAAGCACCAGAAGTTGTAACAGTAAACTGTGCGATCTGTTCCCACTTTGCTGCATTAGAAGATGTTCCTGTTGCTCCCCAAAGGAACATGCTTGGGTGTGATCCTGCTGTTGCGTTGATGGATGGGATCTGGATTTCTATCAGGTCCCCTGTAATCACAGACATATCTCTGTAGGCCAAATCTGACCAGCCAGTGTAGCCTATTCCAAATCCTGTTGTGCAGTTGCTGTTGTAAGAAGGCTGAATGTATGGATCATTGTTCTGTAGAGTAATGCTTGGGTTAGAAGCGGGAGAAAGACCTGCGTCGTGGTAGCCAGGAAAGATGTCTCCAGGTGGCTGGGCTAAACATCCATAGTTGCCCGTGCCAAATAAAACATCTTGGTCTTCTGTGTATGTCGTAATGTCTGCCGGATTTATCTTAAAAGACGAAAGGTAATTTTCGGGTCCTGATGCTCCTGTTGCTGGTGAAGGTGCAACTGAGCACAACGGCCAAATGCCTCCGTTTGCCACCGTGTTGTAGTAGAATTTAGAACCAATGTAGGCGTTGTTGTTGTAGAGATCCACATTCATTGCATAAGGGAAAGTCTGTGGACCTGTTGCCGCCTCGAAGTTCCTGTTCAGCCAAGTTAAAGTAAAGTTCTCGTCGGACCTAATTGTCTGTGGAGAGTTCGGACAAGAGGTTAGAAACTTTCCGCCGGTATTAGCAACTTGCCCCAGCGCCATCTCATACTGCAGAATATCTTCTCCGCCAGTTGCTATGTAGGTGTAATACTTCTCAGGGGACTGTGCAGAAGCCCAGACTGCCACAGGGGTTGTGGAGTTCTGTGCTGGTCTAAAATCCCCATTTGCATATAGGCCATATGCTGGTTCCCCTGCTGCCCCAAGACCGTTGTAAAGCACAGGTGTTCCTGTTGCTGTGGTGGAATACTCCTCGCCCAACAGAATGTAAACTTCGGTTGCTAAGTAGTCTCCCAAGTAGAACTTTGTGTCAGATAAGAACGGAAGGTTCTCAGGGATTTGTATTTCAGACTGACACAGCGGCGAAACATCTATTAGCCCTTTGCCTGCTGGGTTGGGTGGAGTTTTGAATCTCAACGGTGTGTTAGTTCCAACATAGACGTCGAAGACATACCTGAACTTGAACTGAGTGGTCTGGTCCGACTCTACCATCCACACGATGGGATTGTATGCTGGAGACCAGATAGGTGGTGATTGTAGGGTCTGGGTGATTGCCATTATCTTACTTGGTGTTTTGTTTGTGCCTGAACGGCCAGATTGTGTTTACGAATTTCGTCCCTCTTCCACGCAATCCAGTTGAAAGCCGAGCGTAACGGGAGGACGGATGCTCTTTCAAACTCAAGAGGATTTGCTCCTGCAATGAGATTGATGAGTCCCCACCAAGATCTTGCAGCAGAAGTTCTTCCAGGCTGTCCAGGACGTCTTGGGATGTTCCCCTCTTCTTCTCCTTCTTCAGCAAAGAGTGAGCTGTATTCTTTAGTAATGAGTTTGCGGATTGCAAAAAAAAAGCATTAGCAGAACGGATTGCTGTGATGGGCATGTCCATGAACAGCTCCTTGCGGGCTTCAAAGCCATCTGTGTCGTATGGCTCTAGGGTAATCTTTGCCCCTCTGTGTTTTAGAATGGGCCTATATAACACTGCTGCAATATCAGCCAGTTTGTCGTCTGCTTTGGCAGAAGTGATGATGATATCTAAGTCTGCAAATTCCCCAATAGTTAAATCTTCGACTGCAGGTAGTCCATACTTTACTCCGTCGAATTCTACAATGGGTCTGATTGCGTCTGTGTTTCCTGTGAGTTCACCGATCTGTAGGTTTGCTTCTTCCCAGACCAACAACCAGTCTGAGTAGGGAAGTTGCTTTAGAAGTTTCTGTGGGCAGTTAGTTAGGCACTCCACAACTTCGAACTCTGCTGTCTTGCTTTCTCCTTTCGCCAGGATTTCTCTTAGGCGGTAGTAGGTTCTTAGGGTCACATCCTGAAATGCGAACTCTTGTTTGTTTATTCTAAATGTTGGTTTCATTTTCCTGTGATAATTTGTCTTACTTGCTTTGCGATCTCCTTAGCTAAAATGTTTGCTATGATCTTCTCGGTGGGCTTTCCTAGGTTGGTCCAGTATCTCGGCTTGATTCCGCCTTTGCCCTTCCCTGGTCTTGGGTTCCACCTTGCACTTGGTTTTTCCCCCTTGAAGTACCTTTTGGTTCCAAGGTCTAAGAATCTCCCGTAGGTTAGATAACCTGAAACAAGGGCAAATCCATCTTCGTTTTCTACCACTTTGACAGTTATAGATCCCTGCAGATTTCCTGTTTCGCCCACTGGTGCCTGCTCCCTTAGTTTGTTCTTCACGAGAACCTCTATGCGTCTGTAGGTTGAAGTTAAATTTAGTTCTGCCATTAGAACGCTGCGTCACACAGATTAAACGGTGAGTTGATTTGCACATCAAATATCGCCGCCCATCCTGCTAGATTGTTATTATAGGCCTCGACGAACGGGGTTATCGAAGCAATCGGGGTCATAATTTCGTATGGCACGCTTGAAGCTGCGGACATTATGACCTTGGAGAAAATGTCCTGCATGATCATCAAGGTCTCGTTGTGCGTGTTCACCTGCAGATCCTCTTCGTTCTTTGCTATGTCGCCCACGACGAACGTGAAGGTTAACACGAACTTACCGAACCTGTCCATCTCTGCATTCTCTGGGACCAAGAAGCAGAATGGGTACCGCTGGAAAGTCTCTATGTTGGTCTGCATGTCTATGTCGCTGGGCTGTCCCACTTGGAAGTGCTTGACGCCTAGGTGGGAAAGACAAAGCTCCCCGAAAGTCTCGACGAACTGTTTGTATGTGGTTGGGTTGGTAAGTGCTGCCATTTGCTATAAGTATGATTTAGTTGAATTCTGCCGAAGGAGTTTGTCTGCCTGAGTAAACCCCGTACTTCTTGCCCTCTGCCTTGAGCATCAGAACAGCATAACGCAAGGAGTCCATTGCATGGTTCCAGTCGTCGATGGGCTTATCTGTCCCGCTTCGGTAGGCGTAGTTGTAGTACTCTTGGATTAGATTGGTCGAATCTGGGCTAACAAAGACCTGGAAGGTTCTTACTCTGTCTATTCCGGCCCTGATAGAATCTGGACCTTTGGCCGTTGGCCTTATGTTTCTATAGCCCAGCCGCCTAATTGTCTCTATAGCCTTGGGCTCTGCTGAGTCTGCATAGATCACTGCGTCCCTCGGGATCCCCAGCTTAACCATGCGGTCGAAGACATCTTCGTTAGTTAACCCCGTCTGGTAGAGAAGCTCTTCCACCCAGAGGGACTTAGACTTCTTTCTTACCTTCAGGAGAACAGTAGGGTCTGAGGCGAACCCCCAGTCCATCCCATAGACCACCTCGGCTTCTGGGTCGGGCTGAAAGTCGAAGTGCCAGCCCTTGAAGACCTGTCCTTCCCCTATGTCCCGCCATTGCCCCAGGATGTGGTGGGCAAAGTAGTCCTCGTCTTCTTCTCGGAGGGCTTCCCACTCGGCAACCTTAGTTGGGTCTAGATTGTCCTTGTTGTCCAGGTAAGTTGTGTGGAGATACCCGTGGGTCGAAAGCCATTTAGGATTGGGCTGCCCGTCCGGAAGATAGAAGCGTTTGAACAGCCAGTGGTTTTTAGAAGTCGGGTTAAACAGAACGAAGATTCTCCTCTCCGTGCCCTTCTGTCTAAAAGAGTCCACCAGCTTTAGGTATTCCTCTTCTGACGGAAGCTCTGTTGCCTCGTCTACTAGCAGGTGGGTAACCCTAGCTAAACCCTTGCCCTTCGCCGTGATCGTCCCTTCGGCCAGCTTCATCGCGTGGGTTAGAATCAGATTGTCGTTTAGCTTATTTCGGATCTCGTCGCCCTTAATCTCCAAGTAGCCCGTAAGTCTCCACTGACCAATAAGGTCTAAGATGTCCCGGTAGATAGAGTTGGTCAAAGCCTTACTAGTGTATCTCGCGACCACACCCCTGAAGTATTCCTTGCCCATCAGCTTCATCAGGAAGTAGGCTGCGATGTTTGTAGACTTGCCCGAGGCTCTGCCACCACTTATGACCCAGTAGGTCTTGTCTTCATAGAAGATTGGGGCGTAAGCCTGCAGGAAAGCGAAGGCAGACATTAGTCTTCTGAACTTTGCTTGGGTGGTAAGATAATCTGCATCGGCTCTATGTTGGACCCATCTGCGTTCTGTAGAATGGTCGTGGTCATGTCCGGGAGAAACTTCTGGGACAACTTAGTCATCACGTTTACATAGTCCTTAGGACTGTCCACACGGATTTGCTCCAGGGCTGCCTTAAAGTTTTCTTGCTCGGATTCTAAAATGTCCGCGAACAATTGGCGGACTATAGCTGTGGTTCTGTTGGGGAGTCCGGGCGGTCTGCCTGGTCCTCCTGGGTTTCCTACTTCGAATGACATACTGTTTTTTTCCTGTTTTTATTTCACTTTACAAATTAGCAAGGTTTCACTTTGCATATTGTAAATACATCTTCTTTACTTTGTTTACTACTGCCCTTCTGCACGAGCCGCAGCCTGTGTCCCTTCTGTTCTCCCCTGTAGCCTTATTGAAGATCAAGTAGACAACTTGCAGCTCTGTGGGCTGCCAGACCTTCTTGTCTGTCTCGAACCAACTTCTGTGCTGGTCAAATAGTGCTTGGACTTCTAAGCTCATCAGAATAGTTTTGTGTGAATCTTATCCGCCTCGTTACAAAGCCAGCCTGTCATTAACGCCAGGGGTATCGCTGTCGTCCATGGTGTCTGTAAAATCAGCAGGTGCATCGCTAAGCTCATGTAGCAAGCCAAGCAAGTCGCGCACGTTAGAGGCGGTTTGTTCAGCCTGAGCTTCTTCAGGATCCAGATGTAGGGCTGTGAGTTCAGAACTGGGGGTATTGCCATTGCAAGAACGGCAGCCTTCAGCATATAGTTCAGGAGTAAAGAATTCATTTATTATTTCTATTTTAGTTGTTGGTTTTATCTGCAGACGTTCCCTCTGTCTCATTACGTCTCTCGTCATCTTCTTCTCTTCCGTCACGAAGTAAATCTCCGTGCCCTTGAATTTCCATTTGATTTGTTTGGTCATTGTGTTTTGTTTTTATTTCTGTCTCAGTCCTAACATGTCTCCGAATTCTGTTGATTGTAAGGGAGACTGAAGTTCTGGGTATTTGAGTTGCCCTAGCCAGCGATGAAACTGTGTGGTTCTCGCTAACGAAGGTTTCGAATAACTTTCTGTCGTACCAGGGGAGTCTTGCAAGTTCTTCTCTAACTGCATCTGCTCGCTCCATGAAGGTGGGATCCTCTTCGTAAATCTCGTCTGCATATTCGTCTGTGATTTCATCGTTGTGTTTTCTATAAGTATGAAAGAACTCAGAAGTGGTAGACCTCCACTGATTCAAAAGTATGCGGACGATGTAAAATCTACCACCACCTGAATCAACTATGGCTAAACAGTCCTTCTTCTTTAGAAATTCTTCAAGACAAAAGTGCAGCAGTTCCTCCGATAGATCGCTGTTGTTGGAGATGCGAGAAGCTGCGGTCAGTAGCTCCTTGTAGTTCTCCCGCATAAACTGGTCTATCGTCACGTCCCACTTTAGTCTATTTGAAATATGTCCTCTGGACCGTTGGAGCCTTCGCATACATCTTGAACGTCCGAGAAGGTAAAAGAAAGTGATCTAGCCCCACCTTGGAACCCACGATTGATTCTGATGTAACCTTTCATCTGTAGAAGATTAAGGGTTGTAAAAATCTCATCGGGCCTAAAGTTGAATTTGTACCCTAGCCACTCGTCGGAGCTAAAGCAACACTTGTTCTGAATCGACCAGCTGAACACGTAGTTCAACAACATCTTCTCTAGGAGTGAAAGTCCTTCTTCTCTAAAGATCCAGGGATCTATTCTCAAGAGGATCGCAGCTTCTGTTCTATCGTCTGCCATTATTCTGCTCCTATCATTTTACCTATTGTGTCCAGGGTGCACGCTGTCCAGATTTGGTTTTCCAACCTTACTGGATCGTGTCCAAGCACAACTACATTCCCTGACGGGGTTAACTTTACTTCTTGAATTAGCCATTCACGTCCTTCGACTGTGAGGTAAATTCCATCTGGCTTATCAAGCCTCTGCTTTTGGGTTCTTACTACAAATGCCATTACTATTTTCCTTCTCTTGTTATAGTTAGTCGGTCCCTCTTTGTTCCCTCAAGAATAAGGTCGTCGAAGTGGCCCATGTTGACGTTCATCCAGACGCCTCTCTCGTCGTTGTAGAAGCTGGACATTAAGAAGCCCAGTGAGGTAACATAAGTTCTGTCTAGGATCCAGATCCCTTCGTAGCCTTCGATTGTGTAAGTTAATTTTTTTTCCATATTGTATATATCTTTTTGTTTATTTGTTACTTTTTTGTCCGGTAACAGGTTTTTGTTCTTATTTTGTTACTGGAAAACCTTATCGTATGATAGTGTGCTGTACGTTTTTCTCCAATTTATCTTTGTTTTTCCACGGTAACAGAATTTTGGTAGAGTCCTGTGTAAATCTTATACGCTATACGAAAGCGTATTTTGTACTTAGTTTATATAGCTCTTTTATTATTTTTGTTACTTTAATAAAATAGTATAAAATAGTATAAAAACCACTCAGTACACTATCAAACAGTAAGGTTTTTCGGTAACAGAATTTTTGTTACTTTCTTGTTACTTTGTTACCGAAATTGTCATACTAGAGTGTAAGAGGTTTGGTTAATAAGATCAGTTGGATCTTCAAGAGAACTAAGACCGATAGATTTCCTGGTAAACTTAAACCCTCTAACGTTAGAAGACTGTCCCCACTTAAACCATCTTGGTGACTTTGCTCTCTTAGAAGTTAGCTTGTGGGACCCTTCTATGTTGCCAAAGTCATCTGAGATACTTTTGATAACGTTCTTCCAATCCATTTTAAATTTAAGGGCTCCTGAAATACCAACCAATTCATCTTTGTGCAAGACAATCTCTTCTGCGAAGCTAAGTTCGTTTTCAAATAGGTCCTCTAAATAAGATTTGATCTCCCAGTAGAAGTTAGACTTGTTGTGTTCAGCAGATTTTTTAAATGCATTTGTCTTTAAAATAGATTCATCAAATCTTGTTCTTCTTCCTTTGTCTGCATTCACAGGGGTTCTATTGATTAGCCAATGTAGCATGTAGGGAATTTCCGATTCCATCTTTTTGTAAAATTGGGGATCCACCTTTTCTTTTGGAAATTTAAGAAGCTCTCTAATCCAAAATCTAACTTCTTCCTCTTGGACTTTCATGAAATCAAGAACTTCGTTGGAGGTAATTACAAAGTGCAGGTGATTTTGTATCTTGTATTTTTTACTAAACTTATCGTTGACCATAACATAGGGCTCTGTAATTAGGGGCTTTAACTTAGAAACAAAGTTTGGATCCTTAACAGGTTCTATGTCGTCCATGTCTACAATAAATTTAGAAGCATATGGGCCGTTGAACGTGTCCATAAAATCTGCTACTGATGCTCTTCCCACATTAGATTCACCGAAGATCATCGCCAGCAGTCTTGCCAAGACAGACTTGGCAGCTTCTCTATCTTTAGAAACTAACACAATAGTTGGCATTTTCCTGGTTGGCTCTGTAATCAAAGTTTGTAAATAGTCCCAAAATATTTCCCTTTGGTCTTCTTCCAATAAACTTGTTCCGAAAACGTGATTTACAAACCCTTGGATAGTTGGGAAAGACCCTTCTACAAACTGCTCTGGTGAAAATGGTGGCTCTTGGAATGTGTTCCAGTACTTTAAAATCCTGCCATTTATTTTATCTTCAGAGGTAATTTCTTGTTCATATGCTAGCAAGCTTGGCTTAGAAACAAAAGAGGTATACTGTCTTATCTTGCCCTTCCAAGTTGCAGAACCTGTTTTAATTGTAATGTTGTCCTTAGATCTAATTTGCAGAGTTTCGATGTGTGGGTTAGAAGGGTCTTTGACTATCTCGTAAAAATCGTCTCCAATCATCACATAAGGTATATCTTGCCCTTTCAATAGGTCATCCTCCTTAGATCTAATTTCGTCGAAGAGAGCTTTGATAGTTTTTGCCTTCATCGTCATCTCCTTGGTAATTGGAGCAATACTTTCTTTCTCCAAAGCACCCTTAAATGCAGACTCCAACCTTTCTTTGTCTCTGGATTTATTTTTAGAATTTGGATTTAATGCCAACTTTTCGTGCATCAAGACCAGAACTTCTGCCGGTGGAATTTCAATTAAACCACCTTTGATAAACTGTGCTACCCTTTTGGTAACAGACATGATTGTTTCATAGATGGTTTTATCAGAAGACTGGGACAAAATGTCCAGCTGGTAATTTAGTATTCTAAAGTCTTCTTTGATAGAAGAACCTACCCCAACATTTGGATCAAAGATGGAATTTAGAATTGCTGACACTTTTGGTTTAAAAGGGATAGCATCAGGTACGCAGTAGATATCGGGGTCGTGATTGATAAACATTGGCTGGGATAAAACAGCTTGTGAATTATCAAACGCAACTCCCCAGAGGTTTTCAAAGTGGGGGTAAACCCCTTCAAGAAGAGTTTTTCTATAAAAGTCATTGACGGCATCATCTGCAATGCCAGATAGAAAACTGCCATCTATTTTAATTAATCCCTTTAATCCAAAAGATGTAGATTTAAAACAGAGCACAACTTCTGGAGTTGTACAAATCTTATCCACAAGTAAATCCCAATCTACATCTGGGTTGTCTTTTCTGTCTATGTCAAACCCTGCAACTTCATTCCAAGTGCCGGGGATAAAACTTGTTTTGTTCCTCATCGTAAAAAGACAAGGAACTAACATGTAAGGAAATTTAAATTTCATAGATCGAACTGCATCCCTACCGTGCAATGCAAATTGTTCCCTATAATATTCTGTCATAGACTTAAGCCCTTGGTGGGTTTTAATGTCCAAGGCTAAATCTACAAGTCCAACAGTTGTTTTAGGTTCATGATCCGGTTGGAAACAATCATGATACTTGTCGTCGTTTTTAAATAAACTAAATTTCATGATTATAATTTAAGGCTGTAAAACCCTCCATTCGCCTTTGTTATATTGAATCCAAAGTTTTTCGTATCCCCATTCATTATTTTCAATAGCACAATATCCCATAGATTTAAAACTATCAAGAAGTTCAGCAAAAAGTTCAAAGTCTTCGACAAGATAATCTTCTTCTTCATAATTATAATGAAAAGTTGCAATCATTAATGGTTTACTATAATCTTCGTTTATTATATCAATTCTTAGTCCTTTTATGTAGCCATAAAAATAATCTTCAGCACAGGTAAGTTTATTTAGTTTTTCCATCATTGTACATGTCTGAGATGTGTAGTTCAAGCTCGTTAATACGAGCAATTAAAGCGTCTTTAGTCCAGTAGATGTAATCATCTGCAGGGCGTTGTGGTTTGATACCTTCTGCTGCGCATTGATCCAAATAGGCCTGCAGAATAGCTACCGGGTCTTGATTTTGTTTTTCCATATTTTATTTTATTGTATTGTTTACCGATAAAAAAAAGTCAGAATTACCAGGAGTGTTGGGCCTCCCGATAACCTGACTTTTCAAGTTGTTTGTTTTATTATCCTGACCCAACCAGAAGAATAAACTTGTTACTAATTATACTATATACCTTTTCTTTTGTTTCTTTTTTTCACCTTACCAGCCCGTAATCTTGGACAATCTTTTTTATCCTGGATGTAGATGTCCAGCCCATGCGGTCGATGATGGCGTAGAAGGTTTGCCCCTGGTTGAACAGCCGGATAACTTCTTCTATTTCTTCTTCTGTGCTCCTGGGTTTGGATTTACCCAATGAGGTATTTTTTGGTTGCTTAGGTCTAGGGGGTAGATACTTTGCACGTGCTGACTTCAGCCATTGTGGTAATAGAAGCATGTCGTAGAGTTGCCCCCGGTCGACCCCTACCTTCTCCATTCTGTCCTCCAATTTGATTAGATGTTCTACGGAGGCTTGGATAAACCTAGCCCTTGTTCTAAGGTAGGGCTGTCTGTCTTTGGCGGATACAGGCCCAGACAACACCATGTTCTCGAACCTCGTGTCCAAAGGGTTTCCGTTCACATAGAAGAAGTGGGGGGTAAAAACCAACACCCCAGTGTAGCACTCCCAGATAATTCTGGTCTTAGTTCCCAACGACCTTCTGGTTATCTGTTCTCTAACCATCGAATTGTCCACGTTGTCGTAGACGCCATACTTGTCGTTGTCGCAGTAGAGAACACCCAGTTGGTTTACCTTGATGTCGTGCTGGGGGTGTGGAAAGAAAATCTCCTCCTCGTGGTCTTCCAACGACGGAAACATGCACTCAAACCAGTGCCTGGATGGGTGGACTATCATGCCCAGGAGATACCTAAAATAACTCGACGTGCGTGGGTTTTACAGATGCCGAACAATGCGGCGATTTGTCTTTGGCTTAGACCTGTGTTCTGGTGGAGGAACCTAATGGCTGCCACATTTTCAGCGGTCAACTTTGCGTTGCCATTTCTTTCTCCTTCGAAATTACAGTTGATTTTTTTCATATAGATTCTATGTGCTGATGGACCGTTTGTTTCACAAAAAACCCCCTGGAAGTTATGAGAAACCAGAGGGTAATTTTGTTATGCAATTAGAAAAATGGGGTCAATAAGATAAAAAATGTAGAATATGACAACCACCCCCATTTTCTATTTGTTATAGTTTTCTGTCTGGGAAAAGTTTCTTCTTAGCAAAGAGGTAGCTTTTGAGCTTCTCTTCGTTAACCAAAGAAGACTTGTAGGTCTTGGCCAGCTTAATTTCGGTTTGTTTAGTCATATTAGCTGTTAGGTGCCTGATAGAAGTTCATGCCAAAGGGTTCGCAGCCTTCTGTGCCACCATACCAACCCACGTTTGCAGAATCTCTTGTGCCAACCATGGTCCTCTTCTTCCATGCGTAGGGTTGTTTCGGAGTAACCAAAGACCCAAAATACGGGTTTCCTCTTTCTGGAAGTTGTCCGTCCAACACCTGTGGTGCCACATAGGCCTGGTAGGCCCCGGGATGAAGTACCATCCACTCGATCATTCTCTTAATGTAGGTTTCACCTGCAGAGCGAACTTGCTCCATTAGAAACTTTAGCTCTTCTAGGGTAACCGATTCTGAATTTTCGGACGTTGGGGAAACCACCGACTTGTTGAAGATTTTATACTTTAGAAATGGGAGAGCGTAAAATAGCCCCCAGTTGCACATTGCGTTGCCGATGTAGTTGTCTAGGAGAAACTGGTTGTCTGCAGAAACTGTGCCCGTCACAACCTGATTCTTTAACTGCATATAGTAGGTGGCCCCAATGTAGTTTTGGAGCACGATATCCTGAGCCTGTAAAATTGATGGAATAAGGTCTGCGGGAGACACATTCTGATTAATGGAGGTGAAGGCTTTAAGTTTCTCTTCAGAAACTAGCAGTGCTAATTTTTGTGCCATGTGTTATTCTATTGCTGTGGTTACTTCTTGACCAGCTACCTGCTGACCTTCTTCGTTGAAAATCTTCTTCGGCTGGATGTACAGTTCTGTGTCGTACCCGTAGTAGTGCATTAGACGGTCGAACACCTTTAGGAGGGTTGCCTGGTCTGGTTGGATAACTGTGGAAACAAAGTGCTGGTAGGAAACTGTAATTTCGTCTGCGTTGTTCGTGAACCCATTGGCCCCTAAGTCCTTGATTCCAAGTAGGAGGGGTGATGTAATTCTGTGTCCCGTTAAAATTCTAGAGGTAATCCTATTTTCCAACGTGATGTAGTAATCGTCGTTGGCCGAGTTCAAGGCTGTGACCTCCAAGTTGTGCTCTTTGTCGTCAGCAAAAGAAAGAAAGAACTTACCAGCCCCGTCTACTCCTGAGAAGTTAGACGCAATTTCCTGGTAGATGTCCTGGCGTTCTTCTGGTGAAGGTATTCCATTGTGGAATTGCAGCACCAAGCTAGGATTTAACCCGTTCATTAAGTTCCAGTAGTGGAAAGAAGATATGGAAACGTCAACCTGAATATCGGTAAGAGAGCCAGAATAAGCAGGCATAGGGTAGTATTTCTGCCCAGGGTTGTGCTTAAAGAAATACAGAATTTGGTTAGGGTAAAGTGCTGCATGTGCGGGGTCGAAAGACTTATAGCCCTTAGGCTTGTAGGCGTCCTTTTTATATTTGGTCCAGTCTGCAGAGTAGTAGTACCACTCCACGCGATCTGTGTCGTAGTCGATGTGGCCAGAACGGATATCATTAAAGTCCATGTTGAACATGTCGATAATTTTATCTCCGGTTTGGTTCCAGATAATGTTTAGGGCTGCACCACCGTAAATAATGTAGTCCAACGCAAATCTGTCGAACACGTCGTTCCAAGACTGCATGTAGTTTGCTCTCTTGAGCACGTAATCTAAATTCGGATCTACGGTCTTTAGACCTTCCCCGATCGTTGCAATGTGCTTAGACACGATGCACGACCGGTTCATAGCCGAGCCGTTATACAAAGGGGTAATCAGGGCGTTGGGGTAGAGATTGTCTGCACCGTAGTTTATCCATGATTGGCCTTTGACTTCAAAAACTCTAGCAAGCGTTGGATCTGGAACGGCTTGGGAGAATTGTTGAAAAGAAGCTTTTGGTTTGTTTTCTTTGTTCATCATCTATAAGTATGAAATGGACAGAAACTGACATTGGAAACATTTTTTTTGTTTAATTCTATAATGGATATATAATTTATGACAAAAGATCTAAAGAAAATTGCGACAAATTTATTACTTCACATTAACGGTGGCATTGGTAAGTGCATCATGGCTACTGCAGTTATTCGCTCATATAAAGCGGCGAATCCGGACTCGAAAGTCGTGGTAGTTTCAGGTTATCCTGAAGTGTTTGTTAATAACCCAGACGTCCACAAAAACTTTCCCTTTGCCACGGCTTACCTCTGGCAAGATTATTACGGCCAGCCTAGCTGGAACGTTTCTGCCCATGATCCTTACATGGAACAGCATTGGATTAAAAACGACAAAGTTCACCTTATAGATATCTGGTGTGGCATGTTGGGCGTTGAATCGGTGCAGAAAACACCACTGCTTTATTTTTCTGGGCCAGAAGTTGACGAGTTAACCGCCATGATTAAAACTGACAAGCCCTTGATGGTTGTCCAGTCGACTGGAGGGGGAAACCCTGCTGCCAGGTCATGGACTAGAAATCCACCCCCGTCGGAGTTCGAAGAGTTTATCAGCACTTTCAAAGACACACACTTTGTTCTGCATCTGTGTCTGCCAGAAACTCCTGCACTAGTTAACTGCCACCAGAGGTTAGAAACCCTAAACCGTCGTCAGGCTATGTGTTTGATACACTATGCTGCAGAGTTTGTTGGTATTGATTCCTTTGGTCAACATGCTAGAGCTGCCAATCCAAGCGCTGGCCCTACTGTTATTTTCTTCCCACTTGCGGAGTCAGTAGATAAATTAGGTTATAGGCTGAACACGTTTAAAAACCTGGTCCCTACTTCTGAAGTTCAGAATTTACTGAAGGGTCACCAGGACTACTATGCAACTGTGTTTAAGTTGTCTATTGAAAATGCTTCGGACAATTGTCCAGTTCCTGTTGGAACTAGATGGTTTCAATTTGGCCCAACGATAGAACACATCAGTGGGGATAGGTATGGAATTAAAGCAAATCCTTAAATCGGGTAGCGAACAATAACAATCCCAGAACCTCCGCAGCCTCCGACAGCGCTAAAGTTAGATCCTCCTCCTCCACCGCCTGTATTAGGAACTCCAGCGCTTCCCACTCCGTTGGTAGCTCCAGTTCCCCCACCACCATTTCCACCTGCCCCGTTAAGAAAGTCAGCAGCACCTCCTCCACCACCTGCGTAGAAAACGTTAGCCCCTGTAATACAGGAAATTTTACCTGATCCTCCGGCTCCAGCTGTATCTGCTCCTCCACCTGTGCAAGTTGAATTACCACCGGATGCTCCTGCTCCTCCACCACCTGCTCCACCAAAGTATCCGTTAGCTGCAATATTTACTGAGCAGCCCCCACCAAATCCTTGACTTGGAGAAGTAGACGGAGTATTTCCCGCCCCACCGTTAGGAGGTGCACTTTGTGCAGCCCCTCCTGCTCCACCACCGTTTGCTCCAGCAGATCCACAACATCCTCTTAAGATAGTATTATCTATAAAACACCCACCTGCTCCGCCGCCAGCAGAAACTAAAGAGTTAAAACAAGAAGGTTGACCGTTGGTAGAAGATGCTCCTCCAAGACCGATTGTGACTGGAAATGAACAAGACGAAAGGGAAACAGCTGCACAGCATCTCCATCCTCCTGCTCCACCCCCACCAGACCCTGCAGGTCCAGAGCCAACTCCTGCTTTTCCTCCTCCCCCCCCGCCTCCAATAACTAAGTATTGAAAACCGGTTCCTCCTTTGAAAACTTGGAAAGTTCCAGAACATCTGAAAGTGTGAATTTTATATCCACCAGAGCAGGTAATTGTTCCTCCTGCTGCGCAGATACCAGTTCCTCCTTGAGGTGCTGAGAAAGATGATGCTGAAAATAAACCCATATTAAACGAAGTTAAGTGCGAATGTTCCTAGATAGTTTGTACCATCGTAGAATAGATTAATAACATCTATACCTCCAACGGTTGTAGTTAGGACTGGTGGGTTGTTGTAAGCCCATTTAATTGTTGGGAAAGTAATAGTGTAAGAACCTACTCCACCTTGAGTTACCTCAATCATGTAGTTTGCTCCAGGTAAAGGATTAGAGAAAGTTAAAGTTGTAGAACCAAGTAGAGTTAAAGTTTGGTTGTTAGAGTCATTCCAGTTGACTGTTGCTGTTCCTGTAACGGTTCCGATATCATTTACTAGAGATGCACCTTGACCAAAAGCAACTAAGTTTGGTGTGTGAACTGTGTTGGCGTAGCTTGAAGTTAGGTTAACTCCTAAAACATAAGCAGATCCGTGGCAAGCACAAGCTCCGTATCCAATCGCAACTGCACATGACGTAGTAGCATTAGCTGATCTACCTAGTACAACTGCTCCTTCTCCGTTTGCACATCCATCAAATCCAACAGAAACTGATCTTCCTACTGCTCTTTGATTATATCCCATTGCTACACCAAATGCTCCTGCATTTGCCCCAGAACCGATTGAAATTGCTGCGTCTCCGTCTGCTATATTACAAGATCCAATTGCTACCGCAGTGTATTGGTTTGCCGTAACAAATTGTCCTATTGCTATAGATGCACATCCCTGGTTTCCTCCTACGCAAGAGTTTGTTCCTATTACAACGTTATTAGCTCCACAGTTGTTTGCTCTGATGCACGAGTTTGTTCCGATTAAGACACTTCCTGTAATTTCGCAGTTTGGATCTGCGCAGTGGGAAATTCTTGAGTTTGTCCCAATCATAACAGTGCTGCTATGTAGAGTAGAATTTAGACCTTGATCAGTTCCAATTATTACTGATTTGCAAGCCCCAGTTCCTCCAAAGGAAGAATAACCTAATAATAAAGATCCTGTTCCGCCAGGAAAAATTGTTGAACATGAACCTAGTACAAGAGCACAAGCAGAATAGTTTGCTGAAAAATTACCTATAACAGAAGATAAATCCTTAGAACTTAAAGTGTAAGAATTATTTCCTAATACAGTACTATAAAAACCTGTTGTGCAAGACTGATATCCCACAACTGTAGAAGATTGTCCTCCTGCTCTTGCAGCATTTCCAACAGCAACTATACCTCCATTTCCTACTCCTGAAGCACACCAACCGATAATTGTAGTGTTATCGGCATTTCCAGATTGACAGTGTCCTATACCTATTGCAAATTGTCCGGAAACATTAGAATTTCCTATTGAAATTGAATTTACCCCTGTAGATCTAGAACAACATCCAATTGCTATATTTGCATAATCTCCTGCTCCAAACGAAGAACATGTATTAGCATTAAAACCAAGACTGACAGAATAATTTTGATTCCCAGAAGTTGCTCCAACCCCAGTAGAAACTAAGTTGGAAGTTGCTTCGACAGTAACAGCCGCTGTTCCACCAGGTGCTGCTGCTCCCGTTGGTCCTACTCCCCCAGTTGCTCCGTTAACCCCGGACGTTCCAGAAGTGCCAGATACACCAGAAGTTCCGGAAGTACCTGAAATGCCAGACGTTCCAGACGTACCGTTAGCTCCGGAAGTTCCTGACGATCCATTTACACCGGAGGTACCAGAAGTTCCAGAAGATCCAGACACACCAGAAGTTCCGGACGAACCCGATACACCAGAAGTTCCAGAAGAACCAGAAACACCAGAAGTTCCAGAAGATCCATTAACCCCGCTTGTTCCACTTGAACCAGATACACCAGAAGTTCCACTTGTTCCAGACGATCCAGATACACCAGAAGTTCCGGACGAACCAGACACACCAGAAGTTCCACTGCTACCTGAAGATCCGTTTACACCAGAAGTTCCTGACGATCCAGCAGAACCAGACACACCAGAAGTTCCAGATGAACCAGACACACCAGAAGTTCCACTTGTTCCAGAAGTTCCGTTTACACCAGAAGTTCCGCTAGAACCAGAAGATCCGTTAGCCCCGTTTACCCCAGAAGTTCCGGAAGAACCAGATACACCGGAAGTCCCAGAAGTACCAGACGATCCAGCTGCACCGGTCGGTCCTATAGGTCCCCCAGTTACTGCACCAGTAAAATTAATTGTTGTTGTAGAAACTTCGAAGGGAAGTACGTTCCCGAATCCGTCTGTTACTGGCTGGAGTGTTCCATCAGCCCCAGAAGCCCCTATGTTTAGTAGAGCCCCGTATGAGTTTTTGATTTGATCGCCTGATAAGTTCATTTGTTGATAAGTATGATTTTTGTGTTTTCTGCCGAATTATGTGTTACCTGGTCCGATTGGATCTGGAAAATTAACTTCAAAGTCGGTCGGTTGGCCGAACACTTGGGTTAAACTTTCCGCCCATTGAATATACCAGAATGCTGGAGAATTTAGAGTTGTTTCTGCAGGTAGGACCCAATTTAGAGTTTCATCTTCTGCAGTCTTTGGTATTCCGTAGTGCTGATTGCAGAGTAATCTTGCATTGTCTGCTTCTTCCGATGTAATGTACTGATAACCTGTTATTGTCTTAGTAATCATAATTAGTAGATTGAATAATATGCGTTAACGTTGGACTGTATTCCTGCTGAGTTTGTAGATTGTCCAGAATCCCAGATAACCAATTCTTGTTCCAGTGCTTCTGAATAATAAGCTTGATTTTCATTATAAGCAAAAATACAACTATAAATATCTGCAATAGCCGAAGCATTGTTGCTTAGAGCAAGAGACGAACCATTTCTCCAAATCTGAGAAGTTGATGTTGTAATTGTAGTTCCAAATAGAACTTCATATGCAGTAGATGAAATACTAGAATTTGGAAAAGAATAATAATTTTTCCACTGAAAATAAATGTTGTTGTCATCCCAATGAGCAAGCAAAGGACCTGCAATTGTAACAGCATTCCCAGAAAATCCAGTCATCCTATCTGTAATTGCAGTCTTCTTTTTTCCAACCAAAAGTTGAGCAACTTCTGTAGTTGTAAAAGCAGTGAATGTCATCAGAGATCTGGTATTTAGAGCGTAAATGGTAGGTTTAGAATTGATGGTCCAAATAACTCCATCAGCTGCTATTTGAGGTTGAAATAAAGCAGTTGTTTGGGTAGCATTAGCCCCATTACCACTTTGATCATACCAGGTTGTTATAAAGCCATTATTTGCTCCAACAAATGTAGTTAATGCAGAAGTATCTAAATCTTCTCCTACAAATCCAATATCCTGTTCTGCATTATCAGAAGATCTTCTAACTCTCAAAGCAGATCCAGCATAAGTAGAAGATAATTTTCTAACAGAATAGGCTCTTTTAGCTCCTGGATAAGCATCAAGAAGTAAGGTTGCTCCCCCACCAGCAGCCTTCAGAAAAGTGAATGGTGTAGTAAACATCTTAAGAGAAGTTTAGATTAGCATTACCAAAGTAGCCAGTTACACCTGCTATGTAAACCAAAGAAACTGCGTCCGTTGCTCCAGCTGCTGTCGACAAAGTTGGAGGTGTTCCACCCGGCCATTCTACATCTGATCCCCACGAAACCGTCTTGCCTCCTGTTCCTCCCTGAGTTAGGAAGAGGGTGTAGACTGCCCCGTCGATCGGGTTAGACTTAGTTAGTGTGGTGATGCTGGAAGTCAGAGTTAGCGTCTGAATGTTAGAGTTGTCCCAGTTGATGGTTGTTGTGCCACCGGTAGAACCTATAACGTTGGTTAGAGATGCAGCTTGACCGTAAGCTACTAAAGAATTAACGTGCGTTGTGTTTGCTCTGGTTGAAGAAAGACAAGCTCCAATAACTGTTGCATTTACGTGCGTTGAACAAGATCTATATCCAAAAACTTGTGCGCATAGTGCAGTAGAACAAGAGATTGCTCCAATAGTTGTTTGATAACCATCATATCCCCCACCTGCTCCAGTGTTCCTTACTGTATATCCTATAGCAATACCACCACTACTATCAATTGAACTACTGCTCCATCCAATAACGACCGAAGTTTCACTATTAAAAATACAACTTGCCAGTCCTATTAAAGTGTTTCCTCCTTTGTTTACATTGCCGCAACTAAGTAGTCTTGTTCCAAAAGCTACATCTGGATTATCTGAATCTAAAACTGTAACACAACTTCCAACTCCAACGTTATTTTGGATTGTGTTGTAAAGATTAGAAGAAACTACAACTTGATCACCTATTGCAACTGCTCCATTTCCTGTGTTAGCTCCCCTCCCAATTATTACGCAAGATTCTCTACCGATTGCAATTGAAATATTTTGTGTAGAAGAAGCTGCCTGCCCAATTACTATAGATCTTGATCCGGTGGTCTGTGCTGAATTACCAATCACAACTGAGTTGCAAGCCCCGGTACCTCCGACAGAAGAAGAACCTAAGACTATGGTGCCGGTTGCTCCTGGGAAAACTTTTGATGCAGTTCCGATTGCTGTAGAACAAGCAGAAGTAGAACAAGATAAATTTCCTATTACAATTGCGCAAACTGCTGTTGTAGATGTTGTAGCATTTCCATCTCCGTTGCCTAAAGCAATAGAAGAATCTCCACAATTACAAATACCAAATCCGATTGCAATACCTTTACATGCAGAAGATCCAGAAACTACTCCTATTGCTATTCCATAATCGCAACATGCTTTAGCGTAGTTTCCTACTGCAAGAGCAGAATCAGAACCACAAGCAAGAGAATTTTGTCCGAGTGCAATATTTCCTTGACCAACTGCGCAAGCATAAGAACCAACTACTGTTGTTGCTCTCCCTGGTAATCCACCAACTTGTGAGTTAGAAATTGCTCCAGATCCAATTGCAATGTTGCCATCATTGTTTTGAACAGTAGAATTATATCCAATAGAAATTGAAGTTGAACTTGTTGCTGTTGCTCCAACCCCAGTAGAAACTAAAGAGTTTGTTTGCTCAATGGTAATTGGAGAAGATATCCCCGATGCTCCAGTTGCTCCGTTTACCCCGGAAGTTCCTGACGTTCCGCTAGTCCCAGAAGTACCTGACGTTCCGGATGAACCATTCTGTCCAGGAACTCCAGTTTCTCCGAATGCTATTGCTTGGATTGTTCCAACCAAGTCGGAAAGAGCCCCAGGAGAAAATAAATCTGTAAAAGTAATTCTTACCCCAGAAGCAGTTTTATTGGTTACGATTATATTTGCAAGCCCTGAAATACTTAGATCAAATGCATAACCGCCGGAGAAAGATCCAGAC
>Ga0114979_10000334_pt1 | contig 30873 bp, 24 predicted proteins | sample S_140625_EF_Meta_FD_87315 | JGI IMG/M metagenome (GOLD analysis project Ga0114979, IMG submission 87315) | Freshwater microbial communities from Lake Simoncouche, Canada to study carbon cycling - S_140625_EF_MetaG | ecosystem: Environmental > Aquatic > Freshwater > Lake | place: Lake...
ATCAAAGCCCGGACCATGCCCGAAAATTGCTGCCTTTGCGGTTCCTGCTGTTTTCGCGGTTTTTGCTCTTTCTGCTCTTTCTGCATCTTCTCTTGCACCCAGTTCGGTCTGATCAGCGGCCTTGCCCAACCGGAGACCTTTATATGCTTTACGAATTCCGCTCCCGAGCGACGGGTACCGTGGTCATGACAGCCGATGTGGCCGAGCCACTCTTGCGCGCGATGGGCAAAGAACCCACCCCGTCCGGAATCGTCACGGTAGCTCAACTGCCCGAGATCATCGCCCGACTCGAGCGGGCGCGAGCGCACTCATCTATCCATGCTCCCGCACAAATCGACCACCCCTCATCGGAACCCTCTAAACACCCCTACACGGACCCGGACACCGAGGCGCCCGAGCCCCCCGTGTCGTTTGGTGCGCGCGCCTGGCCGCTACTCGATCTGCTTCAAGCGGCGCATGCGGGAGGGCGTGACGTCGTCTGGGGCGTCTAATCCAAAAGCCCTGGCGCTGCGCGCTTAGCCCAGCGCAGACACCAGTTCGCGCCGTGCCTGATCCAGCGTCCAGGCCCGACGACGCGCCGCGTCGGCCAGTTGATCTTCACCAATCCGTCCAACGTTAAAATAGCGTGCCTGCGGATGTGCAAGATAAAAACCAGCCACCGCCGCTGCTGGTGTCATCGCGCCAGAATCTGTGAGGGCCATCCCAAATTGCTCGGCCCCCAAGACCCGAAACAGTTCGGCTTTGACCGGATGCTCGGGGCATGCGGGGTACCCCGGGGCAGGACGAATACCTCGATAGTGTTCGGCCACGAGGTCGCCGGTTTCCAGGGCCTCATCCGGTGCGTACCCCCAAAACTCGCGCCGCACGCGCTCATGGAGCCACTCCGCAAACGCCTCCGCCAGGCGATCGGCAAGCGCTTTCAACATAATCGCCGAATAATCATCGCCAGCCGCCTCGAACGCTTCCGCACGTTTGTCAACACCCAGACCGGCGGTCACGGCAAAGAGCCCGATATGGTCCGTAATCCCGCTTGCCGCCGGCGCGATAAAATCAGCCAGGGCCGCGTTGGGTGTCCGAGCGCCCGCTTCATCGGGGGTTCGGGCCAATTGTTGACGTAAGCCGTGCCAGACAAAAAGAGGCGCTGGCGCCTCCTCGACGCTCGTGAAGCGTTCGGGTGCCCAAACCGCAATGTCTTCATGCTCGACCGCGGCGGCCGGCAAAATTGCGAACGCCCCCTGGGCGGTCAGCCAACGCTCCCGAACAATCCGCTCCAACATCGACTGGGCGTCCGCAAAGACCCGCCGAGCTTCAATCCCCACGACGGCATCATCGAGAATCGCCGGATACCGACCCGCCAGATCCCAGACCTGAAAGAAGGGCGTCCAGTCGATGTAGGGGACCAGGCTCGCCAGATCGACCTTTTTCAGTGCGCGTACGCCTGTAAACCGGGGCGTGATGATTTCACCCGCCGCCAACGATCCAGCCCAGTCGATGGCCACCCGATTGGCACGCGCCTCTTCAAGGGTTGCCAGTGCTGGACCTTTTTTGCCCGCATGCTGCAAGCGGATCCGTTCGTAATCACCCATCGTCTGCGCAATGAAGTCCGCGCGTGATTCCCGCGAGATCAGGCTCTGGACCACCGGCACGGATCGGCTCGCGTCCGGCACATAAATCACGGGACCCGAATAATGCGGCGCAATCTTGACCGCTGTATGCACCCGGCTAGTCGTCGCACCGCCAATCAGTAACGGGATCCGACGGCTACTGAACCACGGGTCGCGCTCCATTGCGCGTGCCACATTGGCCATTTCCTCGAGCGATGGGGTAATCAGTCCCGATAGCCCCACCACATCGACGTTCTCAGCCTTGGCGACCTCGAGAATTTTCGCAGCCGGCACCATCACACCGAGATTCAGGACATCAAAGGCATTGCACTGCAGCACCACCGCGACGATGTTCTTGCCGATGTCATGCACATCGCCTTTGACCGTGGCGATCAAGACCTTACCCTTGGCGGCAGCCACCGTCCCCGTTGCCGCCGCGTGGGCCGCTTTTTCGGCCTCGATATAGGGCACAAGGTGCGCCACGGCCTGCTTCATCACGCGCGCGCTCTTGACGACTTGGGGCAAAAACATTTTGCCGGCGCCAAAGAGGTCGCCCACGTAGTTCATCCCGTCCATGAGCGGGCCTTCGATCACATCGATTGGGCGTACGGCCTGCCCCCGGGACTCTTCGGTATCGGCCACAATCCATTGCGTGATCCCATGGACCAACGCGTGGGTGAGCCGCTGATTGACCGGCCAAGCGCGCCAGGCCAGGTCCTCCTCGCGGCGCGCGCCGCCACCCCGAACCGTGGACGCAAATTCGATCAATCGCTCGGTCGCTGACTTGCCGTAGTCCGGATGGTCTGGCGCAAATTCACTGCCATCAAGCGCCCGCGGGGGCCGAGCCAGCACCACATCCTCGACCCGCAGACGCAGTTCAGGGTCTAAGTCATCGTAGAGGCCAAGCTGGCTTGCGTTGACGATCCCCATCGACATGCCTGCCCGAATCGCATGGAACAGGAACACCGTGTGAATGGCTTCCCGAACCGGGTCGTTCCCACGAAAACTAAACGACACATTACTGACACCGCCCGAGACCTTCGCTCCCGGTAGATGGGTGCGAATCCAGCGGGTGGCTTCAATAAAGTCGACCGCATAACGATCGTGCTCCTCGATGCCGGTCGCAATCGCGAACACGTTTGGATCAAAAACAATGTCCTCGGGTGCAAACCCCGCCTGATCGACGAGGAGGCGGTAGGCGCGTTCACAAATCGCGCAGCGCCGCTCGAGGGTGTCGGCCTGTCCCTGCTCATCAAAGGCCATCACGATCACGGCGGCACCGTATTTTCGACAGAGGCGGGCCTGACGCAGGAACTCCGCTTCGCCTTCTTTCATCGAAATGGAATTGACGATGCTGCGGCCCTGAACACATTTCAGACCGGCCTCGATCACTTCCCATTTTGAAGAATCAATCATCACCGGAACCCGCGAAATGTCGGGCTCAGAAGCGGCAAGGTTCAAAAATCGCGTCATCGCGGCGGCCGAATCCAACATGGCTTCGTCCATGTTGACGTCGATCACCTGAGCGCCGCCCTCAATCTGCTCGCGGGCAACTGCCAGCGCCGCGTCAAAATCGCCCTCGAGAATGAGCTTCGCGAAGCGCCGACTTCCGGTCACATTGGTGCGCTCGCCCACATTGACAAAGAGACTGTCCTCGCCAACTTCGAAGGCCTCGAGCCCAGAGAGTCGCAGTCGGCGCTCAAGCCGGGGCAATCGGCGCGGGGCGATCGGCGCCACCGCACGTTGAATCGACGCAATATGCTCGGGCGTCGTCCCGCAACAGCCCCCCGCGATGTTGACCAGGCCAGCGCGGGCAAATTGCTCCAATAGCCCAGCGGTGATGCAAGGCGTTTCATCAAAGCCCGTGTCGGACATCGGGTTGGGCAGACCTGCGTTCGGATAGACGCAAATATACGTATCGGCAATCCGCGATAGCGCTTCGATGTAGGGGCGCATCAGCGCAGCACCCAGGGCGCAATTGAGGCCGATGGTAAGGGGACGCACGTGGCGCACGCTGTTCCAGAAGGCCTCGACTGTCTGCCCCGACAGGATGCGCCCTGAGGCGTCGGTCACCGTGCCCGAGATCATCACCGGAATCGATGGAAGGCCCGCCGCATGACGCTCGTCCTGCAAGGTCTCAATCGCAAAAATCGCGGCTTTCGCGTTCAGAGTGTCGAAAATGGTTTCGACCAAGAGGACGTCCGCGCCCCCATCGAGTAGGGCTTGCGCCTGCTCTGAATAGGATTCGCGCAGCTGATCGAAGGTGACGTTGCGCGCGCCAGGGTCGGCGACGTCCGGTGAGATGCTCGCGGTGCGCGGGGTGGGGCCGATGGCGCCGGCAACGAACCGCGGACGGTCGAGAGTGGAAATGCGATCACACGCCTCGCGGGCAATTCGGGCCGCGGCCAGGTTGAGTTCGCGTGCGATTTCAGGAAGGCCGTAATCCTCCTGCGCAATCGAGGTTGCGCCAAAGGTGTTGGTCGCGATCAGGTCAACCCCGGCCGCCAGGTAGCGCTCATGGATCCCGCGAATGACGTCTGGACGGGTGATACAGAGCAACTCGTTGTTGCCCTTCAAATCCCGGTCATGGTCGCGCCAGCGTTCGCCACGAAAATCGGATTCATCCAGGTGCTCCTGCTGAATCATCGTGCCCATCGCCCCATCGAGGAACAAGATGCGCGACTCCAGCAGCGCTCGCAACGTCAGCTCAACAGTCATAAATATTTCCAATCGAGCCGCGTAGTTTAACGGTGTCGACCGGTCGAGCTGGAATTGGGTCCGAGACGGGCTTCAATCCACTGCGCCAATTCGCCCAACATCTGCTCCCGATCCATATCGTGATGAACCTCATGTCGACTTCCCGGCCACAAACGGAGGGTCCGATCTGCGGCGGCGATGGAATCAAACAGGCGCTCGGTGCCCTCGACCCGGCAAATATCGTCGTCAGTCCCGTGGACCAATAACACCGGGAGTGTGATCGCCTGCGGTGCACGGGCATTGACGCGGTCGATCGCAGCCAATAACTCGGCTCCCCAACGCACCGTCACCCGACTGTTCATGTGCGGGTCGCGGTTCCAGACCGACTTGAGTTGAGGATCTCGCGTCAGTTCGTCGGACCCGAGTGGTAAGTCCATGGACAGGGTCGGCCACCAGAACGACATCGCCTGCGTGAGCCCCGTCAACCAGGGCGCCCCTGGCAGGCCCGGGATGAGGGGCGGCGCACTGATGATGGCCCCCGCCGCCGGAGAAGCATCGCGTTGGCTCAGCCAGTCCATGAGGATCAACGCGCCCATGCTGTGACCGTAGAGAAAAAGTGGGATCGCCTCGCGCTGGGCTTGTTCGAGCGCGCTCTCAAACAAATGGTCGAGGTCGTCGAGGTAATCATCGAAGGATTCAACGTGCCCGCGCTCGCCCTCGGACTCGCCGTGCCCACGCAGGTCGACCGTTTGCACCGCGAAGCCGCGTTCGGTCAAGGCCGGGGCGACCACTTTGCCGTAGCGCCCGCCGTACTCGCAGACCCCGTGGATGATCGCGACGACAGCGCGCGGCGGATTCTCGGGGGACCACTGTCGGTGAATCAGCCCGGGGCCTTCGGGGCGCAAGCGCCGACAAATCCCCGCCTCATGGAGCAAACCCATCAGGCGAGCGCCCCCGACCAAGCGAACAATGGATGCGTCATACCCTGCAGTCTAGGGGCAAGCTTCAGTGCAGCACCAGCGGTTGATGCGCCAAGCCTTGAAATCGGGTCAGGAAATCATCGACTTCTTCCAGGCTGGGTGGCGTTTGGGCCCAGACCCTCAAGTGCTCTCGAAATCCCTCGGCCATCGACCCAGCCAGAAAAATCTCGCGCCGTGCCGCTTTGTCGAGAATCTCAAATCCACCGCCGAAAGCGGGCGGAATGCCCACGGGATTAGCCTTGGGGAATTCCAACACACAAAAACTGGGGCTGTTATAAATCAAGCGCATGGGTGTTCTCCAACATTGTCTGGCCCTAGATGGGGGCGCGGGCGAAATCCACAAGCTTCAGCAGATCGCGCGCCCAGCCTACGGCCTCTAGCGCCGCCAAAACACCGGGGTCAACAACACGAACAGAATGATCAGTTCGAGCCGCCCGGCCAGCATCGTCAGCGTCAAAAGGCCAATTTGCGGATCCGTTAAGCTCCCGAACTGGTGGGCTGGACCGACCAGGCCCAGTCCAGCCCCGACGTTGTTCAGGCACCCCAAGGTCGCGGTCACCGCCGTGGTGAAATCCAGTCCACTGGCCATCAGCAAAAAGGCGACGGTCACCAGGGTCGCCCCATACAGCAACATGAACCCGAGCACAGAGAAAACCACCTTGCTCTCGATCGACTGCCCGCTGATACGCAACGGAACCACCGCGCGCGGATGAACCACGCGGGCCAGCTCGCGCCCGGTCTGGCGGACCAGGATCAGGGTTCGGATCATTTTGATTCCGCCCCCGGTCGAGCCTGCGGACGCACTGACGCAGGACAGAAAAACCAGCCACATCGACGCGAAGCTGGGCCACAAGGTCCAGTCCAGCGTCGAGAATCCGGTGGTCGTAGCCAATGAGATCACCTGAAAGGCCGCGTGGCGCCATGCCAACTGATCGTCCTCGAACACGCCGCGCCACGACAAAAAGGCCGCCAACACGGCGGTACTGGCCAAAATCGTGATGACGACTGCCAATGCCTCCGAATCTCGCCAGTACGCGCGCGGACTACGGTGGTGAAAAGCATGAAAATGGGTCGCAAAATTGAGCGCACCCAAGGTCATAAACGCCATTAAAACGAATTCGATGGCCGGCGAAGCAAACGCTTCAATCGACTGGTCCCGGGTCGAAAACCCCCCGAGGGATACCGTCGTCAACGCGTGACAGATCGCGTCGAACCACGACATGCCCGCACCCCGCAACGCGAGCAGACAACCGACCGTCAGAATCAGGTAGACCAGCCATAGCGCTCGGGCAGCCTGAACGATGCGCGGTCCCATCTGGCCGGCCTTCATCGGCCCCGGCGCCTCGGCTCGATACAGCTGCATCCCGCCCACACCCACCATCGGCAGCACGGCAACGGCCATCACAATGATCGCCAAGCCCCCGATCCATTGCAGCAGGCTACGCCAGATGTGCAGTGATTGCGGGAGGCGCTCGAGTCCGGTTAATACGGTCGCGCCGGTGGTTGTCAGGCCGGCCATCGCCTCAAAGAACCCACCCAGGATCGAAGTTTCAGGCAACAGGAACCGAAACGGAATCGTCGCCAGCACGGTGCAGACACACCATCCAGCGACCACCAGCAAGCAGGCGTCACGCGGCTGAAGTTCGGTGCGTTGCGCACGCCCAAGGGCCCAGAGGATACAACCGGCGCCAAGACTCGCCCCAGCCCCTGCGGCAAACGCCTGCCAATGGCCATCGTCAGCCCAAAGCGACCAGCCCAACGGCAAGAGAAAGGTAGGCGCAAACAGAAACAACAACACGCCCAGCACCCGCACCATCGCCAGCGATCGGTCAGCGCCCGCCATCAAAAAAATCCGACGCTCACCTGGAACAGCTTCTCGACCGCCGGGACGTGTTTGCGATCGTCACAGAAAACAATGACGTGGTCATCACTCTCGATCACCGTATCGTGGTGGGCCATGATGACCCGCGAAGAGCCATCGGGATCACGACGCACGAGTGCGCCGATCATGGCGCTCTTGGGCAGCGCCAATTGTTCGATCCGGCGCCCGACCACTTTGGACGATGCGGCATCGCCATGGGCAACCGCTTCGAGCGCTTCGGCCGCCCCGCGGCGCAGCGAATGGACCGCAGCCATATCGCCCCGACGCACATACGTCAGTAGCTTACCGATGGTCGCCTGGGCAGGCACGATGGCGATATCAATTCGGCTACCTTGCATCAACTCGGCATACGCGCGCCGGTTAATCAACGCAATCGTTCGACTCGCACCCATCCGCTTGGCGAGCAAACCCGCCATGATGTTGTTCTCATCGTCGCTCGTGACCGCGACGAACAGGTCGGTCGAGTCGACGCCCTCGTCGCTCAGCAACTCCTCATCGGTCACGTCGCCCTCAAGCACTACGACGGAAGATGGCACCTCCTGAGCGAGATACTCGGCGCGCGTGCGCGAGCGCTCGATGATCTTGACCTCGTAACGCTCGCCCAGCGCTCGCGCCAGACGCAGCCCGATACGGCCGCCACCGGCGATCATGACGCGCCGGACCGGCTTATCCATCCGCCGTAACTCGCTCATCACCGTGCGGATATGCTCGCTGGGCGCAAGGAAAAACACCTCATCGCCCGGTTCCACCATCGTGTCGCCATCGGGTCGAATCGCCCGGTCGTTGCGAAAAATAGAGACGATACGGGTATCGATATTGGGAATGTGGTTGCGCAGTTCCCGAATCGGATGTCGCACCAGCGGACCCCCGGCGTAGGCGCGCACTGCGATCAGGCTGACCCGGCCTCCCGCAAACTCCAGAACCTGCAGGGCCTCCGGAAATTCAATCAGTTTGGAGATCGTTTCGGTCACGGTCTGTTCGGGACAGATCATGTGGTTGACCGCAAATCCACCCTCGCCCAACAAATCCGGATAGGCATCGAAGTCGGTCGAGCGCACTCGAGCGATCCGCAGCGGTAAATTGAACAGGCGCGCTGCGACCTGACACGCCACCAGATTGGTCTCGTCCATCGCGGCCACCGCGATCAGCATGTCCGCGTCTTCGGCACCTGCGGCCAGCAAGGTGCTGGGCAACAAGCCATTGCCGGCGACCACCTGCACATCGAGTCGTTCGCGCAACTTCGCCAGACGCGCCGGATCTTGATCGATGACCGTAATGTCATTGTGCTCGGAAGCAAGACTCTCAGCCACGGACTCGCCGACCCGGCCTGCGCCCAAGACAATGATCTTCATGGGGTGTTCATGAGGTGTTCATGAGATGCACACGGATACTGCGCGCGCTCAGAGGCGCCGGTCAAACGATTCGCCGCCATGCCCCACGGGTCAGATCGATTCCCAATTGTTTGAGCTTGCGATAGAGGTGAGTTCGTTCGAGGCCCGTGCGCTCAGCGACCCGGGTCATGCTGCCCTGCTCGCGCACCAGATGATGCTCAAAGTACACCCGCTCAAACACGTCGCGCGCTTCACGTAGCGGCATATCCAGAGGCAGGGCATCGTGACCAATTGAAGCGCCGCTCAGCCCTAAGCCTTCAGCGTGGCGCGCATCCGATGCCGCGCCGGCATTGGCCAGCACCAGCGGGTTCCGATCCCCAACTGGGGCCTGCACTGGGACCGAGATGGGTCCTGCACGACCCCGTTCCAGTCCAGCGGCCACGGCACGCAGGAGCTTCTGCAACGCGATGGGCTTTTCAAGAAAATCGAGGGCGCCGATCCGGGTCGCTTCAACCGCGGTATCGATCGTTGCGTGACCTGACATCATGATGACGGGCATCGTCAATTGACCGCGGGCGGCCCAGTCGCGAAGGACCGTCAGTCCGTCGTGGTCGGGCATCCAGATGTCGAGCAACACAAGATCCGGACGCGTTTCATCGCGCAACGCCCGGGCGCGGTTCCCACAGTCAGCCAAGAGAACGGTGTGTCCCTCATCGCCGAGAATTTCAGCGAGTAGTTCACGGATGCCGACTTCGTCGTCGACGACCAGAATATCAGCCATGCCTTGCCATCAAATCGATCCGGGAAATGCCGCCGGCGCCCACCAACGTGACCAAGTCGTCACTATAGATGAAGCTGTCGTGCGGCCGCGCACTTAGACCGCAATTCGGGTGAAGGTAATTTCGACCTGAGCGCCACAAATGAGGCCATTCGCGTCAAAACGGTTTTCGAGTGTGATTCGCGCACCCTGCTCATCGACCATCTTGCGCACGATCGCCAACCCTAGTCCGGTCCCCTTGGGCTTAGCCGTGACATACGGCTCGAATGCCCGGGCCAAAACGCCCGACGGAAAACCTGGTCCCTCATCGCACACACGCAAATGGACGCTAGCACCAAAGCCCGCGCCACTACCGACTTCCGTGGCGGTCGTCGTGACTTCAATCCCGCCACCCTGGACCGATGCCGTGGCCTCCTGCGCATTCTTAATCAGGTTATGCAGGACCTGGCGCAACTGCGCCGCATCGGCCAGTACGCGTGGAATTTCAGCCAGGCGGACACGAATGGGCCCTTCCTGCACCAACTCTGGTTCGGCCTCGTGACCGCCGTAGAGCAGTAAGACTTCGCGCACCAGTTCATTCAAATCAAGCGGCACCACGTTGGCGGTCGGTAATCGCGCATAGGTCCGAAAATCATCAACGAGCCGGGCCAACGCCTCGACTTGATTGACGATGGTCAAGGCACCACGGCGCAAGAAATCCGCATCCGCCGGCTCGAGTTTCCCGGCGAGCTTTCGGGGTAGCCGTTCAGCGGTCAGCTGAATCGGTGTAAGTGGATTTTTGATCTCATGCGCAAGCCGGCGAGCAACCTCGTTCCAGGCCAAGGTCCGCTGCGCTGAGACCAACTCGCTGACATCATCAAACACGATCAGCAGCCCATCGACCCCGGGCAATGGACTGACCGCGCCGGGCAGCGTGGTCCCATTGGCCAGCAGTGTTCGGCCCACGGCCGTCCGCCCTTGGCCCGACGGCTCCGGTTCGGAAAACCCTGCCGAACTCGACGGTTCGCGTTTGAGTCCTTGCCCGATGGTGTCACCGATGGTGCCACCGATGGTGCCACCGATGGAACCACCGTCGGGCTCACCGCTGGATTCACCGCTGGGTTCACCGCTGGGTTGACCGTTGGGCTCACCGATAACGAACTGGCGCTGCCAATGATCCAGGCCACGACGACGCGCCGATGCGAAGGCTTCCCGAATGGGCGCCGCCAAGGGTGCGAGGCCGGGAAGCGATTCGATCGGCTGCCCCAAGCAGTTCGAAACCACCGCGCCCAGGACCCGATCCGCCGCCAGGTTCGACATCGTCAATCGGTAATCGGAGTCAAATGCAAGCACCGCCGCACTCAGACTCGCCAACACCCGCTCAAGTCGAGCCTTCGCCTGCTCGAGATCGCGCTGGTGATTGGCTACCTGGCCCCGCGCCTCCTCAAGTTGGCGGGTCATCAGGTTAAACGACTGCGTTAGGACCCCCAACTCGTCGCGCCCCCCATAGTCCTTCACCGGACGGTAGTCGCCTTCCGCGACCGCTCGGGTTCCAGCGGCCAGCATGGTCAAGGGTCCGGTCAGCCAGCCTGACAGCAGGAAAGCACCTGCAACGGACGAAAAAATCGTCAACAAGAAGGTCAAGGTCAGCGTGACGTTAAAAATCCGTTTCAATCCCTGTCGCGATAGCGAGAGCTGCTGATACTCGCGCTGCCCGGCGGCGACGGCATCGGCATTCATCGCGAGGGCGAGCGGCACGGGTTGCAAGAGTTGGAGGTAGCGCAACTCCTCCCCTGGACGGCTGGTCAGGATGGATTGCACGACCCGAACCTTGAGCGGGCCTTGGATCGCCCCCGGTAATGCTGGCGCCGCCGGACCTAAGCCGCCCGTTGGTCCCCGACCGGAATCAGGGGCTGGGGATTCACCGAGAAGGTCCAAGCCCTCCACCGCCGCATACAGTCGGGTTAATCGAACCTGTTGGAGGATCTGCGGAGGCGGAAGGTCGGGCGCGAGCTGCGCGTAGGGCGCGCCACTCGAGATCAGTAAACGCCCACTCGAGGAAAGAACGATTGCCTCCTGGACCCCCAATTGATCGCGAATGCGGTCCAGACTGGACTGCCATTGCACGCTTGGCTGGTCGGCCAGTTCATTGGCCATTCGGCGAGACTTGGCCACCAAATCCGCTTGAATCGCCTCGAACGCGGATCGGCCCAGATTGACCCCCGACTCGAGCGCCCGGTCGACTGGCACGTCAAACCAGGACTCGATGGAGCGACCGAGAAACTGCACGCCAACGAAATAGATCAATAGGCCCGGCATCACCGCCATCGCGGTAAAGGTCAACGCGAGACGGATCATCAGCCGGCTGCCAAAGACCCGACGACGGGCCCGCAACGCAATCCGCCGAAGCAATTCGGCGGTGAGCAAGGCCAATGCCAACGCAATGGCCGCGTTGCCCCAGAGCAACAGCGGATAGTGCCGCTCGAACAGCGCGGTATTGGCGCTCGCCGTGGCCAAGAACGCAAGCAGCACCCCCGCGAGAGCGACCGACGCGATCAGCGCCAGGCGCAGCGCGCGGCCTACGGCGCGTTTTTCGCGGTCTCGGGCGTAAAGGGAAATCGGGTCCATTCGGCCGCTGGGTTCCAGTCGCGACTGGTCAACGCATTCATTTGCAGCGGCTTGGGCAGCTGTGTCGTGTCGAGGCGCAACCGCAGGGCCGCTTGGTACTGCTCGTTCGGGCGCAATCGTTCCCGGTCCAGTAGCGGCCACAGCGATCGCAAGCGCTCGCGATCGATCACGGTCCATCCCCGGATCCGTGTAATGGCCGCGAGCGCTTCGGGCAGCGTCGCAAACCTCTGCACATAGGCACCCAGACCGACCCGATACTGTCGCGTCAACGCGTGGTATGACAGGCGCCAAGTGCGGCTGGCCTGACTGACCCGTTCGTCCCACCACCACCAACGCGGTCGGCTCAGTTCAAATTCAGCGACAAAATAAAGGGGTAACCCACGGTTGATGGCTTCCTCGAGTTCGGGCCCCAGAGACAAGTCAAAATCGGCCGAAACGGCCCAGGCATCGGGCTCACTCGGAGATGGGCGCAATGCGACCGCAGTCAGCTCGATGGCATCACTCGAGGCCCACCCTGCCGGCGCCAGCCCCAGCAAAAGCGCAATCGACAACAGGAGCGCGAAGAGTCGTCTGAACACGGGAAATGGCAAAATCTCGCTCGAGCAATGCGTAAAAGAAACCATCATGATCCCGCGTTGGACTCGCGACCGGGAGCAATTGAGCCACCGACTCCGGTGCATCGGCTGGTGTGAACGACCAATGCAGCGCAAGCCGGCGACAATCGGCAGTCGCATCGACAAACGCACCCACGACGGCTTCGTTCTCCGTTCGAAAGAGCGAACAGGTGACGTAAAGCAATCTACCACCCGGGGCCAGCAGGGGCCATAAGGCATCGAGAAGCCCGCGTTGAGTTGCCGCAAGTGTCGCAAGATCGCCACGGCGACGTAACCATCGAATCTCGGGATGGCGCCGAACGATGCCCGACGCCGTACATGGCGCGTCGAGCAGAATTCGCTCGAAAGCCCGACCATCCCACCATGTCTCTGGATGCATCGCATCCGCCGTGAGTAGCGCCACGGGTGCCGCCATCTCGCGGGGCTTTCGTCCCGTCTTAGGGGTGCCCCCCCCCACGACCGCAAATCCGGAGCGCTCGACATTGCCCCGAACCCGCTGCAAACGCTGCGCGTCCAGGTCCAGGGCGACCAGTTCGACCTCCGTCCGCCCGGCCTCAAACAGCTCGAGTAAATGAACCGTCTTTCCGCCTGGGGCGGCACACGCATCGAGCACTCGGTGGCCGGACTCAACCCCGAGCAGCGGGGCTGCCAGTTGAGCGCCCGCATCCTGAACCGACACCAACCCCAGATCAAAGCCAGGGATCATGGCCACGGGACAGCCCCGCTCGAATCGAATCGCCTGCGGACCGACTTGGACCGCCGCAATCCCCTGCGCCGAAAGCACGTCCAGATAAGCCGCTGGTGTCGTCTGGGAGCAATCCACTCGCAGGGTGAGCGGCGGGGTTTGGGCACCAACCGCCAGAACCTCAGGCCATTGTTCGGGATGGTCTTTGCGCAGCTCCGCGACCCACCAGGATGGCCAGTCGGGGTCGGTCTGTTGCGCCGCCGAAGCTTCTTGCAATGCCGCCAGGCGCGCCTCACGCTCCCGCAAGAAACGACGCAGCACGGCATTGGCAAACCCCCCTTCACTGACCGCCTGACGCGGATTGCGGGCAGTGCCCCGAACCGCGGCCACGGCCTGATCGACAATGATGGCGGGTGGGCGCAACGGGTCCATCAACTGCACCAGCGCGGTATGCAGAATGGCAGCCAACGGCGCAGCGATGGGTCGCTGGGCCAGCTGCGTGAGGATGGCCCGCGCGGTTCCGAGTCGGCGCACGCTCGCATACGCCATGTCGCGCACCGGTGCGCGAGAGTCTGCCGGAAGCGCCCACTGGTCCAGGACCTGAACCAGTGCGTCGGGCAACCGGGCTCCTCCCTCGACCCGCTCCAGTGCGGCTGCAGCGGCAGCCATCTCCTGCGCCAGGGGCGCGCGCAGGGTTGTGGCGGGCCTCAAGCCGGCCTCACCGGCAGGTCAAGCAATGTGCCGCACGCCATGGGATGGCCCTGCAGAAATCGATCGACCGGAAGGCGGCGCCCGCCCGCCCGCTGTAATTCAAAGACGCGAAGGCGACCGCTACCGCAGGCAATGTCGAGTCCCTCGGCCCCGGCGCGCAGGACCGTTCCGGGTGCGGCGAAATTCCCCCGTACATCGCCGTGGGCACGCCAGACCTTCAGTGGCTCGCCCCCGAGTTGCAGGGTCGCGACCGGAAATGGATCAAACGCGCGAACCCGACGGGCAATCACGTCGGCAGGCTCGCGCCAGTCAATCTGCGCCTCATCACGACGAATCTTGCCGGCATACGTCACCCCCTCCAGGGGTTGCACCGTCCCTTCCAAGCGCTCCTGCGCCTGCAATCGGTCGAGCGCCGTCACGATGGCCGTCGCACCAAGTCGGGCCAAGCGATCGTGCAAAGTCCCCGTCGTATCGGTCGGGCTGATCGGTTCAGGATGGACTGCCACGATTGGCCCGGTATCAAGCCCCGCATCCATCCGCATGATCGTGATTCCAGACTGCGGATCACCGGCCTCAATGGCCCGATGAATCGGCGCGGCGCCCCGCCAACGCGGCAACAAGCTGGCATGAATATTTAGGCAGCCCCATCGCGGCAAATCGAGAATAGCCTGCGGCAGAATCAGTCCATAAGCCGCGACCACCATCACATCGGGCTCGAGGGCCGCAAGTTGCGCTTGCGCCGACGCGTCACGCAGACTTTGCGGCTGATCGACCGCCAGACCGTGTGCCAGTGCCCAAGTCTTGACCGGACTGGATTGCGCCCGCAGACCCCGACCAGCGGGCCGGTCGGGTTGCGTCAAGACCCCGGCGATGGTGAAACCAGCTGTCGCGATCGCTTCGAGTGCAGCGCAAGCAAACTCAGGGGTCCCGGCAAAAACGACGCGCAATCGCGGCCCCGATGGGTTAGGACGCAAGTTCGGGGCGGAGGAAATCAGGCGAGCTCGCGCTCGGCCTTGAGCAGCTTACCTCGAATACGAGCCTGCTTGAGGCGAGATAAATGCTGGACGAAAACTCGTCCATTCAGATGATCCAGTTCGTGCTGTAAACAGACCGCTAACAAGCCATCGGCCTCGACCGTAAACGGCTGACCAAATTCATCGAGCGCCCGAACCGTCACCCGATCCGGCCGCTCGACCTCGTCAAACACACCGGGCACCGAGAGACAGCCCTCTTCCCAACGCTTTGAATCGAGGCTCGTCTGGACAATTTCCGGATTGATGAACACCCGCAATTCGTTCATTAATTCCGACACATCGACCACAACAATGCGCTCATGAATGTCACATTGCGTTGCCGCCAGTCCGATCCCGGGGGCGTCATACATCGTATCGGCGAGCTGTCGGACAATCGAACGCACCCGATCATCGACCACGGTCACAGGACGTGCCACCGTGTGAAGGCGGGGATCCGGATATTTAAGAATCGTCAACAAGGCCATGTAGCACCCATCAGGACGGGAAATCGTCTCGCAGAAGTCGTAAACCCTAAGCTCGGCTCGGCCTTCGCCCCCTGGGTGTCACCCCAGTCAAGCAGCGGGTCGACCCGGGCAGACCAACGGTATCTCGCCCCACCGAGCCAGGCACCAGAATCTTAGGCGCTCTTGGGAGGCATCCATTTGACCAAGGACTTTAGCATGCAGGCTCGGGCTTGGTTACACCTGACATCGACCCCCGGGCTCGGCCCGTCGGCCATCCGCAAGCTGCTCGGTGTGTTTGGCCCCCCGGAAAAGGTCTTAGACCAATCCGCTCAAGTCCTTGGCACCGTCATAGGCACCCCACGCGCACAGGCATTGCTAAACGCAAACCCAGACCGGGACGCCGCGTGCGAACGCACCCTCGCTTGGCTCGCGGGCGGTGAGCAGCGAAGCCTTTTGACGCTCGATGATCCCGCCTATCCGAGCCGACTTCTCGATCTGGCCGATCCACCGAGCCTGCTGTATGTCCTGGGCGATCCCACCTGTCTTTCTACGCCCTCCATTGCCATCGTCGGCAGTCGCCATGCCAGTGCGGCAGGCTTGGCGCACGCCACCCAGTTTGCGAACGAACTGAGCGCGGTCGGCCTCACCATCCTGAGTGGCCTGGCTCGCGGAATCGATGGTGCAGCCCACCAAGGTGCACTCGATCAGGGCGGGCCCACGGTAGCGTTTATCGGCACCGGGATTGACCGAGTCTACCCAGCTCAGCACCATGCACTGGCTCGGTCGATTGTGGCGCGAGGTGGCGCGATCGCCAGTGAACTCTCGCTCGGGACGCCGCCCCAACCGGCCAATTTCCCGCGCCGCAATCGCCTGATCGCAGCCGCTGCGCTCGGGATTCTCGTGGTCGAGGCGGCCGCCCAGAGCGGCTCCCTGATTACGGCCCGGCAAGCAGCCGATCTCGGGCGTGAGGTCTTTGCGATCCCTGGCTCAATCCACTCGGCCCTTGCGCGGGGCTGCCATGCCCTGCTGCGTCAAGGCGCCAAGCTGGTCGAAGCGACCGATGAGGTCCTGGCTGAATTTCCGCAGTTGACGCCGCGGTCGGGACGGGCCGGTGTTTCACCCATCGTCTCGACATTCGAACCCGCGCTCGAGCACATGGGCTGGGAGCCAGCCGCGATCGATTCCTTGATCATGCGCAGCGGCGAGTCCGCCGCAAACTGGAGTATTCGGCTCCTCGGCTGGGAGCTCGACGGACGGGCGGCCCGCTTGGATGACGGGCGATGGCAGCGGCTTCGCTGAACCAATTGACCGAAACCCACGACAGCACCACGAAAGATCCGACTTGCCACGGCGCGCTCGGGCCGGCTAGGATGTGCGCCGCTCTAAACCCAACCCCTCCCGACTATGGCTAAGGCCCTCATCATTGCCGAAAAACCGTCGGTCGCCGCAGATATTGCCCGCGTCCTGGGAGGCTTCACGCGTCAAGGTGAGCATTACGAGCACGAACAGTTCGTGCTTTCCTCGGCCGTTGGGCACCTGGTCGAAATCGCCGCGCCGGAAGAATTCGAAGTCAAACGCGGCAAGTGGTCGTTTAATAACCTGCCCGTCATTCCCTCGTATTTTGACTTGCGTCCGATCGCCCGCAATGAAGATCGACTCAAGATGCTGGCGAAATTGATCAAGCGCAAAGATGTTGACGTCTTGATCAACGCCTGTGACGCCGGACGTGAAGGGGAGTTGATTTTTCAACAGATCGCCCGGTTTGCCAAAGCCAAGCAACCGGTCCGCCGGCTGTGGTTGCAGTCGATGACCCCGGCCGCGATTCGTCAAGGTTTCGCGAGTTTGCAAGACGACAAAACCGAACTGAGCGCCGCCGCCCAGTGTCGTTCCGAGGCGGATTGGCTGGTTGGCATTAACGGCACACGCGCCATGACCGCGTTCAATTCCCGCGATGGGGGATTTTTCCTGACCACCGTCGGTCGGGTCCAAACGCCGACGCTCGCCATTGTCGTGAGCCGTGAGGAACAAATCCGCCGCTTTGTCTCCCGTGACTACTGGGAAGTTCGCGCCCGCTTCGGTGCTGTGGCGGGTCAGTATGATGGCAAATGGTTTGAGCCCACTTTTCGCAAATCCGAAACTGACGAACATGCTCGCGCCGATCGGCTCTGGGATCGCGCCCGCGCCGAAGCGATTGTGGCCGAATGCACGGGACAACCCGGTACCGTGGTCGATGAGTCCAAACCGACGAGCCAATGGTCTGGTGCGCTCTACGACCTCACGACCTTGCAACGCGAGGCCAACAGCCGATTTGGGTTCTCCGCTAAGACCACGCTTTCAATCGCGCAAGCGCTCTATGAAAAGCACAAGGTCCTGACCTACCCGCGAACCGATTCGCGCCATCTGCCAGAGGACTATCTGGCGACGGTGGGCGAGGTCATGCAGTCAATGGTCGATGCGGCGGGGCTGCCCGAACGGTCGGCGGGCGCCAGCCTGGGCCCGTTCGCCCAACAGGTGCTTGCACAGGGCTGGATCAAGCCAAGCAAACGGGTGTTTGATAACGCCAAGATTTCCGACCACTTCGCCATCATCCCGACCGCACAGGCCCCGCGGACGCTCTCGGAGGCGGAACAGAAGGTCTACGATCTGGTCGCCCGACGTTTTCTCGCGGTGTTTTTTCCACCGGCCGAATACCTCGTCACGACCCGCACAACGACCGTTTCGGGACATCGTTTCAGGACCACGGGCAAAGTGCTCAAATCCCCTGGATGGCTTGCGATATACGGTCGCGAGGCGCAGGAAGACGATGCCACTCTGGTGGCGGTTCAAGCTCAAGAGTCGGTTGCCCTGGATCGGATCGAGTCGGTGGGTCTGAAAACTCAACCCCCGGCGCGATACAGCGAGGGTACGCTGCTGTCCGCCATGGAAAACGCGGGCGATGCAGTGGATGACGAATTGTTTGCCGCCGCCATGAGCGAAAAAGGACTGGGGACGCCCGCGACGCGCGCCGCGATTATTGAGGGACTACTCAACGAACAATATTTGCTGCGTGAAGGTCGCGAGCTCCAACCCACCGCGAAAGCGTTTCAGCTCGTCACCTTACTGCGCGGTTTGGGGGTTCAAGAACTCACCTTGCCCGAACTCACCGGTCAATGGGAGCACAAGCTCAAGCTGATCGAGCAAGGGAAAATGGACCGGGACGTGTTCATGCGGGAAATTTCCGCAATGACCGAGCGCATCGTGCAGCGGGCTAAATCCTACGAGTCCGATACCGTCCCCGGAGACTATGCGACCCTCTCTGCGCCCTGCCCCCAATGCGGCGGTGTGGTCCGGGAAAACTACCGGCGGTTTGCCTGTACCGCATGCGAGTTTTCGATTTCGAAGAACCCTGGCAGCCGCTCGTTCGAGATCCCCGAAGTCGAGCAGTTGCTCCGTGATCACACCCTTGGGCCGCTTCAGGGGTTTCGCAGCAAAATCGGCCGCCCTTTTGCAGCCATTCTCAAACTCACGCCCGACCACAAGCTCGAGTTTGATTTTGGGCAAGGCGCGGCGGGCGATCGCGAAGAGAGCGGCGAGCCCGAGGATTTCTCCGACCGCACGCCCCTCGGACCCTGTCCCAAGTGTCAGGCCCGCGTCTTCGAAAAGGGCCTCCATTACGTCTGTGAACATGCCGTAGGGGCCGAAAGAAGCTGTGACTTCCGGTCCGGCAAGATCATCCTGCAGCAGGAGATATCGAACGAGCAGATGAGCAAGTTGTTGGCCGATGGGCGCACCGACTTGCTGGCTGACTTTGTCTCGCAGCGCACCCGCCGCAAATTCAAGGCTTTTTTGGTGCGGGATCCCGCTGGCAAAATCGGGTTTGAGTTTGCGCCCCGTCCTGAACGTCCTGGAAGGCCCGCTGCCGCCCCACGCAGCACCGCGCCGACTGACGAGAAGCCGGCCTTAAAACCCGCTAAGAAGCCAGCAAAGTCGATGACGACCAAGGCAGCGACTGTCAAGACGCCGGCGAAAGCGGTAACCAAAAAAAAGGCGCCGGCAAAATCGCCTCCGCCTAAAGGATGAGTGCGCCAAAAATGGCGCAGAACTCATGATTTAAGCTTGGGGTTTTCATCAATCCGTAGCACAATTCGGCTCGATGGACCTGTCCCGATCCGATGCGGATTTTTCGCCTGCAGACGCCTCCAGCGCGCCACCCGCGACTGTCCCCGCGAACCTTGTCCTCGAATTCGATTGGGTGTTCGGTTATGGCTCCCTCATCTGGGACCCTGGCTTTAACCACACCGAAACCAGCCTCGCGCGGGTCCATGGCTGGCATCGCGCGTTTTGCATTCACTCAACACTTTATCGGGGAACGATCGATGCCCCGGGCATTGTGTTGGGACTGGATCGCGGTGGTTGTGTCGATGGCGTCGTCTTCCGATTAGACCCCGCCACCCGTCGGACGGCCATCGATTACCTTTATGCCCGCGAAATGCCCAACCGGGTCTACCAGGCCCGCGTAGTCGAAGCCCGGCTGACCGACGGTCGAGTCGCACGCGCGCTCACCTTCGTGGCTGATCGACACAATGCCTCCTATGTCCGACTGACCGAAGATGAAGTGGTCCGTCGCCTCTTATGTTGCTGCGGTGAACGCGGGCCCAACCGAGACTATGCCATCAATACCTGGGAGGCACTGACCCGGCTTGGGGTTCATGACGATGGTTTGGGATCACTCGTGGCACGGCTCAAACGCCACGACGCACTGGATCAGACCGGATTAGACGTAACGCACCCCGGCGGGTAAGCCGCGCGCGCGATTGCGGCGCCGGGTGACGACTTGGTCATCTAGGAGTTCGGCCCGAATCGTTTCACTCTTGTGGGCGTAAAACCCGATCCGGAACTCCAGGCTCTCGCGCGCTTGCGCCACGCGCGCATCAAGTTCTTGAAGAGATTCTTCGGCACGACGATGAATCAACTCGATCTGCCGCGAACGTTCCGCTTGGATCAGTTCGATCTCGCGCTCAGACGCCTCAATCGTACGGGCAAACAGGCCGAGTTGAAGGCCTTGCCAGGGGCGTTGAACGCACTGTCGCCAACACCGCCAGAGCAGGCTCGACGTAAAACCCGGCATCGCAATCTCCTCGCTGAGCGCAATATTTCAACCGGAAATCCGTCGAGCCACTGTGCGAAGTTTTGCTAAAACGGCGCTATACCTGCCAAAAAGCCAATCGCTGCGCGATCGGCAAGGATTCCCAATCGGCCAGACTGAGCCAGTATCCACGCGTGCGCAGATCCGCTTCGAACGCCTCATGGTCAGGATAGATACCGGCCCAGATCAGCGCCTCCCCATCATTGGCAAGGGCCAACGCTGCGTCACAGGTCGCGACGCGCAAGGCCAATAAGCCACAACGCAAATGGCCCGCTACCAATTCTTCATCCGGTTTGGCGAGCAACACCTCGGCCACGCAAGCGGTCATAAATTGCAGGCGTAATGCCGGATCCTGGGCCTGTTCTTGAGCTTCTTCCTGAGCCTCTGGGTGCGCAAGCGCAAGCGCCTCGATCAGGCGGTCATCGTTAAATAGCGGCATGAGTGCGGTGGGCAATACCGCCACAAAACCGTGGGATAACACCTGAGGCACGACGTCGAGATGCTGGTCCTCAAGAAAACCCGTGATCTCCTCAAGAATCGGCCCTTCCGTGATCGCCCGTCCTTCGAGTAACTCGTCTTCGAGGGTATCCAGACTCCGGCGCAAGGGCGCCGGCAAACCCATCATCGTGGCGCGCGTGGGGCCGGCCGGGTCCCCCTGCCCGCTACTGAAGAAGGGTTAGGACCTGAACGCGGGCCAGCTCGCGAACCCCCTGGCGGGCGCCGCGGGGGCAATGGCGGACGGTCGTCGCGCAGTTCGGCCGCGGCGGCTGCCCCAGTGGGCGCCACGAACCCGTCGACCTTGACCGCCCGTTCAATCCGCTTGCCAATAAGACGCTCGATCCCCACCAACAATTTGAGCTCTTCTGGCTCCACCAGCGAGACCGCTGCGCCCGGTCGGCCGGCGCGCCCCGTGCGTCCGATCCGGTGGACATAATCCTCGGGGACATTGGGCAGCTCGAAATTCACCACCTGCGGCAGTTGGTCAATATCAAGGCCTCGGGCAGCGATATCGGTCGCCACCAGTACCGGAACCGAACCCTCTTTGAAGCCCGCCAGTGCCCGGGTGCGCGCCGTTTGACTCTTATTGCCATGGATTGCCATGGCCGCAATCCCATCGCGCTCCAGACGCTCAGCCAATCGGTTGGCGCCGTGCTTGGTGCGGGTGAATACGAGCACCTGTTTCCATTGTTGAGCGCGGATCAAATGCGACAGCAAGCCTGCCTTGGCCGCCCGATCGATCAGATAAACGCTTTGATCGACGAGTTCGGTGGTGGTGTTGCGTGGCGTCACGGACACTTCGCGGGGCGCATTCAACAGGCCATGCGCGAGCGTTCGGATCTCCTGAGAGAAAGTGGCCGAAAACAACAAATTCTGCCGCTTGGCGGGTAGCAAGGTTAGAACCCTGCGGATGTCCCGGATAAATCCCATGTCGAGCATTCGGTCGGCTTCGTCGAGCACAAAAATCTCGACACCCGACAAATCGAGGGTGCGCTGACCGACGTGATCGAGCAGTCGGCCCGGGGTCGCGACCAGAATATCAACGCGGCGGCGCAATGCATCGACCTGCGGCTGCATCCCAACGCCGCCAAACATGACCATCGAGCGCATTGCCAGATACTTGCCGTAGGTGCGAACCGACTCTTCGACCTGCGCCGCCAGCTCGCGAGTAGGGGTCAGAATCAGGCAACGCGGGCGACCTGAAGGCTGCGTTGCGGCAGGAGAGGGGGTGGGGGTGTTGGAGGGGGTGGCGGAGGTGCAAAGGCGTTGCAGAATTGGCAAGGTAAAACCCGCCGTCTTGCCGGTCCCGGTTTGGGCCGCGGCTAGCAGGTCAACGCCTGCGAGCACCGGCGGGATAGCCTGCGCCTGAATCGGAGTCGGTTGGGTGTAGCCCGCATCCGCAATGGCACGCAACAATTCTGGGGCGAGCCCAAGGGCCGCAAAATCTGTGATCTGAGACAAAAAGAAAAGCTCCTCCCGGAACCCACGGGCAACTCGATCGGAGTGCGCGGGTGACGGTGGTGGTGGCGGGGGCGGCGAATGCAATCTCGTCTTCGTCGCTCGCACTGGAAACGGCGCCCCGGTTGGGATGCCGGCAACAGGCGCCTGCTTGGTCTCGAGGACCACAGTGGCCGCAGGGACCGAACCGAACACAGGCATGTGCAGGGCTAAGTATAGCGAGCCTTGCGGTTGGAGCGATGAACTTCAATCTGTGCGGTGTGCGCTTGACCCAATCCGAGCATGGACGAGGATGGGACCTGTACCGATCGTCGGGCGCAATGTTCCTTCGAAGCGGCGGTGACATCGACCAATCTGCCTAAGGCGCACGATGGGTATCGCAGGTGCCCAAGCCACCGTGTCGGTGGTGTGTGTCCCAACCCGAGGACTTCCATGACTGCAACCTTGTTCGACGCCTTCCGAACCCAGTTTGAATCGCGCCGCCGCGAATCGATTGCCATCGAAGAATGGTTCCAGCTCTGCCGCGAGGACCCGCTGACCTATGCGTCGCCCGCCGAGCGGATGGTGGCCGCGATTGGCGAGCCACTGACAGTGGATACCCGCGTCGACCCTCGCATGCTGCGGCTGTTTGGCAATCGCACGCTGCGCCGTTATGCGGCCTTTCATGACTTTTTTGGCATGGAAGACGCCATCGAACAGATTGTTTCCTTTTTTCGCCATGCCGCGATGGGCATGGAAGAGTCGAAACAGGTGCTCTACCTGCTGGGTCCGGTGGGCAGCGCAAAGTCCTCGCTGGCAGAGCGCCTCAAGACCTTGATGGAGCGTTATCCGATTCATGTCCTGCAGGCCGAGGACGGAACGCTGTCACCGGTCAACGAGTCACCGCTGGGCTTGTTCGCGGGAACCGATCTCGCCATCCAGCTCGGGACCGAATTTGGCATTGCCCCGCGCTATTTGCAGGGGATTGCCAGTCCCTGGGCGACCAAGCGACTGGAAGAGTATGAGGGCGATCTGACCCGATTTCGAGTGGCCAGGCTATGGCCAAGCCAGCTCGAGCAACGCGCGATCGCCAAGGTCGAGCCGGGGGATGAAAACAATCAGGACATTTCCACGCTCGTCGGCAAGGTCGACATCCGTAAGCTCGATCGATTCAGTCAGGACGACCCGGATGCCTACAGTTACTCGGGCGGCCTGTGTCTGGCCAATCAGGGCTTGCTGGAGTTTGTGGAGATGTTCAAGGCGCCCCTCAAGGTCTTGAACCCGCTACTGACCGCGACCCAGGAGAAAAACTTCAAAGGCACGGAAGGCTTTGCGGCAATGCCTTTTCAGGGCGTAATCCTGGCCCACTCGAATGAATCCGAATGGCTCAGCTTTCGGAACAACAAGACCAACGAGGCCTTTCTGGATCGGGTCTACATCGTCAAGGTGCCCTATTGCTTGCGCATCGATGAAGAGGTCTCGATTTACCGCAAGATGCTGGCCAATTCGGCGCTCAAAGATGCGCCCTGCGCACCGCGCACGCTCGATATCCTGGCCCAATTCACCGTCGTCAGTCGGTTGATCGTTCCAGAGAATTCTTCTCTGTACGTCAAGATGCGGGTCTATAACGGGGAAAACCTCAAAGACACCGATCCAAGCGCCAAAACGGTGGCTGAGTACCGCGAATCCGCCGGTAATCAGGAGGGTATGAACGGCATCTCAACGCGCTGGGCATTCAAGGTCATCAGCTCGGTTTTCGACCGGGACCCCGGCGAAACCGCTGCCGACCCGGTCTCCTTGATGCTCGCGCTCGAGGAGCGAATCGGCCGCGAAGATTGGTCAGAAGACGCGAAAAAAACCGCGCTCGCGCACCTCAAGGGTTGGCTGGTGCCGCGATACCTCGAATTCGCCCAGAAAGAAATCCAGACCTCGTACCTCGAGAGTTATGCCGACTACGGGCAGGCGCTATTTGACCGCTACGTTCTCTTTGCTGACCACTGGATTCAGGACGAGCCCTTTGTCGATCCGAGCACCGGAGTCGCATTCGATCGGGCGGCACTCAACGTGGAATTGGAAAAAATTGAAAAGCCGGCCGGAATCAGCAATCCGCGGGATTTCCGCCACGAGGTCGTCAATTTTGTCCTCCGAGCCCGCGCTCGCATCGGCGGTCAGGCCCCGGCCTGGACGACTTACGAGAAGCTGCGCGAAGTGATCGAAAAACGGATGTTCGCAGCGACCGACGACATCCTGCCCGTCGTGAGCTTTGCCTCCAAGGGTAACCAGTCGGATGAGGAAAAACATCGCGCATTTGTCGAGCGGATGGGTGCGCGGGGCTATACACCCCGACAAATTCGGCGGCTCGTGGAATGGTGGATGCTTGCGCGAAAGAACTAACCCACCCTGGGCACAAGGAATCCCATGAGTACGCTCATCGATGCCCGCCAGCGGGGCCGCGACAAATCCGCCGACAACCGCGCGCGATTCCTTCGCCGGTTCAAGGGGTTGTTACGCACCAAAGTCGCCGATCTGGCCAAACAGCGCTCGATTCGAGATTCAACCCAGGGCGCGGATATCGAGCTCTCACCCAACGATATCTCCGAGCCCCGGTTTCGTCACCGCAACGGTAGTGGCGCTGAGTCGCGTGTTTTGCCCGGTAACGATCGTTTCACCCGGGGCCAAAAGATCCCCCGAAAACCGCCCACCGAGGGTCAGGGCCAAGGGGGACACGAACCCGGCGAGGGCGACTCGGAGGACGTGTTTCGGTTCGCCCTGACCCGCGATGAATACTTGGCCATTCTGTTCGATGACCTCGAACTGCCCCGGCTCCTGCGAACTCAGCAAGCGGATATGACCGAGACGCGAATGCGTCGGGCAGGATATACCCGCCAGGGGGTCCCGGGGACGCTTGCCGTACCTCGCACCATGAAGACCTCATTGGCGCGACGGATTGCACTTGGGGGCTCCTTACGGGAGCAACTCCGGGTGGCGCGGGTCCGACTCGAGACGCTCGAGCAGGCACCTTTGCCCGAACAAGCACCCGACGAGGCACAGGCGCTTCGAGCCCACCTTGAAGCCCTGGAAAACCGACTCCGAACCGTGCCGTTTCTGGATGAACTCGATCTCCGGTACCGGGCCAGTGTGCCGTTTCAACTCCCCAGGACCGCCGCCGTCATGATTTGCCTGATGGATGTTTCCTCTTCCATGGATGAAGATCTAAAAGATATTGCAAAACGATTTTTTCTATTACTTTATTTGTTTTTAGAACGAAAATACGATCGGATTGAACTGGTGTTTGTGCGCCACACCGATGATGCTGAAGAATGTGACGAACGGGAGTTCTTCCATGGCACCAAATCGGGTGGCACACGGGTCCTGGCGGGGCTTCAAAAGGTGTCCGAAATCGCCACCCGCTACGCACCGGCCCAATGGAACCTTTATCTCGCCCAAGCCAGCGACGGCGATGCCTTTGGCGATGATGGCGCGCGCTCGGCCCAGTTTCTGAGTGAGCACCTGCGCGAACGCCTGCGCTTTGCGGTCTACCTTGGTGTTGGCAACGAAGAAAACAGCACCTTAGCGCGCAACTATCGCGGTGTGATGGACGGGCCGAATTTCAGCATGGCTCATGCAGCGACCCGTGACCAGGTCTATCCGGCCTTCAGAGCATTGTTTTTGCCATGCTGACAGGATCGGAATGGGTTTTCTCCGACCTTGAGCGCGCCTACGACTACTGTGCCGAGCATTTCGAGCGCATCTTCGGACTTCCGCTTTACGAAAATCAACTCGAGGTGATCTGCGCGGAGCAAATGCTCGATGCGGTCGCCGCCATCGGTCTGCCCGTGCACTATGGGCACTGGAGCTTCGGTAAGTCGTTTCTGGGGTCGCAGCGTAACTATTTGGCCGGCCGTTCGCCCCTGGCCTACGAAATCGTTCTCAACACCCGGCCCGCGATCGCTTACCTGATGGAAACCAATACGCTAGCGATGCAGGTGTTGGTGATCGCTCATGCTTGTTTTGGTCACAATGCTGTTTTCGCTAATAATTATTTATTTAAGGAGCGGTCGCACGCGGATGCCATTCTCGATTACTGCGTCTTTGCCCGCGACTACGTGCGCCGATGTGAGGAGCGCTACGGGATCGATCGAGTAGAAGAGACCCTCGATGCAGCGCATGCCTTACAAGATCATGGCATTGATCGATATCAACGCCCGAGTCGGCTCGATTCCAAACGCGAACGCGAGGCTCAGTCTGAACGCATGCGGGCTGCGATGGCTGCGAACGCCCAACATGCGCTGGCCAGTCTTCGGCCAACGCCACTGATCGAGCCCACGTTGTTCGCCAAGCCTGATCGGTTTCCGGCAGAGCCTCAGGACAATCTGTTGTATTTCATCGAGAAACATTCGCCAAGTCTTGAGCCGTGGCAACGCGAGCTCGTTCGGATCGTGCGCAAATTTGCAGAATATTTTCATCCGCAGCGACTGACCAAGGTCTTGAACGAGGGCTTCGCGTCCTTTACCCATTACACCTTGTTGCATGCGCTGCACGAAGCGGGACAACTGTCGGACTCCAACTTCCTGGAGACCATGGAGTCGCACACGTCCGTGATCCGCCAAGCTCCCTACAGCGGACTTAATCCTTACGCGCTTGGTTTTGCTGTCTTTAGGGATTTGCGGCGGGTCTGTGAGCAGCCCGATTCGCAGGATGCGCTCCTGATGCCCGAACTGGCCGGTCGACCGCTGCGTGAGGTGGTCCGCGAAGCCGTTTCTCAATACCGAGATGATTCGTTTTTGTTGCAGTTTCTGACGCCCCGCGTCGTTCGGGATCTCAAATTATTCGCTTTTTCTGCAGCAACGGGTTCGACTGAGTGGACCGTTAATGCGGTCCAGGACCGCGAAGGATTTTCCGAAGTTCGCTCAGCGCTAGCGCAACATTACCAACTCGAGAACTCGGTTCCTGAAATCGAAGTCTTTGATTACGCACGCGCCAACACCCGAGCCTTGACCCTTCGCTACCGTCCTGTCAACGGGAGACAACTCGACACGGAGGCCGCCACGCGCGTGATGCGTCATGTGAAAAAACTCTGGAACTTTCCAATCCGAATGCTCGAAGTCGAAGAAGGATCAGGTTCCGGAAAACTCCTGCTAACGGTCTAGGGCGACGTCGACGCGCTCACGGTTTGCTGACTGTTCACTCGCTTCAGATTGATAGGCCCGAATGACCGAATCAAAATCCGCGTCGGGCCGGAATCCCAGTCCGAGGGCTCGACTCATGTCCCACGCAGCTGGCCAGCTGGCAACGATCCGCTCGACCCGTTCGTCGGGTTGCCATTCGATGCGAGCAGCGACTTCGGTGCCGGCGACACGGGTCAACGCCTGCGCCATCTCGGCCGCGGTCAGGCTCAGGCCAGGCAAATTGATCGCTCGGGCGATGCCGATCGCCGCCGAGGAGAGTTCGTGCCCATGCACAAGCGCTTCAATTGCCCGCACGGGTGATAGCAACCAAAGCCGCGTTTGAGCGGCCACCGGACACTGGGCGGCCTCCCCGGCGAGTGGCTCGCGAATCATTCCACTCGCAAACGACGAAGCGGCACCATTGGGACGCCCCGGTCGAACGCTTATCGTTGGCAATCGCAAAATCCGACCGTCAACGAATCCTTTCCGGTTGTAATCCGTCAGCAACAGTTCGGCCATTGCCTTTTGCGCGCCATAAGACGATTGCGGATTGAGTGGGGTCTGATCCGTCACCAGCACCGGGAGCGCGCCGCCGTACACCGCGACCGAGCTCGTAAAGACGACTCGCGCGTGCGCGCGCGCCTCTCGACACGCCTCGAGGAGCGCCCGGCTACCGTCGAGATTAATGGACCAGCCCAGATCAAAATCGGCTTCAGCGGTTCCGCTGACGATGGCCGAAAGATGAAAAACAGCCGTCGTTCGTTCGTCGATCAGCGACCGCATGAGCGCGCTGTCGCGAATATCACCGGTCACCGTTCGGATGCGGATGGGGGCGCTGCGGCGGTGCGGATCAATCGATGAATCCATCACCGAGTCTCGCGCAAGCGCGGCGGGCGGGTTGACGTCGAACAGGCACAGCTCTTCGATCGGCTCCGCGATGCCTGCGCTCGATTGCAAATGGCCTCGTTCTACCAGGGCCCGCGCCAAACGTTGGCCGAGAAACCCGGCCGCACCGGTAATCAAGACATTCATGGCTTCTCCGTTTGGGCGCCCAATTCGGGTAAATTCTAAAACCGTGCGGCAGGCGCCGCAGCCGCAATCCAGCCCAGGCCCGCTTCAGTGTGTCCGCGCGGTCGGTACTCACAGCCGACCCACCCCGTGTAACCCACACGATCAAGCGTGGCCAAGAGGTGGGTAATGGATAGCTCGCCAAAGTCGGGTTCATGGCGATCCGGAACCCCTGCGATCTGCACATGCCCCGTAACACCCACCTGGCGCTCAATGCGTCGCGTCAGGTCCCCATCCACTATCTGTGCGTGATAGAGGTCGAACTGCAGTCGCAGATTAGACGCACCCACCTGGGCAATCACGTCCAGTGCGTCTTGTTGATGGTTGAGCCAATAGCCCGGGATATCGCGGGGATTGATTGGCTCGATCAGGATCGTGCGGTTGGCTTGAAGGGCCTCTTCGGCTGCCCAACGCAAATTCTCAAGATAGGTCGAGCGCATGCGCTCGCGAGTACCCGCGTCGCTCCCGGAGGGGACGAGACCTGCCATCACGTGTAGCCGTGGGGTTCCCAACGCTTGCGCATAGTCGAGTGCCCTGTGAAACCCTTCGCGAAACTCGACCTCCCGCCCAGGCAAGGCGGCCAGACCGCGTTCGCCCAAGTTCCAGTCCCCTGGAGGTAGGTTGAACAAAACATTCTCGACCCCCGCGTTGGCCATCCACCGAGCGAGCTGCTCGCTCGGCCATTCATAGGGAAACAAGAACTCGACGGCGCGAAATCCGGCGCGCGCCGCCGCGTCGAATCGCTCCTCAAAGGGAACCTCGTTAAACATCATCGTCAGGTTGGCGGCAAGACGGGGCATGTTTTTCCTTAATTCAGAATGACGACTTGAGATTGAAGCGGTCCTGCAGATCCTGAATCTGCTGTGGATTAAGCGGGCGCACAGGCGAGCCCCGCAGCAGCAGCGCCAGTTTGGCTGTTTCTTCGAGCTCTTCGATCGCATAGGTCGCCGCCTCAAGGCTCTCGCCCGAAACAACAGGGCCATGATTGGCCAGTAAGACCGCGCAATGCCGACACGCTAACGCCCGGATCGCTCCCCCGAGTGCGGGATCGCCTGGCGGATGGTAAGGAATCAAGGGCAGACGCCCGATTTTCATCACAAAATACGGGGTGAGCGCTGGCAGGCAATTGTCGGGGTCGAGCCCATCCAGGCACGAAATAGCGGCTGAATGGGTTGCATGCAGGTGCACGATCGCGCGCGCCTGGGGGCGGGCTTCATACATCGCTTGATGCAGCGACAATTCTTTTGAGGGCGGATCGCCAGCCAGGGCCTGACCCTGCGCATCGAGCAAGGCGAGGCGGGCTGGGTCCAGTTCGCCAAGGCACGCGTTGGTGGGCGTCATCAACCAACGTCCATCGGGTAATCGTGCGCTGAGATTGCCACTTGAGCCGGCCGTGAGCCCGCGCTCAAAGAGTGAGCGCCCCAGGCTCACGATGCGTTCGCGCAGTCGGGTCTCCTCGGCGGTGCGAGCGCTCAACATGGCAGCTTCGACCAGGCATTCAAAAAGAAGTCCGGGTCGCCAAAGTTGCCAGACTTGAGCGCCAGCGCGAGGGTCGGTTGGTGCGCTTGGTGCGCTTGGTGCGCTTGGTGCGCTTGATTCGCTTGATCCGGTTCATCGTCTACCGCATCGAGCGTGGCGGTCCAGGGCACACCAGGGGTGATTTCAGGGCCAATGCGCAAGGCGCGCACGCCAAGCGCGCGGACCACGGCGCCGCTTGTTTCACCGCCCGCAATAATCAGGCGCCGAACACCTTGCGCGACCAGGGCTTGGGTGATTCGCGCCAGCACCCCCTCGATGGCCTCCTCGACGCTTCCCGCCGCTGCAGCGCCATGAACAGCCCCCGTCTCGCGGCTCGCTCGCAAATCCCGGGCAGCCCGGGCAGCGCGGACCTCCTCAGCGGATGCGGTCGAATAAACCAGGATCGGAGCATCGCCGAGTTTCGACCCCTGTTGCGACCCCTGTTGCGACCCCTGTTGCGATCCCAGTTGCGTGCTTGCCCATTGAATCACCTCCAAAACAAGTGCATCCGGGTCGCGGTAAGCCTGCTCGGGATCGATGCGCCACGAGGGATGATGCGCCCGCATCCGCTCGACCTGCGCCTGGGTGGCGATCGAGCAGCTTCCCGCAATCACCAAGGCAGGGCCCCGGATCAATGGAAAATTCACTGGAAAATTCACTGGAAAATTCGCCGAAAAATCGCCGCTCTGTTGA
>Ga0114979_10000335_pt1 | contig 30852 bp, 25 predicted proteins | sample S_140625_EF_Meta_FD_87315 | JGI IMG/M metagenome (GOLD analysis project Ga0114979, IMG submission 87315) | Freshwater microbial communities from Lake Simoncouche, Canada to study carbon cycling - S_140625_EF_MetaG | ecosystem: Environmental > Aquatic > Freshwater > Lake | place: Lake...
CGCCGCCGAAGTCGCCCCCGCCGCCGCCGAAGTCCCCACCCCCGAAGTCGCCACCCCCGTCGCCGTAATCGCCGCCGGCGGCATCCATGCCCTGGTCGTAACCCGCGTCGAAGCCCTGATCGAACCCGGAGCCGTAACCGCTCTCGAAGCCCGACGCGCCGTAGCCCACGCCGTGCATTCCGGAGAACATCGCGTCGAACAGCAGCACCGAACCCATGGTCCAGGCACCGGTGCGCAGGGCCGACCTCCACCACGGCTCGGAGTACCAGCCCGCGGGCACCGGCCGGCCGGCGACCCGGCCGCCCGGGTAGTAGTTCGGAGTGCGCGGGGTCGGGCCGGGGGAAGCCTCGATCTCGCGTCCCTCGAATTGGACCCGACGGTCCTCGGTGACAGCACCGGCCGCCTTCTGTCCCGCCATCGACTCCAACTCCGGACCCGGGTCCATACCCATCGCGGTGCGCGCGGCACGCACGTAATAGAGCCCCTCAATGGCGCTCTCCTTGGCCAACAGGGCCTGCTTGGCCGTGGTTGCCTGCTCGATCTGCGAGGAGGCCGCGGTGAACCGCTCGGAGGCGTCGGCAAGTGCCTGCTGGGACGCCGGGTCGGTGCCGGTGAGATTGAGCACCTGGCCGCCGAGGCGTTCGATGACGCGGCGGGCGTCGGCCTTGGCGTCGGCCAGGCTGGCCGCGGTGCGATTACCCGACGAACGTGATGAAACCCGGACGGCCAGGAAGGTGGCCCCGACGACGGAGATGATGAGGAGGAGTAGGCCAGTGTTCATGGCAGCCACCCTACCGAAGCCTCCTGGCGGGGCAGGGTTAAAAAGTCGTCCTCAGCACTCGACGCCGAGTGCGCGGTAGACCTCATTGCTCAGGGCGGTGCTGCGGGGGTCGGCATTGCATTTGGTGGCGTCGAAGTGATTCATCACATAGGCGTACCCGATGCGGTTCTCGAGGTCGACGAACCCGTAGGAGCCACCCGATCCACCGTGGCCGAAACTGCGCAGATTCGGACCCGCCACCCCGCGCTGGTTGAGCATGTAGCCCAGACCCCAGCCGTGGTCGGCCACCCGGGGCCCGAGAACGACGTCGGGGTCGAATCCGCCCTGGGAAACCCGGACCTTCTCAAGGTGGTTGGCGGTCAGGATCTTCTCCTGCGCCAGGCCGTTGTAGAAGCTGGCCATGCCCAGGGCCGAGACGTGGCCGTTGGTGCCGGGGAATTCGGCTGCGCGCCAACGGCTTAGCTCATTGCACGCCAACTCGTCGTCGGGCACGAAGCCCACCGCGATAGACAGTCCTGCCATCGGGTGCTCATCAAGTGACCCCGGGTCGGCGGGTGCCTGGCCGCCGCCCAGCACATCGCGGATATGCGGTTTGTTGACCATCTCCGCGCAGCGGTGGTGTTCGGCCGCGGGCAGCCCGATGTGTACATCGATGCCCATCGGTTCGGCGATCTCGGTACGCAGGTACTGGCCGATCGTGCGGCCGGTGGCCCGGCGCACCACCTCGCCGAGGATGAAGCCGAAACTCACCATGTGGTACCCCTGCGCGGTTCCGGGTTCCCACCATGGCTCGGCGGCGGCCAGACGTTCGCAGACCAGGCCCCAGTCTGCGGTCTGGCTCCAGTGCATCCGGGTGCGGGGCGCGATCACCCCGGAGCGGTGACTTAGCACGGAGGCGACGCTCACGTCAGCCTTGCCGGCAGCAGCGAACTCCGGCCAGTAGTGCGCCACTGGCGCTTCCAGGTCGATCTCACCGCGGTCGGCGAGCAGATGCACGCAGGTACTCGTCAGGCCCTTGGTGCCGGAGTAGACACTGGCGAGCGTGTCCTCCCGCCAGTGTCGCCGCCGGCGGGCATCGGCATAGCCGCCCCACAGGTTGACCACGAGGTCGCCGTCCACCCAGACCGCGACGGCGGCGCCGACGTCACCCCGGGTGGTGAAATTGTTCTCGAACTCGGCGCGTACCGCGTCGAACTTGCCGGCGCAGGTGCCGCCGATGGGGGGAGTCTGGCCGCTCAACGCGCCTCCTGCCGAGAACGCCCGGTCGGGCGAGGGAACGAACCCTGAATCTACGGACGCAACGGCACCGAAAGAATGCGGCGAACCCAATCGCGGCCGAACCGCGATCGTGTCGTTACCAGGGCCGATGACGACCGCGCTGGGTCATCACCGGGCACGGAGCGGGCGACGGGAATCGAACCCGCGTAGCTAGTTTGGAAGACTAGGGCTCTACCATTGAGCTACGCCCGCGTTCTTGCGCGAGTCCGAATGTACCGGCGTCGGTCGGTTCCAATCCAGTCGGACCGATAAGGCCTCGCTGAGGTCGATCCTGAGGTCGATGCTGAGGTCGATTCGGAGCAACCGGTTGTGAGCCGTAGGATTCGGGCGCGAGAAGCACTGCAGCGGGGTGTAGCGCAGCTTGGTAGCGCATCCGCTTTGGGAGCGGAAGGCCGCAGGTTCAAATCCTGTCACCCCGACACGTCCACCGCCGCATACGTTAAAAGAACGGGAGTACCAGCGTGAAAAGCACCGTCGAGAGACTGACCCCCACCCGGGTTCGCATCAGTGTGGAGGTGCCGTTCGCCGAACTCCAGGGCGATTTCGACCGCGCCTACAAGCAACTCGCGCAGCAGGTGCGGCTGCCCGGATTCCGACCCGGCAAGGCTCCGGCCAAGTTGCTCGAGGCCAGGGTCGGTCGCGGTGCGGTGCTGGAGCAGGTGGTCAACGACGCTTTGCCGGCCCGCTATAGCGAAGCGGTGACCACCGAGGAGCTTCGACCGCTGGGCCAGCCGGAGATCGAGGTCACCAAGATCGAAGACGGCGAGGAGTTGACCTTCACCGCCGAGGTCGACGTTCGTCCCGACATCGACCTGCCCGACCTGAGCGAACTCAAGATCTCGGTGGATCCGATCGTGGTCGCCGATGACGAGGTCGAAGCGGAACTCGCCGGCCTGCGCGCCCGGTTCGGCACCCTCAAAGGTGTCGAGCGTCCCGCCGAGACCGGTGACTTCGTCTCGATCGATCTGTCGGCATCCGTGGACGGCGAGGACGTCCCGGACGGCAAGACCGAGGGGCTCTCGCATGAGATCGGCTCCGGCCAATTGATCGAGGGCCTCGATGAGGCGATCGTCGGGCTCTCCGATGGCGAGTCCGCGGTGTTCACCACCAAGCTGCTCGCCGGTGAGCACGCCGGCCAGGATGCCGAGGTGACCGTGACGGTGAAGTCGATCAAGGAGCGGGAGCTTCCGGACCCTGATGACGAATTCGCCCAACTGGCAAGCGAATTCGACACAATCGCCGAACTGCGGGAGAACCTCGTCGAACAGGTTCAGCGGGTCAAGCGAATCCATCAGGCCGAGAAGATCCGGGACAGCGCATTGGAGACGCTGCTCGAACTCGTCGAGGTGCCGTTGCCGGAAGCGATTGTCTCGGCCCAGGTTGATTCGGCACTGCATAACGCGATCCACCCGCTCGACCATGACGAGGACAGATTCGCCGAGGCGCTGGAGTCGCAGGGCAGCTCACGGGAGAAGTTCGACGCCGATAATCGCGAGGCCGCCGAGAAGGCGGTCAAGACTCAACTGCTGATGGACGCGATCTCCGACGATCTCGACATTCAGGTGGGGGAGAACGATCTCAGCGAGCGACTGGTGCTGATGTCGCGCCAGTACGGCGTCGAACCCCAGCAGTTGGTCCAACTGCTGCAACAGAACAATCAGCTGCCGGCGATCTTCGCCGACGTGCGCCGCGGGCTGGCGGTCGCGGCGGTGGTCGAGGCGGCCACCGTCACCGACACCGACGGCAACGTCATCGACACCACCGAGTTCTTCGGACCCCCGGTGGGCCCGGATTCCGATGCCGACGAGCAGCCGGCCGACGCCGATGAATAACGCCGACAGCGAAAGAGCGATCGGGTGGGGAGTGTCTCGGGCGTCGAGTTGGTTAGGGTCAGGGAGAACCGCGGGAAGCATCTCGGGACCGGACGAACTTTTTCAGAAAGCAGGTAGCAAGTCGTGACTTACATGCGTTCCGGCGCGATTGGGCTGAACCTCAGCGATTCGGTCTATGAGCGCCTGCTCGCCGAGCGAATCATCTTCCTCGGCTCGCAGGTCGACGATGACATCGCCAACCGGCTCTGCGCCCAGATTCTGCTGCTGGCCGCCGAAGACCCGACGAAGGACATCTCGCTGTACATCAACTCTCCCGGCGGCTCGATCAGCGCCGGGATGGCGATTTACGACACGATGGTGCTGGCGCCCTGTGATATCGCCACCTACGCAATGGGCATGGCGGCGTCGATGGGCGAGTTCCTGCTCGCGGCCGGCACCAAGGGCAAGCGCTACGCGCTGCCGCACGCCCGCATCCTGATGCATCAACCGCTGGGCGGCATCACCGGCGGCGCCACCGACATCGCCATCCAGGCCGAGCAGTTCGCGGTCATCAAGAAGGAGATGTTCCGGCTCAACGCCGAGTTCACCGGTCAGCCGATCGAGCGCATCGAGGCCGACTCCGACCGGGACCGCTGGTTCACCGCTGCCGAGGCGCTGGAGTACGGCTTCGTCGATCACATCATCACTCGCGCCCACTTCAATGGAGCCTCCAATGCCTGATCCCACCGATGCGCGGCTGACCCCGCAGGCGCGCTACATCCTGCCCTCATTCATCGAGCACTCCAGTTGGGGCGTCAAGGAATCCAACCCGTACAACAAGCTGTTCGAAGAGCGGATCATCTTCCTCGGCGTGCAGGTGGATGACGCTTCGGCCAACGACATCATGGCCCAGTTGCTGGTGCTGGAGTCGCTGGATCCCGACCGCGATATCACCATGTACATCAACTCGCCGGGTGGCTCCTTCACCTCGCTGATGGCGATCTACGACACCATGCAGTACGTCCGCGCCGACATCCAGACGGTATGCCTGGGCCAGGCCGCCTCGGCCGCCGCGATCCTGCTGGCCGCCGGCTCACCGGGCAAGCGTCTGGCGCTGCCCAATGCCCGGATCCTGATTCACCAGCCGTCGTTGTCCGGCGTAATCCAGGGCCAGTTCTCCGATCTGGAGATCCAGGCCGCGGAAATCGAGCGGATGCGCACGCTGATGGAAGAGACCCTGGCCCGGCATACCGGTAAGGATCCGGCGGTCATCCGCAAGGACACCGATCGCGACAAGATCCTCACCGCCGCCGATGCCAAGGACTACGGGATCATCGACACGGTGCTGGAGTACCGCAAGCTGTCCGCGCTGAAGTCCTGAGCTAGCCGACCGCGGTCGCGATCGCGGTGATATCGGCGGGCCGGATCCGGCAGCACCCGCCGATGATGCGGGTGCCCTCGGCGACCCAACTCACGGCCAGCGCAGGGGAGAAGTCGGCGCGCCCGGTCCACACCCGGCGTGCGCCATCCCACTGCTCGCCGCTGTTCGGGTACACGACAACGGGCTTCCCGGACGCGGCGCGAGCGGCTTTCGTCGCAGCCAGCACGTCGGTGGGCGCGCAGCAGTTCACCCCGACCGCAACAATCTCCGAGACGCCGGCCGCGACGGCGAAGGCATCGGCCAGTGGTTGGCCGGCGCGGGTGTGCACACCGGCGATGGTGTAGCTCAGCCAGGCCGGCATGCCCAATTCCCGGACCAGGTCGACCAGTGCCTCGGCTTCGTCGATATCGGGCACCGTCTCCAGGGCCAGCACGTCCGCTCCGGCATCGGCCAGGATCTCCAGGCGTGGACGATGCCAGTCCCGCAGTTCGGCGACACTGAGTCCGTAGCGGCCGCGGTACTCCTCGCCGCCTGCGAGGCTCGCCCCGTACGGCCCTACCGACGCGGCCACCCAGCCGGCGCCGCCGGACCGGTCGCGCGCCGCGCCGGCAAGTCCGACACTGAGCCGCAACAGTCGCTCGGTCTCCGCGCGATCGATTCCGCGCTGAGCGAAACCGTCGAAGGAGGCCTGATAACTCGCTGTGGTGGCGATCTGGGCACCTGCCGCGAAGAAGGCCTCATGGACTGCGACGATCTCCGCGGGCGCGTCCACCAGCAGTCGTGCCGACCACAGATCGTCGGACAGATCGTGGCCCCGCGCCTCAAGTTCGGTGGCCAGGCCGCCGTCGGTGATGAGTAAACTCTCATCCGGGATCGCGAACATGGCCGCAGCGTAACGGCGGTGACACGCTTGCAGCACGTGAGCGACACGCTTCATGCAATTTGGCGACACGCCAGAGTCGGGTGGCGCGTTGCGGCGCGGCGGCAGAGGTGTCAGGCACTATGTTTTTCCTCACACAGTTTTGTACGTCCGAATACCACCGACGCTATTCACCTTTATCGGTCGCACCACGGCCGAGCCAGCGGGTAGCGTCGAGTACGACCGATAACAGACTTAAGCGATTCAAGACTTGCGACAACAAGCCTCACGATGGCGAAGGAAGTAGGGCTCACCACCATGGCGCGTATCGGAGACGGCGGTGACCTGCTGAAGTGCTCGTTCTGCGGGAAGAGCCAGAAACAGGTCAAGAAGCTCATCGCCGGCCCCGGCGTCTACATCTGTGACGAGTGCATCGACCTGTGCAACGAGATCATCGAAGAGGAACTGGCCGACGGCGACGAGGTCAAACTCGATGAGCTGCCCAAGCCCGCCGAGATCCGGGAGTTCCTGGAGAACTACGTCATCGGCCAGGACACCGCGAAGCGCACCCTGGCGGTCGCGGTCTACAACCACTACAAGCGCATCCAGGCCGGCGAGAAGGCGCGCGAATCCCGGTCTGAGCCCGTCGAGTTGTCCAAGTCGAACATCTTGATGCTCGGGCCCACCGGGTGCGGCAAGACCTATCTGGCCCAAACGCTGGCCAAGATGCTCAACGTCCCGTTCGCCATCGCCGACGCCACCGCACTCACCGAGGCCGGCTACGTCGGTGAGGATGTCGAGAACATTCTGCTCAAGCTGATCCAGGCCGCCGACTACGACGTCAAGCGCGCCGAGACCGGCATCATCTACATCGACGAGGTCGACAAGATCGCCCGCAAGAGCGAGAACCCGTCGATCACCCGCGACGTCTCCGGTGAGGGTGTGCAGCAGGCGCTGCTGAAGATCCTGGAAGGCACCCAGGCCTCGGTTCCTCCGCAGGGTGGGCGCAAGCACCCGCACCAGGAGTTCATTCAGATCGACACCACCAACGTGCTCTTCATCGTGGCGGGTGCGTTCGCCGGCCTGGAGAAGATCGTCGCCGACCGAATTGGCAAGCGCGGCTTGGGCTTCGGCGCCGAGGTCAAGTCCAAGGCCGAACTCGACACCCAGGACCACTTCGCCGAGGTGATGCCCGAGGACCTGATCAAGTTCGGTCTGATCCCGGAGTTCATCGGCCGTCTTCCGGTGGTCGCCTCGGTGACCAACCTGGACAAGGAATCGCTGGTGCAGATTCTGTCCACCCCGAAAAATGCTCTGGTGAAGCAGTACACCCGACTGTTCGAGATGGACAGTGTTGAGTTGGAGTTCACCCCCGAGGCCCTCGACGCGATCGCCGAGCAGGCCATCCACCGTGGCACCGGTGCGCGCGGGTTGCGCGCCATCATGGAGGAAGTGCTGCTGCCGGTGATGTACGACATCCCCAGCCGTGATGATGTGGCCAAAGTCGTGGTGACCCAGGAGACCGTGCAGGACAACGTGCTGCCGACCATCGTTCCGCGTAAGACCCCGCGCGCGGAACGCCGGGACAAGTCCGCGTAGTACTACTGCGCTACTGCACTACTGAACTGCCCCGGCGTTCCTGGGCGGAGTCTGCGTCAGTTGTTGTGTCGGTCCCGATCGTCGTCGACGCGCCGGGTGGTCTTCACTTCGGGAGCACGCTGCGCGGCAACTTTCACCGGCTCGGGCTTACGCCGCGTCAACGTGCGCAGCAGGCTGGCGAGTAGGGCGGCCAGCGCGATTCCCACCGGAATCCACCACCACTTCAGGCCGGACTTGGTTGCCTCGGTCGCATCCTTAGCGGTCTCGGGTGCACGATCGAGCACCGACGACACCACGCTGCTGGCGGCGCTGGCGCCGCTGCTGACGGCGCTGCCTGCGACGCTGGCGCCACTGGTAGCTGCGCTGCTGGCGACGCTGGCGCCGCTGCTGACGGCACTGCCGGCGACGCTGGCGCCGCTGCTGGCCGCGCTGCCCGCGACGCTGGCGCCGCTGCTGACGGCGCTCCCGGCGACGCTGGCGCCGCTGCTGACGACGCTGGCGGCCGAGGAACCGACGCTGGCGGCACTCGAGGCAATGTCTTTGGCCGCTTCCTGGGTTCCGGCGCAGCTCACTGCGCATGCTGTCGCAATTGCGAGGCCGCCTACTGCGGCCGCGGCACGATTGAGTCTGGTAGTCATCGTCCTACTTCCTTCTCCGATTGTTGGACGGGTGCGCTCACAACCGCCGCACGACAACCTAGCAAACCAGGAGACCCCGCCGGGTAGGTACGGTGACTTGCATTAACCCCGGCAGGCTGTAGGAAAGGCTACGAGCGGACTATCGGACCACCCGGTCGGCTCGGCTGTACACGTTCATTGAGTCACCCCGCAGGAATGCGATCAGGGTCAGCCCGGACTGAGTGGCGAGATCGACGGCCAGGGACGACGGGGCCGACACCGCGGCAAGTATCGGAATGCCGGCCATCACCGCCTTCTGGGTGAGTTCGAACGACGCCCTGCCGCTGACCAGCAGCACCGATCCGGCCAGCGGAATCCGGTCGGCTTCCAGGGCCCAACCGATCACCTTGTCCACCGCGTTATGCCGGCCAACATCCTCGCGTACCGCCAGCATGGTGCCGTCGACGCTAAACAACGCGGCACCGTGCAGACCGCCGGTGCTGGCGAAGACCTTTTGGGCAGAGCGTAATCGGGCAGGCAATTCGGTCAGGGTGGCAGCCGAGACGGCTACCGGGTCATCGCCGGGAGAATGGTGGCTGGCCAGCCAGACGGCCTCCATGGAAGCCTTACCGCACACCCCGCATGACGACGTCGTGTAAAAGTTGCGGGTGACGTCCACCTCGGGCATCTGCACGCCGGCTGCCAACGTGACATCGAGGGTGTTGTAGGTGTTCATCCCGTCCTGCTCGGCACCTCTGCAGTAGCGCACCGTGGTTACGTCGGCCCGCGTGGAGATGACACCCTCGGTCAGCAGAAACCCCTGTGCCAGTTCGAAATCCGAGCCGGGCGTGCGCATGGTCACGGTGACCGCGGCACCGTTGATCCGGATCTCGAGTGGCTCCTCGACGACGACGGTCTCCGAGCGCTCGGTGCGCACCGACTGCTCGCCCGAGGCGATCAGATGGCTGATCCGGCGCCGTGATGTCACTCTGCCCACGCCTGCCATGCTGCCTGTTGGTGGGGCATCCGGCATTACCGACTACCACCTAACTTCTTAATATTGCCTGACGGCTGTCGTGGCCGATGCCGCACTTCTTACTCGCGTTGTCGACCGCCACGCCGATGACCTGTGGCTTTGGCGTAGATTAAACGGCGTGTCCGCTGATAGCGATGCATTGGCTTGCCTAAGAAAGTGCAATAATCGCTACCACGAGTAACGGAAATTCCGCTGATTCCACAACGAAAGGTGCCCGACGTGGGTCCTCACGGCAACGGGAAAGCGGAGAACCGACAGAAACTCGAAAAGGTCGTGATCAGGTTCGCCGGGGACTCCGGCGACGGAATGCAGCTGACCGGTGACCGGTTCACGTCAGAAGCTGCTTTGCTGGGCAACGACCTTGCGACACAACCGAATTACCCCGCAGAGATCCGCGCCCCGCAGGGCACGCTGCCCGGGGTGTCGTCATTCCAGATTCAGATCGCCGACTTCGACATCCTCACCGCCGGGGACCGTCCCGACGTGCTCGTCGCGATGAACCCGGCCGCGCTGAAGGTCAACCTTCCGGACCTGCCCCGCGGCGGCATGGTGATCGCCAACTCGGATGAGTTCACCAAGCGCAACCTAGCCAAGGTCGACTACGCGGCGAACCCGTTGGAGACCGGGGAACTGTCGGACTACGTCGTGCACCCCGTCGCGATGACAACGCTGACCCTGGGTGCCGTGGAGGCGATCGGGGCGTCGAAGAAGGATGGCGAGCGCGCCAAGAACCTGTTCGCCCTCGGCCTGCTGTGCTGGATGTACGGCCGCCCGATCGAACTGAGCGAGACGTTCATCCGCGAGAAGTTCGGCCGCAAGCCCGACATCGCCGAGGCCAATGTGCTGGCCCTGCGGGCGGGTTGGAACTACGGCGAGACCACCGAGGCGTTCGCCACCACCTATGAGGTGGCGCCCGCCAAGCTTCCCGCGGGGGAGTACCGCCAGATTTCGGGAAACACCGCTTTGGCCTACGGGATCATCACCGCGGGGCAACTCGCCGGCGTTACGGTCCTGCTGGGCAGCTACCCGATCACCCCGGCGTCGGACATCCTGCACGAACTTTCCAAGCACAAGAACTTCGACGTGATGACCTTCCAGGCCGAAGATGAGATCGCCGGTATCGGTGCCGCACTCGGTGCCTCCTACGGCGGATCACTCGGTGTGACAAGCACTTCCGGCCCAGGCGTCGCGTTGAAGTCCGAATTCATCGGCTTGGCGGTGATGACCGAGTTGCCATTGCTGGTCATCGATGTGCAGCGCGGCGGCCCGTCCACGGGCCTGCCGACCAAGACCGAACAGGCCGATCTGCTGCAGGCCATGTTTGGCCGAAACGGCGAGTCGCCGGTTGCCGTGCTGGCACCGTGCTCGCCGTCGGATTGCTTCGAGATTGCCGTCGAGGCCGCCCGCATCGCGCTGACCTATCGCACCCCGGTCATGCTGCTGTCCGATGGGGCGATCGCCAACGGTTCCGAACCCTGGCGGATCCCGGATCTGACGTCCTTCGACGACATTGACGTCGGGTTCGCGCAATCGGGTGCCGACTTCGAACCGTATGCCCGCGATCCGCAGACCCTGGCTCGGCAGTTCGCCGTCCCGGGAACGCCCGGCCTGGAGCACCGCATCGGCGGCTTGGAGAAGGCCAATGGCTCCGGTGACATCTCCTACCTTGGGCCCAACCACGATCAAATGGTCCGATTGCGGCAGGCCAAGATCGACGGCGTCGCGGTTCCCGACCTGCCGGTCGACGACCCGTCCGGTGATGCTGAATTACTGATGGTGGGCTGGGGCAGTTCATACGGGCCGATCGGCGAGGCCTGCCGGCGCGCACGCCGACGCGGCGTCGCAGTGGCCCATGCGCAGTTGCGCCACCTCAACCCGATGCCCGCCAATCTCGGCAAGATCCTGAGTCGCTATCGGACAGTGGTCTGCCCCGAGATGAACCTCGGCCAACTCAGCCTGCTGTTGCGGGGCAGGTACCTGGTCGACGTTCGATCCGTCACCAAAGTGGAGGGCATGGCATTCCTGGTCGATGAGGTTGAGCAGATCATCGACGCTGCCCTGAATGGGACGTTGAGCGAAAACGAAAGCGCCAAAACGGGATTCGCCATCAGCACCGCGGCCACCGTGGGCGCAGGCGCTAAAATCGGAGCGAACCTATGACGGAACTGATCGGAGCGGACCTCGGTCTGACCACCCCCGCCGCGTTCGCGATCTCAAAGATCGCAGGCGTGCCCACCACCGACGAACCGCAGAAATCCAAGGACTTCACCAGCGACCAGGAAGTGCGCTGGTGCCCGGGTTGCGGGGATTACGTCATCCTCAACACCATCCGAAACTTCCTGCCCGAGTTGGGGTTGCGGCGGGAGAACATCGCCTTTATCAGTGGCATCGGCTGCTCCAGCCGGTTCCCCTACTACCTCGAGACCTACGGTTTCCACTCGATTCACGGCCGGGCCCCGACGGTCGCCACCGGGCTGGCCCTGGCGCGTCCGGATCTGTCGGTCTGGGTGGTGACAGGTGACGGTGACGCCCTGTCCATCGGCGGCAACCATCTGATCCACGCGCTGCGCCGCAACGTCAACATCACCATCCTGCTGTTCAACAACCGCATCTACGGGTTGACCAAGGGGCAGTACTCCCCGACGTCGGAGGTGGGCAAGGTCACCAAGTCCACCCCGATGGGCTCGCTGGACCATCCGTTCAACCCGGTCTCGGTGGCGTTGGGCGCTGAGGCGACATTCGTCGGCAGGGCTTTGGATTCCGACCGCAAGGGACTCTCGGAAGTGCTGCGTGCCGCGGCCGCGCACCGGGGTGCAGCGCTGGTTGAGATTCTGCAGGACTGCCCGATCTTCAATGACGGCTCGTTCGACGTGCTCCGTAAGGAGGGCGCCGAGGAACGTGTGATCACTGTGCGGCACGGTGAACCGATCACCTTCGGCGCAGGCGGTGAGTACTGCGTGATCCAGACCGGCTTCGGGTTGGATGTCGCCAAGACCGTGGATGTGTCGGCCGAGGCGATCGTGGTGCACGACGCAACGGTGGCGAGTCCGGCCTATGCCTTCGCCCTGTCGCGCCTCAGCGAGCAGAATCTGGAACACACCGTCATGGGGATTTTCCGGCAGGTCAGTCGTGCCTCGTACGATGACGCGGCCCGCGATCAGATCAGCGCGGCCCGCGCTGCCACGCCGCACGACCGCGCCGCACTGCAGTCCCTGCTGCGCGGCCGGGACACCTGGACCGTCGGCTAACCGTGTCCACCGGAGAAGGTTTGGCGGCCGTCGTGCTGGCCGGTGGCGCGTCGCGGCGAATGGGACGTGACAAGGCCACGATGGCTCATCCGTCGGCCGATCCGTCGGCCCATCCGTCGTCGCATGGCCTGACCATGGTCGAGTACACCGTCTCGGTGATGGCAGCACGCTGTGCGCCAGTGTTCGTCATCGCCGCGCCCGGCCAACCGTTGCCGGCACTGCAGGCCCAAGTGCTGCGAGACGACGTTCGGGGGGTGGGACCGTTACTGGCCACCGGCCGGGGATTGCGGGCGGCCGGGGCCGCGGGGGCCGACCGGGCATTCGTGTGTGCGGTGGATATGCCGAACCTGTCGACCGAGGTCATTGACGAATTGATCGGCTATCGCAACGTTGACATCGTCTTGCCGTGGGACGGCCGCGACCATTACCTGGCCGGGATCTACCGCACCGCACTGGCTGATCAGATCGATGAATTGGTCGGCGCGGGCCATCGCAGCATGCGCGCCCTGGCCGACGCGGTGCTCACCCAGCGCGTGGTACTGGTGCCCACAGATGGGATGGCCGGGATGGACGCGCTCACGAACGTCAACACCGAGGCCGACACTCCGAGTTGACCTGCGCCTTAACCGTCGCATAGGGCCGAAATACCCAATTATTTGTTATGGATGTTATTGATGTGAATATTGTTATTCATGTGACTAATTGCAGTGTGGGACGGCTCACAACTGGACTGTGAGTTACGTCACAAGAGTGTGGCCGATAGCCCAGTTTTGGCTGGTCGGGAATCGCCGGAGTGACCTGCGCGAAGCCCATGTGATCCGCGGTCGTGATTGGTCCGTTATCTGAAAGATATTGGTCAGTCATTCGCGTGACTTGGCGCAACGGTCTGCGTACCGTCAGTTTTGGCCCGTAAAGGTGCCGAAAAAATTGATATTCAGTTTCGACAGTCCCTGCGTCTTTGCAGGGCCCAGCCAATCCAGGGGCAACGCAGAAAGTGCGTGCCCGGCGAAAGGAAAAAATCTTGAGGAACCTCCGCAAAACGCTTGGGATGACCGTTCTTGCCGGCGCCATGATCTCCGCGCCGATCGCCTTGGGCGTCGCTGTCGCCAGTGCCGACAGCGTGAACTGGGATGCGATCGCTGCCTGCGAGTCCGGCGGCAACTGGGCGATCAACACCGGAAATGGCTACTACGGCGGTCTGCAGTTCAGCCCGAGCACCTGGTCGTCTAACGGCGGCACCGGAATGCCGAACCAGGCCTCGCGCGCCGAACAGATCCGCATAGCGGAGAACGTCCTGCGTACGCAGGGTATCGGCGCCTGGCCGGTGTGCGGCCAACGGGGCTGATCGGCCCTGATCTGAGAACCTGACAAAGTGGCGCCGGAGAACTCCGGCGCCACTTTTTTCTTTTCCATCCATTCCCTCCTGTAACACCCGTCCCCGACGCCGCGATCCACATCACAACCGCATGGCACGCGGTACGCAGTCGGAAAGGGACACCCAGTGAGCATCATCCGCAGAATCATCACCCTCACCGCACTCGCTCTGGGCCTCGCCCTGGCGGCACTGGCGCTGGGCAGCGGAACCGCCGCTGCCGACAGTGGCGTGAACTGGGATGCGGTGGCCAAATGCGAGTCCGGCGGCAACTGGGCGATCAACACCGGAAACGGCTACTTCGGCGGCCTGCAGTTCTCACCCGCCACCTGGAAGTCCAATGGCGGCACCGGGATGCCTCATCAGGCCTCCCGCGATGAGCAGATCCGGGTCGCCGAGAACGTCTACAAGACCCAGGGCATCGGCGCCTGGCCGACCTGTGGCGCCAATGCCGGTGCCGCCGGATTCACGCCCGGCCTGGTGACCACCGTGTCGGCCGGTAGCCCTGCCCCCGCGGACCAGTGCCAGGGGCTGGGACGCGGTCCGCTCGGGCTGATCGACTGGGGCCAGATGTGCCGGGCCGTCACCGATCCGGGTAAGGCCTTCGCCAGCGCACTGGGTATCAACTAGTCGAACGTCTTCCGGCCTGCCGGTAAGTTGACGGCCATGACAAGCCGCGAGTTCGACATCGTTGTGTACGGGGCCACCGGGTTCGTCGGAAAGCTCACCGCGCAATACCTGGCGCACGCCGGCGGCAGCGCACGCATCGCGTTGGCCGGGCGTTCGCCGGGTCGACTCGAGGCCGTTCGGGCCACACTGCCCGAGTCCGCGCGATCCTGGCCGATCATCACCGCCGACGCGTCCTCACCGTCCTCCCTCGACGAGATGGCCGCCCGCACACAGGTCGTCGTCACCACCGTCGGGCCCTACAGCAAGTACGGGCTACCACTGGTGGCCGCATGCGCCAAAGCCGGCACCGATTACGCCGACCTGACCGGGGAGGCTATGTTCGTCCGGCAAAGCATCGATGACTATCACAAGCAGGCCATCGATACCGGCGCCCGGATCGTGCACGCCTGCGGTTTCGACTCCGTCCCGTCCGACATGAGCGTCTACGAGTTGCACCGGCGGGTTACCCGGGACGGCACCGGCGAACTGTGCGATACCAACTACGTGCTGCGGAGTTTCTCCGGCGGGGTGTCGGGCGGCACGATCGCCTCGATGATCGAGGTGTTCCGGGCATCCTCCGGCGACCCGGACACCCGCCGTCTACTGGAGGATCCGTACACCCTGGCCCAGGATCGCGGCGCCGAGCCCGAATTCGGCCCGCAACCCGACCTGCCGTGGCGGCGCGGCCGGGAGATCGCCCCGGAGTTGGCCGGGGTCTGGGCCGGCGGCTTCGTGATGGCGATGTACAACACCCGCATCGTCCGACGCAGCAATGCGCTACTGGACTACGCCTACGGGCGCCGGTTCCGCTATGCCGAATACATGGGCATGGGTCCCTCGGTGCTGGCGCCGGTCGCGGCGGTGGCGACCACCGCTGCCACCGCCGGCGCGGCCGCACTCGGGGGCCGGTTCTTCCGACTCCTGCCGCGCAGGCTGGTCGAGCGGCTCGCACCCAAACCCGGCACCGGGCCCAGTGACGACGTGCGCGAGCGCGGCTACTACCGGGTCGAGACCTACACGACGACCACCAGCGGCGCCCGTTACGTGGCGACGATGTCGCAGAGCGGCGATCCCGGTTACAAGGCGACCTCGGTAATGCTGGGGGAGTGCGGCCTCGCGCTCGCCCTCGACCGCGACAGGCTTCCCGACCGCTATGGCGTGCTGACGCCGGCGGCCGCCATGGGCGATGCGCTGCTGGCGCGTTTTCCCGCCGCCGGGATCGCACTGGACTCAGCCCGGCTGAACTGACGCGGGCGTCGCGATGCCCACAGCGGAATCGGGTATACCGTCGGCGGCGGGGCGGCTAGTGTCGAAACAGTCGCGACACAACTCACACGAAGGTGGAACCTCAACATGGCCGGTCTCGATGACCTCTTCAACCAGATCCCGGTGGCGGATATCGCCAGCAAGCTCGGAGCTGACCAGGGCGAGGTGAACCAGGCCATCCAGACGCTGGTGCCCACGCTGCTCGGCAGCCTGCACGAGAACGTCCAGGCCTCCGATATCGACTCGACCCATCTGGAATCGGCCGTCGTCGCCGAAGGCCAGAGCGATCTACTGACCGGTGGCGTCAACGTCGATCAACTCGATGAGGGCCAGGGCAACCAGCTCATCGCCAGTCTGTTCGGCGGCAATGACACCAATCAGGTCGCATCGGCGCTGTCCGGCGGCGGCGCCCCGGGCGGTGACCTGATCAAGCGTCTGCTGCCGATGCTCGCCCCGATCGTGTTGGCCTACGTCGGCAAGCAGTTCGCCCAGAAGAATTCCGGCGCGCAGGCCCAAGCAGCACCGTCCGGTGGCATCGGTGACGTCCTGGGCGGTTTGCTCGGTGGCGGCGCGGCCGGTGGCGGAAACAATGCCCTCGGCAGCATCCTGGGCGGCGTGCTCGGCGGCAACCAGGGTGGGGCGATCGGCAACATTCTCGGTGGGCTGCTGCGCGGCGGCAAGTAGCGGTTCGACTGCGGGGCGCAGGTCGGCCGTCGGCCTGCGCGCACCCGTTCCTAGAATCAACGCGTGCCCACCACTGATGACTCCCGCGCCGAGGCTCTCCCCAAGACGTGGGAGCCCGGCGCGGTAGAGACCGGTATCTATCAGGGCTGGGTCGACGCGGGCTACTTCACCGCAGACGCCGCAAGTGTCAAACCGCCGTACTCGATCGTGCTGCCGCCGCCGAACGTGACCGGCAGCCTGCATATGGGCCATGCACTCGACCACACCCTGATGGATGCGCTGACCCGGCGCAAGCGCATGCAGGGCTATGAGGTGCTCTGGCTGCCCGGCATGGACCATGCCGGAATCGCCACCCAGTCGCTGGTCGAGAAGCAACTCGCCGCGGCCGGTACGACCAGGGAGGAACTGGGCCGCGAGCGGTTCATCGAGAAGGTCTGGGAATGGAAGCAGGAGTCCGGCGGCACGATCGGCGCGCAGATGCGCCGGCTCGGCGATGGTGTGGACGCCAGCCGTGACCGATTCACCATGGACGAGGGGCTTTCCCGCGCGGTACGCACCATCTTCAAGAGGCTCTACGACGCCGGATTGATCTACCAGGCCGAGCGGTTGGTCAACTGGTCACCGGTGCTGCAGACCGCGATCTCCGACCTTGAGGTCAAATACGAGGAGATCGAGGGCGAACTGGTGTCGTTCCGGTATGGCTCCCTTGATGATTCAGCACCGCACATCGTGGTGGCCACGACCCGGATCGAGACCATGCTGGGCGACACCGCGATCGCGGTTCATCCCGACGACGACCGTTACCGGCACCTGGTCGGGACCACCCTGACCCATCCATTCCAGGACCGCGAGATCGTGATCGTCGCCGACGAACACGTCGACCCCGAATTCGGCACCGGCGCGGTGAAGGTCACCCCGGCGCACGACCCGAACGACTTCGAAATCGGCGTCCGGCACAACCTTTCGATGCCCTCGATCATGGACACCCGGGGCCGGATCACCGGAACCGGAACGCAATTCGACGGGATGGACCGTTTCGAGGCCAGGGCCAGGGTGCGCGAGGCACTGGCCGATCAGGGCCGTGTCGTCGCCGAGAAGCGGCCCTATCTGCACAGCGTCGGACACTCCGAACGCAGTGGCGAACCCATCGAGCCGCGTCTGAGCCTGCAGTGGTGGGTCAACGTCGCCTCGATGGCCACCGCGGCCGGCGACGCGGTTCGGGGCGGCGACATCGTCATCCATCCCAAGAGCCTCGAGCCACGCTGGTTCGACTGGGTCGACGATATGCACGACTGGTGTATCTCGCGTCAGCTGTGGTGGGGGCATCGCATTCCGATCTGGCACGGTCCGGACGGGCAACGGGTGTGCGTCGGCCCGGACGAGACACCGCCGCAGGGTTGGGAGCAGGACCCGGATGTGCTCGACACGTGGTTCTCCTCGGCGCTGTGGCCGTTTTCCACCATGGGCTGGCCCGACCGAACTCAGGACCTCGAGAAGTTCTATCCCACAAGCGTTCTCGTCACCGGTTACGACATTCTCTTCTTTTGGGTGGCACGGATGGTGATGTTCGGCACGTTCGTTTCAGACGACGATGCCATCACCGACGGAGGCAAGCGCGGGCCGCAGGTTCCGTTCCGTAACGTCTTCCTGCACGGCCTGATCCGTGACGAACACGGCCGCAAGATGAGCAAGTCCCGGGGCAACGGTATCGATCCGTTGGACTGGGTTGAGTTGTTCGGTGCCGACGCACTGCGGTTCACGCTGGCCCGCGGCGCCAGTCCGGGCGGTGACCTGTCCCTCGGTGAGGACCACGCCCGCGCGTCGCGTAACTTCGCCACCAAACTGTTCAACGCGACGCGATTCGCTCTGATGAACGGCGCCGCCCCCGCGGACCTTCCCGCACTCGAGGGGTTGACTGATGCCGATCGATGGATCCTCGACAGGGCCGAAGAGGTTCGCGCCGAGGTGGATTCGGCTTTCGAGTCCTACGAGTTCAGTCGCGGCTGTGAGTCGCTGTATCACTTCGCCTGGGACGAATTCTGTGACTGGTACGTCGAGTTGGCGAAGGTTCAACTAGCCCAGGGCATTGCGCACACCACTGCGGTACTCGCCGCCGTGCTTGACACTCTGCTCAAGCTGCTGCACCCGGTCATGCCGTTCGTCACCGAGGTGTTGTGGAAGGCGCTCACCGGCGGTGAGTCGCTGGTGATAACGGACTGGCCGACGTCGTCCGGCGTCGCACCGGATCCGGTTGCCGCACAACGTATTGCCGACGTGCAGCGGTTGGTCACCGAGGTTCGCCGGTTCCGCAGTGACCAGGGCCTGGCCGACCGGCAGAAGGTGCCGGCCCGACTCGCCGGAATCGAGCAGGCCGGACTTGCCGCACAGGTGGCATCGGTGACGGCACTGGCCTGGCTCACCGAACCGGCTGGCGCGTTCAACGCCACCGCGCAGGTGGAGGTGCGATTGGCCGCCGGCACCGTCGCGGTCGAGTTGGACACCTCCGGCACAGTCGACGTCGCCGCCGAACGGCGCAGGCTGGAGAAGGACCTGGCCGCCGCGCAGAAGGAATTGGCCTCCACCGCAGCCAAACTCGGCAACCAGGCTTTCCTGGCCAAGGCTCCAGGCGATGTCGTCGACAAGATCCGCGAGCGCCAGCAACTGGCCCACGAGGAGACCGACCGGATCACCGCACGCCTGGCTGCGCTGGTATGAGCATCCCGGCTCCGACACCCGATGAGATCGCGTCCCTGCTGCAGGTTGAACATCTGCTCGACCAGCGTTGGCCGGAAACCAAACTCGAACCCAGCACGGCGCGCATCGCGGCGCTGCTGGAACTCCTGGGCTCGCCGCAACTCGGCTATCCGTGCATCCACATCGTCGGCACCAACGGTAAGACGTCGGTGGCCCGGATGGTCGATTCCCTGCTGAGCGCCCTGGACCGGCGGACCGGCCGCACCACCAGTCCGCATCTGCAGTCGGCCGTCGAACGCATTGCTATCGACAACGAGCCGATTAGTCCGGCGACGTATGTTGAAACCTATTGTGAGATAGAGCCGTTCGTGCAAATGGTCGACGCGCAGTCGCAAGCCGGAGAACTCGGCCCGGTCGGTCCGGCGATGAGCAAGTTTGAGGTTCTCACGGCGATGGCCTTCGCTGCGTTCGCCGATGCGCCGGTCGATATCGCCGTCGTCGAGGCCGGTATGGGCGGGCGTTGGGATGCCACCAACGTCATCGACGCCCCGGTCGTGGTGATCACCCCGATCGGTATCGACCACTCCGAATACCTCGGCACCACTATTGCCGAGATCGCCGCCGAGAAGGCCGGCGTCATCGGCGCGCCCCGGGGTGATCTTGTCCCGGTCGACACCGTTGCGGTCATCGGGCGCCAAACGCCCGAGGCGATGGAAGTTCTGCTGGCCCAAGCCGTGCGCGCCGACGCCGCCGTCGCCCGGGAGGATTCCGAGTTCGCGGTGCTGGATCGTCGGGTGGCCGTCGGCGGACAACTGCTGCAACTGCAGGGTCTCGGTGGGGTCTACCCCGACATCTTCCTGCCGTTGCACGGAGAACATCAGGCCCACAACGCCGTACTGGCACTGGCCGCGGTGGAGGCCCTCTTCGGGGCCGGACCGCAGCGCCAACTCGACGTCGACGCCGTGCGCGCGGGCTTCGCCGCCGCAACGAGTCCTGGACGGCTGGAACGGATGCGCACCGCACCGACGGTGTTCATCGACGCCGCCCATAATCCGGCCGGGGCTGCGGCGCTGACGGTGGCACTGGCACAGGAGTTCGACTTCCGGTTCCTGGTGGGTGTGCTGAGCGTGCTCGCTGACAAGGACGTCACCGGAATACTGGCCGCCCTGGAACCGGCCTTCGATCTGGTGGTGGTCACCGACAACGGGTCCCCGCGTGCTTTGGACATCGAGTCGCTGGCCATGCGAGCCGAGGAGGTGTTCGGCCTTGAACGTGTGGTGCGCGCGCCGACGCTGACCGATGCCATCGAGACCGCCACTGCACTGGTCGAGAACGCCAAGGTCGACGGACTGTCCGGCGCCGGCATCGTGATCACCGGTTCGGTCGCCACCGCCGGGGCCGCCCGCACATTGTTCGGAAAGGACCCGCTGTGACCCAGATTCCCGGTCCCGGGACGGCCACGCCGGTGGATCCCTGGAAGAGCTTCCGCGGCGTCATGGCGGGAACCCTGATCCTGGAGATGATCACCGTGCTGCTGGCGCTGCCGGTGGTCGGGTCGGTCGGCGGCGGACTGACCATGTGGTCGACCGGCTACCTGATCGGTTTCGCGATTCTGCTCCTACTACTGGCCGGATTGCAGCGACGGCCGTGGGCCATCTGGGCGAACCTCGGCGTTCAGGTGATCCTGGTGGCCGGCTTCTTCATCTACCCGGCCATCGGGTTCATGGGCGTGCTGTTCGCGGTGGTCTGGGGCGTCATCGCCTACCTCCGCGCCGAGGTGCTGCGCCGGCAGCGGCTGGGCCTGCTACCGGGCCAGGAATCGCCGCCGGCCTGAGCAGGTACGCTGTGCGCCGTGACTGAGCGCACCCTCGTGCTGATCAAACCGGATGGTGTCCAACGGCGGGTGATCGGCGACATCATCAGCCGCATCGAACGCAAGGGTCTGACCATCATCGCGCTCGAACTCAAGAACGTCGACGATGCGCTGGCCCGCGCGCACTACGCCGAGCACGCGGAGAAGGCGTTCTTCGGATCGCTGCTGGAGTTCATCACCTCCGGTCCGGTGGTAGCCGCCGTTCTCGAGGGCCCCCGCGCCGTCGCGGCGTTCCGCCAGATCGCCGGTGGTACGGATCCGGTGGAGAAGGCGACTCCCGGCACGATCCGGGGTGATCTGGGTCTGGAGACCCAGTTCAACCTGGTGCACGGCTCCGACTCGGCGGAATCGGCCGACCGCGAAATCGAACTCTGGTTCCCGACCGACTGACCGATTCCCGGACCCGGCCGCGGGTGTGGGATACTGATTTTGGTCGTCCGGCAACGGACGCCCGGAATGAGATTTCGAGACGTGCGCGACCACCGCGGCCTGCGGTGCGGCGCGGACCGTGGACAGTCGTCATTCAGACCAAACAGACAACGAGCCCGGGTAACGACCCGGGCCCCCAGCATTAGCCCTCGCGTGGCCGCGTTATCACGACGCGCCCGGGGGCTTGAGGAGGCTCAGTGGCCGATGATGATGGCACCCAGGATCTGTCCGAAAACCCGTTGCAATGGCAGCCACCAGTAGCGGACGTCGCACCGGGGGAGCCTGACCAACTCCCCGCTCCCGAGCGCCTGAGGGTGCACACGCTGGCCCGCGCACTGGGCACCACCAGTAGGCGGGTACTCGATGCTCTCGTGCACATCGACGGCCGCGCCCGCAGTGCCCAGTCCAGCGTCGACGCGGCTGAAGCCGATCGGGTGCGGGAACTGCTGGCCGCCGATTCGGCCGAGGGAGTGCCCGCTGTAGAGGCCCCTGCAGAGGAGGCGCCCGCGTACATGCCGCTGTTCGTCGCGCCACAGCCCATCGTGATCACCAGCGCCGATGGCGATTCCGCTGATGACGCCGCTGACAACGCCGCTGATGACGCCGCCGCTGATGAGAACGACGACGATGACGACGACGGGGATCCCGCTGAACGTCCCGCCAACCGACGCCGCCGACGCGGTCGCCGTGGCCGTGGCCGCGGCCGGGGCGAACTGGCCGGCGAGGGTGAGGACGAGGACTCCGAGCGGCCTGCCACCTCGGACGACGATTCCACCGCGGACCGCGCCGAGACCGAGGCCGACGACGACGGCGACGACGAGTCGGCAACCGGCGAAGGCGCGACACGTCGCCGCCGTCGCCGCCGCCGCCGCAAGTCGGGCTCCGGGGACGACGCCGACTCAGGTTCTGACGACCCGCCCAACACCGTGGTGCATGAGCGCGCACCGCGACAGAAGGCCGATCGCGAGTCCGGCGAGATCCAGGGCATCAGCGGTTCCACCCGCCTGGAGGCGAAGCGGCAGCGTCGCCGCGACGGCCGCGACGCCGGTCGCCGGCGCCCGCCGATCCTTTCCGAGGCCGAGTTCCTGGCCCGCCGGGAGGCGGTCGACCGGGTCATGGTGGTTCGGGAGAAAGTCCGAACCGAGGCGCCGCACGAAGGTGCGCGCTACACCCAGATCGCGGTTCTCGAGGACGGCATCGTCGTCGAACACTTCGTCACCTCGGCCGCGTCTGCATCGCTGGTCGGCAATATCTACCTCGGCATCGTGCAGAACGTGCTGCCGTCGATGGAAGCCGCGTTCGTCGACATCGGTCGCGGTCGCAACGGCGTGCTCTATGCCGGTGAGGTCAATTGGGAGGCGGCCGGACTCGGCGGGGCAAGTCGCAAGATCGAGCAGGCCCTCAAACCCGGCGATTATGTCGTCGTCCAGGTCAGCAAGGACCCGGTCGGACACAAGGGCGCCCGGCTCACCACGCAGTTGTCGCTGGCCGGCCGGTACCTCGTCTATGTGCCGGGCGCGTCGTCCACCGGCATCAGCCGCAAGCTTCCTGACACCGAACGTCAGCGGCTCAAGGAGATCCTGCGCGAAGTGGTGCCCGCCGACGCCGGCGTGATCATCCGCACGGCGTCCGAAGGCGTCAAGGAGGAAGACATCCGCGGCGATGTCACCCGATTGCAACAGCGATGGGTCTCTATCGCCGAGCAGGCCGAGGTGATCAAGGCCAAGGCCGCCGGTGCGGCGGTGGCTCTCTACGAAGAGCCCGACGTGCTGGTCAAGGTGATCCGCGATTTGTTCAACGAGGATTTCTCCGGGCTGGTCGTCGCAGGCGACAGCGCCTGGGAGACCATCACCGAATATGTCAATTCTGTTGCGCCCGAACTTGTTTCGAAGGTGAACAGGTACGATCCGGCGGGCGGTGCCGATGGCCCCGATGTGTTCGCGGTGTACCGAATCGACGAGCAACTGGCCAAGGCGATGGACCGCAAGGTGTGGTTACCATCGGGCGGCACGCTGGTGATCGACCGCACCGAGGCCATGACGGTCGTCGACGTCAACACCGGCAAGTTCACCGGCGCGGGCGGCAACCTGGAGCAGACCGTTACCAAGAACAACCTTGAGGCGGCCGAGGAGACAGTCCGGCAACTGCGACTGCGCGATATCGGCGGCATCGTCGTGATCGACTTCATCGACATGGTGCTGGAGTCCAATCGGGATCTGGTGCTGCGACGGCTGACCGAGGCGCTGGCGCGGGATCGCACCCGTCATCAGGTCTCGGAGGTGACGTCGCTGGGACTGGTGCAACTCACCCGCAAGCGCCTCGGCACCGGACTGATCGAGGCGTTCTCCACGAACTGTTCCGAGTGCAGCGGTCGGGGCATCGTGGTGCACGCCGACCCGGTGGACAACGCATCGGCCAACGGCGACAGCCGCAGGGCCGAGTCGAGCGGTGGACGCCGGGGCAGGCGTGGCAAGAAGGGCCGCGGCGACGAGCCGGCGGTGGCCCGGGTGCCCGCGCACACCCCGGGTGAGCACCCCATGTTCAAGGCAATGGCCGCGACCACCGCCCACGATGGCGAGGACGATCCCGACGAGAGCCTCGTGGAGGAGAACCTCGACGAGAATCTCGCCGAGGCCGACGTCGAGCGCAACCTCGTCACCGGGCCGGACGTTGGTGACGACGATGACGAGGACGACGAACTCGATCCCCTCGACGATCACGCCCTCGACGAGGATGACGACGACCTTGATGCGGATGACGACGATGACGACGACGACGACGATGACGACGATGATGATGACGATGATGACGATGACGATGATGACGATGACGACGATGATGACGATGACGACGATGACGACGATGACGATGACGACGATGACGATGACGACGATGAGGATGATGCCGGCGCAGTCTCGTCGGCCCCGGTAGCCGCCCCCGGCAGGTCCCGGCGGCGGGCCGCGGCCCGGCCTGCTGGCCCGCCGGTTTCCGACATCTGAGGCCACTGGCTCCCGGTTTGACCCGTCGGTGCTGGTCGGAGTACTCTTGAGCAGTTGTCGCCTGGCCCTGTCGGCGGCAGTGGGACGGCCGGTTACGCCGGTACGGCCCGCATCCCAGACCAGTACGCCAATTCCGGTTGCGCGTGCCCGCGACACAGCGACCCCGCGTCGCCAGACGGAAGAGGAATGATGGCAGCCGAAACGGCCACCTACGCGATCGTGAAGACCGGTGGCAAGCAGTACAAGGTTGCCGTCGGCGACATCCTCAAGGTCGAGAAGATTGAGACTGAGCCGGGCGCCTCGGTGTCGCTGCCGGTCGCACTTGTCGTCGCTGGCGCCAAGGTGACCACCGACGCAGGCGAACTGGCCAAGGTTTCGGTCACCGGCGAGGTCCTCGAGCACACCAAGGGTCCCAAGATCCGTATCCACAAATTCAAGAACAAGACCGGCTATCACAAGCGGCAGGGCCACCGTCAACCGCTGACGGTGCTCAAGGTCACGGGTATCAAGTGATGAGCCGTCCGGCGAAGAACCAACCAACCAAGTAGCTCAGGAGGCGAGAAGACATGGCACATAAGAAGGGCGCTTCCAGCTCACGCAATGGTCGCGAATCCAACGCTCAGCGTCTGGGCGTCAAGCGATTCGGCGGCCAGGTGGTCAAGGCCGGTGAGATCATCGTCCGGCAGCGCGGCACGCACTTTCACCCCGGCGTCAACGTCGGCCGCGGTGGCGACGACACCCTGTTTGCGACCGCTCCCGGCGCTGTGGAGTTCGGCGAGAAGCGCGGCCGCAAGACCGTCAATATCGTTCGCGTCGCACGACCGGAGTAGGCCTCTTTTTCGCGAGTGTGCAGCCACTGTGAAATCGAGGCCGATTCTTCGCAGTCAGCTCACACTCGACGAATGAAAGGACACTGGCGATGCCGCGCTTCGTCGACCGCGTGGTGATCCATACCAGCGCGGGTAACGGCGGCAACGGCTGCGCCTCGGTGCACCGGGAGAAGTACAAACCCCTGGGTGGTCCGGACGGCGGTAATGGCGGCCGCGGTGGCAGCGTGATCCTCGTGGTCGATCCGCAGGTGCACACCCTGCTCGACTTTCACTTCCACCCGAATGTCGTTGCACCATCGGGCAAGCAGGGCATGGGCGGCGACCGCGACGGCGCCTATGGTTCGGATCTTGAGGTCAGGGTTCCCGACGGCACGGTAGTCCTCGATGAACAGGGCCGGTTGATTGCCGACCTGGTGGGTGCGGGTACCCGCTTCGTCGCCGCCGAAGGCGGTCGGGGTGGTCTGGGCAACGCGGCACTGGCGTCGCGCGCCCGCAAGGCGCCCGGATTCGCACTGCTGGGTGAGAAGGGCCAGACCCGCGACCTCACCCTGGAACTGAAGACCGTCGCCGACGTCGGACTGGTCGGATTCCCGTCGGCGGGCAAGTCGTCTCTGGTGTCGACGATCTCGGCGGCCAAGCCCAAGATTGCCGACTACCCGTTCACCACCCTGGTGCCCAACCTCGGTGTGGTGTCGGCGGGCGAGCACACCTTCACCGTCGCCGACGTTCCGGGACTGATCCCGGGTGCGTCACAGGGCCGCGGGCTGGGCTTGGATTTCCTGCGCCATATCGAGCGCTGCGCGGTGCTCGTGCACGTGATCGACTGCGCCACAATGGAACCCGGCCGTGACCCGATCTCCGATATCGATGCCCTCGAGGCCGAGCTTGCCGCCTATCAGCCCACCCTGCAGGGCGACACGGCACTGGGTGATCTTGCCGACCGGCCGCGCGCGGTGGTGCTCAACAAGATCGACGTGCCCGAGGCGCGGGAACTGGCCGAGTTCGTACGGCCCGAGATAGAAGCCCGCGGGTTGCCGGTTTTCGCGGTATCCACGGTGACCCGGGAAGGGTTGCGCGAGCTTACCTTCGCCATGTGGGACCTGGTGGCCGGCTACCGCGCCGCGCAACCCACCGTGGTGGCACGACGTCCGGTGATTCGTCCGGTTGCGGTGGACGCCAGCGGGTTCACCGTCGAAGCCGATCCTGCCCATGCCGGCGGGTTCGTGGTGCGCGGCACCCGGCCGCAACGGTGGGTGGCCCAGACTGACTTCACCAATGACGAGGCGGTGGGCTATCTCGGCGACCGACTAGCTCGCCTCGGCGTTGAGGATGAGCTACTCAAACGCGGCGCCAAAACGGGCTGTGCCGTCACAATCGCCGATATGACCTTCGACTGGGAGCCGCAGACCCCGGCGGGCGTGGACGTGACCCCGACCGGCCGTGGTACCGATGCCAGACTGGAGCGTAACGACCGGATCGGTGCGGCCGAACGCAAGGAGGCCCGGCGGCATCGCCGTGAGCAGGGAGACGAGCGATGACTGTGCATCGCGGTGCCATCCGTGCCGCGCGCAGCATCGTCGTCAAGGTCGGCACCACCGCGTTGACCGACGCCTCCGGGCTGTTCGACACCGATCGTCTCGCTGCGCTGGCTGATGCCATCGAGGCCCGGATGGCATCCGGTACGGATGTGGTCATCGTGTCCTCAGGTGCCATCGCCGCAGGTATCGAACCGCTCGGTTTGCCTCGTCGGCCCACCGATCTGGCCACCAAACAGGCTGCCGCCAGCGTCGGTCAGGTGGCCCTGGTCAATGCCTGGAGCGCAGCCTTCGGCCGATACGGACGCACCGTCGGACAGGTACTGCTGACCGCCTACGACATTTCTCAGCGGGTGCAGCACACCAACGCCGCGCGCACGCTGGACCGACTTCGCGCGCTTAACGCGGTGGCGATCGTCAATGAGAACGACACCGTCGCCACCAATGAGATCCGGTTCGGCGACAATGATCGACTGTCGGCGCTGGTGGCACATCTGGTCGGCGCCGACGCACTGGTGCTGCTCTCCGATATCGACGGTCTCTACGATGCCGATCCACACAAAGGCGGGGCACGTTTCATCGCCGAGGTCGCCGGTCCCGAAGATCTCGCCGGTGTTGTTGCCGGGCAGGGCAGCCGCCTGGGCACCGGGGGTATGGCTTCGAAGTTGTCGTCGGCCCTGCTGGCCGCCGACGCCGGCGTGCCTGTTCTGCTGGCCGCCGCCACCGACGCCGCCGCGGCACTGACGGAGGCGTCGGTGGGCACCGTGTTCGCCCCGCGGCCGACGCGAATGTCGGCTCGGCGGTTCTGGGTTCGGTATGCCGCGGAGTCGGCCGGGGCGCTGACGCTTGATGAGGGCGCGGTGCGCGCGGTGGTCAGGCAACGACGATCGCTGCTGCCGGCCGGCATCACCGGTTTGTCCGGCAAGTTCTTCGGTGGTGACGTCGTCGAGTTGCGCGGCCCTGACGCTGAAGTGGTCGCGCGCGGGGTGGTGGCCTATGACGCCGCCGAGTTGGCTGCGATGATCGGCAGATCGACCCCGGAACTGCCGGTTGATATGCGCCGTCCCGCGGTGCACGCCGATGATCTGGTCGCGGTTTAACCTCGCCCGGTGCGGGTCGAAAGCGATAACTCGTCGGCCAGCAGGCTCAGCATCGCTGAACAACCGGCGTCGACCTTCACGGTTGCGAGGTCGTCGCCGCGGGTGGGGCCGCGATTGACGATCGCGATCGCCATGTTGCGTGCGGCGGCATGACGGACGAAACGGTAGCCGGAGAACACTGTTAGCGACGATCCCGCCACCAGTAGCGCATCGGACCGATCGACTAACGAATAGGCCTCGTCCACAACCTCTTTGGCGACGGACTCGCCGAAGTAGACGATGTCGGGTTTGAGCATGCCATCACACGCGGGGCAATCGACGAACCGGAAGTTTTCCGTGTTACCGACGACGGCGTCGGCGTCGGGAGCCACCGCAAGTCCACCAACCTGCTCGGCGCGCTCGGTGAACCCGGGGTTGGCGGCCTCAAGTTGTTCGGCCAACCTCGCCCGGGGCATGGTGTGGCCGCAGTCCAGGCACACCACCCGTGCGTAGGTGCCGTGCAGGTTGATCACGGTGCGGCTGCCGGCCTTGGTGTGCAGCAGGTCCACATTCTGGGTGATCACCCCGGTGACGACACCGGCTTGCTCCAGGGTGGCCAGGGCGCGGTGGCCGGCGTTGGGTTCGGTCCGCGCCATGTGCCGCCAGCCCAGGTGATTGCGGGCCCAATAGCGGCGCCGGTAGTCGGTGCTGGTCCTGAACTGTCTGATCGTCATCGGATTGGCCGGCGGGGAGTCCGGACCGCGGTAGTCCGGAATACCGGAATCGGTGGAGAGCCCGGCCCCGGTGAGAACCGCGACCCGCCGGCCGGCCAGCAGTGCGATGAGTTCGGGGGCATCCACACCGACAGGGTAGGCCAACCGGGCCAACCATCATTGTGCTGCCACAATATGAGATATGGACTTCTACTCCGCCTACGCCCGCGGATTCGTGCGGGTGGCCGCCTGCACGCACCGCACGGTGCTCGCGGACCCGGCCGCCAATGCCGAGTCGGTGCTGCGGATCGCGCGGGATTGCCACGGCGAGGGCGTCGCGATCGCGGTCTTCCCGGAGTTGACGCTGTCCGGATACTCGCTCGAGGACATCCTGATGCAGGACAGCCTGCTCGACGCCGTCGAGGCCGCGGTGGCCGAAGTCGTCGCCGGATCGGCCGACCTGCTGCCGGTTTTGGTGGTTGGCGCACCACTGCGCCATCTGCACCGGATCTACAACACCGCCGTGGTGATTCACCGGGGCGCGATACTCGGTGTCGCGGTCAAGTCTTATCTGCCGACCTACCGCGAGTTCTATGAGCGGCGCCAAGTTGCGGCCGGTGACGATATGCGCGGGGTGATCCGCATTCGCGGGGCAGACGTGCCGTTCGGTCCCGATCTGCTGTTCGACGCGCTCGACGTTCCAGGGTTGGTGCTGCACGTCGAGATCTGTGAAGACATGTTCGTCCCGATACCGCCGAGCGCCCAGGCCGCACTGGCCGGAGCGACGGTGCTGGCCAACCTGTCCGGCAGCCCGATCACGATCGGCCGGGCAGAAGACCGCAAGCTGTTGGCGAGCTCCGCATCGGCGCGATGCCTGGCGGCCTATGTCTACTCCGCGGCCGGTGAGGGTGAGTCGACCACCGATCTGGCCTGGGACGGCCAGACGATGATCTACGAGAACGGAGTACTGCTCGCCGAATCCGAGCGGTTCGGCACCGGCGATCGCCGCTGTGTTGCCGACGTCGATCTGGACCTGCTGCGTGCCGAGCGGTTGCGAATGGGCACCTTCGACGACAACCGCCGCCACCACCAGGGGAGTCTGGATTCGTTCCGCCGCATCAGTTTTCGGCTCGAACCACCCACCGGTGACATCGGTCTGCGACGCGAGGTGGAGCGGTTCCCGTTCGTTCCCAGCGACCCGGAGCGGTTGGAGCAGGACTGCTACGAGGGCTACAACATTCAGGTCGCCGGCCTGGCGCAGCGGCTGCGTGCGCTCAACCACCCGAAGGTCGTCATCGGCGTCTCGGGTGGGTTGGATTCCACGCACGCGCTCATCGTCGCGGCGCGAGCGATGGATTCTGAAGGCCGTCCCCGCAGTGACATCCTGGCGTTCACCCTGCCCGGTTTCGCCACCGGTGAGCACACTAGGAACAACGCCGCGAGATTATCGAAGGCGCTCGGGGTGAGCTTCGCCGAGATTGATATCCGCCCGACTGCGGAGTTGATGCTCACCGAGATCGGTCACCCGTATGCGCGCGGTGAAGCGGTCTACGACGTCACCTTCGAGAACGTGCAGGCCGGACTTCGCACCGACTACCTGTTCCGGATTGCCAATCAGCGCGGTGGCATCGTGCTGGGCACCGGTGATCTTTCCGAGCTTGCGCTGGGCTGGTCAACCTACGGTGTCGGCGATCAGATGAGCCACTACAACGTCAACGGCGGGGTGCCGAAAACCCTGATCCAGCACCTGATCCGGTGGGTGATCACCTCGGGTGAGTTCGACGCCGAGGTGGGCGAGATCCTGCAGTCGGTGCTCGACACCGAGATCACCCCGGAGTTGGTGCCGGTGGGCGAGGGCGAGCAGATCCAGAGCAGCGAGGCAAAGGTCGGTCCGTACCCGCTGCAGGACTTCGGGCTATTCCACGTCTTGCGCTACGGATTCCGACCCGCCAAGATCGCGTTCCTGGCCTGGCACGCCTGGCGTGCGGACTACCCATTGGCCGAAATCCGGGCATGGCTGGCCGTTTTCGCACAGCGGTTCTATTCGTTCAGTCAATTCAAACGCTCGGCAATGCCGAACGGCCCCAAGGTTTCCCACG
>Ga0114979_10000336_pt1 | contig 30845 bp, 7 predicted proteins | sample S_140625_EF_Meta_FD_87315 | JGI IMG/M metagenome (GOLD analysis project Ga0114979, IMG submission 87315) | Freshwater microbial communities from Lake Simoncouche, Canada to study carbon cycling - S_140625_EF_MetaG | ecosystem: Environmental > Aquatic > Freshwater > Lake | place: Lake...
GAAACAGTGTAACTAAATAACCATATTGCAGCAATAACCACAGCAAGCCATTGTTTTTCAAGACTATCAAGAAACTTATTTAGTATCATTTTATACACCTGTTACGTCATGATCTTTAGAAAAATATCCAAACACTGCAATACCAATAGCTACAACAAATTTAAACCAGTCTTTCTTTAGATCTAATTCATCTGTTGTTAAAGGTTGTATAGCTATCATTGAAGCTAATGCAAGTCCTACTAAAGTGGTTTTCCAACTTTTCATTATGGTTTAATGTTTTTATACACTGTATATATGTATTGTATTACAGCCCCCACTGTTACAATGATACCTATTGTCCATGTAAATCTTTTCTTAAACTCTTCTTGTTTCTGAAGTTTAGCTTCTAAGTCTTTTATTTTTTCTTTTAATTCAGCTATATCAGTAACAAAACCACCAGTTTTTGTTAGTGAATTACCTAATATTGCATCTACAACTTGCGTTAGTTTACTATCTATAGAGGTCATTTTCTCTTCTAGATCATACAGTCTTTGGTCCATGCTTTTCAATTCTTTTTCCACTTGTTTTTCAAATGCGTTTTCCATATTGGGTGAGGGGAGTTAATATAGCATACGCATACAAAGAACGTAACGATGCAATGATTATACCATTATATCTAGCAAATATAAAATTTATATTTGGAATAATGAAATTGTTAAAATAGATTTATAGCATAATATAGCATAAGAGAAATATATTTTTTACTGTGTTCTAGATTCTCCACTAACTCTGATTCCCCATGCTTTAGCTCCTTCAGGATCAACGAATGGCCAAACTTCTGTTTGCCATTGTGAAAGACCAGGAATCAAGTTAAATATAGCTTTTCCAGGATGTGCTTTATCTGAGTCATCACCAAACTCTTTGTTGAATTGAATGAACACTCTCTCCACTTTAGTAAGTAATGTAAGAGATGGAAGTACAGATCCTTTAGTCATTCCTTCGAACGATAGAGGGTTATAATAGAATGTCACCTCATCAGATATTTTATTCAACATTTTAGCCCACCATTTATATCTGTTTTTTTCAAGAAGAGAAGCATCATCTGGTGGTTGAGCAGCTTTAGCAGCCATTAATGCAGCCATTAATATAAGTAGAAGTTTTAACTCTTTCATTTGACTAGTTAATTCTTTTCTCATAAGATCGTAGAATTCTTCTTTAGTTATGTCTAACTCTTGACCAGTCTTTCTGAAATACTCATCTCTTTTTTCTTGTAACATCTCATCTAGGATTTTTAATCCTTCTTCTGAACCATTAATGATTTCTCTTATCTTGAAGATGTTTGTCTTTCCTAAATATGCCCAAGTTTTAATGAATGCTCTTGTTCTACCATACTCCCAGTTACCCACCTCAACATTCATACTCATCTCACCAATGTGCTCAGAAACTAATTTAGGAATCCATGTTTTAAACATCATGAATGAACTAAATATAGCATCTCTTCTATAGCCAGCTTTATTATCACGATTCATCTGACCATTAAGCTTTCTACCATATTCAACTATCTTAGTTCTGAACTTAGCAAGTTCTTCTTCAGATACACCAGGAATCACCACTTCATCATCTTCTATCTTAGCTGTCTTAACTAAAGAAGAAGATTCTTTAAGTTCTTTCACTCTGGTTTCAAATGTTTTTTCTAAGTCTCTTCTTTCTGATTCAGACATATCATATTTAACTTGTCTATCTTGTTCAGCTAAGTATTGTCTTATGTTTACAATCTTACCATTTTTTACCATTGAGTTATCAATAATACTTAATGCATTAGCAAGTTGTAACTTCTTCTCAGGGAAAGCATTGGTTGCCATCATTATATCACTGAATGACCATGTAGATAAGTAGTTAAGAAGTCCTTGTTTCTTAGCAATCTTTCTTCTTTCTTCTGTCACTACATCTTCATTCAAAGGCACCATCATATGCAATAGTCCTTTTTCTATTAATGATAGACGATTACTTGTAACCTTTATATTGTTTGGAGTGAAGTCTCCAAAGTAATTATATAATCCACCAGCATTAATATATGCTTGGAAATTACCACCAAAGTAGTTAGCTGTAGCAATAAGAGGTTTAAGACCTACACCAAGAGCTCTAACTAATGTATCAGCATTTCTCAATCCTTTTTTAAGATTGACAGTAGATTTTTGTTTTCCTTCTTCTGTCTTACTAAACTTACCTGCAATGTTAGCTATACCTATGTTACCCATAGATCCAAGATCTTGTTCTAACTTATATAGTCCATCATCTACAACAGCTTCTAAAATAGCATAGTTTCTATTTTCTTGTTGTACTATTGGTCTGTTAGAAGAATCAAATTGAACACTTCCATTTTCATCTAACACTAATGATCCTTTAGCATTCTCTACAGCAAGAAGAGTTTGAAGAGTGTCTTCCATATTAAGAGAACTTTCATAATCTAATAAAGCTTTTATCCATAATGTACCCACCTTGTTAAGATCTGTAGACAATTGGTTTACAGCTTTATCTGTCTTAGTGAAATACTTAGGTATTTGTTTCTTCACTTTACCTGTCTCAGGATCAATCTTAGACATGTTTTGTTGTTCATTGATTCTTGATGAATACAATCCTTTAAAGAAATCTCCTGCTTCACCAAGAACATCAGATGTCTGTCCAAACTTTTGTAATGTAGTAGCTTCTATTAATGGAAAGAATGATATAGATTTGTTTTGAAGATAACCTAATTGTTTACCTTTCTCATTCAATGCTGTTAAGAACTTCCACATATTTAATGCAGATTCATTCTTAGCCATGTTTTGGTATTCTTTAGAATAATGTCCTTCTTCAATCATTGTTTGGTTAAACAATCTACTAAAATTGTAATCATTATATCCATTGAACTTTTCTCTATTAATATCAATAGAGTTTCTAAGATTTGTTTTATGCATTTCTTTTAAACGAATGTTCTGTTCATTGTCTAAAGAGTATACAGTGTTGTTTATTACCTCTAAGTTTTTATCAATATATTCTTTTGCTAATGTATTGAATTTATCCATGTCCATTACAGACATAAGAAAACCTTTATCTTTATCTGTCTTAGCTTCTTTCACTTTATCTAAGAAGTCTTTATCTATCTTCTTAATTAACTCAGGTCCAGATGGTGTCATTTTACCTATTAAGTCAAATGCTTTTTTACCTTGTTGACTTGCTGATTGTTCTAATGGAATAAGTAAATCACCAAATGATTTTATCTGTTTAGATGCTTCTCTATTAACCATAGATGCAGCATTCATCAATAAGTTAGATGCAAGTTTAACTAGTTTAGCAGAAAGCTTTGTTCCCTCAGCCCATGTTTTAGCCCAACTACTTATTTGTGCTTCAGCTTCTGTAACACTCATTTTATTTGCTTCAGAAACAATACCTTGTTTAACAGCAAGATTAGCTGTATAGATTTTCATTAAATCAAGTATTTTCTCTTGCATTCTTTGTGTACTCTTAGTAATATCTTCAAGTCCTGCAAGTACTTTTTTATTCTCTTCTGTCATACCAGTTTTAGGATATTGAGAAAGGAATACATCATCCATAGAAGCAAACTTGTTTGCACTCTTTTGGTATTCTAATAGTTCTTTTAATCCTTGTTTAAGAGCTGCTTCATCTAAGTTATTATAATCTAGTTTTTCAAAATCAGCAATAGTAGTCTTAGCATTCTCCAAGAATGTCTTTGCAACATTATATAAAGGTTCGAAGTTTAACTTAACATGTAAGTTACGTATAGCTCTACTAAGTTGTTCAAGCTGTTGTCTTCTAGCAAACTCTTTTTCTTCTGCTCCACCTTTCTTATATAATTTTTCATAGTGTGTTTGTAATGAATTTACAAGACTATCCACTTGTGAATTACCTGTACTCTCAGCTAATGAAGGAACAGGAAGCAAATACATGTTTGTTTCTTTTACAGCATCAAGTTTACCTATCTCAATACTTGTTGGAATAAGTGGAGATTTTTTATCTGATGGTACAGAGTTCTCATAATTCAATATAAAAGGAATCATTCTAGCTTTACCTATTTGATCTCTTCTAAGTCCATAGTTTTGATCAATAGTGGTGTACTCAGACATTTGAGGAACCCATTCTCTAATCTTAAACCAAGATAGATCAGCATTCTCTTTACTCTTATCTATAGTGGTGAATTTCCAGTCAAGGTTATCCACTTTGAAATCTTGTGTACCATCATTCTTTTTAACAGGATATACAGCTTTGAAATCCACTGCAGAAGCAATCATACCTTTCACTTTAGTATTAACCACTTTCTTCTCTATAAGGAATCTAGTTCCTTCTGGATAAGAGTTAATTAACGTTTGAGTAAACTCTCCAAGTTTAACTTGAAGACCTGCACTAAGTTTAGATGATATAGGAGTGCTACCAAATTCATCTCTTACATATCCATCTTTATCTATAAGATTGGTAAGGATATATTGTTCTATGAATCTATGTCCTTCTGATCCCCAATCTCTTTTTTGTTCATCTACAAGTTTCTCAGCATCTGTTCTTTCAAACTTCTTATTGAATAAAGCTTTAACTTTCTCTGTTACAGATTGAGCAACTCTTGTTCCTTGATATTTGTAGTGTCGTTTATCTTCAACTGAATCAGGAAATAACTCAAGACTATCATTATGTTCATTAACTGTATTAACATAATTATCCATTCTCTTCTTAACATCATCCTCTATGTTAAAGAATATTCCTTTTTCTTTTATATCAGCAAATGTACCAATCACTTTACCATCTACAATTGTATAAGCTGCAGTGTTGAATATATCAATATTAGATTTGCTATACACTCCTCTAATATAATCAAGAATAGTTTCCCACCATTTTTTAATCATTGATCTAGTTTCTTCTTGCATTAAATCTGAAGAAGTATTTGGATCTCCAGGAGTATAATCAAGTACTTGAGCTATAAGTTGGTCAACAGCTTCTTTTTTAATCTTACGAATGTCTGGCTTACCATCAGGTAGTTGATATTCTTTTCTTCCTTTATACTTTTCAAAAACTTGTTTGTAGATTTTAAATCTATCTATCTTACTAATAAGTTCTGTTATAAGTCTTGGATTAGTTTGTTCTAGAATAGCTGTAGCAACATGAATGATCTCTTGTGATACAACTACATCTTCCACTCCTTGTGCAACAGCTATCACTCCTTTAACAAGATCAGAAAGCCCAGTTACACCTTTTAAATTTATATCTGGATTATGTTTAGCATAATCTTCTAATAATACAAAGTCTATCCCCATTTCTTTAGCAGAAGCTTTTAAAACATCTAGCGTTTGCTTTGATGATTTATCTTCTTTGACAATATCTGATAGCTTAGGAAAGTTATCCAAACCATTAGATTCCTGCCACAAAGAAACCTTTGCAGCAAGAACTATTGGATTGATATTAGATTGTTCAGCTAATGCTTTGAACTCTTGAGAACTTCTGTTTACACAATGTGCCATATTAAAAACATTCTATTATTTTATTTTTCTCTTCTTGAGATAAGCTATCCCATACTTCTTGCGATATATCATCAGGTTTATTAATTATAGACTGGTTAAACCTTGCTTTGAACTGTTCTTCATTATAAATATCTTTACTGTTTTCATTTCTAAAAACCCAACCTTTTGGTGCCAACACCAATGTTTTTATTCCTAAACTAATTCCAGCTTTAGCACCAGCTTCATCAAAACCTGTTTGTCCTCCAGTTCTTAATAAATCTATAACAATGTTTTCTTTTTCTAATCTATTTTTAATATTAGTAAGAAGTTCTAAAGTAAAATTATCAACTGATTTCTGTCCTCCAGGAAATGTTTCTTTTAATGAGTAAATACCATTACCAGCAATATTCAATGAAATAATATTTTTATTTAATTTTTTTATCTCAGTTACAATTTTACCAGCCATTATATCTACATCATTAGAAGAAGAAAATGTATCTGTACTTACAGGAAGATATAATTTTTTTTGATTTAATACAGCAGATTTAGTAAGTTTTTCTCCAGCAGTATTAAAATCAGAAGCTATTGCAATTGTTGCATCTGCACTAGCATTTTTAATTGTACGTTCTCTATAACCACTTGATTGTTCTTCTTGGAAATCTATCATGTTATTTTTAGTTTTTTCACTTGTAGGTTCTGTAACAGCAACAGCAGCTGTAGATGTTACACCACCACCTTGATAGATTTTTACAACATCATCATCACTCACTTCACCTGATTTGATTTGTTTACCTTGAGCATCTGTAGCTTTCTCTACTTTCTCATATCCATTATCTAATACAGATGATCTTTCATAATCATAATACTCTTGAGCTCTGAATGAATCTCCCCATGCGTTGATAGCTTTGAATATATGTTTTACATACACCTTTCCATTTTTTTCACTTACATCAACCAATGGAATTGGATTACCTTTCTCATCTTTTGTATACACTTTTTGTAATAACACTTTATGTATGTGAGAGTAATCTCCATTTTTCTTTCTTTTCATTCTTTCTGCATAAGGAATATCTTCTTCCCAGCTATATGTAATGAAATCATTTCTTCCATCACCAAAAGGACTAATACCTATTACCATTGGAAGAGTACCATTAGTCATAGCTTTCTTCAATTGTCCAGGTGTAAAATACTGATTAGGATCATATAAGTTAGCACCTCTTCCATAATTAGATTTATTCAATAGCATCTTAGCTCTCATAAATGAAATGATGTTATAATTATTCCAGTTATTTCTTTCAAAAACACGTAGCTTTTGGAAGTCAGCTAAGTTAGGCATATTTTCTAAATTAGACAATGTTTGATTGTATATTTCTTTGAAATCATTATAAGGAAGAAGGTTAGTGAAAGCAATAGGAGAATTAGTAAGTCCTGATTGAATTACAGCAAGTCTTACAAGTTTTCCATAAAGATCTTTATCTTCACTATCTAAATGCTTTTTCAATTCTTCAAATCCATATATAGTAAGATTTTGATCATACACTTTATTATCTCTTCCTGCAATATATAGATTATCAGCTTTACCTTCTTTAGTACCAGCTTCCATCTTAATAGAGTTAAGAATGATGTTATTGAATAATGGATGATCAGTTTTAGGAGCAATTCCTTTATGTTTATTTCCTAATATAGAATCTCTAAAGTTAATGATCTGTTGAGCAGCACTTTCTTTTGTACTGGTTCCTAATAATATGTTTGCAACATTAACATTAATGCTTCTATTAGTTTGTACAGCCCAGTCAAAAAGATCATTCACTGCTTTCTGACTCACTTTAACAAACTCTCTATCACTTAGTTTTATATAAGGAGTTAACACTTCTTCCATTACAGATCTTACATTAGCTTTATCAGATATAAGAATTTCAGCAAATGCATCTCTTACATCAAATATAGTGTTCTTAAGAACTCCTTTAAATGAACTGTTTAATAGTTTATCTACAGAAGAGATGATAGATTTTCTAGCTTTCTCTAATTGAAGTCTTTTCTTGAATACTAAATATGGGTCATTGATTGTAGCTGTATCAAAGTTAGATCCTTGTACTACATCAAACAACTGAGATCCCATTTTAGAATACTTGATAAACTCTTTCAACATGTATTGTTGTTGTAGTTTTTGTACATCATCCATCTTCTCTTTCATTCCTTCTTTATTATACTTAAGCATTTTAAATAGCTCAGTCTCTGATGGAATTCCAGACACTTTAGTATTTTTTAAAGCAGTGATGTTTGGTTCATATAAGTCTAATGTAGAATTCATTATACCATCATTAAATAACCATGAGTATCCTTTATTATCTAAAGATTTTAAGTAGTCTCTAATGATAGGTTGGTTCATAAAATATGCAACAGTATTTGCAGGTACACCAACTTTAATTAAGAATAACCAAGTGGAAGCTACGTTTTGTGTAGCACCAAGTCTCATGATCCATGGACCTTTAGAGATATCTACATATCCATCAATAAATTGTCCAATGATATCAGATATATATTTACCAGCTTTGTTCTTAATTAATGATAGAGTAGGTCTTATTTTACCATCAACTGTAATTGTATTATACTCTTCGAAGTTAATATTTGGATCAGTAGCAAATGTATTTGAATTAGGATTACCACCTAATACTTCTCTATCTACAGGATCAACTTCATTTAGTTTATCAAGATCAATATATGTTGCAACACGTTGATTATCAGCATTATTAGTTTGACCAGTAGCAGCAATACCAATTGCATATTTACCAGATACAAACGCTTGTCTTAAAGAAGACATAAATGTTCTACTTAACATGTTACCTACATTACTATAGTCAATCTCTGGATTACCCATCTGTGCATTAATGTCTATAGATAATTGTTTCATCTCATCTGCAGAGTTAGGTTTAATTAAGTTCTCAAAGTTTGACTCATGACTAACCAAGTTTTGTAATGATTGGATATATGCATTCTCAAGAGATTGTTTATACCATATCTCTGATTGCTCTTGTGCCCAAATTTCAGTTAATGCTTCATCTGTAAGCTTATCTAATTTTCCTTGTTTCTCTTGGATAGTTTTAATTAATTGAGCTTGTACCTCATCAGCATCTAATGAACCATCTTGAACTTGTTCTGGGAACCAATCAGCAATGATAGGTAACCATTTGTTTCTAGTGTAATCATCAGCTGTACCATCTATAATACTTTGGAATATTTCATAAGTACCTTTAGATGAGTTTACAGATTTTGCTTGTCTGTAGATTTCTGCATTATTATTTTCAATAGCCATAGCTTTGAATTTATCAATAGCTTGTTGACCATATCCTAAGAAAGGAACCATTCTTAATTTTCCTGCAGCATCAGAATATACATTCTTTAAGTAGATTGATAATTTATCAATATCAAAATCCGATCCCACCTTCTTAACTAAAGCTGAAGGAACAACAACGTTATCACCAAAGTCTTTTGGTAAGAATTGTTTGATAACAAAGCTATCAATAGAGTTTTGTTTCTGTGTAGGAATACGATATCCAATACCAGCTAATATAGCTTTACCTTCATCTGTAGTGTTTAGATAGTCAAGAAGCTCTTTATCTGACATGTTTTTAGTTTGAGCATTATCAAACCATCTAGATATCATTATCTCACATACACGCTCACCATCTGCATTTTTATAAAACTTAAGTATGTCAGATGTATAACTGTATTTAACATTTCCTTTTTTGTCTTTAAATTCTTTTCCTTTAACACGATTAGACTCAAGAAGTGTAGAAGGAATCTGTACCTTCATACCTCCAGATATCTTAGGAGATACAACATTCTTATCAGCAATAGAATAAAGAATGTTTCTAATTTGTTGGTATGCAGGAGTAGCTTCTAATACAACATCACCAGATTTAAATCCTTCAAGAGCATCAGTGATATTGTTATTCACCTCTCTCTTCAATATCTCATCACTTAATGTTTTGATCAATTTGTCTTTATCTAATATAGTGAATGTAGCTTTACCATTTTTATCAACTCCTTGTGTAATACCAAGTTTTTTCAATAGAGTTTTATATCCTTGTTCTATCTTAGCTTCAAGAAGTTTTTGATTATTTGTTATCTCTTTGTATAATGGAGAAGCTTTTTCTTTTGCTACTTCTGTTGTAAGATCATTCCATGCAACAAAACGTTCATTGATATCTTCAATAATATTTCCTTTTTTATCTTTTAATTCAAAGTCAATTGGTACACCAGCATCCATGAAATCCATGGTTACAAGTTTTGTAATTTGAGATCCTTGAGTTACTATTGGATTATCTTTAGAAGGCACCTCAGTTTGTAATCCCATAATAGAGAATGGAATGTTATTTATTTCTGCAAAAGAAGCTTCATTAAATTCTCCTGAAGGAAGATAAAGAGGAGTAACTTCACCAATTCCCACTTTTCTACCTGATGCATATACAGCATAATCTGTATTCTCTCTTTGCATTTTATTGTACATCTTGATTGCATTTGAATCAGGATTTAATTCATGCATTATTCTAAATGATAATGGAACCAAAGCGAATTTATCTAATACAACATCATTGTAGTTTTGTCCATCCACTTTATTTCCTGATACAATAGGTTTAATAGCAGTGTAAAGACTTCTTACATTAGGATTTTTTCCTACATATCTAACTTCATCAGATGAATTAGTTGTTTTTTTAATGTTAAATGCTTTCTCTTCATCTGTAAGAACAAGTCCTTGTGCCTTTTTCTCTGCTTCTGTTAAGCCTTCACCTTTAACAACTTTCTCATATGCAACATCATATCTGTATTGTTTCTCTTTAGAATCATTCCATTGACCTGTACGAAGAAGGAATATACGAGTTGCTTTCAATGAAATCAATCCACCACCATCTGTTTCTTCATATGCTTTCATGTATTCTTCAAAGTCTGCAGTAGAGAATACATCATCGATCACTGTAGATACAAAATGATTTATGTTCATATCTGTATATCCTATATCTTCAGGATCAAATCCTTTATTGTATTGTTCATTTAATGCAGCATTAACTTTATTAGAACCGTATAATAATGCTTGTCTAGGTGAGTTAAAGTTTTTAATACGTTTCAACTCATCATTGTATTGGTAAGGATCTGAATAAACAAGTTTATGCATCTCAATGTTAGCTATCATATAGTTAGTAGATAACAATTTCAACTTGTTCTCATATCCTTCTTTTGATAAAACATCATCTTCAGAGAATGCTACTCCTTCAGTTTCTACTCCTTCAGCAGTGGTATATACAGCACCAAATCCTCTAAGCACTTTATCTGTAGTTGATGCATCTTCAGCTATAAAACTATTAACAGCAGCGTTTATTTCTTTCTTATTATCTTCATATAACTTCTCTGCAGATTTTTTAGAATTAGATTTAGACATAATCTGATTATGCAATGTATCTCCTAGAATAGATTTGAAGAAACGTAAGTCTGTTGACTTTCTATCACCAACAACTTTTCTTCCATCTCTAGCAAGTGCCACTTCAGCCATGAAATATTTTCTAAAAATCTCTAAGTGCTTACCATTTTTAAATGCTTCTTCTGTAACAAATGGATCATCTTCATTATGCATCTTAATAGCATGCTCAATAGAAGCATCTCCTGGTACAAGGTTTTCATATATACCTCCTAGGTTAAGATTGATTGCTTGTAAGAATCTTTGTTTAGCAGAAAGCTTAGAACTCTCTTTCTTAACACCAGTTTGTTCATTAACTGTTCCATCAATGAATACAGGTTTCATAAGATCTTCTGTACCAGCAATACGTCCACCATCACCATCTTCTGCTAAGTCAAACATCTTACTTAACATCACACTACTATCTTTAGTAAATACGTCTGTTAATAAATATTTGTATGAAGAAAATCCTTTAGTTGCATCACTTAACTGTCTAATGTTAGTCAATTTAGAAAGTACATCATGAATAGAACTAATAGCATTAGTTCCAATAAATGATTGTGTACGCTCTCCATTGATATTGAAATATGTACTTTCGAAATCAGGGTTTTCAAGAATAGCTTTTATAGTTCCTAATTGAGTAAGACGTTTATCTATATCCAATGTTTTAGCACTAAGTGTAGCAACATCTTCTAATCCAGCTAAACTTTTTTGAATTCCTTCTACAGCTTTTCTAAACATTCTAAGTTGATCAGAATTTAAACTATTTTTAATTTGATCTCCTGTCATTGGTTTTTTAGAATCTCCTATAGTAAAGTTTATTCCCATACCTTGTAAGAATGCAAGGTATTGATCTAATTGACCTGAATTAAATTTAATGTTTTTAGTAATTGTTTTAGGATTGTATTTTTGCGTTTTAGTGTTGTAGAATAAATAATCATTGTTATCTGTTCTAGTTGCTTCAATAATGTTATTAATCATCTCACGTTTAGCTTGTCTAGCAGCTCCACTTAATACAGAATTACCAATAACTATTTCACCTGAAGGAAGAACAAACACTGTAACAACATCTGCATTCTGTTTCTTCATTGAGTTCCAGAAAGCTGTAATCAATTGAAGATCATGTTGTTTCAATGAATCCCAATTAATTTTTTCTTTAATAGATCTTCCTCCTGTTAAACGTCTGTATAAAACTTCAAAGTTTGGATTAGCTTTAGCCATTATTCTAAGTCTATTGAACATCTCATCAACATTTACAGAATCATGCAATGCATTCATTAATGTAACAAATGCTTGATCTGCAGGCATTAATACAACACCACCTATTGTAGAGATATCAGAAATCACTTCACCACTAACTATTTTAGTTTTAGGAAGTGTAGCTAATAAAAGTTTTACTACACGATTTGCTTTTCTAAAAGAATCAATCTTTCTAGCATCCATGTAATCTGATTTACCAGAATTATCTTCATCGTTTATATTAAGCTCATCGTTCTCATCAAACTCAATAGCATAAGATTTAAGATGCTCTTCATGTTTCTCAACAATAGCAGGCCATTCTTCTTTAATCTTATCAAAAAGATCTTTTAATTTATTTTCTTGTGCAGTTCTTTCTTCGTCTGATATTTTTTTATCATTAACTAATTGAGCTCTAAGTTCAAGAACACAGTTTCTTAAAATCTCTTTTCTAAGTCTAGCATACAAATCACTTTTCTTAGGTTTCTCCACTTCAAAAAGACTTTGATTTGTTTGAGATAGATAAGATAATGTACTATATGTCATGTGTTGAATAATATCATGCAATTGTGTAGCAGGGATATTTTTCACTTTAAGTCTGAACTCAGATGTTTCATCACCTTCAGCAGATTCTATTTCTTGTATTCCTTTATTAGCATAAGATAGTTTTGTTTCAAATGGATTGTATTGTGAATAGAATCCATTACCTATCTTAGCAAATAACTCTTTTGTATTTGTTTGAGCTTTTTCTCCTGTAAAGAAACCTTTAATAAAGTCAATTAATTCAGAGAACAATTTACCAATCATTCCTTTTGATGCTAATGGTTTACCTAATTTATCAGCAAGAACAGCATCTCTGAATTCCTCAGCAAGCTTTTCTTTAACTTCTTCATTAGTAGCATCAGCATAATTTATTTCTCTATCTTGAAATACATCATAGAAACTTCCTTTTCTATTTCTGAACTCATTAAAAATAGCTTGTTTCTCTTCAGCACCAGCAAACATTTTCCATACAGCTTCAAACACCTCATGATAAGCAGTACCTATCTCAGCATTATCATATATATAGATAGCACCTTGATGAAACATACCCCAAGCTTGTCTACCATTAGTAGCACCAATAATATTCTTCACTCTATAAATAGGAACATTTGGCATCACTTTCTTAATAAAAGCTTCCACTTGTTTCCAGTTCTCTGGAACAATATCTTGCATTTTGTTTCTAATAGCTAATCTATATAGTTTTCTAGATCCACTTGATGTAGGTTTAACAGGTTCATTCCAACTAACATCATCATCATCGTTTGTTGTTTGTTCAGAAATTATTTCTTCTTTAGCTTCTATATCAGAAACTTCTGCTTCTACTACAGGAGCTGGATCAGCAACTGGAGGAAGATTTGGTATTTGTTGTTGTACAAGTTGTGGAGCTATTTTCTTCTCAACAGATTCATCATTTCTTAATTTACCTAACTCTAAATCAAATTCTTGTTTTAACTCAAGTATTTTTTTAGGTTTGTTTAATTTTTTTGCCTCATTGATGTCTTCAAAATATTTTTCAGCAAGTTCTTTTTCGTTTTCATCTTCAAAGTTATCTGGAAAAATATCTTTAAATATTGAATTATATATTTTTTGTGCAGCTATTTTATCTTCAATAGATTTAATAATTACATTTCCTGCTTTGTTTTGATCAATATTTTTTTCTTTAGCTAAGTTAATAATAGCATCTGCAGACTCATCTATATTGATATCCACTGTTCCTTCTTCATTAGCAAAAAACATTACATCTCCCCATGGAGTAGGTAGTACATTAGGAGTTTCATCATCATCAATATATTCAAATTGATCAACAGGTGTATTAGTTTTAGCTTCTTCTTTTTTAACTTGTTCTTTAACAGTCTCTTTAGAAACTGGTTGAACAGCAACTACAGCTGGTTCTGGTTTAACATATGTTCTACCTGTACTATTCAATGTGAAATAGATTCCATCTCTATTAGTAGGTTGACTTTCTGTAATAGGTCTAAATTGTGTAGCTAAAGGAAGTTCTTTATTCTCTCTAGTTACAGTTAATTTACCATCAGCACCAGGAGCTTTATCTGATAACAAATAAGTTTGGTAGTTAGGCCATTCTCTATTTATAGGATTTCCTTCACTATCAATACCTGTGATTTCATAATATGGATTGTTCCAACCATCACCATTAACTTTTAAAGAGTCTGTATTATTATACATCTCTTTAAGTAATGCAATGATAGCATCTTTACTATCTTGTAATCCTGTAGGTGTAAAGTCAAAATATTCTTTTGAATCTTTAGCAAGACCAGACATAAATAATTTTACAACTGGTTCACCATTATCATCTTTAACTGTTTCGAACCAGATGTTATTATATCCTCCAGGTTTTCTTTTTCCATTTTGATATTTAGCTATACCCCAGTAGGTTACAGATTTTAACCAATTGAATAAGTCTTTAGAGCTCTCATTTATCTCACCATCTCTTAAAGCATTCTTTGTAATCTGATGCATTACATCAAATATTGTTTTAGCTTCTTGGTCAGTGAATTTTCTATTGAATAATTTAGCTAGTCCTCTTCCAGGTATTCTTAAGAACACTCTACCAGTAGGAGTTCCAAAAGTTACAGATCCTTCAGATACAGATTCACCTGTTGTAGCCACCTCAACTACAGGAGATTTTCTTAATCCTGATTGAGTTACAAGACCTGCAGCTTGTGCAGAAGTTCTTGCTGCTTTATTTGTAACATCTTCTTCTGCAACATTTTTAGTTGTAACAAGTTGTGGTTGACCAAATGAAGCAGAAAACTCTTGCATATCATCTGCAGTTAACTCCACTTTAGATAATTGATCAGCAGACCATTCTTTATATTGTTTTTTTAATGATTCTTGTTCTTCAGTTAATGAACCATCTTCAGTTTCTTTTCTAAACATAGAATAAGTATCACCATCAAATGTAGCTGTAAGGTCTGTGTTTGGAAATACTTGATAGATAGCATTGTTGATTTTATCTTCATCATTAAGAATAGGTTGACCATTTTGATCCACTACAGAGAAAGATCCATCTAGATTATCTTGTACAACCACCATGTAGATGATTTCAGATTTAGCTCTTTCTTTTCTTTCTCCCTCTTCCATATCTTGAAGAAAGTCTTCTGTAAGCCCAGGAAGAATATCATTCTCAGTCTTAGCTGTAACAATCATTCCTCTAAGCTGATTTTTGTTTTCAAAAGTCTCTAACTTATTACCAAAGAAGTTTACTCTCTGTTGATGAGGAACTCTATCATCAGTTGGTTTTGTTCCACCTACTACTGAAAAGTTATCTTTCTTAGCCATAGGTTCGTAAGACTCTTTACCAAAGAAGTTTTGAATAGCATCAGTAAGTGTACCAAGAAGATTCTTTTTCAACGTTTCATTATCACGCATCTTTTTCTCTTCAGCTTCTTTAGCTTTCTCATCTTCAGCAAACTGTTGGAATGTATCCAATATCTTAGCTTTGGCCATTTGCTCACCAATAAGATTGTCAAGCTTAGTCTTAAGCTCTCCTATTTCTTTAACAAGACTTTCTGCTTGTTTGGAAAGCTCAGGAATCTTTAACTCATCTGCAAAATCATTTATATCAGACTCAAGCTGTATAACTTGTTCTGTAAATCCTTGTCTATTCTCAATAAACATTCTTGCTCCTTCTTCACCTAAAAATCTTTCTACATTAGCTTGTAGATCCTCAAGGAATAATGGAACATTAGGATTTTCTTCTTTTAATCTTTTAATGTAATCATCAAATATAGATAATGCTTTTTGTAGCATATCATCTATTTGTTTCAATAAAGAGTCACTTGACTTAATAGAATCATTTGTTGATTCAATAAGATCTTCTAATGTATTGATGTCTTCTTTTAATTGTTTGATCATCGTCACACTATTCTGTGGAAGAGTCTCTATACTATCTAAGAAGTCTTTTAAGAAAGGAAGTGTAGCTTCTAATTCTGCTTTCTCTTCTATTAATGCAGTGTTTTCTTTCTCAACTACACTACGTAAGTTAGCTAGTGTATTAGTTAATTGTTTAAGAACAGTGGTAGGTCTTTTACGAACCTTACCTGCTTTAGTAAGAGTTTCTTTAGCTATCTCAGCTTCTAAACGTTCTTGTTCTTTCTGAACAGCATCTTTACTATTCTCTAACTTTTTGTTTATCTCCTCAATACGTTTAACAGTGTTTTCGTATAGATCTGTAATGATTCTGTTTCTTGTCTGAAGTTTTTGTGATATGGTGGTTTCAGCAGTAACAAACTCATCCATAGCTTTTTGTTGTACAGCAGTTAGATTACCAATAGGTCTGATACTAGCTCCAGAATATCCTTCTGCAGCAACAAACATTTTGTTCCAAACCTCTGTTTTTTGTATCTTACCATTCTCATCTACATATACAAATGTAAGTTTATCTTTCTTATTATTGTATTCTAATCTACCTTCAACTGGATCACCATTTGATTTCTTGATATTATAGTTTCTAAATACAGTGTTCTGATGTTTCTCAAAGTAGTTGAACTTCTTATTGGTCAACATTAAACTAGCTGGTGTTAAGCTATAGCTTTCAAACTCTTCAGCAGATACATCTTTAATAACACCATTAGAAGTTTTAATCTTAATTGTACCATCTTCATTAACTCCTAATACAGTTAATCTAGGTTGACGATAAACTTCTTTACCACCTGCAGAATACTCAGTCACTTTACCAAGTACATACTCTGTACCTATTTCAATCTTTCTATCACCATTTTTAGTTTTGATATTGACAGTTTCTTTAGGAGTGACATCATCAATTGTTTCTGTCTCTACTGGTTGTTCTTTGAAGTTTTCAGGATTCTTTTTAATCTCATCATATTCTTGTACAAACATTCCTCTCTTAAGAGTCATCAATGCTGAATCATCAAGAGCTTGAGTTAAGTCTTCTTTTTGATCACTAGTAAGTTTTTTATCTGCTTTAATTGTGGCTAAAGCATTCTCATAACTTTCTGTTTTACCTTCAGATATATCTGAAAGAACTTGATCTAAATTATCAACATTACCAATAAGTTTTTCAGAAACTCTAGATATTCTATTGTCATAGTCTGCAAGTTTAGTACCAGCATAGATTAGTTTATCAATCACTGCAGGTGGATACATTTGATTACCATCTGCATCAACTTTACCTCCATAACGTAAGCTAAGAGATTGATACATTGTTTTTACATTGTTAGCTGTTTCTTCAAAGTTAGCTAACCTAGCTAAGTATGCTTCTTTTGTATCTGTAGCAAGAGCTTTACCTTCAGCTTGTAATTGTTGGAAACCTGCATCTGAACTAGCTAATGTTCTTTGATCATTAATATCAGCTCTAACAAGATCAAATCTACCATACTTAATACGAGGTGTTAAGTAGTTAATTATATAGTCTGTTTCTTTATCTTTACTCTCAGTAAGATTTCCTTGTTGTAAAAGTTTTTCTCTTTCTTGTTGAAGAGTAGTTCCTCTGTTTACAGAATCAATTGTTTCTGCAGTGAAGTCTGAGAATCTGTATTGATTGAATGATTGAACAGCTTTAGCTGTGTTTGCAGTTTCTTCTCTTCCTTCTCTAAATCTACCCTTAGCCATCATTATAGATCCAGACAATCCACCAATAAGAACATTCTTAGCTCCTTCATCAGAAGCAAATCCTTCTCTTATACCAACACCCATAGATTCTAAAAAAGAGTTAGCATCACCATTATATTTTTTATTATAATAGTCTTGTGTACCCATTTGAATAGCATACTGAGCACCCTCTTCAAATCCTTCAGATGTAGAGAATAGATATGGTCTCACTTTATTTAAAGTGGATAACACTTTATTCTTAGGAGCTGCTACAGCATATCTACCAGCTTCTTCTGTAATTTCTCCAATCTCTCTAGTAACATTATTCATTATGCCTTTTTCAGCAGCATATGAACTTCCTAATATTTTAGGAAATTGAATGTAGTTAGTAGCACTTAATAAAGCAACGTTAGCTAAAAATGATGAGTTACCAACACTATCAGCATCAGCATTAATCTTAGCAAGATCAGCACCTACTGGTTCTGCTCCATTATGATCATCTCTATATTGCTGTATTTTTTTATTTCTAAATTCATTTAGATTAGTATATGCTTCAAATCCTGCTTCACCAGTTGTAGATAAACCAGCAACTACAGCTCTATGTCCTTTTTGAAGAACATTATATTTAGATAGGAAAGCATCATTTAATCCTTTTATTTCTTGGTATGCTGTAGAAGATGCATCAAGACCAACCATAGCTTCTTCTGATGCAGCTATTGCTTCAGCAGCTCTACCCATGGAAAATAATCTAGAAGCAAGAGGAAGATTAGCAAGTCCTTTTAATGCAGCAGAATAAGCTCCTCCTGTTAAATAAGCACCAGCAGCAAATCCCATATTTTTAACAACACCATCCCATAAGAAGTTACCTGTCATAAAATAATCAGGAGAATACCACTTACCATTTTTTTCTTTATCTGTATAATAGTTTGGAAGAGCATCTTCTGCCTTTTTATTTATTTCATCTAGTTGTCTATTAAATTCATTATCGTAGAACGATGCAAATCTACCATCTTCACCCCATCTAGCTAATCCATTAACAAGACCAAGTGTACCTTGTAGAAATGTTGTACCTGTAAGTAAAAGTCCTTTACCTACACCATTAATCATTTTAGAAGGCCATCCTTGCCCTTGAGCATATCCATCTTCATTGTTATAATCACCAGGAACAAAGTTATCATATCTATTAGATGATACTTCAGAAAGAGTTCTCATTACACTTCCTCCATCTTTAGTTTTACCTGGTGTAAGTAAGAAGTTTTCTAATGATTTTAAATCACCTGTATTCTCTTCACCACGAACAGGTGCTAGAATAGTTGGATCCTCATACACATTTGGTTTACCTGCATAGTTAGGAAGTGGATCTTGAGGTGTTGGTGCTTTATATCCACCAAACTCACGTTCCATATCCATTCTATCTAACATAGATGTTTCCACATTCAATTGTGTAGGAACAGGATTAACTGGTGCAGAAGCACCATTCTGAGCAATATCAATTGATTCTAGATTTTTTTCTGACATTATAATAGGTTTTAAATCCTTATTGTTGTAATTGTTTTAATTCTGCAGCTGTAGGTTTTCTTTTATATAACATCTCAAATATTCTTTCATCTGTTAATCCTTTTATTGCAGCATTTACTTTATCTGCTGTCATAAGTCCTCCATTTGGATATCCAAGATCTTCTGTTAATACTTCTCCAGAAATTGGATCTATAACATTAAGTCTTATTGATGACAAACCATTTTGTTCTGTTTCTAAATTTCCTGAAACTGCATAATGACGTACGTTTACAAAGTTTAATGCATTACCCATATAAGCATTTGCTATATTTGTTTTACCACCATCAAGAGCAGTAGTTAATGTACCTGTTCTTATTTGTTGTGCTTGTAAATCACGAATTGCTTGAATTTCAGGATCAGCATCAAACTTACCTTTAGTTACATATCTATATTGTTCAGGACTCATATTAAATGTTACACTATTTTTATCTTTATCTGAAGCTGTAATTCTATACATTGCTGGAGCAAATTGAGTTGCTTCTACAACTCTTATGTTAGCATTTTGAAGACCTGGTGCTATATCTCTTATTTTTGTTCCAGTGACATTTGGAGAAAGTGCTAACCCTCCACCTTGACTATCTGCAAGATCTGCAAATTCTAAAAGAACATTTCCAAATGAAGTTTTTTGAGCTTCGTTATCTAATGGAACACCATATTGCATTCCTTGCATTGCTACTGTTCTATCTTTAATTATTTGGTTTGTTTCTCTATTTCTTTCTTGTATAATATTTGAAAAAGGTTGGTTTACTGTTTTAGCATAATAACTACGATGGTGTTCTAATGTTTTTTCTGTACTAGTTTGTGAATGCTGAATTGATTGAAGTAAATAATAATCTTTAGCAGAAAGTTCTTTCTTAGCTCTTTCATTATCATAACTCATTCCACCACCTCCACCATACATACCAGCTGCACCTGTACCTGTATGTAATATTTGATACTCTTTAACTTTTTCATTAAAATCTACAAAGTCTTTAGGAGTGTATGTATATGAACCATTAGGAAAGTTAATTGTTACAGATTTAGAATCTTTTGGAATATATTTATCAATAGTTCCATACTTCTTATCCATCTGATTATTTATATCAGCAATCATTGATGTATTAGCTACTATATTTCTTCGTTTTTCTTCTGTGTCATTAAAATATGAAGCTAACCTAGCATCAACGTTTCCTGGATTTTTTTGCCATGCAGCTTTTTGTTGATTCAACCAAGTTGTATCTCCTTCTTTATTAAATCGTTTCATTAAAGCAGCATCAGTAGAATCAATTGATTTTTGATCTGCATCAATTTGACCAGCAACTCTTGCAGCAGTAACTTCAGGAAGTTCATCTTGAGGAACATCTACAGGAAGACCACCCCAAGTAAATGATGCAGCATCTGCAGCAGCTTGTTCTCTTTTCTCTTTACTATCAGCTCTTGTATCTTCTCTTTGTTTCCAATATTGATCATCTTTATGAAATCTTTCAGTTTGATTAAATGTATTTAACCATTTTTTATATTCAATAGCTTTAGTTTCTCTAAACTGTAAAGGTTGTTGAAATGCATTAGTTTCATAACTTGAAACATCTGATAAACTAGAAAATGTTTGAGCAAAATTATTCATCCATTTAGTACTGTAATATCTTGCCTTAGCAGATTCTGTATCACCTTGAGCAAATGTTTTTGTAACACTACTGTATTCATCTTGTACATCTTTTAATGATTTATCTAATGAATTAACTTGTTGTTGCAATTTATATTTCTGAGATGCAGATTTAGTTGAGTCAATAGCATTAAGTGTTACCTCTCTTAACTGTTTCATCTTTTCATAATCTGTATTGTATGATTTATTTATATCAGCAGCAAACTGTTCAGGAGTAGAGTTAGCATAGTTATATCTACCATCAATTTGCATTGATTGAAAATCATTAGGACTAAGACCAACCATCAATGCTGATTTTATTCTCTCAGGAGTGATACCAGAAACTCTAGTACGTGTTATAGCATCTAACACAATCATGTTACCATTCTTATCATATTCAAATGCTACATCCTTACCAGTTTCATTTTTAACTAGTCCTTTAATAACTTCTTCTGCATTCTTTTGATAGTTAGAATATTGTTTATATCCACCACTAAAAGTTTTGGTTACATCTTGGTTATTTAACCAATCATTAGCATCAGTTCTAAATAACCAATCATGAGAAGCAGCTCCCTTACCAGCTTTATTAGCAGCATCCATATCTTCCAATCCTTTTCTATAAGTCTTAGCAGATGATATAGCATTCACTACATTAGGATCTTTAGATATTTGATTGGTCATTCCATTAACAGAATTAACCAACTGGAAATTAGAAAAATCTCCAGCAGCCACTGTAGTAAGATTGTTACCTAGCTGATTAAGTTTTGATTGTAGATATGCTTTATCTACATCTCTAATAACATCTAATCCAGCAATGTTATCAATGTTAGTTTGAATTTTCTGTATCCCTTCATCATACTTTTGTTGTTTATATATACCCACCTTAACCATCTCATCGACAGGTAAGGTTTGTATATAAGGATTAAAAGTAGGGACTGTGTCTTTGTATGAAGCCATAATTAAGCAAATGTAATATGAATTATTATATTATCCAAAAGTAATAACCAATTTTGGTAATTCTTTATAATTAAAATAGTTATAAATTTTTATATCCTCTAACAACTGAACTGTTCTTAGCATTTTTAACAACAGATCCTCCATTCTTTTTTGAAACATATCCTTGTCCAGGAACAAATGGTGGTGTTGCACTAGAAGGAAGAGTAGTTGTATCTGTTGTTGTTTTACCTGCTTCTACCATTTTGTAATATTGTATTTTACCATCAGGACCATATACAGGAACTTCTTCTATTGTAGATTTACCACCATAGATTTGTGGAATAGTTGGTTGATACCAAGGACCTCGATTTTGTATTTTACCTGATGCATCATATCCAAATTGTGGAAATAAGTTACGATCAACCTTGTATTTCATAATATCAGCATCATACTTTAGATTCTTATCAGAAATAGAACCAATAGCTTCTAAGTTAGTTCTTTTAGTTATAGCATCTGATTCTAATTGTTTATCTCTTTGATCAGCTAATAATTGTAAGTTTGTAAGTTGTGCTTGATTTATCTTAGCTCTATTACCACCAAATATTTGTTGTTCAAGAGCTTGATTAGTTCTAAACTCATCAGCATATGAAGTTTGATCTGCCATAGCTTTTTTAGCATACACTCCTGCTGCTACAGCTGGATTAAATGCACCTTGTTTTAATGCATCTCTAAAATCAGCTGTACTAGCATTTCGTACATCTTGATAGCTTACACGATATAGAGGATCTAGCTCTGGAGAATATTTTTGAGCTTGTACAGCATAAGGTGTATTTTGAGCAATAGACATATATTCTTTAGTAAACTGACGTGGGTCAATAGGTGGCAGATTATCCTTTTGTATAAAAGGAAGAATCATATTAGCAATATTTGCAATATTATTACCTTTATAAGGTACTACACCAATTCCTGGTTTAGTAGTGTTAGCAGTAGTAGTAGTTGGTGTTACACCTAAAGTGTTCAATTTTAAATCTGGTGTTTGTTTGAAGTGACTTCTAACACTAGCCATATATTGATCTGTTCTAGGACCATGATATTTATCTTCATTACTTTGTAATATTTTTGCTATGTCTTTACCTGCTAGAATATCATCTTTAGTAAGACCTAATTCTTTTGCTCTATTACTAAGACCATTTTCTTTAGTAGTCTTTTGAATTGCAGCAAGAGCTTCTTTAGGAAAGAATTGATGATATAACTTTTGAAATTCAAGGGTAGAGTTATTTGCTTTACCTTTTGTAGATTGACTTTCGTTATATAACTTTATGAAGTTATTGTATTGGTCTTCTGTAATACTATCATCTGCAGGAGTAATAGTTGTACTGTTCTGAGCTTTACGTAATGATGTTCCAAACTTAGCTACCTCTTCTGAATTAGCATATGGGTTTTTTATTTCAGCATCTTTAGTAATAGGATCACGATCATCTATTTTTCCAGCAAGAACATCATCTATAGTAAGAGGTTTTCCTTTCAATGTACCTTTACCTACAGCTTCAGCACTAACATTCTTTCCTCTAACAAACGATAGTTTTTGTTTAATATCTTGTAAATAATCTTGGAAGTCTGCCAATCCTATTTTCTCATCAGCAATCATTTTAAGTGTATCATCTCCAGACTCTCTTATTATTTTTGCTGTTGCTTCATCTAGTTTACCAAACCTGGTATTAGTGTCTGCATTGTTTGATATCTTAGCAGCTTTATCTATATTCTTGTTTGCTTTGATTTCATCTTTAGTACGTTCAGTAATTATTTTTTTCATTGTCCATCCAGGATATTTATCAACTAATCTATTAACTGATTCATTACCAAATTCATCTGCCATTATTTTACTTGCTGGTATATTACCATACACAACAGCTTTAGTGTCCTTAGTTCCATTTTCTGCAATTTCAATTACAGGTTCATTAAGTTCAGCTTCTATATCTGCTCCCATATCTGCTCCATTAGCAGCATATCCTTGATATTCATTTTCACCATCACCATAACTAATACCAACACCACCATCTTTATGAGAAGCTCCTTTAATCATTGCTGTCATACCAGAACCTGGTAGATGAGGATTGTAAGATGTATCTTCAACTTTTCCACCCCAATAGCTTTTAAGTTTACCACCTAAAGCATAAGAAGATATTTCTCCACCGTTCTCATATGTTTGCATAGCTCTTTCACTAGGAGGAGTGTATTCTTTTAAGTGTCCACCAGCTCTATACTTATGTGCATAGTCAGCAAAGTCTTCTGCAGTGTGATCACCAAACATTGTTATTACTTGTGGATTATATTCTGGGTTCATGTATCCACCATTCTTACCAACAGCTATTTTATTTAGTCCACCAGTTATACCATTAGCATAATCTAATCTACTTAGAAAATTATTATTTTCATTTATTCTACCTTGTTGAAAAGCTTGATGACCTGGTTCTTTATCAAAATAACCACCAATAGCTGTACCAGCTAATGAACCTAATGGTCCAAATAAACTACCAAGAGAACCACCTATTTTACTTCCTGCATTATTTCCAAATTGTCCACCTATAAAAGAATCAAAAGGACTACCTTGTCCTACATTACCCATAAAGCTTGTGTTACCACTTCCACTTAATCCAGCATTAGCTTGACCCCATGCAGCTCCAAATCCACCACCACCTGCATATACTTTTACTTGTTGACTATCTTCTAATGGTTCATATCCAAGATCATCAAATAATGTATGTTCAGGAGCATATGTATTTTGTATTTCTGTTGGATTACCCCCTATCATAGATCCATTTTGAACTACTCCTAATACATCTGTTCCTCTTCCTTGTTGAATAGTTTGCTCACCAGTATTATGAATAAATCTAGGATCATCTACTCTGTAATATTGACGTTTTGGTTTTTCAGCAAAGGCATTTGATATACCAGCTTTTTTAACTACATCACTAACATTAGCCCAAGTTTCTAATTTATTAGTTAATTCTTTTTCTGCTTTAAGTGCTTGAAATCCTTCAACTGCACCAGTAAATACATTTCCAAAACCTTGCATGTTAAATGGTTGACCTTTACCTTTTGAACCTGAACCAAATACACCATTGGAGAATTTTGAATTTGGATTGTTTGCTGGTAATGGATTTTGTTGTGCCCACTGTTGACCATAGTTTGGTGTAGCAAAAGGATCTGCTGCAGGTTGAAAAGTATTACCAGCCATTTGTCCTACACTAGGTGCATTAAATGATGGAGATGGTGCAGTAAAATTATTACCAAAGTTCCAATTGTTCTGTGGACCATATGTTGGTGAAGGAGGATTCATTTCCAAATAATCTGGAATACCATTAGCATTAGCATCAGTCTGTAAAGAAGCACTATTTTGAGCTTTCTTAATAGACTTAGCTTCAGGATGAGCTTTAAAGAAAGCTGCTTCTGTTGGATACTTTTTATAAAATTCCTTTTCAGATTTAACGCCTGCAATTTTTAGAATTTGTGATTTCATAATTTATTAGTATTGGTCTAACCAGCCACCTGGTTGTTTGGTATTATAGTTTGTAAAATTAGTTAATTGGTTTAACTTAACCAACTCATTTCCATTTTTTGCTTTGGTGATATTACCACCATTTTGATTTCTGCCCATAAACCAATCCATAGCTTTAGCTGTGTAAGGTTTATCTGTGCGTTCTAAACTATCTTTTTTTCTTATTCTTTCATTTAGGTCTTTATCAAATTGTTCTCTTTCCTCCTTTGTCATTTTTTTTAATCTTTCATTAAATTCTTTTCGAGATTCCATTTCCTTTTTATACCCATATGTACCAACACCAATTAATGTAGCACCACCTCCACCAAGAATTGTAACAGTTTTCATATTATCTCCAAGTTTATTTAGATGAACTTTTCTATCATATAAATCTCTTCTCATCTGACTTATATCAGCTACTTCTTTATTTAGTTTTTCTTTAAACTGATTAAGTCTTTCTATTTCATCTTTATATTTTCTATTATAAACTTTTTCAGATAAATCATTTATATCATCATATATATTCTGTCTTTGTTTTTTTAATTCAACAAGACGTTCATTGGCTCTTTCTATACCTCCTTCTACATATCCTTTAATAGCTTTGAATTGTTTTGGTAAAAGTTCTAGATTAGAATTAATTGTTCTACTATTATTTAATGCATATTCAGCTGCGTCAGATCTTTGTTTAAAAGATTTTATTACATTTTTTGAATTCGTTACTTGATATTGCATAGCATCTATAGCATCATCAAAATCTCTAAGTGTTGACGCATAAGTAGAATTACCATATTGACTAGATTTTTTTACTATAGTTCTACCAGTTTTTTTTCCAAATTCATAAAGAGCTTTTTTACCTTCTTCACTATAAGGTAGATTCTCAATTAATTGTGAAGTATTTTCAGTCCCTTGACTAATCAAATCTTTACGATAATCATCCATCTTTATGTCTTTTATAATATCAGACAATATAGTTCTTTCTTCTTCAGTGAAAAGTTTTTCTCCAGATGTTTGATGTTCAATAGAATTAATATATGCAACTGGATCTGATGTATCCAAATCCATTCCAAGTTGTTTAAATGAAGTAATATTACCATCTCCATGAAATGGATGTCCTAACATTACATGATTTTGTCCTATACCATTAACAGCTCCACCACCTGCATCAGGATTATACTGTTTAATTGCTGCTTCTATTTTATCAATTTTTCCTTTATCTACTTGTCTAGATAGTATAGAGTTATTCATGTAATAATCATTTATAGCAATTTGCATTCTTTCTGGATCAGCTGCTACTAATGCTTTATTACCAATAAAATTAATCTTATCTAACATCTCTTTATTTGTTTCAACATTAGATAACTGTTCTAACGGAAACTGATGTCCAATAGATCCTTTACTTCCTACCAAAGACTTAACAAACTGTTGTTGCCCTTCTGCTACAACACTTGGTTTACCATAGTTAATTAAAGCATCTATTTTATTTAAATGTTTATCTTTAGTAGATTCATAAGCATCAACCACTGATTTAGTAGTAGGGTTAGTCATATCAACTAACTCTTGTGATGAATAAGGAATCTTTATTTCAGATTTATTTTTTATTGATTGTTTAACTGCTTTATAATATTCATCTGGAGCAAATTGTTTAAATAATTCTTCAGCTCTTTGTCCTACAGCTTTTCCACCTTTTTCTTGAATAATATTTATATCAATTGGTTCAACTCCTTCAGCTGCTCCAGGAATATTATGAAGTTCAGCAAATCCATTATTCCCTACTGAAGGATTAGCTTTAGCAAATTTATCATATTCTGTTTGACTCATGATAACATCATAGTCACCAATTATATGAGGAACTTCTGCTTCAGCAACATTCTTAGCACTACCAAACACTTTAGCTCCAGGAATTTGATTTTCTATGAAATCAATATTCTTTTTAACTGTTGTATTATATTCAGGACTAGCTTGAGGAAGATTTGTACTATCTATAGTTTTTACAACTTTATCTCCTTCTAATGTATGTATAATATTTTCACTAGGAACAGATGTAGATATAGGAAACTTTTCTCCTGTTGATAAATCCATAATATCTGTACTACCAGTTTTTAATCCTAAAGATGTATTTTTTCCACTTTGAACAAGACCTTCATTATTTAATTTAAACTGCTCTGCAACATCTATTCTTTTTTGAAGTTTGTTTATTCTATCAGTTAATTCGTTTGTTTCAGAAAAAGATGAATAACTTTTTAATTTATTATACTTTCCTTCTAAATTCCATTTCTTATTACGAAGTTTTGCAACTTCATCACTATGTTGTGCATATTCTGGACCTCTATATAAAGCATCTTCAGCAGTATTAAGCGCATTAATTTTAGGACCAATAGTTTTTGCTTCACCTGATATTACAGCACCCATATCATTAAGTAAAGTTTTAGTTTTCTCAATACGAGGGGCAGCAAACTCACCAACTTTATTTAAAGCTTGACTACCTTTATTTGCAGCATAATCAAATCCTTTACCAACAAATTTTCCAGAAGCATTAAGTCCTTCTCCTATAGTTTTTGAAACAGGACCTACAGCAGGTAATAATTCTAATGCATCCATTCCTACAGATTCTACATTTTCCCAAGATGGTCTATCAAGCCATTTTGTAGCATCAGGTATAATATTCATAGCACCATGTGTAGCAAATCCTGCATTAATAGCATTACCTAAATTTAATCCAGCAATAGTGTTTCCACCTATTACAGCATCAGCTGCTAAAGAATTACCTATCATAGTAGCATATGGTGCAGCAGCTGCTCCAACAGCACTTGCTCCTGAAGCAACAAAAGGTGCAGCAGCATATGCAAGTGTTCCTAAATAAGCAGCATCATATGGGTTTGCTGATTTAGGATTGTTGATTACACTTTGTAATAAGTTATCTCTCACCTCACCTTTCTGATATAAATCTGTTAAAGCAGTAAAAGGAGCAAGTACAGATTGACCAAGTTTACTTAATGTTGAATCAGGATGGTAATCACTAATTGCTCCATTCACTTGATTATATTGATCATACAATATACGTTCTTGCTCTGCTTTAGGAAGAGCATTGAATTTCTTTTGTGCCTCAGCTTGAGCTTGAGCTTTTGCTTGAGCTATCTTATTTGAATATTTTACATCTTTAACTATTGCTTTATCTCCTTTAGTTGCCATTTTACTAGCATTAGGAATAACATCATTAGCAATAGTGTTGGGAGTTTCACGTATGTTAACTTTTTTCTTTCTAGCTTCAGTATCATTTTTCAACTTATCTAAGAATGATCTATCTATAGGAATGGTAGTTTCATCTGTAGTGGTTTCCATACCGTTAGCAGCTACAGGATATTCTGTAAACTTACTTGCTCCTGGAAATGTATGTGTTCCTGTATTAGGATAAACCATTCTTGGATCTCCTTTATCTGGAACTACATATAATGGTATATCACCATACCCATGAGTAGCCATAGTGTTTCCTGATATCTCTGTTACTTCTCCTGGATAATCCCATTGTCCTCTATCATCTTTAATGATTCCTCCTTCTTTAAATTGCTTTCCTGTTTCTTGATAATATTGTGCTTCTCCCTCTACTGAATTAGGATTACTATATTGATCAGAATCTATAAACTTTTTATAAATTAAATCATCTGGCATAAAAGAAAGATTACGATTTTCTGATATAAAATTTTTTACATCTACATCAATTTCTTTTCTCTTTCTATCATGATAATCCTCAAACACTTCATCTGTAACTGGTCCTACTGGTTTCTTTTTTAATCTATCTTGAAAAGCATATTCAGGATGATGAGCTATATTAAAATTAGTTCTGTCATTATCAAATTGCCATGCATGTCTATTCTCATGTGCTATAACTTCAGCTCTATTATCATCATTAATATCAGATCCTAATATCATTCTATTAGTTCTAGGATCATAACTAGTTCTATCTGCACTAGGATCATTCACTTCAATAGCAGTGATAGGTGCTCCATACATATCTAGTCTTACACCAGTTTGTGCACTAGCTTTTGTTTTCTTTGCATAGGGACCATTACTAGGAGCAGCACCTTGTGTACGTGCATATGAGAAACCTACAGCTCCTGGCATAGACATTCCTCCTTGTGCTTGAGAAACATAGTTAACTGGATAGACAGAACCACCCATTTGAAATTGCCCACCCCATGCAGGAGAATAGTTTCTACCTACATTACTATATCCTTCTCCTCTCCAATTATCAGGAGCTGAAGAATGTCCTTCATTAGCATTTTCTTTTATGCCATAATTATCTAACCAACCACCATTTTTTTGTTTAGGAATATCATATAATGTTTCAGCTCCAAGTGTTCCTAATAAAGCTCTATTAAAATTTACTCCTTTTATTGTAGAAGGAGCAACAGCATTAGGTAATGTAGTTAATGGAATATAATTACCACTTCTATTACCTAATGAAGCTATTTTATCTGCAAAACTTCCTGGGTTTGTATTATACATATCTCTTGTATAACCACTTCCTTCAATAAACATAGGTAATATAGCAGAACCTGCATTTATAACAGCAGAACCATATTCACCTTCAGAAACATCATCAGCAGCTTCATAAGTATCAATTGCAGCACCAGCTATATTTCCTATTTCTCCAACTATTTGTGCATATGGATTAGGAACAAAATTACCTAATTGCATTAAATCTGTAGCTACATCTAAAGGAGCTATTACATTTTTTTTAAACTCTTTAAATTTTCCTTTTGATTCATCATAATTTTTTACAGCTTCAGATCTATTTTCTTGTTTTAAATAAGTTTTTTTCTTATCTAATTCTTTTTTGTCTTTTTTATTTTTTATAGATCTAGGATTTTTTATTTGTCCTGTACTAAAAAGTTCTTCTTGATCTTTTTTTGCATTTTCAGTATCTTTGATTAAAAGATCTAATCCTCTTTTCTCTCTAGAAGATATTGTCTGTAATCCATCTTGAGCTTTAGAAATATTATTACTATTATCTCTTCCACACTCATGACATATGTACATATCTTTCTTACTAGAATCAGATTTGTTCCATGACCATCCACATGTGCATTGTACTTTTCCTTTCATTATTTGTAAGATATTTGAGATGGGGTTACTATGAATTGACTAACTAAATGTATATCAGCTCTATTGTCTAATATATGTCTCACCTTTAAATCTTTTGCTCTTAAAGGAGATTTCTTAAAACTTCTAGGACCATAGTCCATATTAGATTGATTAACTATCTTATCTACTGAAAGACTCTCACATGATGTATGAAACAATGGAATTTGAGAACTTATCTCTGCAGCCCAGAATGTATTATACTGATAGAAGTTATCACTCTTAGTGTAAGTGATGGTTTTACTCTCAGCATTGAATATAGGGTATTTACCGTAAGCTTGTAAGTTA
>Ga0114979_10000338_pt1 | contig 30789 bp, 23 predicted proteins | sample S_140625_EF_Meta_FD_87315 | JGI IMG/M metagenome (GOLD analysis project Ga0114979, IMG submission 87315) | Freshwater microbial communities from Lake Simoncouche, Canada to study carbon cycling - S_140625_EF_MetaG | ecosystem: Environmental > Aquatic > Freshwater > Lake | place: Lake...
TCTTCCAATTCTCTGGAGTGCCCTTGCAGATGATTTTCCAGATCCGGCAAGAATTAGTGCATCCAGCTCTGGAATATCAATTCCCTGATCAAATATCTTTGATGCAATTAATACATCGGTCTTCCCTTCTCGCATATCTTTTATGGCAGTCATTCTTGTATCTGAAGATGATGTTCCATTGAGAACATCTATCCTAAAGTTGTCCTTCAGAAGAGCAAACAGAATCTGTCCATGCTCTACCTTTGAGATTAAAATTAGAACCTTCTTCTTTGCCTCAACAAGACTTTGTACAGCGTCAGTGATCATTTTGTTTCTTGTGACATTCCTAACAATATAGGAGTTATAAACTTCTGCATATGTACCATGCAGGTTCTTCATCTTTGGAACGTTCATAAAGTATATCTTTGGCGGAACAAGAACACCTTCAGCAATTAATTTTGTAGCTGGAAGATCATAGAACTTTGGTCCGGATACTGCCTCGATAAGAAGATCATCACCCATCTCTCTCCATGGTGTTCCAGAGAGAAGGAATCTATATCTTGCAGATTCAGATATTCTATGTATAAACTGAAGAGACTTTGCAGCTGCATATTGGCACTCATCCAATATAAACAGTTCTGCTTCCTTGACCATCCTTTGTATTAGCGCCTTTTGCTGAACTCCTGGTTTATACTTCTGAGATGATGTAACATCACAATCTATTAGTTCAATCTTTTCTCCAAACGCCTGTGCTGCGGTCCATATTGTGCAGATGTTAATTCCATCTGGAACTATCTCACAGATACCATCACCAACCATTCCACATTTTACACCTAGAATGCGCTCAATAGTTTCTTTCATCTGATATAAAAGCTCTATTCCAATTACATAGATTACTGTTCTTACATTGAATCTTCCAGCAAGCATTGATATTACGGATGTCTTTCCTGAGCCTGTACACATTCTAATTATTCCAGACTCTTTCTTTTCTGCAATATCAACTACCTCAAGCTGATAATCTCTTGGCTTGAAAGATTTTGAGATTGGCAGAGGTGTTCCCCTTGGAGAGTCTCTTAGATCCTCGACGCTTACCTCAACTCCATTTTCAACAAGTGTTTTTCCAGCCCTCTTCCATAGGCCGACCGGAAACTGCATCTTCTTGTCCATGAGTCTTACTCTGCCATCCCAGCCGGAATAAATTCTTCCTGCCGTTGTGGCATGTTCGTACCCCGCAAGAGGATAGCTAAGCTCGTAGTCCAAAATTTTTATTACTTTTGGATCTATCTCGCCAAATATTCTACACTTTGTATTAGTTATCTTTATGGTTGCCAATTTACTTTCGCCTATTTTTTCTTCTATCTACTATTTGCTCATCTTTTTTGGATGGTTGATTAATGATACTATTTTCTATGTCCTCTATTGCTTCTTTACGTCTTGCTTCTTTTTTTTCATCTAGAAAAAAATCAAATTCTTTTTTGTTTTCTACTCGAGGTTCTAGTATAGATCTATTATCTAGATCTATAGAGTTAGATCTAGATTTAAGAATATTATTATGATTTTCCAACAAGAAGCTTAAGAAGCTACTATTATCTAGTGTGACTTCTTTTTTTCTTTCTTGTTTTACAAGCTTAAATCCCATATCTTTTCATATCCGATTCTAGCATAATTTTTATTAAAGATTCAAAAGATGTTTCTGGTACCCAACCTAATTCTTGTTTTGCCCTTGTAGGATCTCCCAGTAAATGTGGGACTTCTGATGGCCTCATAAATCTTTCATCAAATTCTACATAATTTTTCCAATTGTCTATTCCAACGAGTGAAAAAGATAGCTCTATGAGATTTTTTATTGAGTAGGCTTTTCCTGTTGCGATAACGTATTCTTGAGGAGCATCTGCTTCTAACATTAGATTCATCATTTTTACATAATCTTTGGCATAACCCCAATCTCGGTAGGCATCTATATTGCCTATCACAATCTTTGTATCTAATCCGGCCTTAATCCTGGCTACGCCATTAGTAACTTTTCTTGTAACAAAGTCTAAACCTCTACGTGGGCTCTCATGGTTAAAAAGAATTCCAGAGCATGCAAACATGCCGTATGCTTCTCTAAAATTTATGGTTGACCAATGAGCTGCCAGTTTAGCAACACCATATGGACTTCTTGGATGAAACTTGGAATCTTCTGTATATCCTGTTTCTGGACAGTTTATTCCTCCAAAAAGTTCAGATGTACTTGCCTGATAAAATCTCGTTGCTGGTGAGTGCTTTTGAAGTGCTGATAGCATATGAACTACGGCGCAAGCATCAGTCTCAAACGTTGCATATGGATTTGAAAATGAATAGCCTACATGTGATTGGGCACCAAGGTTGAATAGCTTATCTGGTTTAATATCCGAAATTAAGTTTGTTATAAAAATAGAGTCTGTAAGATCACCGTGAACTAATTTAAAATTTTTGTTATCTTTTAGATGCTCTAAAAATCCCCATGAATCAGCATCTGTTGATTTTCTTCTTGCTATTCCATAAACTTTATATCCAAGATTAAGTAGGTGCTCAGATAGATAGCTTCCATCTTGTCCAAGGCACCCGGTAATAATTGCTGATTTCATACAATTCTCCTTTTAATATAGTATTATTGATTATACTATATTGAGGTTCATTTCATTATGAGAATAATAGGAATAAGTACGACTACAAATGAGGACAAATCATCTAGCAGATATTTATTAAAACATGCTTTATCTAGTTTAGAGCAGGATGGTCACGATACTAAGTTTATTGATGCAAATAAATTACATATAGTAAAAAATCTTTCTTGCTATGCTGCAGGAAAAGAATCATGTGCTCATCCAGATTCTGGAAAGTATCGCTGCTGGGCGCATAAAAATTCTCATGATAATCCAGAAAAATTTGGAGGAAAAGATGAGATGGGCGAAATATATGATGGAATTGAGGAGTCGGATATAATTATCTTCTCAACATCAACAAGATGGATGTCACATTCTGCGCTTATGCAAACAATAATAGAAAGAATGAATACTTTAGAAAATAGAAGTTCAGGATATGGTGAAAAAAATCCTCTCTCAGAAAAAATCTGCGGAGTAATAGTTACTGGACTTCATTATCAGGTTCAAAGAGTTGGAGAGCATCTTCAGGAAACAATGAGAACTATGGGTATGCTAACTCCTGTAAATGGAATTTTGGCATGGCAAAGAACAATGGATATGTCATTTGAGCATCCAGATAATGATTTAAAATATGTAAGAGAGTTTTTTTCTCTTGATGATGAAGGCAGAAGGCAGATCAAAAATTTTAAAAAATCTATTTTGGGAGATAAAAATGATTAAGTTAGAATATATTTGGCTAGATGGAAATAAACCACAGCAGCTAAGATCAAAAGTAAAGATTACAACTCAGCAGCCTGCAGAAGTAAGACTAGAAACACTATCTGGCTGGAGCTTTGATGGATCAAGTACAAGACAGGCAGAAGGAAAGGATAGTGATTGTTATCTAAAGCCTGTCTATCTATGCAGAAATCCACTTGAGCCAAAGTCATTTCTTGTTTTATGTGAGGTAATGAATGAAGATGGAACCCCACACGCCACAAATACTAGAGCTGCACTTGTTCAGGCCGCAAATAAATTTGCGTCTGAAGAGCCATGGTTTGGAATTGAGCAGGAATACTTTTTCTATAAAGATGGTAAGCCACTCGGTTGGCCATCTGAATATAACGCATATCCGCCACCACAGGGCACTTACTATTGCGGGGTAGGTGCAGACAGGGTATTCGGTCGAGACATCTCTGTAGAGCACGCCACAGCCTGTATGAGTGCAGGGATTATGATCTGTGGAACTAATGCAGAGGTTGCTCCTGGTCAGTGGGAATATCAGGTTGGCCCAATTGATCCAATCTCAATGGGAGACCAACTTTGGGTATCAAGATATCTTCTCAATATGATTTCAGAAAAACACGGAGTAACAGTATACCTAAATCCAAAACCACTTACTGGAGATTGGAACGGTTCTGGTGGTCATACAAACTTTAGCACAAGAAAGATGAGAGAAGATGGTGGTCTTGCGGAGATTCATGCAGCATGCAAGAAGCTTGAGAAAGCACATGCTATTCACATGGCAGGATACGGAGAAGGAAATAGAGAGCGTATGACAGGACTACACGAAACATCAGGGTATGATACATTTAAGGCTGGTAACTCTGATCGTGGCTGCTCAATAAGAATTCCTCTCGGTACAAGACTTGAAGGAAAGGGATATTTTGAAGACCGTAGACCAGCTGCAAATCTAGATCCATATACAGTTTGTAGATTGCTACTTCAGACCACACTAGGATAATATAAGTGGCAGATATATTATACATATCTTGCCACTCCGTTCTTGAGTATGATGAACTTAGACTATTAACATCATTAGGCCACAGGATCTTTTCCTGTGGCTCTTATTTTAATCCAGAGACTCCAGGAGAGTCAATTAGGCCACCACTAAAGTTACATCAAGATCCTGAATGGATGGAGCTATTTAAAAAAACTAACTGTGGAGGAATGCCACTTAGACTATCAAAAGAATTCTTATCAAAGTTTGATTATATAATAGCAATGCATGGTCATGATTTTATATTTAATAATTTAAAAAATTTCTCTAAAAAGAACACTGTATTTTGGAGAGGGATAGGTCAGTCAAATATTATTATAGAATCAAGATTAAAAATTTTAAAAAAGAATAAAATTCAAATAATAAGATATTCTCCAATGGAATCAAGAACAAAGGGATTTGCAGGAGAGGATCATCTTATAAGGTTTTATAAAAAAGAATTAGACTTTAAACCATCAGAAGAAAGAATTAATGATGGATTTATTTGCTATAATGCAATATTACAAAGACAAAAATTTAATGACTGGAGTCTATCAAAAAACTTTATATTAAAAAATAATTTTAAAATATTTGGTGGATCAAATGAATCAATATCAGATACCTCAAGATTTTTAGAGCCAGATGAGCAGCTTAATCTATATAAGACTTATTCTAAAATATTTTGCTTGAGTAGCTCACCGGCACCATATACACTTGGATTTATAGAGGCTATAATGTCAGATGCTGAAATATTTATATGCAAGCACGGCGCAGATTGGGATGAAAGATTTTCATTTGGACAAGACTATAATAGAGTTGAGTCAGGCATCTATTCTTTCAGGGCAAATCAAAAAATAAGGCAGATCTTTTGTGAAAGAACCGCCAAATTAGAATGGATAAAGCTGTTAGGCTAGCTATTCTATTGTAAGAGATTTTGCAAGATTGATTGGCCTATCAACAGAGCAACCCCTTAGGTCGGCAAGATGAAGAGATATAAGCTGACCAACTATTAAGAATGTGATTGTGTTTAAAATCTTATTCTCATTTGAAGGAATTATTATCTTATAGTGTGCAGAATCAATCAATTCCCCTGAGCAGCCTTCTTCAAATACGCCTATTACATGTCCACCACGACTTGTAATTTCCTTTATATTTGCCATCATCTTTGTGCCAAGTATATTATTCTCAACAAGAGCAATGGTTGGCCTCTCAGTATTTATAAGTGCTAATGGTCCATGCTTTAATTCTGAGCCAGAGTATCCTTCAGCATGAATGTAGCTAATCTCTTTTATTTTAAGAGCATATTCTTTTGCTATTGGCTCAAGCTTATCTCTACCAATAACAAGAAGAGATTCTCTATCTTTATAAATTTCACATATAGATCTAATTTCTTCAGATTTAAGAATTATTTTTGCAACTTTATCTGGTAAGCTATAAAGCTCATTGATCAAACTTATGTACTGACTTACTGGCATAGTTCCCTTTGAGCCAAGCATTGCAGCCATAAGTATCATGTTTAATATCTGGTTTGTTACAGATTTTGTTGATGCAACTGAGGCTTCTTTTCCAGATCTAATATAGACACCACAGTCTACCATACGAGAGATTGTAGATGATACAACATTTACTATACCGACTGTGCTTGCACCCTTCTTCTTAAAATTGTTTATGCAGCCAATTGTATCTGCAGTCTCTCCAGATTGAGTAACGCAAACAAGAGAGGTCCTGTCGTCTGCAATTATGTCATAGTATTGTAGCTCTCCAGCTGAAATAGCCTTTGACTTTACTCTTGCCAAAGACTCCATTGCATACGCACCAACTTGAGATGCATAGAACGCTGAGCCACATCCAGTAAATATGAACTCATCTGTTTTTAATAACTTAAATAGATGAGATTCAATACCGCCCAGCTTAATGATTTCTGCCTGTGGATTAACTCTTCCAGCAAGTGTTGTTCTGATGTAATCTGGTTGTTCAAGTATTTCTTTTTCAAGGAAATATTTATACCCATCTTTTGTATAGGTAGATTGTACAGCAGATAGCTCTTCAAATGTAAATGCAGAGTCTGCACCAGAAAAGTTTTTGATTAAAATATTCTTGCCAGACTCAAGAATTGCATACCTGTTATTTTCAAGTACAACAGTCTTCTTAACGAAATAAGGAAGAGAAGGAATATCAGATGAGATATAAAAATTCCCTGAATCAATACCTATACAAAGTGGGGATCCGAGTCTGGCAAGAAAAAGTTTACCTGGATAGTCCAAATGAGCCATAACGAAAGCATATGCTCCCTTCAGCTCTGTAAATACTGTATTGAGAGTCTTTTCGATGTCTCCGCACTTGGAATACCAATATTGTATGAGGTTTGGAATAACTTCAGTATCTGTTTCTGAATAAAAAGTATATCCATTAGAAATAAGAAAAGTTCTTAGTTCAGTATAGTTTTCAACTATACCATTATGAACAACGGATATTTTTTTATCATTAGATAGATGTGGGTGAGCATTTGCTTCGGTAATGCCTCCGTGAGATGCCCAACGATCATGGCCAAATCCAGCGATAGATTCTCCAGTACTAATTCCATCTGGAAGCCCTTCTGGGTGGCCAACCATTTTTATTACATCAAATCTATCCTTATAAACTATACTCATTCCGCAGCTATCATAGCCACGATATGAAATGTTTGATAAAAGCTCTTTTAGTTCGGGATAATAATCTTTTTTTCCAAGAATTCCTACTATACCACACATATTTACCTCTTTATTATTATTGATATGGTATTAATAGTATCATGAAGCTTAATATATTAACATTTCAAACTCATGAGTCATATCAATATGAGCTAGCAAAAACAGGTCATAATTTTTTCCATATGTCTTCAGAAGAGAGGGCTGATGGATGGAATGAGTCAGTTAGGCCAAAACCAAAAAATGTTTCATTTGTAAATGAATCTGAAATTAACTTAAAAGATTTTGATGTTTTATTAACCCAATCTCAAGGACAAAATTTAAAATTTTGTGGAAATAATTCTATAAGAAAAATAAATTTAGAACATACTTATCCAGCTTCAGATAATTTAAAAATAGATGTTGAAGCAAAGATTAATGTTTATATATCTGAATCATCAAAAAGAGCATGGAAAGATGGCTCCGGATATGTAATAAATCATGGAATTGATATTTCAGAATGGCCAGAATGTAGCTATAAAAATAATAATGTTATATCAACTGTAAACCATTTTAGGCAAAGAGACTGGGCATGTGGATATTCTTTATTTGAAGAATCAGTAAAAGGAATACCATATACTATATATGGATCAATGAACGAAGAGATTGGTGGATTTCCAACAAATTCATTTGATGAAATGAAAAAAATAAAATCAGAAAATTTAATATATTTAAATACCACCTTAAGATCTCCTATACCATTCTCATTACTTGAGGCAATGGCCTGTGGAATGATAGTGGTAAGTACTCCAACTTGTGAAATCCCAAGGTATATAAATCATAATAGAAATGGCTTGTTTTGTAAAGATTCAAAATCATTCAATGTCATTTTAAATGATATATTAAAAAATAAAAATAAATATATTAAACTTGGGAAACAAGCAAGATTTGATTTAAAAAATACCGCCTCAATTGATTTATTTATAAATAAATGGAACTTTATATTTAGAAAAGCAGTATCATAATCACATTATATGAGGAGCCATGGTAACCGTTATAATCCCAGTCTTTAATCAAAAAGAAGATTTTTTAAGAGATGCGATTCAATCAGTCTGGATGCAAACCTACAAAGGTAGGATTCAACTCATCATCGTTGATGATGGCTCAGATATACCAGTTAGTGATTATATAATAAATGAAAAAATAAAGTTTATTAGACATGAAAAAAACCTAGGAATAAGTGCTGCCTTAAATTCTGGACTTAAGGAAGCAAAAGGTAAATATATATGTTGGCTATCTTCTGATGATTCTTTTTATCCAGAAAAAATAGAAAAACAAATAATATATTTAAAAAATTCTGGTCAAAAAATAGTTTCTACTGGATATAATTTGGTATTTACAAATGGAAATATTTTTAATAGAGAAGGATTAGACTATATACAGCCACAAAGATCAATAAATATTGACTCTTTAAAGCAGGAAATAAGAAGAGAGTGCAATATAAACGGATCAACAATAATGTTTGATAGAGAAGTTTATGAAAAATGTGGAGAATTTGATAAAAAATTTATATATTGTCAAGACTGGGAATATTGGCTTAGAATTATCTTAAAACATAATTATTATGTAGGCTCAATAAATGAACCTCTTGGATATAGAAGAGAGCACAATACAAATTTAAGCAATGGACTATATGTAGATCAAAATAAAATAAATATAAAAAATAAAGAATTAAAGTTATTAAGAGATATGTATGGAATATACTGATATATTAAATATAAATTTATTTGACTGTGCAGGCTATGGAATAAGTCATAAAATTGGATTTGATAAAAAATCAGCACTTAATTATAAAATGGTTTCTTATAAAACCTTTAATATTTTTCAAAATGATTTAATTTTACAAAATAATAATATTGAATATATTAAAAATTTAGCAAAAAGCGCATCAATAATTCAGTTTAATCCTGTAATAAGTCATGGAGAATTTGGAGAGCCGCCAGTAGATCAGCCAGATGGCTTTATACGTTTAGATGGGCATTTAATGCCAGGATTAATAAATTGGCTAGAAATATTGGATGGTATAAATTGCAAAAAGTTTGTTTTATATAATGGCTCTGTAAATCTTATGAAAAATGCAGATGCTTATTATAATTTTTACAAAGAACTTGGCTTTAACACACTTTATAGTACACCTGGATATCAAAACATTATGAAAGATGGCTTTTGGTGTCCATATATTCCAGATGATTCTTTGAAAATATGGAAGAATACAAATAATTTTAATAGATATCCAATAAAAATTTGTCATTCTTCAACAAATGATAAAATAAAAAATACAGAAGATTTAATTTGGTGTGTTAAGCATATCAATTCTGTATATAAAAAAGAAATGTTTTCGCTACATATTATTAGAAATACTCCATGGAATTTGTGCATGGATATAAAAAAATCATGTCACATAAATTTTGATCATATGCAGGGATACTGTGGAATAGGATCTCTTGAAGCATCCATGCTTGGGCTTATAAATATAGTTGGTCTAAGTGATGAAAATAAAAAAATAATGAATGATTCAATAGGTGGATTTGATCAATGTCCATGGGTAATTGCAAGAGATAGAAATGAACTATTACAACAATTAAATGGATTAATTAGAACAAATATTAGCTTCAAAATGAAGCAAACAAAAGATTGGGCATTTGGCGTTTATTCTACTAAAAAATTAGTAAATAGAATGGAAAATATTTATTTTAAATAAAGGAGATTATATGGATAAAAAAACAACTAAAGAATGGTGGGACAAGAGTATGGAGGATGGATATTTCACAGATATGATTTTCTGTTTTTCTAGACCAGACTTAATAGAAAAATTTAATCTATCCGAAAGATCATCAATACTTGAAATTGGATTTGGTTACGGAAGGGAAACATCTCAGTTTTGCAAAATATCTAAAAACGTATATGGAATAGATCTTGCCGCAACCGCAAAAGATATAGCATATAAAAATATTTCAAAATTAAATATTGAAAATGTGCCAACACTAAATACGTATGATGGAACAAAATTAAATTTTCCAAATAAAAAATTTGATTTTATATATAGCTGCTTTGTTATACAGCATATGAGTAAGCAATCTGCAGTAGATCTTATAGATGAATCAATAAGAGTTCTTAAGGATGATGGAAGTATTCTCTTTGAATTTTTTGGAGATCCATCATTTTTTAAGGATGGAATGGATGATGTTTTCTCTGGAACTCCAAACTTAGTAGAGGAAAATTTACCATATGGTGGAATGTATAATAATGCATTTAACATAGACACAATAAATCAAATTGTTGAAAAAACACAAGGAAAAGTACTATGGATTGATGAACAGCCAATAGATACTAATTTTTCTAATTATTGGGTATCTATAACTAGATAAGTAAAAAATTTAACTGGAAGTAAAATGAACATAACGGCCTTTATACAGATGTACAATGAGTTATCAAAGGGACACCTAGAAAGATGTCTTGAAAATTGTATTTTATGGGCAGACAACATAATAATATACGATGATGGCTCTGATGATGGAAGTTATGAGTTTGCAAAAAAATATACAAATCATATAATAAAATCTGATTCAAATAATATAAATAAAGAGCTTTTTCACAAACAAGACATGTTAGATTATATAAAGAAAAATATAAAAACAGATTGGGTTATGTGGATTGATTGTGATGAAACTCTAGATAGAAAAGGAACTGATGGTGGATTAAGAAAGCTTGCCGAAAGCCTTTTAGATACTGATATAGATTGTGTTTCATTTCATGAATATAATCTATGGCGTGGACACAATTGGCATAGAAAAGATTCTTATTTTAATTCTGGTTATTTTAATAGGCTCTGGAGATTAAGGCCAAATCTAAATTTTATAGTTAAAGATGGAGTACATCTTCAGCTTTGGCCAGAGCCAATTAAAAATTTTTATAAAAGTGATATAGAAGTAATACACTACGGATTTTGTGATTATGAAAAACTTTTAATAAAAATTGGAGTAGATGTAATCGCAAAAGAAAGAGGATACGACAAAGATTGGAAGAATGTATTGATTGAAATATATGAAGAAAATTGGATATTAAATGAGTCTAATTTAGATGTAGAAGAAGTTAGTTCTGATTTTTTTCCTGAAAATTCACAGCCAACACTAATAACTAATTTGCCAGTTCCAATTAGATACGAAACAAAAAAAGATGTAAAAAAATATTCATTTAATTATAATTTAAAAGGAAACAAAAAATGAACTGGGTAACTGAAATATTACAAAAAGACATAAATCATAATGATTCTGTTATAGATGTTGGATGCGGAATATTTATGACAACTGATGGATTAAAGTGCAAGAGTTTGCTTGGAATTGATGCGTGGTCACCTTATTTAAATTTAAAAAAAAATGAATTTCAGACAATAAATTTTGATATATCAATAATTAATAATTTTAAAATATTTTTAGATAATAGTTATGATATAATAACCTGTATTGATGTTATTGAGCATTTAGAAAAAGAAAATGCATTTTTGGTTATAAAAGAATTTCAAAGAATTGCAAGAAAAAAAGTAATAATTTTTACTCCACATGGATTTGTAGAGCAAAATGACGGATTACCAGGTAGTTGGGGTGAGAATAATCCAATATTTCAAAAACATAGAAGTGGATGGAGCACCTTAGATTTTGATAATTTAAAATTTAAAACTACTGTATATCCAGATGCAGAACATGATCAAATATATGCGGTGTATGAAAAATAATATGAAAAAAGTTTTAGTAGTAGGCGGCGCAGGCTATGTTGGAGGATCAATAACGGATCTTCTTATGAATAAAAATTATAGCTTTTCTGTTTATGATTCCCTACTCTATGAGGAGCAATATAGAAAATCCGTTCCATTTATTCGTGGCGATATCAGGGATTTTGATAGATTAAAATCTATTCTTCCAGGATATGATTCTATAATTTGGCTTGCAGCGCTAGTTGGTGATGGAGCTTGCTCAATTAATCCACAGTTAACAAAAGAAATAAATCAGGATACTGTAAAGTGGCTGTCAGAAAATTATGATGGAAGAGTTTGTTTCTTATCAACCTGCTCTGTTTACGGAAGAGGTGATGGAATTCTAACCGAAGAGTCTAAAAAAGAACCACTTTCAGTTTATGCTCAAACTAAATTAGAGGCAGAAAAATATCTTCAAAATAAAGATGCAATAACATTTAGACTTGGTACGGTATTTGGTGTTTCAGACCAATTTTCAAGAATGAGAATGGATCTTGTTCTAAACATAATGACACTAAATGCAATAACAAAAGGAAAAATATCAGTATTTGGTGGAGAACAGTGGCGTCCATTAATCCATGTAAAGGATGTTGCAAGAGCAGTTGTTGCAGGAGTAGAATCTGATAAGACTGGAATATTTAATATACATCATGAAAATACTACAATGAAAGAGTTAGGAGAAAAAGTTGTTGCCGCAACAGGAGCAGAAATAAGCTACGGCGATATGATGGTTCAGGATATGAGAAACTATAAAGTATCTTCTGAAAAAGTATCAAAAGAGCTTGGTTTCAAGACAACATATTCAATTGATTATGGAATAGGTGAAGTAAAAGATCTTATAGAGTCAGGAAGAATTGTAGATCCATATACTGAGCTTTATCATAACGAAAAATTCTTAAAAGCGTTCAAGCATAGGTTGGTCTAATGGAAATAAAGATAATTAACGGTGGACTATCTGTAGATGATCGCGGAAGCGTTACATTTGTAAATGATTTTGATTTTTCAAATGTAAAAAGATTCTATGTTGTAGAAAATCATAGATGTGGTTTTATAAGGGCTTGGCATGGTCATGAGAAAGAAGGAAAGTATGTATTTGTAGTAAGTGGCACAGCTCTTATCGGTGCAGTAAAAATGGACGAAGATTCTGCAAAGAAGTTTGTACTATCTGATCGCAATCCAAAAGTTTTATATATCCCACCAGGCTATGCAAATGGCTTTAAAACTCTTGAAGAAAATACAAAAATAATATTCTACTCAACATCAACACTTCAGGATAGCTTGGGTGATGATATCAGATTTCCATATGATAAGTGGAATATATGGCAAGAGGATTATAGATAATGGAACCAAAAAATTTTGATGATTATTATAAATATTATCTAACATTACATCAAAAAAAAGAAACAAAGATATTTCATATAGCCGGAAATATTGCAACAGTTATATATCTATTTATCTGTTTATTTTTTTCAATTAAAAATATAATTTTTATTCCATCAATCTTACTTACTCCATTTATAGTATATCCATTTGCATGGTATTCTCATTTGGTATTTGAAAAAAATAAGCCTGCTGCATGGTCAAATCCAATTTGGGCAAAAATGTGCGATTGGAGAATGATTTATGAAGTCTTTACGGGTAAAATAAGCCTGTAGGAGCAAAATGAAAATCTTAATTCTTGGTGCCGATGGAATGCTCGGCCACATGGCTGAAAAGTACTTTAAATCAGAAGGCTATGATGTAATCTCAACAACAAGAGGAATCCTTAGTCCTAGCAAAATATCATTAAATTTGTCATCTCATAAATTTGACTTGCAGTCTATTCTTCCGCATGGATGGACTCCAGAATATATAATAAACTGCATTGGAATAATTAAGCCATATTCTGAAAAAAATATGGAGGAAACAATTTTTGTGAACTCAATGTTTCCACATATTTTAGCAAGACAGGCAAAAGAGCTTGGAATAAAAGTATTTCATATTACTACAGACTGTGTCTATTCTGGATTAAAGGGTAAGTATAATGAAACTGACAAATTTGATCCTCTTGATGTCTATGGAAAATCAAAATCCTTAGGAGAGCCAAAGGATTGTTTTGTGCTTAGAACTTCAATAATTGGACCAGAAACAAAAGGAAAGCTATCACTATTGGAGTGGTTTTTTCAGCAGGATGGAAAAGAAATAAATGGTTTTCTAAACCATTTTTGGAATGGACTCACTACACTTGAGTGCTCAAGGGCTATTGATCAGATTATAAAAAATAATCTATATAAAGAGGGAACAAAACATATATTTTCAAATGTTGTTTCAAAATTTGAAATGGTAAATACATTTAAAGATGTATATGGAACAAATGTAAAAATAAATGGTGTTAATGCAAAGGATTTTTGCGATAGAACGCTATCAACTTCAAACGATGAGTTTCTAAATAAATTAGATATTAAAAACTTCAAACAGATGATCCTTGATATGAAGGAGTTTTATGAAAAAAACTAAAGTAATGTCCTTGCTTGGAATTAGACCTGATTTAATTAGAATGAGCAAGTTAATAAAAACTCTTGATTGTTCAAATATTATCGATCATATATTTGTTCATACTGGTCAGCATTATTCTGAAAATTTAGATAAAATTTTTTATAATCAATTAAATCTAAGGCAACCAGATATGAACCTTGGTGTAGGAAAGCCTGGCCAAAGCCTTGGAAATCAGCTCGCAAACCTTATGATAAAAGTTGAAGAAGCTCTTGATTATTATAAGCCTGATTATGTTATACTTCTTGGAGATACAAATACCGCACTTGCAAGTATAATTATAGCAAGAAAAAATATAAAGCTAATACATATTGAAGCCGGAATGAGAAGCTTTGACTGGAGAATGCCAGAAGAAAAAAATAGAATAGTTGCAGACCATTTATCAGATATATTATATATTTATCTTAATGATTATGCAAATCACGCAATATTAGAAGGAATAGATCCAACAACGATAACTGTTGTTGGCAACCCAATTGTAGATATTGTTAACGAATGGTCTGGCCACATTGATAGCATAGATATAGCAAATATAACTTCATCAGAAAATTTTATGTTTTCAACTATTCATAGAGAAGAAAATATAGAATCATATGATTCTTTAAAATCAATAATTTCATCTATGTCTAAAATATCTCAAATTGAAAATAAAGAAGTAATTCTAACATTAATGCCAAGAACAAAGGCTGCATTGGAGAAGTTCTCAATAGATTACTCAGGACTAAAAACAATAGAACCAGTTGGATTTTTTGAATGCTTATCTCTCCAAAAGAAAGCATCATTAATATTTACAGATAGCGGTACAATACAGGAAGAGAGTTGTATACTTGGAACGCACTGCTTAACTCTTAGAAGCAGTACAGAAAGGCCGCAGGCTATGGAGTGCGGAGCAGGAATATTGGCTGGCACAACAGAAGAGTCAATACTTGAGGCATATTATAATGCAAAAAGATTACCAAGCACCTGGAATCAACCATTTGGTGATGGAAATAGTTCTGATAGGATTCATAAAGATTTAGAAAAAAGAATATCTGAAAAAGAAAGTATGCCCCCATGGATAAACAAGAGAATATCTAGAGGGTGGATTAAATAATTATCTATTTTTTCTTCCAGGTTTATTTTTAATATTTGTTTTTTTAGATACTGTTACTAAGCCATTATTGGCTTTTGTAGCTGTATTTTCACTTAAATCATTACTTATATTAGTTATAACTTCTTCTTTTTCTTTAACAATATCTTCATTTTTTTCTATATTATCAATAAATAATAAAGAAGCTTCATCTATAGAGATTTTAGTTTCTAAATCTTCAATCTCTATATTATCTAAATTTATTACTTTATTTAAATATTCATTTTTAATAAAAACTTTTTCTTTACTCCAAGAAACTTTTTCATCACATAGAGAAAAACAAAACTCTTCAATATTTAATATTTCATTTATATCAAATGAAGTATTAAAAAATACAGATCTTCCATTTAGAGATTCTGGTATTGAAAATATATATGAACTATTTTTTAATACAGGATCTCTTATGATCTCTCCATTTGCCATATTTACACTATAAAGTCTAAAGTTTAATTTATTTTTTATTATAACTTTTGGTAAATTAGTTGAAAATGTAATATGCCATCTTACATCTTTTTGATCTAAATATTGTTCCATTTTATTTCCTAAATTAAAGTTTTTATCTTACTAACAATTGAGTCAAATGTTAATTCTTCTATATTTTTATTGATTAGCATATTTTTTTTAATATTATTTTTATTTTCATATGCAATCCTCATCAGCTTTTTTAACGCTTCAATATCTGGTTGTGCCCACTTCTGATCTGAACTATATGCTCCATTCCACTCCATACCAGTAACTGGAACCATTGAAAATGGAATTGGATAAAATGATTCATCATCTAGGTATTCTGCAACACCACCAAATTTTGTTGCTATAATCTGCTTTCTTGAAAGTATTGCATCATGTATTGGCATTCCCCAGCCTTCTCCATGATGAGGTGCAACATAGCAGTGTCCGGCCTTATGTATCGAAAGAAGATCTTGCTCTGATATTATTCCTGGTATAAGCACTAATGGAGCTGTTTTCTTTTCGCCAAATCTAGATCTTATCATTTTAACATCTTCTGGTATCTGATATTGTGCCATTGGATTTATTGGATTGGTTTTTATAACCAAGCATACATTATCATCTTCAGAAAATTCATCAAAATAAGCAGTTAAAAGTTCATTCCAGCCTTTTCTATTATGCCATTGAGAAATCGAATAAAATATAAATGAATCTTTCTTTGTTCCAGAAAATTCTGCAATTGGAACATCCGAAAGATTAAATGGGTTTGCTGGAGTTGGAACATTGTAAATCTTGCCCCTAAATCCAGCGGATATACAGCAGTCCTCAACCAACTTACATGGGGCCCATATTTCATCAACTGTATTTAATGATGCTGCCCATGATGGTGGAAGTGGTGTTGCCTCCCAATAGAAATAACCAATCTTTCTTTTTGACCTACCAGATGTCCAAGGTGGTGGTCTCAAGAAAAAATCTATATCAGCATTTGGAGAGTGCCTTCCTGGAAAAATTGGATTTACAACACAACCTGCTGCCAATAGAGCATCAATCATATTTGATGATGCCTTTCCATATCCAATATTTTTATCATTTGTTATAAGATGAAAATTTACTATCTTTTTTTTCAAAATAAAATTCCTGAAATATTTTTTGTTGATTTATTATTATTTTTAACTTCAGATATATCAGTTAATTTTAAATTATACTTTGTAAAAAGAGTTTTTTCTATATTATCTTCTAAATACAGTATAGATTTTGATTCATATAAGGAAATATAATCAAATAAATCATCCCACTCAAAAAACATTTTAAAGTTTAAACTTTTATCTTTAGATAAATAATTTTGATTTGTTTTTACTAGAAAGAAAAAATTACTTCTATTATTTATAGATGTAAATAAATTAAAAAAATTAAAATCATTTAATATATCGTAGTTAATAATTACAAATGTTTTTTCTTTTAAAATTAAATCTTTTGTAGATTGGATTCTTATATTTGGCTTGATAATATCAATTTCTTTTGTTATATTCAAAAGACTAATTAAAATTCTTCCAATTGAATCTTTATTTCTTTGTATTTTTACAGTAAATTTTCCAGATATATTTAAATCAAAATCAAATGAAGTTTCTGTATTATTTTTTCCAGAAAATAATATTTTTTTAGAAAAAATTTCATTTTCAGAATTTAAAATAAGAAGTGAAAAAATACCATTTCCAGATATAGGTGACCCTATTATTTTAATTTTATATTTTCCTGGTGTTAGTGTAACATCTTGATTTGCAAAACAAAGAGATGACAATTCTAAGGAGGAATTCTTTATTAAGAATCCTGTGCCTCCCCACAGTCTATTTCTCTGAAGAGAAAATGATATCATTGTTCACTCAAAATATTTTTTATTATTTCAAACAAATCTTTATTTAGATTTTGTTCTGTAAATGTAATTTTATTTGGATTTAATTCAATCAATTTATTTTTAATATCATAATTTTCATCAAATAAACTGACATGATCATAATTTGGAATATTAACTTCAGAGTCTTTATTTATTTTTATTAGAAAAGTTTGTTTCCCTTTTCCAAAACTAATTTGATTTATATATTTAAATATATCTCTTTCATCAGAGATTGTTGAAAAATCAATTATATGAATCCAAATATTATTTTTCTCAGGCCTTGTTGGCTCTACTTGTACTTCCGGAGTGGCATCAATCTCTTGGATAATATCTGCAGTGTCAGTAACCAACTCTTTTTTGGATACCCTTGGCCTTGGTGGTGACTTTTTCTTTTTCTTAACTTCTTTCTTGACCTTTGGCTCTGGAGATTTTCTTTTTTTCTTTTCAACAATAGGCTCCTGAGGCTTTTTTAATTCATCCTTTTTATTTTCAATAGTATTTGAAAATATTGGCTCATCTTCTGGCTGAGAAACTTCACTGATAGCCTGAGGCTTATCTTCAATTCTATTGTCCATCTGATTAACAACTACAGAATTTATAAGCAGCTTACCTTTTGAAGACCTTCCTCTAGACAATACAATTTTAAAATCTTTTCCTGATTCTTCTTCTATCTCTATTGTCTTTTTTGAAAAAGAATTATTCTTAAATATAAACTCTTCTTGCCATACTAAAAATGAATCTTTATAAATAGACACTATTAACGCGCCATTTCCAATAATATTTTTTCCAATTATATTTATTAAAAATTTATTTGAAGTTGAAGTAAAGAATTCCTCTGCAAATGAAAAATTTGACATTTCCATTTGACCATTACTTATAGTAATTCCTGTTGATTTCCAAGTTTTTGGAATTTTATTTTGAAAAATTTTCATATATATTAATTATTTTATTCGCAGAATTTTTCCAAGAGAAGTTATTTTTCATATCATTATCAGGATATTTTCTATCACCTTTGTAAACAGAGACCATATTTTTAATAATTGATTCTTTTATTGGAAGATATGTCATTGCCTCATCATCAGCTCTCCAATATTGATACTTTTCACCGGCCCTTATTCTTTCTACATCAATAAGGAATGAATTCTCATCATTCAAAAAGTCAAGCTGTCCAGAACAGCGTGGGGCTATTACCTGCTTTCCAGAGGCAAATGATTCTAGCATTGGTAGCCCAAATCCTTCAAATGATGAAGTGCTTATAACACAATCAGATCTTTTATATAATGACTCTATATCCTTTAGCTTATCTATAACAATATGAACTTTTGGAAGTAGCTTATTCCTATGTTTTCTGCCAACATCTTCCAATATTTTAGATAAGTCACACTCAAATTTATTTTTTGGCCTATCAAAAGAGCTCTTTATAACTAAGGATACATTATCAGAAGCCGAAAATGCAGAGTAATAAGAGTCAAGAACCAAATCTATATTCTTTCTATTATGCGGAATAGATACATTTAAAAATACAAATGAATTTAAACCAGGTATATCCATCGGCTCAGCATTAGAAAATCTATCCCAATCAACTCCAAGTGGTACTGTTATAAGCTTTTCTTTTGGCCAACCATTTGATGCAAATACATCAAAAACACAATTGCTTGATGGCAAAACAAAATCAGAATCACCTATGCATCTAGCCCACTCCTTTGGAAGCGATGTTGACTCCCAATTAAAGATTGCTAGCTTTAATTTTGAATTTGGATTAAACCACTGCTTAAAGTTTTTTGGTAGCGTATAGCAAAGGTCTATATCAGCATCATTAGTATCTCTATTGAAATATTGAGATAATTCTTTTGGCGCAAAACCATATCCGTCCGTACTTGTTATGTAAAGATCATGGCCCATTTTGTGAAATTCAAGCATTATTGACCTTACAGTGTAAGACCAAGAATGAGTTGCTCCAAACATACCATGAGCTCTTATTTTAAGCTTTCTCATAATATATTATTTTACTTATTATTTAAAAATTAAGGAAGCTTAAAAGCGCAATCAAATGGTCCTTCGACAAAAGTTCCAACACCAGTTGTTGATACAACAAAGTAGCACTGGGATCCAGAATCTGTAACTAGATTTGGATCATAGCAAGATCCAAGGCCAATCTTCTTAAGCTCATTTATTCCAACTGTAATATCTTCATTTCTAAATCCAGATTTCTTTAGATATACTCCAAATTTTATTGTAGTTCTATTTTCTGGATTCATTGCATCATAAAGTATATTCTTTGTCTTAAATGAAGCTATTCCGGTTACTGGATCAATACTTACACCAATTTTAAAGATAACACCAGTTGTTATATCCTCATAGGCAATGTCAATCTGTATTGCACTAGATATTAGAATTGATGAATCAACAGAGCCTGAGAAGTCTGGCTCAATTACAAATGCCTTGTGGTATCCTGGGAGGAATCCTGGATCTGAAAGGAATTTTATAATCATATTTGTTATATCAACTTCAAATGTTGAACCAGATGATACTATTCCAGGTACAAAATTTATTATTGCAGAAACATCCTGAATGTATGGATAATTATATCCAGGAACAAGATTTGTTGCATTAATTATTTGAAGTGGGATTATATTAAATGAATCAGTTCCAATTATATTTGAATCTGCTGTAAATGTCATTGTTGCAGAAATAATGTTTGTCTTTGGAGTTATCTCTATTGGGAATGATATTGCGGCCCTTGATGTTTCTCCAGTGGATACAATCCTTGAGAGCTGAATTGAGGATCCAGATAGGGCTTCTGATGCGTACGAATCTCTTAATACAATTTCTTTTAGAACAACATTATAAGATATACCTGCTGTAGTTAGTGTCTCAAGCTTTGACTCTAGGTATATAGATACTGAGCCATAGCCAGGTTGTACAGTTGGATTAGAGCCTATTCTAACATACTGTCCAAAGTCAACTGTTTCAGATACTGCATTTGGATTTATATAGTATGCAAAGAATGTATCGTCAATCCTTACTACTCTAAATAGAAGATCATCTCCAACTGCATCTGGAGCATCTATGGTATGCTCAAATGTGCTTATTACTGTTAGACCAGAGTCCCTTATGACTCCAGACCAAAATAATTTTACAGAATTTGTTGAGTATTGTTTCCATCCAAATCTTAGCTCAGAAGTAGAGCCATCGCCATTTAGAACATCAAATCTTGCAGCAACATGTACTCCACCATATGTATAGGATGTTGGCCAAACGTATCTTGACATTGTAAAATCAGCCTGAAAATCTCCAGTTAAATCTGAGAATGTTATTGGAGAGTAAAGGCCGTATCTTTCTGAGCCAGATGAAGAAATATATTGAGTAGTAAATGATAGGTCTAGGTTTACGCCAAGTGAAGCAGAGAATATGCTTGTATCAGTAATGCCATCTGTTGCCCAGCCGGAAAACTCTGAGAATGTTTGATCTAAGAATGACTCTGCAACTATATCTTTTGCAGTTGTTGTTGATGTACCATCAACAGAGCTGTTTATATAGCCGTCTGGTACTGGTCCTGATATAAGAGAATCAACATAAAGACTTGCTATTGCGCTTGAGAACTTAACTCTGCCCCTCTGTATATCAGTAGTGCCAGAAGAGTCCTCACAGCCAACGTAGGTGCCATCTGAATACTTCATGGCGGTGTACCCAGCGGCAGTGTTGCAGGAGCCAGCCTCGGCCTTTACAAAGGCGCTATAGAGGTCTATTTGGCAATCGTCAAGACTACCTGGTGGCAGCGATACAGATACTGTTGTATATTCAAAGTCACCATGATAAGGAATTCCTGGGCTTGAATAAATTTCTCCGCTAGGAATAAACATATCGCCAGAGATATACTGTTGATTCTTTATTACTGGTGAGCAATCAACTGTTGTAGCACATCCATCATCAGTGCAAATACACGCATTCTTTATGGCTTCATCTACAAAGTTTCTTGATACATATCTTCTTAAATCACATATCTCAAGATTTTCCTCTTCAAAAGGAGATTCAATAAAGTCAATTGATAAACTTGACTCTACAAAGGGAAGTTTAACAAGGTTTAAGTTATCTGCAATCATGTTTGCGGTTGTTCCGCTTACAATTGAGAATGGAACTGCAGACTCACCTATGAAGGATGGAGTGGATCCGTCTTCCTGAACTAAAGATAAAGTTACATTGAGGCCAGATGAATCTAGTGTTTTGGCAGATACTAAATATATTCCTGAATCAATTGTTCCAGATAGTGATATTACATCTCCAGCCCTTATTGCAAGAGCCATTCTGTAGTCAGAGACTGAGAATGATACTGTGTTAGTGTCAACTACTGTTGTTGCTGTTATGGAGACATCATCAACTATTGTTGGATAATCATATGAGTCAAAATCATTTTGTACATAAACTTTTAATACCTTGAATTTTTCTGGAACAGAAAAATTTATATATCCGTCTACTGCATCCTCAAGTATCGTTAGATCTTCACCATCTACAGTTTGATCGCCATTTAGGTCTGACTGCTTAAATTTAATTATGCTTAAATTACCAGATAGAATTTCCATCTCTGTGGCATAAGAGTTTATTGTATTTCCCAATATAGGAACAATCTCTGATATGTCAAGAGAGTCTATCTTCTTATCATTATTTAAATCACCTACTGTAAATGTAAGGCATTCTGTTTTTATAATTTTATATTTTTTATTACATTCACAAGATACATCTGGTGTTAAAACCCTTCCAACAAGATTATCAGTTAGTAGATATGTATCTGGATTAATTACCAATACATAGTCTCTGTCTATCAATCCTGGAAGAGATACTGCACTAGTTATCTGTGCTGCACTTCTTACATTTCTATCAACGGCCTTTGCCAATAGCAATGGCTTATCTTCTAATATTGATGAGAAGTCTGTCTCATTATATACTGTTATCTTGCCGGTATCAAATATTTTTGAGTAAGCAATATTTCCAGTTCTTGGATGAGTAGTTGGGGATTGAAATGATTGGATATGAGATAAGACAACATAGTTTGATGATCCATATGCAACATTTGATAGAGATATTCCGTCAATATATTTTGATATCTCTGTGCTTCCGACAAAGTGCTCAGTCTTTGGTATACTTATTAAATATGAGTCATCTGAATAAGCAGTGCCAACCGTTACCTCAACACAGTCGGCATGTATCTTGTGCCAAAGAGAATACTTAGAATAATCTACATATCTCTTTGTTGCGGTATCAAACTCAAAAAATCTAGATGATTGCTTTAGGAATTTTTCTTCTGGTGTGAGTAGCTGACCGTTATCAGACTTTCTGGTTGGCTTATCCCAACCAACATAGAGATTTATTTTTCCAGTTCTAGTATCTCCTCTTCTGCTCAATATTATTGCATAATATTGACCCTCAACAAGTCCTGGACCGATATTTGGATCGGCAATCAGTGTACTTGCAAGGTTGAATGAAACAACCTGTGGAGTTGAGCTTAGGGAATATCCAAGAATTCTAAGATCATCTTGACTAAATGATATCTCTATTATTGGATCTATTTCTGGGTCAAAGTCAATTAATCTATCTGGAACCAAATTGCTACGACAATTTGCCTCTGTCTGAAGAGTATGTACAGATAGGGTTAATTCGCCAGAAAAATCAAACTGATTTTCAACAGGAAGAGATGTATCTGCATCAACTGATAATAAAAGATCTACCTTTTGTAAGTTATTTGCCTTTGATAAAAACTTTTGACCATAAGATTTTGTAACACTTCCATTCTTTTCAAATGAAACTATTAGAGCTGGTGATAATTCGAAATAGAGATCTGAGAAGTTTACATCATCTCCAACTGCCTCAATAAGAAGCTCTTCAATTGTAGTTCCAACATCAGCAGTTATAAATGTATTTAGGTCATAGTTTGGTGACTCAAACTGATCTGATATTGATGATTTTGGAAATACTTTTAGTGGCTCTGACTCTCTTATTATTAGGTGACCAGATCTTTCGCTTATTACATTTAAACTATCTTTTAATGATGTGTATTCGGTTCTTCCTGTACCACCAGAAAAGTTATTAAGTATTACTGAGAGTACTTCTTTGTAATAGTACTTTGAAATAAGTACTTCATTCTTTTTGAATGAAAGAACTTCAGAGACAAGCTGTCCGCGTTCGGATAGGCTGCTAAATGCAAAACCTACAATGAGAACTTTTGTCTGTACCTTTCCACCAACATCTGCATCAATAAGCTCTACTTCAAGTCGGTTTCCATAACTAACATCTGATGGCTGTAAGTCAAGCTTTAATGGAAGGCCGTCATATCTGCCAAGTAATATAGTATCTTTTGATAGATTTGGTGATCCATCTTTTGAGTATAGTCCAGGAGATGCAGTATCAAGAAGTATGCTTGATTCAAACAGAGATTCCTTTACTATGCCACTTCCATGAAAATCATTTATTATTCCGCCTGAAACAGACTGATTATGTAATTGCTCTGAATCTAAATCAGCTTCAGTTATCTTTTGTCCATCATAAAAGTTTGCCTTTGGCAGTACAGAACTAACTCTGCTCTTCATAAATTCTCCTAATATGCATTTTTATAAAATATAGTAGTATATTCTACTCCTTACATTTTTTATCAATAAATTTAACATAGCCATTAGAATGTGCTGGCTTTATTCTTGATATAAGATCAGTTATCAGATCTTCTATCTCTCCACCATTTATTCCAACAACTCTATTAAAGTCATCTCCAATTACTACCTCAAAGTCAAATATACCATATTTTGGATCAATTATGTTTGCAAGATATATATTCCTATCTAAACTTTCATAATCAAAATTATTTATGTATGTTGTTAAATCATCACTCTGAACTGGAGATATTAGATCAGTATTGGCAGAGTAATTTACATCATACTCTTCTCCAGTTATATCTTTTGCAAATGTTCTTGCGGCTCTAGATATTCTTATATTATCAATCAATCCGGTTGCAGATAGGCTCCTATCGAGCTTATTTCCAAAGATTATTTGAGAGAATTGTTCAGATAAAGAAATATTTAATGATGAAACTATTTTTGATGAATCAAATACTTCTGGATATTCATCCTTGTCATATTGATAAACTGTATTATATACTCTTCCATCAACAAACATCTTTATAAACTTTGTCTGATTTGAAAAATCATATGCAAGAGAAATTCTATGCCAAGTCTCCTCTGCCCAGGTAACATCAACTGGAATCATAAATGAAGCATCTTTTGTTTCAATTCTAGATATTACTCTTGAGAATTTATCTTTATAAATTGATATTTTTTCTCCAGAATATTGCCTTGGAACATAAGTTATTACAACATCAATATTTGAACCAGGAAGTGCATCCTCTAGGTTTATCTCCATTCCGTTAAATGAAATATGCGCACCACTTGAAAAATCTTTTAGTACTCCAGTTCCCTTTGAGTATCTTCCGGTCGCTTCAACTATAGATATTTCATCAAAAAGAATAGATGATTTTTCTGATTCTGAATAGTATGCCGTATCAGATAGCTTCTTTGAAGATAAAAGTCTTATAGATAAAATTTCTGATGCTGGAGTATTTAGCTTTATCAGATATGGGGTTGTTGATTTTACGCTATCCGTAAGTACTGATGATGATTCAAAAAATACTCTGTAATCTCCATCATTAAATGTATTAAGCTTTGGCTGATACCAAAACTCTACTGTTCCAGATGAGTTTCTAAGTACATTGTTGTTATTTGATATGTATAGTGCTCCTCCACGCTCAAATCTTCCAGACTGGCCAAAATTTGAATTTACTGATATTGGTGATATGAAATAATTTCCAATTCTTGGAATATATGATGCAGAATTATATAGAGGTCCGCCTTCAGCCTTGTTGCATTCATAATATGTTTCTTCAGCAGTACTCTTTGAGTAGCCAAGGAAAATCATATAGTTTATAAACTCTTCTTCGTTATTTATGTATTCAATAAGCTTTTCTCTATCATGTAGTGATAGTGTATATGTAAAATTATTTTCAGAATCAAGGAATTCTTTAGTTCTCAATCTTCTTGATTGTTTTTCTACTGGATTTGTAAAGTCAACTAACATTAAGCTTGAGCTTGTTATACATGCAGAAGATTCTTTATAATAATCTCCTGTTATAGTTCTTATACCAGTTGAATTTTCCCAAGATCTTACATCAGTAAGCATTGTATTTAATATTTCAAAGTCATCAATTGAGCCAAGTAATGGCTTTGACTCTGTTATATCATTTCCTATAAATAATCTATCTCCAACTTCTGGTAGAGACACCTTTAGATTTGCAGAATAATCAACTAAATAATATCCATATGGTAGCTCAAATGGAACATATGCTGATTCTCCATATATACCCAAGAAGAATGCTCCATTTGAAAATCTTGTTATTTCCGCATAATCACCAGATCCATCTTGTACAAATATTGAATTTTTTTCAATTATGCTTATTAATGATACAAAGTTAAAATCTGAATCAACTATATTAAGAGTTCCCAGGATTTTATCTAAAGATAAATATCTTTCTGATGTATAAAAAGATCCATTTTTATTTACAATTATAGCTTCTGAAGAATAACCAGATGGAGTCCATCCAAAGATAGTCATACTGTTTGACTCTCCAAAGCTAATATTATCAGAGTCTATAATTATTTCAAGATATCTTCCATCATTATTTTTTGATATATTTATTGTTTCTAGTGATATTTTTTCTTCAGAAAGATCTATTTCAAATACTGAGGTATATTCTCCTGCTGACTCAACTATTGTATCGGCCGGAATCGAATATCCATTTAATATATATTTTCTGACTGAAACATCAGATAAGTTCTTTGGCCTTGGCCCTGTTGTCATTAATATGCTTAGGTCATCTCTTGAATTTGGAGCACCGTATGGATCATATCCCTCATCAATAAACAATGATGTTCCAGCGATACTTATTGTATCCTTAAATCTCCTGCTTATTAGTCCATAGGTTTTTATATGAACATCAATATCTGTTTTTGAAATAGAGTCAACAAATATACAAGAGCTATCTTTTTTGACAAACTCAATTACTCCAGTTGTTTTATTACATCTATATCCATAGTATTGTGCAGAATTTGTTATGGCAACGTTTCCATCTATTATCTCATAAAAAATACCACCAAGCTCTTCGGACTCTTCTGCGCATGTAGTTCTTGATATTGAAAACTTATCATTTTTAATATCAGTAAATATTTCTTCTGCATATGGAGCTAATCTGAAGCTTAATCCAGACTCTGTTGCCTCAAAGATGTATGGCTCTCCAGTTAGATGATCTCCAACGGCAATCCATCCTGAGTCTACTGCAATTATTATTACAGTTTTACCATAAAGATCTGTTGTCTCTCCAAATAGTACTGATCTTCCTAGAAGGCTATCGTCAATTGCCATAGATGATGAGTATATTATATTTTCACCAGCGGTTACAGAACCATCAGTGATAAGATCTGAGAATATTATCTTCTTCTCAATATAATTCCAAAGATTTTCTTTACTTATATCAGAAAATTTTGAGTTAAATTTGATTGGAGCATATCCGCCAAATTTAAATAGGCTTGGTACTTCTTGTCCATCTATAAAAAGATGCATTTCATCTTTTTCATATGGAGTATTTATCTTCCAACTTGCAGCAATATGGTGTCTTTCTCCTGGTGAGAAATATTTTATATTGGTTGCAATATTATAAATCGTATTGTCTTCCCTGCTTGGATCGATAATTCTAAAGTTTAAAAATCCTTTTCCATCTTTAAATATTGATAGTCTAGAAGATGTTTCTGATTTTCCAGTGTCAACAAAAAATCTTTCATTATCAGATGTAATCATTATTTCATCTACATCTGACTCTATTATATAGCCATCGGCATAGCCATCCAATATTATTTCATCTATTGTATTTGGATTTGAATGAAGCTCAAATATTGCAACATTATTTGATACTATATATAAATCAGAATCCTCTAGTTTTATAGTTCCTGGGTTGTAGTTTGAATTTCCCTCAACAAGATTGATATCAACCTCTGGAGGTGTAACTATTGAAAAATAATCAGATGAGTCAATAAGTCTTTGGTCAATAAATAATATTGAGTATGATCCATTTTTATTATTTAAACATCCATCATTACTTATTTTAGAAAGTAGAAAAATATCTTTTTGTATAAATATTATGTCATCAATATATATTGATATAATTGAATTATCTCTATCAATAACGATATTATATTTATGATAATTTCCATCATTCCAGTTAAAGTTTGCTGCTCCAATAGATTGTGCTATTGAAAGATCCACAAGAGATATAATGCCATTTCCATAGGAATCATTTGCAAGTGATATTCCAACATCATAATCTTCTGCATTTATTTCGGAAATTACCAACCCAGAATGTTTGATAATTGAGTCATTTGATAATGAAAATGATGCTGTATCAACAGAAACTATCTTTGCACTAACTGAAAAATCTAAATTTCCTTTTATGCATGTATTTTTTACGGTTAATCCAACCGAATTTGACAAATACTCTTCTGCCTCAGAATATGATGATATAGAGTTTATTCTATATATGCCTGATGAGTTTTGAGTATCAAAAAATCCAATCATTCTCCATGCATATGATTCAACTTCTCTTCCGCCATTAATGTAATCAATTGTGTCAGAATCAGATGACTGAATTAATGACCATCCATCGGTATCTAATAGTTTGTTTCCAAGGAATTTAAAATTCTTAGAGCACTCTTCTGTATCAATACATTCGCCCGACTCTGTTCTTCTGCCTTTTGTAATTGATGAAAATGCACCACTTGTTTTTACAGATCCCTTTATTGGATTTTCAATAACAGTAGGCTCTAATAGATTTTGATATTCATCACCTATAATTTCTACATCATATGGAAGACTGCTATACTTCAAGAATCTTGCCTTCAGTAGCCATTGTCCAACATCACTATTTATTGGTGATAAGCAGGCTGGATCATATCCTATAAATATTCCTGCGGCTGAATTTATAAGTCCAGATATCCCGATTGCATTAGAATTTTCATCTAATCTATTTAGTGTAAAGGTATCTGATCTTGGATGCTCACCAGATGATCCTATGTAAATATCGCTTAATGATAGCTTATTTTCTATACTTATTAAGTTCTTATATATATTTGCAGATGAAATTCCAAATACACCAATTGTTATTGAGCCAGATGATATATCATCACCAATCAGCCAGAATATATTTGAACTATTTAGATCTGTATAGAAGAAATTAATTTTCCAAGATCCGTTTCCAATCCATGATAAATTTTGAATTGGATCTATATAATATATTACTTTTGTTTTTACAGACCAATCAAAGTTCCATATGTAATCAGCTCCAAAGAATGAACTGCTTTTTTCTTCATTATTTAGCTCAAGCTTAATCTGCTTCTTTACGATTACAAATGATGAAAAGTTTATATCATTTATTTCTAAATTACTTCTTGATGATAACTCTGGATTATTAATTGGATATCTTAGAACATAAATATCAGAGATTACATCTGGAATGGAGTCATAGTATTTTTTGCCAGAAAGATCTGAACAAGCAACAACTTGATAAAACCTTCCTAAATTATCAACAATCATTAGTGATTTTATTGATTCTTCCTTCCAGAATGGTTCATTGAATAGATAGTCTTTTATCAAAATCTCATCAAATGAAACTTTAATTTCAAGTTTATTAAAATTTTCTAATACTGATTGCTGAGACTCAAAAGAGCACTTACAAGTTGCCGTAGGGTATGGTGGAGCAAAATCAATAAGAGTATCAAACTCTTCGGAGATTACTGAGAAAACTTTGGTTAAACCGCCATACTTTAGTGTAGAGCCAACAACATTTAACTCAAAAGTATTATGATTATTATCATTTATTATTGAGAATGTCTTATATTCTCCAGATTCAATAAGGGCGTTAAATGATGCGCTATTTTGAGGAAGGTATGAATAATTAATTGAAAACTCTGTTGTTTCAGAGCTTTTTACCTCTCTATTTTGAGATAATCCTTTTTTATAGATACCAAACAATGTATTATAATCACTCTGTATATAGCCATCTGACTCTACCGATACTTTGTAGATTCTTAACTTTCCATCTGAAAAATCAAAACCGTGTCTTGAATCATTATCATCAAAAGAACCAACTACATCATATCCAGATTTTGTTGAGAATGGGTCACCGCCAAGGTAGTGCCACTTTTGCTGACCAACATTGTCAAATGAAAATGTTAAATCTGCATCATTATTTATACCATGCCAATCTGGAGAGGCCCACATCTCTATGGTTCCCTCATCTAGAGATATATTTGATATAGCTGGTGCCCATACGGAGTTATCTTTATTTATTTTTAATCCAGAGCCAAATTTACCATCAGCAAATTCAAGACTTCCCTTATACGATAACTGCTGTGGATTTAAGTAATCTCTTCCGAGTATCCATGATCCAAATGATAACTCATTTATCTTTGGAGCAGTTTTTGTTATGCTCTTTACTAGATCTATTATCGAACCATTTGTAGGACCCCTTGGAAAGGTAGATAATACACCAGAAAGAGCATCTCTATATAATTCTCTATCAGTATTTAAAGACTGGTTTGTAAAGAATGGAATTGATGTTAATGTTCCAAAGTTTTTTCTTAAAGCACTTCTTAATGCGCCATATTTATATGAAACATAATATTCCTGTCCTTCAGATATAGAATTATTTATTGACCAATCTATTTCATTGTCACCGTACTCATAATAGACTACTATATCATCTTTTAGGTATATATAGTCAAATAGAAGTGTTCCACAACTATAATCAACTGCCAATGCAGTTCCAGGTGATGGTGAGTATACAGTTACATAGCTCATTGAGACCTTTGGTCCTGCAGACATAAAA